>ERZ773090.235-NODE-235-length-45181-cov-11.9729_pt1 | contig 45181 bp, 41 predicted proteins | sample MGYA00580579_ERZ773090 | MGnify/ENA primary metagenome ERZ773090 (study PRJEB29015, sample SAMEA2738014) | human oral metagenome | biome: human oral; feature: human-associated habitat; material: dental | place: China | collected 2132 ... | reverse complement strand
TTACCAGAAAGGTATTTACAATATAATTCAAATCCATGCTTTACCTCTCCTTGACAGTCAGACTTTTTTCCAGAAGCTGGGAAGCCAGCGAAACCACTAGGGCAATCCCCCAGTAAATCAAGGCCACCGCTGTATAGGTTTCAAGGGAATAATTGCCCAGATTACGGCTGATGAGATTTTGTCCTGCTCCCATGATATCAACAGCTCCAATCGTATAAGCCAGAGCAGCATCCCGCATGAGATTAAGAAGGGCAGTAGTCAGATTGGGCAGGGCGATGCGAAAAGCCTGAGGCAGGACAATACGCAGAAAAGTCTGTACCGGTGTCAAGCCAATACTGAGACCTGCCTCAGTCTGTCCCTTGGGAACAGCAAGATAAGCTGCCTTGAAGACTTCCGCAATCATGGCCGCAAAGAGCAGAATCATGGTGATGATGACAAACACAGTCCGCGACCAATTATTGATATCCAGCCCCAGCCACCATTCTAAAAACTCTGGAATGCCATAAAAAACCAAGAAAAGCAAGACAATAGGCGGTGTACATCTAAGAATAAATATATATCCTCTAGCCAGACCAGCAAAAGATTGCTCCTCAGCAATCTGAGCCCAAGCCAACAGACCACCCAGCAAGGTGCCAATCAATGCTGTCACAAACATAATCCATAAAGTGGTCGGCAGAGCCTGCAGCAGACTAGGTAGCAGGCCAAAGACACGGGATAAGTCATACGAGACCATAATTTTCTTCTCCTTCGACAGTGATTAGATAGAATAAGCATCTCTTGGACGGGCACTTTCAGCTTGGAGCATTCATGCTCTCGCCTGGATATCCTTTTTGAAAATTCCTTCAAACATCATCAAGGTTAGCCTAGAAGCCACCAGCTCTGTATTCAGCTAGCTTCTCAGTCAGCCTTTGATTTTCCGTGATCAGCAGACAGCAGCCACTAATCCTTGTCCACATAAGAGAAGACATCTTCTCCGAAATATTTCTCAGATAGTTTAGCCAGGGTTCCGTCTTTTTCCAGTTCCTTAATTGCCTTTTCGTATGCCTTGGCAAACTCTTCATTTTTTTCGTTTTTATGAAGCAGGGGATAGGTCGGAATCCCCTTGTAAGGGAACCAAGTCAGTTGATCCGCATACTGATGGTAAGAACCTTCCTTGTCCGTCACTGCTTTTTCAAACGACAGCTTGATGTCAAAGAAAGCATCGTAGCGCCCTTCCAGAACCCAAGCATAAGCATCAGCCACCTTGAAGGACTCTGCTGCAGTCAAATCAATAGGAGCACCGCTATGCTTCTGATTATACTCTTCGATAACGGCCCATTGAGCATTCTGCGGAGAAATCGGTACCAGCTTACCCTTTTCCTTGGCAAAATCATCAATAGTCTTGTATTTTTCAGCGTCTTCCTTGCGGATAGTGAAACCGATAATGCTAGCGCCGATTGGACTTTCTGGAATGATGAACTTCTTCGCCCGCTCTTCGGTGTACCATGCTCCCTTGGTCCCAATATCGTATTTCCCAGATTCCAGACCGACTAAGAGATCCTCATCACTGGTACCAGTATATTCAAACTGATAGTCTGGCAGCTTCTCATCAATGGCCTTGAGAACAGCAACCTCATAGCCATCTGACTCGCCTTTTTCGTCCACAAAGTCATAAGGAACATAGTTCTGTGTATGTGCCACTTTCAAAGTTGTGACCTTACCACTGCCTGACGCAGAGCTGCTTGTCTTGCTAGATGAAGCACCTGTCAAGGTCCGCCCCAAATAAGTCGCAGCTACAATAGCAATCACTGCTGCTCCACCAATAATCCATTTTTTCTTGCTCATTCTTTCGTCTCCTTCTTATGCTAAGCTTGCTGCTTGGCGAACCCACTGAATCCGCTCTGCCTCAATATCGCTTGGAATAGTACAGTCAGCCCCGATAATCAAAGCTTCCTTGCCAGCCTCTGCTATCAGCCGCTTGGTCTCGTCTTGAATAGCCGCTTTGCTGCCCGTGTAGAGCAGGCCGTCCTTACCATTTTCAAAGCCACCTAGAACAGGCCGGCCGCCAAACAATTTCCGGCCCTCCGCTAGGCTGATGCCTTCTGGCCCCACTGCCCAGTTGATGACCTGAGCTGGATAGTCAGTGAAAAGATGAACATCGTTTCGCGCGCCTTCGTAACCGCAAATGTGCAGGATATTCACTCCGCCAGCCGCGTTGGCTGCTTCCAGCACCGCCAATTCACTAGGAGCAATAAAAGCCTTATAGTCTTCAGCCGACACCCGCGCATCCTGAATGCTCTGAACGCTGAGGTAGATTCCATCCGCACCAGCTTCCTTGATAATCCGCTCCGTCAGAGCCGCAATATCTTTAGCAATCACATCCAGCACCCGCTTCGTGAGTACCGCATCCTCCGACAGGAAATCTGCAATGATGTCATCTCCACCGGCAACCTTGCCGACCAACCATTTGAAATAGGTCACTGGCGCAAAAATATTGTAAATAGCGACCAAGTCCTCTGTAAAGCTAGCCTTAATCTTCTGAACCAACTCCACCTGATCACTAATCCAAGGGTGGTCAGCACCTAGCGGCTCAATATCTGCCAACCCCTTGATAGATTGGACTTTTTTCAAGCGTTCATTAGGATAGGCAAAATAACCATCACTCATCAGCTTGATAAAGTCTGGCTCAACTTCTGCCAGAAAAGCTTGATGACCAGCCAGATTTTTCTCAATAATGGCCTGATTTCCAAAACCAGCCAGCCACTCCTCTTCGCTGGTAAAATGATGCCAGAAACCAACTGGCACTCGGTCAACGGGCTCTCCTCTGAAAGCTTTCAGTACTAATTCTCTTTTTGAAGTCATCTTCTCTCCTTCTTAAATCGTTCCTATCTAGCCAATGAGTTGTTTTTAGCTTTCTCATTGTGTTAATCTAAAATTTTAGCAAAAATTCTAATCCGACAAGAGCATAGCTGCGATATCATCGGGCTGCATCAAGCCAGTTGACTGCTCTGGCAATCTCTTGAGCACCTGTAAATCGTCTTCTTTTTTGTCTGAAGACTGATGAGCGTAAATCTGACTGATGCTCAGAAAGGTTCCTATTATCAAGAATATCAGAGCAAGAGCTGCAAGCCTTTTTTGATGCCGATTCATCTATCTTCCTCCTTGAAAGAGTTGAAAATTACTCTTTATGGCTTTGGCAAGTCCGTCAGAACTGACTAGCTGCCTGACGAATCCAGTCCAGTCTTTCTATTTCGAAATCATCTGGTACAGTGCAGTCAGCCCCAAGAATCACTCCCTGGCTGCCAGCTGTAGCCAGCAGTTGCTTGGTCTCAGCCTCTAATTCCGCACGACTGCCTGTATTTAGAAGAGCTGCTCTGCCATTTTCAAAGCCGCCCAGGACAGTCTGACCACCAAAGAGCTTGCGCCCTTCCGCTAAGCTGACCCCCTCATGATGGGTTGCCCAGTTAAAGACTTGAGCCGGATAGTCCTTGAACAGTTCCAAATCATTGCTGGCCCCTTCAAAGCCGCAGATGTGGAGAATATTCTGACCGCCAGCCGCATTGGCCGCTTCCAGGACCTTAACCGTACTAGGCTCAATATAACGACGATAACTGACCCCATCTACCCGACCGTCTTGGATTTGCTGGGTACTGAGATAAATCCCCTCAATGCCCGCTTCCTCAATGATGCGTCTAGTCAAAATAGCAATATCACCGGTAATGACATCTAAAACATGTCTTGTCAGCTCGGGATCCTCTGCTAGAAAATCTGCAATTTCCCTATCTCCTCGTGACCCTTCCCTGCGGAACCAGCGCTTGAGATAGGAGACCGGCGCAAAGATATTGTAGAAGGAAGCGAGGTCCTCCGGATAGCTTTCTTTCACAGCCTTCACCATCTCAATCTGCTGCTCAATCCAAGGATGATGCTCACCGATAGACTGGATAGCTGCCAAGTCCCGAATGGACTCAATATGATCCGAATAAAGCTCGCTGGGATACTTAAAGAAGCCATCGCTCATAATCTTGACAAAGTCAGGCCGTGCAGCTCGAACATAAGCTGCATGCCCCTCAACACTTTTATTGAAAATCACTGGATTATCTAAGCCCAGCATCTTTTCCTCTTGGCTTACAAAGTGAAACCAAAAACCAACAGGCACTCGGTCAACTTCTTCACCCCGAAAAGCTCTCAGCACTAATTCTTTCTTGCTGGCCATCTCTTCCTCCTTCTTTGAATTTGTAATATATCTTACCATCCTCTCCTTCTCCTGGGAAATATATTTTCCCTATCAGCCTGATTAAAAATATTTATCAAAGCAAAATAAAAAAGCTAGACTAAGCTAGCTTTTTCGAGGCTTTTCAGACTCCGCTGAATAACCTTATTTTTCGTACCCTTTTTAGATAAGTACCATATATATTTTTTATAGACGAGATAGGTAATTTTTATAGGCAATGGCCCTCTGCGCTTATTCTACAGTGACAGACTTAGCCAGATTACGCGGTTTGTCTACATCCAGACCACGGTGCAAGGTTGCAAAGTAAGCAATGAGCTGTGTCGGTACCACCATAGAGATTGGTGACAGATATGGGTGAACCTGATTGAGTACGATATCATCGCCTTCTTTAGCTACATTCTCTTCAGCAATAGTCAGCACCTTAGCACCCCGAGCTACGACTTCTGAAATATTTCCCCGAGTATGGCTAGCCAAGACTTCGTCTGAAAGCAGAGCCAAAACAGGTGTTCCGTCTTCAATCAGAGAGATCGTACCGTGTTTGAGCTCACCAGCCGCGAAGCCTTCACACTGGATATAAGAAATTTCTTTGAGTTTGAGGCTAGCTTCCATCGCTACATAGTAGTCTTGACCACGGCCGATATAGAAAGCATTGCGGGTTGTTTCCAGAAGGCCACGGACCTTATTGTCAATCAACTCCTTTTCTGACAAAGTGGACTCAATAGACTGCGCAACTAAGGACAGCTCGTGAACCAAGTCAAAGGCTGCCGCTTTCTCGGAAGCATTGGCATCTCCAACAGCTTTAGCCAAGAAAGCCAAGGTTGCAATTTGAGCTGTATAGGCCTTAGTAGAAGCAACCGCAATCTCAGGACCTGCATGCAGCAGCATGGTATGATTGGCTTCCCGAGAAAGCGTAGAACCTGGAACATTGGTCACGGTCAAACTTGGAATACCCATCTGATTCGCCTTGACTAAGACCTGACGGCTATCAGCTGTTTCACCAGATTGGCTGATAAAGATAAAGAGAGGCTTCTTGCTAAGGAGCGGCATAGCATAGCCCCACTCAGAGGCAATGCCCAGCTCAACAGGTGTATCCGTCAGCTCTTCCAGCATACGCTTAGAAGCATAGCCAGCATGGTAAGAAGTTCCAGCTGCAAGGATATAGAGACGGTCAGCTTCCTGAACAGCTTTAACAATATCCGCATCAACTGATACTTGCCCCTTATCATCTGTATAAGCGCTGATTAGCTTACGCATCACAGTTGGCTGCTCATCGATTTCTTTGAGCATATAGTATGGATAAGTCCCCTTACCGATATCGGACAGATCTAGCTCAGCAGTATAGCTTTCACGCTCCAGAGTATGCCCGTCATAATCCTGCACTTCCACACTGTCTTTACGGACAATAACCAGCTCTTGATCATGAATTTCCATAAACTGACTTGTCTCGCGAATCATGGCCATAGCATCTGAGCAGACCATATTATAGCCCTCACCCAGTCCGACTAGAAGAGGAGATTTATTTTTAGCAACATAGATAACATCAGCATCTTCTGAATCCACCAAAGCAAAGGCATAAGAACCACGGATAATGTGAAGAGCTTTTTTAAAAGCTTCTAAAACAGACAAGCCTTCTTCTTCAGCAAATTTGCCAATCAGATGCACTGCAATCTCTGTATCTGTCTGCCCCTTGAAGTCATGACCAGCTAGATAAGTATTCTTAATATCAAGGTAGTTCTCAATCACACCATTATGAACCAAGACAAAACGGCCTGTCTGTGAAGTATGAGGATGGGCATTGTTTTCACTTGGTTTTCCATGAGTAGCCCAACGAGTATGTCCGATACCAGTAGTCCCAGCAACATCAATGCCAATTTTAGCATGTAGGTCAGCAATACGACCGACAGACTTGACCAAACTAGAAGTTTTCCCTGTTGTTACAAAAATTCCAGCTGAGTCATAACCTCGGTATTCCAGCTTTTCCAAGCCCTGCATCAAAATATCTGTTGCGTTGCGATTTCCGACAACTCCGACAATTCCACACATAACGTTACTTCTGATTTCTAGCCTTAGAAACCAGCCCTTCTTATTAAAATTGGTATAGTCTTCTTGGAGTCCAAAAACTCCAACAAGGTTAGTATACACACTGTTTTTTGGTTTGTCAAGCATGAAATTGGTATAGTTTTCTTTAAGGAAAGTATGCTTGGATTCTCTCTTCACTAAACAGCCCCTTGAATCATTTAGAAAAATGGACAGATATAGTAAAAATGAATTTCTATATGACTAAAAATTTGGAAAATAGAAGAACAACATACCACAGCCCTGTCTTTGATGATTCTCACAAAGCAAGGTACAGAAAAAGAGACTCAAATGAGCCTCTTTCTTTTACTATTGAATTATTTAGCGATTTTCGCGAAGTATTCAAGAGTACGTACAAGTTGTGCAGTGTAAGACATTTCGTTGTCGTACCATGATACAACTTTAACCAATTGTTTGCCGTCAACATCAAGAACTTTAGTTTGAGTTGCGTCGAACAATGAACCGTAAGACATACCTACGATATCTGAAGATACGATTGGATCTTCTGTGTAACCGTATGATTCGTTAGCTGCTGCTTTCATAGCTGCGTTTACTTCATCAACTGTTACGTTCTTTTCAAGAACAGCAACCAATTCAGTAACTGATCCAGTTGGAGTTGGAACGCGTTGTGCAGATCCGTCAAGTTTACCGTTCAATTCTGGGATTACAAGACCGATAGCTTTAGCAGCACCAGTTGAGTTAGGAACGATGTTTGCAGCACCAGCGCGAGCACGACGAAGGTCACCACCACGGTGTGGTCCGTCAAGGATCATTTGGTCACCAGTGTAAGCGTGGATAGTAGTCATCAATCCTTCTACAACACCGAAGTTGTCTTGAAGAGCTTTAGCCATTGGAGCCAAGCAGTTTGTAGTACATGAAGCACCTGAGATAACTGTTTCAGTACCATCAAGAACGTCGTGGTTAGTGTTAAATACGATTGTTTTAACATCGTTTCCACCAGGAGCAGTGATAACAACTTTCTTAGCTCCACCTTTAAGGTGTTTTTCAGCAGCATCTTTCTTAGCAAAGAAACCAGTTGCTTCAAGAACGATTTCTACACCGTCAGTAGCCCAGTCGATTTGTTCTGGATCACGTTCAGCAGAAACTTTAACGAATTTACCGTTAACTTCGAATCCACCTTCTTTAACTTCCACAGTACCGTCGAAACGACCTTGAGTTGTGTCGTATTTCAACAAGTGTGCAAGCATAACTGGATCTGTAAGGTCGTTGATGCGAGTAACTTCAACACCTTCTACGTTTTGGATACGACGGAAAGCAAGACGACCGATACGACCGAAACCGTTAATACCAACTTTAACTACCATTCGTGATTTCCTCCTTATGAAAATCAAAAAAATTTTTATGTGAAAAGAGTAACTTGAGTTGCTACAAATCACCTTTCAACATTTCTATTATATACTTAATTGAGGTAAAATGCAACTGATTTCATTGTTATTAACAAGTATTATGAATTCTTTCACTAACTTTCATTTCGACTTTCATTGATTTGAAAAAGCAAAGCAGTATCTTTTGAAAATGCAGAAATACAACTTACAAGACAGAATAGAAATTATAAATTCCGATTCATCTGATCATTCATTTCCCCTTTTTATTGAGTGGTCGGTTCTCTAAAAATAGAAAAAGCACCCGCAAACGCGAGTGCCAAGGTTCAACTCAAAGCTTAAGCTTCACCCTTGTTTTTCTTAATGATTTCTTCTTGTACTGACTTAGGTACATCTTCATAGTGGTCAAATACCATCATGAAGGTACCGCGTCCTTGTGATGCTGAACGAAGAACAGTTGCATAACCGAACATTTCAGCAAGTGGTACATAAGCACGAACGATTTGGCTGTTACCATGCGCTTCCATACCATCAACACGTCCACGACGAGCTGTTACGTGCCCCATAACGTCACCAAGGTTTTCTTCAGGAACAGTGATTGTTACCAACATCATTGGCTCAAGGATAGCTGGTTGTGCAGTCTTAGCAGCTTCTTTCAAAGCAAGTGAAGCTGCAACCTTGAAGGCTGTTTCAGATGAGTCGACATCGTGGTATGAACCATCGTAAAGCTTAGCTTTAATGTCAACCATTGGGTATCCAGCAAGGACACCGTTAGCCATAGATTCTTGAAGTCCTTTTTCTACTGCAGGGATGAATTCACGTGGAACCACACCACCGACGATAGCATTTTCAAACTCGAAGCCTTTTCCTTCTTCGTTTGGAGTAAATTCAATCCATACATCACCGAATTGACCTTTACCACCAGACTGACGTTTGAAGAATCCACGTGCTTGAGTAGAAGCGCGGAATGTTTCACGGTAAGATACTTGAGGAGCACCTACGTTTGCTTCAACCTTGAACTCACGACGCATACGGTCAACAAGGACATCCAAGTGAAGCTCACCCATACCAGAGATAACTGTTTCACCAGTTTCAACGTTTGTTTCAACGCGGAATGTTGGATCTTCTTCAGCCAATTTTTGAAGGGCAATACCCATCTTGTCTTGGTCTGCTTTAGATTTTGGCTCAACCATCAACTGGATAACTGGTTCTGGAACGTGGATTGACTCAAGGATGATTTTAGCTTTTTCATCTGTCAATGAATCACCAGTAGTTGTATCCTTCAAACCAATAGCAGCTGCAATATCACCAGCATAAACGGTTTCGATTTCTTGACGACTATTGGCATGCAATTGCACAAGACGTCCGATACGTTCACGTTTACCTTTAGAAGTGTTCATTACGTAAGAACCTGATTGAAGAACACCTGAGTATACACGGAAGAATGTCAAACGACCTACAAATGGGTCTGTTGCAATCTTGAAGGCAAGAGCTGCGAATGGCTCTTCGTCAGATGCTGGACGAGTTTCTTCTTCGTCTGTATCTGGGTTGATACCTTTGATCGCTGGGATGTCAAGTGGGCTTGGAAGGTAGTCGATAACCGCATCAAGCATCAATTGAACACCTTTGTTCTTGAAGGCAGAACCACACAATACTGGGAAGAATTCAACATTGATAGTTGCTTTACGGATAGCAGCTTTCAATTCTTCGTTAGTGATTTCTTCACCTTCAAGGTATTTCATCATCAATTCTTCATCAGTTTCAGCAACTGCTTCCACCAATTTTTCACGATATTCTTGAGCTTGGTCAAGGTATTCAGCTGGAATATCTTCTTCAAGGATATCTGTACCAAGGTCGTTAGTATAGATTTCAGCTTTCATCTTGATCAAGTCGATGATACCACGGAAGTCATCTTCAGCACCGATTGGCAATTGGATTGGGTGTGCGTTTGCTTGAAGACGGTCGTGAAGTGTGCTTACTGAGTAAAGGAAGTCAGCACCGATTTTGTCCATTTTGTTGGCAAATACGATACGTGGAACTCCGTACTCAGTTGCTTGGCGCCAAACTGTTTCAGTTTGAGGCTCAACACCTGATTGTGAGTCAAGAACAGTAACCGCACCGTCCAATACACGAAGAGAACGTTGTACTTCGATTGTGAAGTCCACGTGTCCTGGTGTGTCGATGATGTTTACGCGGTGGTTGTTCCATTGAGCTGTTGTCGCAGCAGATGTGATAGTGATACCACGTTCTTGCTCTTGCTCCATCCAGTCCATTTGTGACGCACCTTCGTGAGTTTCACCGATTTTGTGGATTTTACCAGTGTAGTAAAGAATACGCTCAGTTGTTGTTGTTTTACCAGCATCGACGTGGGCCATGATACCGATATTACGAGTTTTTTCAAGTGAAAATTCGCGAGCCATTTGGTTATTTCTCCTATTAATTTATTTTACAGTTTATTATAACATTATTTAGCAAAAACGGATAGGCAGGACCTACCCGTTCTCAATGCTTATCTTGTTTTTGTTGGTCTCAACCTGTCAGATGATCAGTTGAATGATAGCTAATACTAATCGTTTTAGCTAATTTGAACCCGAGCGAGGCTCTGCGCAAAAAAGATAAACTGCTTTGTGTTCTTTGAACACTGCATCAGTTTCCTATTTTTGCCTTGCGCCTTTAGCGCTCTTGGTGTCATAATCTTACCAACGGAAGTGTGCGAAGGCACGGTTAGCTTCTGCCATACGGTGAGTGTCTTCACGTTTCTTAACAGCTGCACCAGTATTGTTAGATGCATCCAAGATTTCTTTTGCAAGGCGGTCAACCATTGTGTGCTCACCACGTTGACGAGCAATAGTTACCAACCAGCGAAGTCCAAGTGTTGTACGGCGTTCTGGACGAACTTCAACCGGAACTTGGTAGTTTGAACCACCGACACGGCGAGCACGAACTTCAAGTACAGGCATGATGTTTTCCATAGCTGTTTCAAATACTTCCAACGCATCGTTTCCAGTTGCTTCTTTGATTTGGTCAAAAGCTCCGTAAACGATAGAAGCCGCTGTACCACGCTTACCATCAAGCATAACGCGGTTGATAAGACGAGTAACTAATTTTGAATTGTAAAGCGGATCTGGCAATACTTCGCGCTTAGGCGCTTGGTTTTTACGACTCATTTATCTTTCTCCCCTTTCCTTATGCTTTTGGTTTTTTAGTACCGTATTTAGAACGGCCTTGTTTACGATCAGTAACACCTGCTGTATCAAGTGCACCGCGAACGATATGGTAACGTACCCCTGGAAGGTCTTTTACACGTCCACCACGAAGAAGCACCACGCTGTGCTCTTGCAAGTTGTGTCCGATACCTGGGATGTAGGCAGTAACTTCGATAAGGTTGCTCAAACGTACACGAGCGAATTTACGAAGGGCAGAGTTAGGTTTTTTAGGTGTCATTGTTCCAACACGAGTTGCAACACCACGTTTTTGTGGTGAAGATACGTTTGTTTGAACTTTTTTGTGGCTGTTGTAACCAACGTTCAAAGCTGGTGATTTAGATTTTTCTACTTTTGATTTACGCGGTTTGCGAACCAATTGGTTAATTGTAGGCATCTACATTCTCCTGTATTTTTTTAATTTTGGTGATGATACACTTGGTGACAGCTACCATCTGTGTGTACTTTTGCAACATTTGTCAGCACGTCTCTGTACACTTTTGAGAGACCAAAAGTAAAAAGTACCGTCTATCATTATAGCACGACGATACTTTTCTGTCAATACATTTTTTCTATTTTAAGCTTATCTCTGCCTCTGAGATTAGCACTAGGTTATTGCTGCGGCTGAGCCACTGCTTCTTCTGATGCAGCAGCTGGATTTTCATAAACACCAGCCTGAGCCCCTTCTGGGTCAATCAGGACAGCTATTGCATGAATACGACTTTGGAATCTAGCCTTAGTGGCTGCATCCTTGACTTTCTCTGCTGCAGTCTTAGCTAGCTGCAAATCTTCCAAAGTTTGCATGGTTTCAAGCTGTTTAACCGCTGCTTCTGCAGCTTCAACTGCTTGAGCCTCTTCCTGAACTTCCTTTTCTTGTGCCTCTTTTTGGGCAGAGGAAATCTGCAAGGAAGAGCTGCTTGATGCGATGCTGGCAGCTGAACTAACTGAATTCCTATTGGAATTAGACTGTCCCTGCACCAAAATCATGCCAGTAATCAGAATCCCAAATAAAATCAACAATACTCCTAAACGAATCCACAGCGGACTGTGGTCAAACTTTTCTAAAACTGTTTTCATCTATAATCTCCGCCCTTTTCCCTAATCAAATATATTTCCAATTTCCACATCAATGGTATTCGCCTTGACATCAATATTGGTTACTTTCAAGAGCGATTTATAGTCTAGATAATCGCGATTGGCCTGCGCATTGTCCGCAAAGACAGCTACACCTGCCAACTCAGAGTCAAACTCAGACAAGAGGCTAATCATCCCTGTAATGGTCCCCCCGCCTTTGAGGAAGTCATCCACAATCAAGACGCGACTGCCAGCCTTGAGACTGCGCTTGGACAAGAACATCTTTTCAATACGATCTCCGCTGGAACCCGATACGTAGTTGACACTGACCGTTGATCCTTCTGTAATTTTTAAATCCCGACGAACGATGACAAAAGGTACATTAAGTACGTTGGCTACGGCATTGGCCAAAGGAACACCCTTAGTCGCAACCGTCATGACAGCATCAATCTGTTGATCCTTAAAACTTTTGGCAATAATCCGTCCGATATTATTCAAAATGGATGGAGTACTGAGCAGATCAGATAGGTAAATGTAGCCTCCCGGAAGAATCCGATTGCTTTCAGATAGCTGATCACAAAGACCTTGTACAATAGTCTTAGCTTCTGCATCTGAGATGGATGGGCTGAAAATCACTCCTCCACCGGCACCAGTAATCGTTTCGATGGTCCCAATTTCAATCTCTTCAAAGGCTCGCTTAATAATGACAATATCTTCTGAAATAGAAGATTTGGCAGATTCATATTTTTCTGCAAATGTATTTAAGCTCGTTAATTCATAAGGATGGTTAATCAAATAATTAGAAATAACCACCATACGCTCACTTCTTCTTAATTTCATTTTTTCACCAATTAAAGTTATTTTATTCATTATACCATAACAGAAACAAAAAAACGAACATTCTTTTCCAAGTAATGTCCATTTTTCGTATTTTACTGTTCAAGTTTTGGTTTGTAGAAAGAGCGGCCTTCAAGAGCGAATATTTTATTGCTCATTTGACCTGGATCTACAAGTCCTAATGCAGCAGTCATCATCATCATCTCCGCATCCAGATTATCAATCATGTGCAGAATTTCCGCCTCCATAATCTTAGGCCGGACAGGACTGCCGTATTCCAAGAGACCGTGGTGGCTGAGAAGCACATGCCGCAGGACAATAACCTCTTCCTTACTATCGTCAATTTTCAGCTCCATCAAGGTCTTGGTCAATTCTTCATCAATCAAAGCGATGTGCCCAATCAGATTGCCTCGCACAGTGTACTCTGTATTTTCCGGACCGCTGAGCTCAATAACCTTGGCCAGATCATGGAGCATGATCCCTGCGAATAACAAGCTTTTATTAAGCTGAGGATAAATGTCTCCGATAGCATCTGCCAGCTTGACCATAGTAGCGGTATGAAAGGCCAGACCAGACTCAAAAGCATGGTGATTGGTCTTAGCAGCTGGATAAGAATAAAACTCCTTGTCATACTTGCTATAAAGCGAGCGCACCACGCGCTGCCAGACCGAATTCTCAATCTTAAAAATCATCTGAGATAAATAATCTCGGATTTCTTTCTGGTCTACTGGCGGTTTTTCCTTGAAATCCGCTGGGTCATTGGGCTCTCCAGCTTTAGGAAGGCGCAGGGTCAGTTGATTGACCTGGGGCGTGTTATTGTAGACTTCCCGCCGGCCTTGCATGTGTACGACCTTACCAGCAGTGAATTCTTCAACATTATGTGGCTGAGCATCCCAAAGTTTACCCTCAATCACTCCTGTATCGTCTTGGAAAGTGAAGGCCATATAATTTTTCCCAGCCCTTGTCTGACGGACTTCTGCTGACTTGATCAGATAGAAACCTTCAAACAGTTCATCTTTTTTCATTTGATTAATCTTCATTGTTTTCCCTTTCTTCTGAAAAATCAAGTAAATTCAAATCAAGGTCTTGGTCAGACAGCTCAATATGGCGTAAGGTTCTTTCGATAGCTCCTGTCCGCCGGGTCAAGAGTTCATCAATATTGCCCGAAGCATGCTGCAAGTGCTTTTGTGCCTTGGTCAGAATACCACCGAACTTATTGAATTCGGATTTGACAGAACCCAGAACCTTGCTGATGTCGTCGGCACTTTTTTGGATATTGAGCGTTTTAAAGCCGACAGACAGTGAATTGAGCAAGGCAGATAGGGTCGATGGCCCCGCTACCACAATCTGCTCCTCACGTCGCAAACTGTCAAAAAAGGCTGGGTTGCGGACCACTTCAGAATAGAGACCTTCCGTTGGCAGAAACATAATGCCAAAATTGGTCGTAGCTGGTGGTGCCAGATATTTACTCTTAATATCCTTGGCAAAGCGTTTAACACTTGCTAAGAGAGACTTGCGGTAGAGCTCAATCTCTTCCTTGCTGCCAGACTCATAAGCATCTTCCAAACGGTAGTAATCAGCCAGAGGAAACTTGGAATCAATAGGCAGATAGACATATTCATGCTCCGTCTGTCCCGGCAGTTTAATGGCATATTCGACACGCTCACTGGAGCCGGCCACCGTCACAAACTCTCGCTCATACTGACTGGCCGTCATGATATCCTCGATAATCTGCCCCAGCTGCAGCTCCCCTAGAATCCCTCGGGTCTTGGTGTTGGAAAGGACCTTGTTCAGCGTGCCGACATCTCGGGCAACACTCTGCATTTCTCCCAGGCCACGATTGACAGACTCCAACTGCTTAGAAACGGTTTCAAAAGAAGTCTGAAGACGAGTCTGAAGTGTTTTCTCCAGTTTCTCTTCAACAGTCTGCCGCATCTGCTCTAGACGGGTTTCATTGGACTCTTGGATTTGCCGCATACGCTCGTCAGTTTTATCCCGAGTCTTGGTCAGGTTGTCACTGATTTCCAAGCGCAGCTCTGTCAAGTTGCGGTGCAAATCTGTCCTGACCTCGCTCAAACGGTCTCCCAGAGCTAATTCCAGCTCTTTCTGAGCCGTTTGCTTTTTCTGACTTTCTTGCTCCAAGCGATAGTCCAACTGATCCGATAGATGATCTGCCTGATTTTCCAAGACCTGCTTTAGCGTCTCAGTCTGCTGATTAAGCTTTTGCCATAGGAGAAAGGTCAGCACTAGGTTTCCCAAAAGAATGAGGATAATTATAAACTCCATATCAGCTCCTGTCTTTGCTGTAAATGACGACTGTATAGCCGCTATCAAAGTCCAAATAAATGGGCTTATCTATAAATTCGTTAGAAGCATACACTTTTTTGAAAAAAAAGTTATCTTTATTGAGCGGATATTTGGCGCCCTCAATCGTTAAGGCAGCATCATCCGACGGCAGAAAGGCCAGATAGCGCATGCCAGCTACCGGTTTGATTTCATGGCGACCCTTGGGAACATAGGTCAGCAGATTCTGTTCGTCTTCCAGAAAAATCTTCTCCATATATGGTGCAATTTTTTCATTACTGGGTAGGAAAACATTGGCCAAGGCATGATCCAGACGGCCGCCAAAGGCTCCAAAAATAGTTAGACAAGCATCTGGATACCGTTCAAAACAAGCCAGAACAGCTAACTCCAGATCTGTATCATCCTTTTCAGGATGGGCCTGAACGACTTCCTTGGCATTATCTTTTATGCGCAGCAACTCTTCCTTGCTCACAGAGTCAAAATCCCCGACAGCCAAGTCAGGACAAACTCCCTGCTCAAACAGAAAGTGGCTCCCACGGTCTACTCCGACCAACACATCAAAATCTAAGCTAAAATGCCCCAAGTTTCCGCCAGCAAACAGCGCAACCTTAGTCATGTAGGGCATCCCGTAAGGTCTGAACTTGATGATTGACATCACCCTTGAAGACATAGCTGCCAGCCACGAAGACATTGGCACCAGCTTCTTTAGCAATTCCAATCGTCTTATCGTCAATACCGCCATCCACTTCAATATCAAAATTCAGCTGATTGACTTCGCGCAGAACGACCAGTTCACGAATCTTATCCATGGTTTCTGGCAGAAAGGCCTGGCCGCCAAAGCCTGGATTAACTGTCATCACAAGGACTTGGTCAACCAGATTTAAAACATTTTTGACTGCTTCGATTGGTGTTCCCGGATTAATCACAACACTAGGCTTAACTCCTGCTGCCCGAATCTTCTGCAGTGCTCCGTGGATATGAGGTGTTGCTTCGGCATGGATGCTGATAATATCTGCACCGGCACGAGCGAATTCTTCGATATGATGTTCAGGATTGGAAACCATCAAATGGCAGTCAAAGACTAGCTTGCTGTGAGGACGCATACTGGCAACAACCCCAGCCCCAAAGCTGATATTTGGTACAAAATGACCATCCATAATATCGATATGGGCATACTCAGCCCCTGTCGCTTCTAATTTTCTTAACTCTGCTTCAAAATTAGCATAGTCCGCACTTAAGATTGAAGGGGCGATTTTGAACGATGTCATAGTTCTTCTCCTTATTTAGAATTTTTTTTGGCAACTTTTTTATAAGTTTCCCGACGATTCTCAATCTCGCTGAGAAATTGCAGGTAATTGTCAAAGCGAAAGGACGCTATCTGGCCGGACTCAACTGCTGACTTGACAGCACAAGCTGGCTCGTGAGTATGAGTGCAAGTACGAAACTTACAGGACTGGCTGAACTCAGCAATTTCTGGAAAGGCTTGATTGAGATCTTCAGCTGTACTCACCTCGTAATCCAAAGACGAAAATCCTGGCGTATCGGCAATCTTCCCGCCATTTAGATTGTAAAAGCTGACGGCCCGTGTCGTATGGCGGCCACGACCCAAACTTTCGGAAATCTCTCCTGTTTCTAGCTGCAGGTCTGGGGCGATTTTATTGAGCAGAGTGGACTTGCCAACCCCAGTCTGTCCCATGAAAACAGTGATTTTCCCTGTCAGCAGCGGCAGCAACTCCTCAGTAGCCTTAAGGACCTCATAACCGATGGCCTGATAGGCCTGTACATAGACATCCAAGCTCTGCTCATCTTCAAGCAGGTCTAACTTGCTGATGTAGACAATAGGATGAATCTTCTTATGCTCTAAAAGCACCAGAAAACGATCTAACAGATTGGCATTGAAATCCGGCTCTTTCGCGCTCATAATTACAACTGCCTGGTCAATATTGACAATCGGAGGGCGTACAAGACTGTTCTTTCGCTCTGCTATTTTTAAAATATAGCCTTCCGAGTCTTTTTCTGCTGAAAATTCGACTTCATCACCGACATAAGGTGTCTGCCCTTTTTTGCGAAAATTACCCCGCGCTCTGGTTTGATAAACCTGTCCGTCCGACTCTACATAATAGAAACCAGCCAGGGCCTTAATGATTTTTCCTTGCAAGATTGCTCCTTAAAAGTTAATACACTCATTATAACAAAAAATGCGAGATTTAGCTTGCTTGTTTTGCATAGAAGGCATTTCTTAAGGTTGGGTTCATTTTTCATAGAAAACAACTACTTTAAAATATTTAGAATGAAACTGGAATGATAAAAGCGAACAGGCTCAAAAGAACCTGTTCGCTTTTTTATATCAAATAAGATATTTACTGTGCTTTTCAGTAAGTCACAAAACTGATTAGCTGCGTTTCGCCTTAGCCATCAGCATTACTCCTGCGAGAAGCGCTGCTAGGAAGCCAAGAATAGTAACAAGAAGACTTTCTTCCTGTCCAGTACGAGGAAGAGCTTTTCCTCCGACTTTCGGAGCTTGACCGCCTGGCTTATTAGGTGAAACCACTCCGTCAACAGCCACTTTCTTAGTAGGGATATGACTGAAGGTCAGCTGAGTACCGTTGATCTCAAGCTTGTAGCCATCTACTGGATCAGCCGCAACGCTATAGACAATTTCCTTACCGTCCTTGTACTTAGGAAGGTCGCTAAAGTTATACTGCCAGCCATTTTCTTCTGACACAACCTCTTCTTTGATTGGTTTGCCATCTGCCAAGAGGCGAACAGTAATCTTAGAAGGTCGCACCTTATCTTGATTTTCAGCATCAGACCATACAGCAGTTCCCTTAACAGCAATCTGTGTTGGTTTATAGCTGTTAGTCAAAGTGAAGCTGCCATCTGTTGCTTGTTCTTGGCTACTGCTATAACCCTCAACTGTCACTTCTTCAAGGACTGTATAGTTGATTTTCTTGCCCTTCTTATTCTTAGGCAGCTCTTTGGACTCAAACTTCCAGTCAGTAGCAGCTGTCACTTCCAGCTCATCTACCACCTTATCTCCGTCCAAAATCTTGACCTTGATAGATGCTGGGCGCTTGCCATCTTGATTATTAGCATCATCCCAAACCTTTTGACCAGAGACTTTAACGGTTTCTGGAGTATAGGAGTTGGTAATGGTGAACTTATCAATCTTAGTTTCATACTGAGCAACCGCATCTTCCTTAAGTGTGTAGGCAATCTCTTGACCATTTCTATATTTAGGCAGGTCTTTAGATTCAAACTTCCATCCGTTAGCAGCTGTTACTTCAAGTGTATCAACAATAGTGCTTCCATCCATTACCTTAACTGTAATAGATGTTGGGCGTTTGCCGTCTTGATTGTCTGCATCATCCCAGACTTTCTGACCAGAAACTTTAACTTGCTCTGGAGTATGAGAATTGGTAATCGTCTGACCTTCTACTTTCGGACTGTAACCTTTTTCTTTCAAAGCGGCTACTGTTGCATCATCTTCTTTGACAGAGTAGGTAATCTCCTGCCCCTTGTCAAATTGAGGCAGATTGGTGAAGCTTGCTTTCCAAGTGTTAGCAGCTGCCTCATTATCAGCCGTCAAGGTCAACGTTTTACCTGCGACAGCAATTGGATCTTGACCGTTTACTGAGCGATACAGCTGCACTGTGATAGAAGCTGGACGCTTGCCGTCTTGGTTATCAGCATCTTCCCAAACCTTAGTCACAGCATATTCTGTACTTTGAGGAGTGTAAGAATTAGTAATGGTGAACTTATCAATCTTCGTTTGATAGTCCGCAACTGCTTCTTCAGTAACAGTATAGGCAATCTCTTGACCTGCTGCATACTTAGGAAGGGCTTTAGACTCAAACTTCCAATCGTTAGCAGCCGTTACTTCCAACTCATCTACGACAGTATCGCCATTTTTCACCTTAACCTTAACAGAAGCTGGACGCTTGCCATCTTGGTTATCAGCGTCATCCCAGACTTTTTGACCGGAAATCTTGATCATCTCTGGAGTGTAAGAGTTAGTAACTGTGAAATCTTTGATTTCTTTAGTGTAGCCAGCTACATCATCTTCCTCGATAGAGTAATCAATCTTCTGACCATTTTCATAGACTGGCAGATTTTCAAATTTGGTTTGCCATTGATCAGCAGCAGTCACTTCCTTGCTAGCGACTTCTGTCTTGACACCGCCAACGGTCTTCATCAGCTTAATGCTAATCTTAGTTGGACGTTTGCCGTCTTGATTGTCGCTGTCATTCCAAGTCTTGCTAGCAGTGATTTCTGTCTTTTCTGGTGTATAGGAGTTAGTGATATTGTAGCCGTTGAGACTGGTTGAATAACCTGGTACAGCTTCTTCCGTCACTGTATAGGTAATTCGTTGGCCATCCTTGTAGACTGGCAAGCCAGTAAAGTTGTAAGACCATCCTTCTGCCTCTCCGACTGTTTGTGTATTGACTTTTTGACCGTCAGCTAACAGATTAACTGTGATAGAAGCTGGGCGCTTGCCATCTTGGTTATCTGCATCATCCCACTTCTTCTGACCGGAAATCTTGACCGTTTCTGGAGTGTAAGAGTTGGTGATATTGTAGCCGTCCACCTTGCTTGTGTAGCCTGAGACAGCTTCTTCTGCAACAGTATAAGCAATTTCTTGGCCAGCTGCATATTTAGGAAGAGGATTGGATTCATATTTCCAACCGTTAGCAGCCGTCACTTCCTGCACATCGACAATATCTTGGCCTTTCAAGATCTTGACCCTAACAGCATCTGGACGCTTGCCATCTTGGTTTTCCGCATCATCCCACTTCTTCTGACCGGAAATCTTGACGGTTTCTGGTTTATAAGTGTTGGTCACTACAAAGCCGTCAGCAGCATTGCCAGTTACCTGTGATTGATAGTGAGGAACCGCGTCTTCTTCCAGAGAGTAAACGACTTCTTGTCCTTTTTCATACTTGTTCAAGTTAGTGAACTCAGTTGACCACTGGTCAGCTTCGGTCAGAGTTCGGTTCGCAACTTCTGATTTCTGACCACCAACTTTTTTATAAAGTTTTACTACAACATTGGCAGGACGTTTGCCGTCTTGATTTTCAGCGTCATTCCATTTCTTGCTAGCTTTGATAGCAATTTTCTCTGGCGTACGAGTATTGGTAACAGTGAGATTTTCCTGATTTACTTCTGGAGCATCATATCCATCAAGCTGTTCTTCACCGATTGTATAGGTGATTTTTTGACCATTTGCATCAAAGATTGGTAAATCAGTTGTCTGAGCTGTCCACTCCGCATCTGTACTGCCACCGGTTACGGTCACTGTCTTATCAGCCAGCTTTTGACCGTTAGCGTAGACATCTACAGCAATAGAAGCTGGACGCTTGCCATCCTGATTGTTTTCATCTTTCCAAACTTTCTTGACTGTCAGCTTTTTGCTGGCATTTGGATCCACCGTATTCTTGACTGTCTTAACCGCTCCATCAGCCTTGATAGTCACTTTCATCGGATTGCTGTCCAGTACATAGCCTTCCGGAGCTGTTACTTCTTCTACTGTGAATTGACCTTTCTTGATTTCCTCACTTGAGAAAGGCTGTGTAGAAACCCGACCGTTAGCATCTGTCGGCGGCAAAGTAGTCTCTTCACCGCTGGGAGTTGTCACCTTAAAGACAGCACCTTCCAGCATTTTGCCAGTCTTAGAATCTTGCTTGTAGAGAACCAGACTGTTACTGATATCAGCTGTAATGACACCGCCCTCTGTAATCCGGCTGCTACGTTCTACTGTAGAACTCGTCTGACCAGGACGGTCATCTCTGAATGGCAGTTTTGTATTATCAACTTCCATCTCAGCCGTATTGGATACCAAAGAACCATCAGCTGGTGAAGTTGTCATATAGTTCAACATAAAGGCACGATTGCCTGGGTTATTGATGGTTAGAGTAAACTCTGTATAAGTGTCATTATAGGCAACCGTATAATCTTGACCTTCTTTCAAGATAACAGAATTCGCAATACTTGATAAACTCTGTGTGTACTCCCCTTGGCGAAGGACAAGTTGCTCCGGAACGAATTGCATAGGTGCACTGCTATCTGGAATGACATCCTTGATAACAATTGGAGAATTATAGGTCTTTTGCTGAGTATTGATACGAACAGTCCAGTTATGTGAGTAGTCACCGCTCTTGCCGAGAATAGCCGAATTATATGGCTTCTTAGCAATGACCCCTCCAATCTTAGCGTAGTTTTCACCAGCTGTTGAAAAACTGCTCTGTTTGCGCTCGTTAATGGTTACCTTATGGCTCATCGCGCCTTGAGTTTCCTCAGGCTTATAATTCCAGTCCTGATCAGCGCCTACTGTCGTCGCCTGAAAGTCAAAGAAGAAACTTCCTCTTACTCCACTAGCAGTTGTCTTAGACTTGTAATCTGCCAAATTCTGAATAGTAACCGTGATCAGACCGCCCTTACCTGAACCATTCGATGTCATCTTAGCAGCTCCGAGCTGGACCTGCGTTTCATTATCTGTCAGGGTAAAGGTTGTACCATCAGCAATGGTTGCACCGTTCGGTACTGTAAAGGTAAAGGTATCCCCATCCTTGAGCTTGTTATCGTAAGCAGACAAATCAAAAACTAGCTCATAACGATAATTTCCCCCTTGAACCAAATTGTAAGCACCGTTAACCTTGGTTGCTTCGCGGCCATTAGAGTGGTCCCAGATTTTAATATCTGTGATTGCATTCTTCAAAGCATCCGCTTGAGCAGTTGCTGTAAACAGCTTCAAATCCAGCAAAAACAGAAGGGGCAGCATCAAAAATAGCAGCCATTTTTTCAGTTTCATAACATTCTCCTTTTTTATTTCGTTACCTAAATAAGTAATTAATCTAATTGTAACAAATACTTGCTATAATAGCAATATCATAGAACTATTTTAGTAAAGAAAAAATAGAAATTTTTCTGCTTTTTTCATACAGTGAAAAAAACTGATATTCGCTATTGGCATTTTCACAAAAATAAGTTATAATAGAATCTCAAGCGGAGGTGGTGGAACGGCAGACACGCATGCTTCAGGCGCATGTGCCCGTACGGGTGTGAGGGTTCAAATCCCTTCCTCCGCATAAAAGATAATCCTATCAATCATGATAGGATTTTTTGTTATTATGAAGTAGAATTACACTACTGAGAAAAGCCAGAAAGGTCAGTCCCCCTGTTAAATACTTCTCTAATAGACTCACGGTCACAAAGAAATTGAAAACAGTAGCCAAAAAGAGAAAAACAGTTCCGCTTAAGATGATCTTTCTCAGAACAGAAGACTTCAAGCTACTTCTTAGCCAACCGCCCAAAGATAGATAACTAAGACTAAAGAAACCCCACAGCAAGAAAAGCAGGAAGTTGACAGGACGCAGCCACAAAGGAAATACTATATAAGCGCCGCCAAATACCAAACGCCCCAGCGGAAGTCCTAGCAGTAAAAGGAAATGGAGTAAAGACTGCGAAAACCAGAGCAGGGCAGAAAACAAAGACAGAAATTTCATTTTCATATGTACCTCATTAGCAAAATAGAAGACCAGCTATATAGAGCAGATCTTCTATTTTTTTATAATCCCTCTGACTTCAAAGCGTCTGCCAAGCGAGCAAATTCTTCTAAACTAAGAGCTTCTCCCCGAACACTTGGAGATAAGTCAGCTCGTTCTAAGGCTGCTGTTAACTTGTCTTTGGTCTCCTCTGACTTTCCAAAATAACTGGTCAGGTTATTCCAGAGAGTCTTCCGACGGTGGACAAAGCTGGCCTTGGAAATCTTAAAAAAGAATTTCTCGTCCTGTACCTCAACAGCTGGCTGGTTTCTGCGCACCATCTTGAGAATAGCCGAATCCACATTAGGCGCTGGCACAAAAACTGTCCGCGGCACGATAAAGGCAACCTTGGCCGTCATGTAATACTGCACCGCAATCGACAAACTGCCGTAGGACTTGGTATTCGGCTGAGCTGATATCCGATCCGCTACTTCTTTTTGCATCATAACGACAAACTCACTAAAAGGAATCCCGCTCTCAATCAAATGCATGAGAATCGGCGTCGTGATGTAGTAGGGCAAGTTCGCCACTACCTTGATAGGCAGGTCTGGATTTTTAAACTCTGCTATGTACTGAGCCAGATCAACCTTGAGAATATCCTGATTAACCACTATCACATTGTCAAAATCGCGCAGAGTATCCGCCAAAATGGGCACCAGACGATCATCAATCTCAAAGGCCATGACTTCAGCGGCACTTTCTGCCAAAAATTCTGTCAAGGCCCCAATACCGGGACCAATCTCGATGACATTGACCTTTTTGTCAATCTCGGCTGTATCCACAATCTTCTGGAGGATGTTGGTATCCGTCAGGAAATTCTGACCGAAAGATTTTTTAAAGGTGAAACCGTGACGCTCCAGAATGGCACGGGTCACACTATGGTCTGCAATACGCATCTTTTCTCTTTTCTCTTTTCTAATTCGTTATTCATTATCTTTTAAGGAGGTCATTTGCCCTAGCAAGGTGTAAAGTTTTTTCTGCTCTTCTTCCTCGTAAGCAAATGCATTAGCCTTAACTTCTTTGCATTTCTCGTCATACAAAAAACCCTCATAGCCATCTTCTGTAGATAAAGCTATATAGACTTTCGCCATTTTTTCAGGACTAATCGAAAATCTAGACTTAATTTTATAAAGATTTTTCATAAAAGCGCTGAGGTGATCATAGCGGCGCATATCTACTTTGACATTGGTCACACGGATCGCCTGAACCTTGATACCTTTCCAATGTTTCCGCATATAAAGTGACAGCATCAACAAGGCCAGCTTATTCTGATAATAGATCTTAGCAGGACTGTAATGTTTTTGACCGGATAAATTTTCAAAATCAAGCTTCATGAAAGGATAAAGCACCAGCCCTTGGGAAGAAATATTAATAATCCGACCACTTTCTGACTTTTCCAACAAACCTTTCAATAAAGAAGAAAGTAAGTACGGAGCGCCCACATTGGTCGCAAATTGCTTTTCCAATCCATCTTTGGTTATCACAGGACTTTTGATTGATAAATCAAAATCAGCCGCATTGTTAATTAAAACATCTAAATTCTCTTCTTTTTGGATATACTGTTCTACCGCTTTCCTGACACTTTTCATATCAGATAAATCAACCAAGATATAATCTACATGCAGATTTCCTGTTTGTTGACGGATTTTCTCACAGGCTTGCTCAGCAGCTTCTTTTCGCCGGCAAAATAGGGTCACTGACCACCCCTTTTCAGCTAACTGTTTAGCAGCCTGGTAGCCAATACCACTATTACCGCCCGTAATAATTACTTTTTTCATTTCTTACTCCGTTAGACTGAATATTTGAGCATGACTTCTTCCACTTCCGCCAAGGTCACTCCAAATAATTCCAAGCGTTTGAGGAGCTGCTTACCATTGGAATAGCCGATACGGAGCTCTTCACCCAAATACTCTCGACGCTGTCGGCTGTCGCTTCCCATAAGCAGACCTAGTCGCACGAGGTCGCCTTTGGTGATGTCAAAATTATCCTCATCATCAAAATATCCAACCAGCCCAGCTAACGCCTGCTGTAAATCCTCAAATGAAGCGTGCTCTACTCCCAGCGATTTTCCTTTGTTCTTAGACTTGGGAGCCGCCTCGTCACGGCGGAGAAAGGCATGCTGAGCAGTTGGCACAGCCTCCATAATCATTCGACGGATACGCTCACCGTTGTAGTCTGGATCGGTAAAGACAATAACACCACGCAGCTGGTGCAGTTTCTCAATCCGCTCTAGGTCTTCTTCATTGATAGCAGAGCCTCTCGTCTCGTAAGTGTCAACTTGGTAAAATCGCTGAAGGTTAGCTGTGTCATCCTTGCCCTCAACGACAATCACCTGAGGGATTTTTATCTTCTCAGTCAATCCCAAACACCTTCTTTGCATTATCATAGGTCGCCTGCGCTACTTCGTCGACAGTCAGTCCACGTAGTTCAGCAATTTTCTCTACAACATAGCGGGTATAGGCCGTTTTGTTTTCTCGGCCACGCTTGGGAACAGGCGCCAAGTAAGGTGCATCAGTCTCGACGAGGATTTTGTCCAAGGGCAAGTTCTGCGCAGCTTCCTGAATATCTGTCGCTTTTTTAAAAGTGACAACTCCAGAAAAGGAAATCATCATCCCTAGCTCGATAAAGCGCTCTGCCATTTCAAAAGAACCGGAATAAGAGTGCATAATACCGCCTCGAGGGCCGACACTCTCACTCTTGATAATCTCATAAGTATCTTCCAAAGCATCACGTGTGTGAACGACAAAAGGTAGATTTAAATCCTTTGAAAGCTGGATTTGCCGGCGAAACACCCGCTCCTGAACATCCTTGGGCGCTGTCATCCAGTGATAGTCCAGCCCAATCTCGCCCAAAGCCACCACCTTGGGGTGACGAAGCTTGCCCAGCAGATAGGCTTCCACCGCCTCATCATAAGTCCCCGCCTCAGTCGGATGCCAGCCAATCGTAGCATAAACCTGCTCATAACTGTCTGCCAACTCCAGGGCGCGCTCAATGGTCGGTCGGTCAAAACCGACAATATTTATTTTGCTGACGCCCATTTCTGCAGCCAGCTGCAGCTCCTCTTCCTCTCGACCAGCAAATTCTTCCACATTTAAATGCGTGTGTGTATCAAAAATTTTCATACTTTACTTCCTTGTATTTCCTGTCCTTTATTATACCAAAAATGACCTGAAAAATCAGAAGTCGCTTCAAAGCAGAAAAAATAAGATAGCTGACATTCAACAGCTATCCGAATCTGCCTTCAAGTTCTCCATTGGAATAATCAAGTAGAAAGACAGTGCCAGCATTAACACAAGCGGGAGGAGAATATAAATAACCCCCAAACTGCTAGCAAGAGCTATTAACAGCATGGATAAAACACTCGGAACAGCCATGCTAAATAGATTAATAGCTGACTGGATGGCTCCCATCGCTTCTTCTGGAATCATACTGAATACAGATTTCTGCAATCTAGGACTTAGCAAACCTACTGTAACTGAGCAAGCAAAGCTTGCTATCAGTACAAGTAAAAAGTTTTGCCAGAAAAAACCGCAAAGAATAAAGCACTCAAATACTTGGCTACTATACATAGCAAGCTTAGTTGAAAGTTTTTTTAGCAAACTGCCACTCAAAATGTTCCCTAAGATCAGACCAGCGGAACTTAGAATAATTAACACGGCAATGGACTGACCGATCTGCAGATTCCAAAATGGCCTTTTCAGCAATAAAAGAGTCGCTACTGGTGTCAGAATGTTCAGAGTGACTTGCCCAAAGGTTGAAACCAATAACAACCTCACAACATTTTTCAATCCCAGCAAGACCTTAAGAGAATCCAATAAATGCTGCCAATAATTCTCTCTATTTAGCTCCTTGGCATTGCTTAGCTCCGGTTCTAAGTTCTGTAAGCTTTTACTAATATGCCAAAAACCAAGGTAAGCTAGCAAGAATGTCAGAGCATTCAATCCCGCCAAAGCTCCAATACTCATCCAAGCAATGAGAAAACCACCAGCTAGATTCCCCAAAATATGAACCAGACTCATACTAGCCTGCCGAAAGCCCATAGCAGAGGTCATATCTTGCTCAATCACTTTTACATAAACTGGGGTCAGCATGGCACCTGAAAAATAACTCAGACTATCCGACAGAAAGTTAATCAAGCAAATCAAAAGCAGAATCAAGAAAGAGAAATCTTGTCCAAGCAACAAAAACGTTACTAAGCTATATAAGAGCACCTTACTAAACTGTATAAGCAGGTATTTATGAATGCGATTCTTCTGAAAGTCCGCCGCGACTCCAGTAAAAACTTGAATTAACTGAGGTAGCGTTTCAGAAAGAGAAATCAATAAAACCGCAAGTGGAGCAAAAGAATAAGCGGAGACATAGTTCATCAAAGCCAAATAAAAAACAATGTCCCCAAAACCTGAAATCCATTGATTGATGAGCAACTGGCGAAAATTTTTGTTTTTTGCAAAAACAATCATACGACATCTCCTTTACTCTTGTTAGATTTTTGTTTAACAAATCATAACAATAAATTAGTCATTTGTCAAATTTTTATTAGATTGATGTTTTACAAAAAGAAGACCTAGAATGAATCCAGGTCTTCTGAAACTATGTTAGGTCTTGTTTGAACTTCTCTATAATCTTTCGAATCAGTTCTTTATTGACCGTGTACTTAACCAAATCATCATCCATCACAAGCTCCAGCAAGCCAGAATTTAGCAGCTTCTGCGTATGGAATGAGATAGAGGCTCTTGTAAGCCCCAGTTTTTTAGCTATATCTTTATTCTTGGCATGCGGTTGAATCAATTCAATCAAGACTTTATAGCGGGTTTCATCTCCAAGAGTTTTTAAGGTCAGAGCTAATGTTTGATCGTTAAGCTCAGATTCCGCCTCTGATAACTGGGAACTTCTCGTCGAAAGGACTAAAGAATAGGAAGTGAAATCAGGGACCTTTTCGAGAAAAGAGTCAATAAACATGGGTGACAGAACAAAGACTTGTGTGTCCTTTTCAAGAAGCTTGGCATTCTGCTCATCATCATTCATCACATCAGATAGGCTAAATTCTTGTTCAAAAGCTAGAACTTCCTGCTCAAATTGCTCATAAATAGGCTGATAGAGCTCGAACACTCTTTCCAACAAGGAAACTAATTGGTCCCGAAGCTTCTCTGGATGCTGAATAGCTTGGTACCAGTACCATTTATTTTCCGGAGACTTGTCACTATTCTCTATAAAAGCCAGCAGATCTTCAGGATGTCCCTTGATGATTTCCCCTTTAGAAAGCTTAAGTGATAAACAATAGATGATTTGCCCTGCATCTAGTTTTTTCAGACATTCTAATAAGTCATGCGGATTGGCTGGATCTTCTCCTTTTTCTAGCAAGTAGAGGTAGAGGAGCGGGGCCAGTCCCACCGTAGCTCCTTCAAACAAACTAACCGCAACAAGCTCGTTTTTCAAAGGAAGTAAATCCTGATAGAGCTTATCATAGTGCGGTTGTACATCAAGAAGCAGCTCCTTTTGATTCTGCCGTAAATCCTTCCACATATGTTTATCATCCCTTGAAACGATGGCAGGCACCATGAGAAATTCATATAACTTACTACGATAATGAACAAGCTTTACACCCACAGGCTCTTCCCTCCTTACATACACATACTCCGCTTCTGACCAAAAAGAGTATACAATTCCTGTTTTTCATTATACCAAAAATCAAGCAAAATATTCATCCCCTTCTGCCCTGTTCATCTATTGACAAAAATCCATCTCTATAAAATAAGAGATTTTTAGAAACTTTCATCTAGTTCTTAAGACTGATTTTATCTTTTTTCGATAGTTTTTTATTGATTATCGATAAGATACATGTTATAGTTACTAAGAAATGAAACGTTAGTCGGAGGAAATTATGACAGACAAAATGAAAAAGACTGCTGAAGATATGAGCATCACTCTTACAAAAATCAGTATCAGCCTTTTATTTATTGCTTCCATTATCCTGATAGCCCTAGGACCTTGGGTCGTCAATCTAGTTATCGAATTTCCCTCTCCTTTCTTTCAAGGGGAGACGCGCTTTTGGGTCCTATTATTGCTCGGCTATGTCCTTGGTTGCCTAGCTCTAGCCTGCATTGTCCATCTCTATCGACTCCTTAGCCGCATTGGTAAAAATCAGGTCTTTATCACACAAAATGTTCAGTACATGCGCTATCTTGGCTGGGAAGTCGGCACTGTCGCTCTTATCTCCCTCTTTATGGGTCTGACAGCCTATCTGCCCATGCTCTTAGTCACTGTTTCCTGCAGTATTTTGACTCTGATTATCCGTGTTATCCGTAATGCCTTTGGCAAGGCCATTGAGCTGCAGGATCAAGTGGACTACACTATTTAGGAGGTCTTATGATTCAGATAAATTTAGACCTTGTCATGGCGCAAAAGCGCATCAGTGCTGGCCGTTTGGCAGAGTTAATCGACCTAACACCAGCTAACCTATCCATTCTAAAAAACAATCGAGCCAAGGCAGTCCGATTTTCAACTCTTAACGCTCTATGTCGGGAATTGGACTGCCAGCCTGGCGATATTTTGGAGTATATCCCTGATGAGGAGGAGAAATAATTATGGAATATCCAGCACAAGAACAGATGAATGTCCAGCCTTGTCTGCCCGCAGAGGAGGAAAGACAAACCATCTTCACAGGCCTAGAGGACAAGCAACTGCGATTCTTTAAAATCAGCTATCTGATTCTCTATCTCTTAACTTACTTTTACTCTGCTGTATTTTTTAATTATCAAACTGCATCCTTTTTCCCTTTTGCAATTGGTCTTATATTGTTAAGCGAAACCCTAATCAGGAAATTGGCCTATCCATCTCTGCAGATAAAGAATCTTGACAGTAGATTAGAGGCTCGAAGCTTTCTGATTATGACGCTAGCTCAAGCCCTAGCTTTAAGCCTCTGGGGGCTTCATCGCCAGCTAGAATTTTTCCAATTCCTAGCCATCCACATCTCATTTGCCTTATATATTCTGTCCCGCACCGGCTGGTTAAGCCAAGGGCGTTTGGGTATCCTGGTCTGGTTTGATGCCATTCAAGCCTTCTGCATCCTGCCCTTTAAGAATTTCATTGCTACTATTCTAGTCTTTATAGAAGGCAAGCAGCAGGACTCTTCCGACAGCTCTGACAGTATGTCTTCAAAGAAAGCCCAACAGCTTGCTATTATTGTCAGCAGCTTCTTTGTCGCAGGAATCTTGGTATACTTTGTCTGGTCCCAGCTGAGTCAGGTTTCAGACAGCTTTGCCTCTTTCTTCAGCAATACCGCTGATTTCATTGAAAATCTATTTGACTCCCTCTTTTCAAGTCTTGATAGCAGCATGATTCTCTTCAAAGCCTGCCTGGCTGTTCCTGTTAGTCTGTACTTGTATGGGCTCCTTGCCGGCAGTCTGTTAGGCAAAAAAGATACTAAACTTAGCTACACAAAATTTCAAGCAAGTATCCGCCCTTTGCGAGTAGCACCCGCTTTCGCAGCCTACATTATCATCGGCAGCCTCTGCCTGACCTATGCTGTCTTCTTCCTGACGGGTCTGGGTGAGCTCGGTCAGCTCCTAAGCGCTGGAACAGTAGCTCAAGCTATTTCTCCCCAGAATGCTTCAACTGTTGCCGTAGCTGGTTTCTGGCAGCTGGTTCGGGTCTCTATCCTTAACTTTGCAGTCCTAGGCGTCTTCTATCTGATTGCCAAAAAGCCACTCTGGGACCAAAAAGGAACGCGATTCGCAGCTACTATCCTCTTTATCTTTACTGGTCTACTGGCCTTGCTAGCTGGCTGGAAATTATTTGGTATCTACATCTACCTTTACGGACCAACACCGCTGCGCTTGATTTCAGCATGGTTCATCCTAGTCCTCTTGTTTTGGTGCCTACTAACCCTGATTCGTTTCTACAAACCTATCCAAGCCATTCGTATCGGTATCTTTTACGCCCTGATAAGCTTTACCTTGCTCTGCTATCTTTATCCAATACTTTTACCAGCAGGATAAGGAGCAATGGATCTTAACGACATTCAAAAACCAGAAAGTAGATTATGAACCGCACCCCAAAAGTTAGACACAAAAAATCTAACTTTTGGGGTGTTTTTTAAATGAAATTAACTTATGAGGACAAAGTTCAAATCTATGAACTCAGAAAAAAAGGACAAAACTGCTACCACTTATCAAGTACTGAACTTCGTTCTATAGAGTCCTCTCGTTAAAAGCGCAAAAAAACCAGCGGTCTCGAGTCTCCGCTGGTTTCTTGATGAATCGTTTGGATTAAGCAGCCAAAACTTTGCGTCCTTTACGACGGCGAGCTGCCAATACACGACGACCGTTTTTAGTTGACATACGGTGGCGGAAACCATGTTTACGCGCACGACGGATTTTACTTGGTTGATAAGTACGTTTCACGATGAATACCTCCTCTTAGATTCTTGTATTCGTTTAGCCGGCTAGTTGTGATCAGTTACTAAACATACTTTACTATTCTATATGATTCCGAGGCTTTTGTCAATACTTACTTAAATAACTTTCTCTTTGTAAACGTAATCATAAAGCCCGAGTCGCTTCATAAAAGGGAATCAAGGCTGTCATGGCCTCCTGCAGCTGAGACAGCACCTGCTCTCTTGAAACAGCCTGAGAAAGGGGAACATCGTATTTGACCAAGACCTTACGAACCTGACCGATCGCCAGCTGCTGAGTAAGGAACTGGCGATTTTCCTCTGTACCTTCAAAGCGCTGACTCACACCATCTATCTGGACAAAATAGTAAGCTGGCGGCTGAATAGGCAGCTCCAAGACCCGATTTTGCTTGCTGAGGCTGTGCTCATCTTTCTTGCGCTCCATGAAGCTCACCTCCAGCGACACTCCGAAATCTTCTGCACTTCCATACAAGCGCAGGGCGAACATTGGCTCAGTAATTTCTCCATAGCCTTTAAGATAATTCCAAAAATGGGGTCGTAGTATCTGCGCTTGATTCATCCACTGGCTGGTTCGCTCCAAGGTCAGCTTAGGATAGAGGCTCTGAAAATCCTTGACCAAGTCTGCAAACTCCTTTCGTGCCGCCTGCCCCTTAGCTCTCAACTCCAACATAGACTCACGCAGCTGCCCTGCCTTGTCTGGAGAGATATACTTAGCCCCTTGATGAGGCAGATAACTTTCAATAGCTGGAAAAAGTGACATAAAAAATCCTTTCTTTTTTACTCTTTATAATAGAATACTTCTGAGTTATTAACGTTAACACTTTGCGTAATAAGAATCCTGTCCCTCTTACGATTAGAAGCATCCATTATTTTTTGATTATCTAAAGTCATAGACATATCTACACCAGCAGGAATAAATAATATCGCTGCACCCGGACCACCATAGGATACACCACCTTCTAAATAGGAGTTGACCATTTTAAACTGATTTCCTAATTTTAGCCCATTAGTCACCAAACCATTTTTATCAAAGGTCAGCTCTTCTCCATTTCTATTTTTCCACGTACCTTCAATACTTGAGAAATCACCGTTTTGAATGCTCGATAAATCCATTTGAGTTGAAATTTCTGGATTGTCCTCTGCCCCTACGGAGCTTTTTGATTGATAAGATTCAATATCTTTCCAAGTCAACGAAGCTAAATCAATTTCTTTTTTAGAAGCTAACCCAAAAACTGAAGCTACGCTTTTTTCAGAATTTGAATCTACACCTGCTATTTGAAAATCTGCTTCTTTTAGCACATCTATACCACTATTATCAGATCTCAGTCGATAAAGATAACCCTTAGCATCAGGACTTAGAGAATGCCATTGAGCATAAAAGACTGTTCCATCTGCATATATTGTGGCGCTTTCTCGACTTCCACCTGCTGAAGCTACTTTTGATTGAGCTAAATAAGTTGATGTTCCTTGATTCAAATAATAAATAGCCGCTAAATAATAAGCCCCATCAGAATGATGTCCTGTGATTAATTCATTCGTCCCATTTTTATCAATATCATAGAATGTGTATATCTGCGCACGGCCTTCAGAAGTATCTTTTGTTAATTTATCCAAAGTCGAAGCATATAATTTTTCATCTTGTTCTACTGAAATCGAAGAACTCTTTTGCTCTTTGTCCAATGTACGCTTACTCGAATCAGGAGTATTATCCTGATTCTCTATTTTCTTTTGACCACAGGCAGCAAGTAATGCTAACCCTAAAATGATTAGAAAAATTCTCTTCTTCATAATTCTTTCTCCTGGTTTATTACTACAAAAACCAGCATCTCTGCTGGCCTTCTTTTTATTCGCTGTCAATATCCACAACGACATAGCGGTTAGGCTCGTCGCCTTCGGAATAGCTAGTCACGCCATCGATGCGAGAGATGATGCGGTGGATAATTTTGCGCTCGCTGTTAGACATAGGGTCTGTGTGCTGACCGCGTCGGTCTTCCAAGGCCCGCTGAGCCAGTTTCTGCGCATAGCTTTGCAGCACTTCAGCCCGATGCTCAACATAGTCATTGACATTAATGGAAATATAGAAGCTCTTAGAATATTGGTTATAAAGATAGTTTTGCGCCAATAGCTGCAGAGCTTTCAAGACTTTTCCGTGGTAGCCAATCACGCGCCCCGGTTCATTGGTATCAATCTGCATGTTGATAGTTCGGCGGTTGTGGCTGCTGGAAATGCCCGCTTCAACATCCATCTCATCAACAATTTTCTGAACATAGTTCGTTACGTTTTCAACTACTTCTTCAATATCGTAGTCTGCTTCGACTTGGATGCCTAAATCTGCAAAAGAGCTTTCTTCTGTTTCTGTTGGCTCAGCCTTGTCTTTAGCCGCTTGTTCAAAAGAGATAACCTTGCTATCGTCCGCTTCTGCTTGAGCAACTGCCTCATCAATAGCTTGGTTGGTCTTGAGAAGGTCAATGGTACCCGTCTCTTCTAAAATCGTATTGGCTTGCTTGTCATTTTTGAGAATTTCAGCCTTGACCTCATCTGAGATAACTTCGCCTTCTCCTTCGACCTTCTTGATGGCAGCTACCACACGGCCCAAATCAACCGTTGCTTCACTGACAGACTGCACAGGCTCATTCTGAGCATTAATCTCTTCAGGAACACCTTTTACAGCCTTTTGATTGGCCTTGACAACTGTCGTCTCAGCAATCGGCTCGACATCCACCTGAGCTGGCTTCTTGCCAAACAGTCCTAAAAAGCCTTTTTTCTCACGTGAAATAACAGTGATATGCGCTCTCATACGTGGAATATCCAACGTTTTCAAACCATTTTGAATTGCTTCTTCAACACTTGCTCCTGTAAAAATAACCATTGCAAGAGTCCTCCTTCTTACTTACTTTTTCTTTTTCTGTGCTTTTTTCAGGGCACGTTTCTTTTTCTGTTCCAATTGACGCTCTGACCGTTCCTTGGCTTCCCGCTCAGCAATGATCTTAAAAGGATTGCTCAGCAGTAAGGTCTGAACCACCTGATAAGCATTTGAGACCGCCCAGTAGAGGGCTACCCCGCTCGCCGCATAAAGGGCAAAAAAGAAAATCACCACTGGCATCAGATACATCATGACTGTCATACCGCCATTTCTCTCAGGCAAGGCCTTGTTTGAAAGCCAAGTACTGAAGAAAGTGAAGAGAGCCGCCAACAGCGGAAGGATAAAGGTCGGATCTGTCGCTCCTAGATTGAGCCAGAGGAAGTGACCTGTTTTCATAAATTCAACCCGAGTCAGGGCTTGAAACAGAGCCAAGAGAACCGGCATCTGGATAAGGAGCGGAATGAATGAGGCGTAGGGATTGACACCCATTTCTTTGTAGAGCTTTTGAGTTTCCTCAGCCAAGGCTGTTCTGCTCTCCATGTCCTTACCAGGATACTTTTCCTGCAGCTGCTTGATATGCGGCTGTACTTCCTGCAGCTTGCGCGAAGAAGTCGTCTGGAATTGGAAGACCGGCAGGAGAACTGTCCGGATAATCAAGGTAAAGAGAATAATCCCAATCCCCTTGCTTCCACCAAATGATAGAAAGCGAATGGTATCCGCAAAGAAATAGACCAGCTTCTCCCAGAAGCCATGTGAATCGGCTGTTACTTGACTGGTTCCGCAGGCTGTGAGAAAGAGCAGCGAGGCAAGCAGCAAAATCCCTAATTTACTTTTCTGTTTCACAAAAGAATCCTTCCTGATAAAGTTTAGCAATTTTTAATACATGCAATAAATTTTGTTCAACTTGGTGGTAGTCCAGCTCCTCTACTCCCTTGCGAGCGATAACGACGAAGTCTGCCTGGACTAACTGTTTCTGATGCTGCATTAAGACATGGCGGATTTTTCTTTTAATACGATTACGAACTACTGCATTTCCTAGCTTTTTACTGACGGAAATTCCAACTCGAAAATGCTTCTGATCTTTTTCTAACATGTAAACGACAAATTTTCGATTAGCAAAACTCTGTCCTTTTTTAAAAATCGCATTGAAATCTTTTTCGCTCTTGACGCGATAGTTTTTTCTCAAAACTCAACTCCATCCACCAAAATTATATCTATTATACCATATTTTTCGAAAATGCCAATAAGAGCCGCTATGACGCTGTTTTTGCAAATATTTAAAAGGTCGATTCACATGAAAAACACCGCAATTCCCTTGCGATGTTCCCTATATCTTATTCCTTTTCCAGCTGTTTCTTAGCCCGTTCCAACTCCTGACGGATCTGCGCAAATCCTGTCCCGCCAAGGGAATTCCGCTTTTGTACAGCAGTCTGGGACTCAAGCGCCTGATAAATATCTTCCTCAATCAGCGACGACACTTCCTGATAGCGGCTCAGCGGGATATCCTGTAGATAATAGCCTACCTTGCTGCATTCCAGCACCAACTTTCCGACAATCTCATGGGCTTCCCGGAAAGGTAGTCCTTTCTTGGCCAGATAGTCAGCCAATTCTGTCGCATTGGAGAAATCTTGCTGAGTTGAAACCAGCATTTTTTCTTTGTTTACAGTCATACTGGACAGCATACCCGCCATAATATCCAGCGATTTTTGGATGGTATCAACTGTATCGAACATACCTTCCTTGTCTTCCTGCAGATCCTTATTATAGGCCAAGGGCAGGGATTTCATAACCGTCAGAAGGCTGAAGAGATAGCCATAGACCCGGCCGCTCTTACCCCGAATCAGCTCCGCCATGTCCGGATTTTTCTTTTGCGGCATGATGGAGGATCCAGTGCTAAAGGTATCTGATAGACTGACAAAGCCATATTCATAGCTGCACCAATTAATCAGCTCCTCGCAGAGACGAGACAAATGCATGATGAGAATGCTACTGTTACATAAAAACTCCAAGATAAAATCTCGATCACTGACCGCATCCAAGGAATTGTGGTAAATGCCTTTGAATCCTAATAAATCAGCTGTCAGCTCCCGATCAATCGGAAACGTTGTTCCCGCCAGAGCCGCTGCTCCTAAAGGAGACAAATCCGTATGCTCCAGATTAAAGGCAAAGCGCTGACTATCACGGCTGAACATCTGATAATAGGCCAGCAGATGATGGGCAAAGCTAATCGGCTGAGCATGCTGCAGATGGGTATAGCCTGGCATGATGGTCTCTACATGCTCTTCTGCCAAGTCCAGCAGCACCTGACGCAAATTCAAGAGTTTATCCGCAATCTGACCAAGCTGATCCTTGAGATAAAGGTGCATATCTGTCGCCACCTGGTCATTACGGGAGCGAGCCGTATGGAGCTTACCAGCTACTGGCCCAATCTCCTCGGCCAGAAGAGCCTCCATATTCATATGAATATCTTCATTACGCACATCAAACTCAAGTTCTCCAGCCTCATAACGTGCCAACAGCTTTTCCAAGCCTGCCTGAATAGCAGCCGCTTCCTCTTGAGCAATAATTCCTGTCTGCCCCAGCATTTTGACATGGGCTAGGCTGCCCTGCAGATCATAAGGAGCCAGACGATAGTCAAATCCGATGCTGGCGCCAAACTCCTCTACCCAGCCTTCCAGAGAGGCTTCAAAACGTCCGCCCCACAGTTTATGATTTGCCATAGGAAAGCCCCTTTCTATTTGTCCTTGTGAGCCTGAACCTCTGCGTGAACCTTAGACGGAAGCCCCCATAGCTTGATAAAACCAATCGCGGCATCCTGGTCAAAGGTATCTGCACTGGTATAGGTAGCCAGACTTTCGTCGTAGAGAGAATTAGCAGACTTACGCGCTACGACTGTCGCAGACCCCTTATAAAGCTTCACTTTAGCTGTGCCATTGACCACCTGCTGAGTGGATTTGAGATAGGCAATCAAGGCTTCTGTCGCTGGATTAAACCAGAGACCATTATAGATGAGATTAGACAGCTCATTTTCGATTATCGGCTTGAAATGAGCCAATTCTCTGACTAGCGTCAGATCCTCGATTTCCTTGTGGGCAGCCAAGAGAGTCACCGCCCCAGGGCATTCATAAATTTCCCGAGACTTAATCCCTACCAGACGATTTTCCACATGGTCAATCCGTCCAACACCGTGTTGTCCTGCCAAGTCATTCAGCTCAAGAATCAAGTCCGCCAGCTTCATCTTTTTGCCATCTAAAGCAACTGGCACGCCCGCCTCAAAGTCAATATTTACATAGACTGGGCTGTCTGGCGCTGCTTCTGGCGCAACTGTCAAATCATAGGCGTCTTCTGGTGCTTCATTCCAAGGGTCTTCCAAGACACCACACTCATTGGCCCGTCCCCAAAGGTTTTGATCGACTGAGTAAGGGCTATCCAGATCTGCAGGAATGGGCACACCATTAGCTTTGGCGTAATTGATTTCTTCTTCCCGAGACCATTTCCACTCCCGAACCGGAGCAATGACCTTGAGACTGGGATCCAAGGAGGCGATAGCCACTTCAAAACGTACCTGATCGTTTCCTTTTCCGGTACAGCCATGGGCAATGGTTGTCGCCCCTGTCTTGTGAGCAATTTCAACCAATTTCTTAGAAATCAAAGGTCGGCTCAGAGCGGACACTAGAGGATATTTTCGTTCGTAGAAGGTGTGTCCTTGCAGAGCAACCAAGACGTAGTCTTCCGCAAAGTCGTCTTTAACATCAATAACATGTGATTCGATAGCGCCAACTTTCAGCGCCTTGTCATGAATGAAATCCAAATCATTTCCTTCACCCACGTCCATGCAGACCGCGATCACATCATAATCCTTGTCCAGCCAAGTAATGGCCACCGAAGTGTCCAAGCCGCCGGAATACGCTAAAATGACTTTCTCTTTAACCATGCGATTACCTCTATCCTTCTACATTTTATTTTTAAACATTCTACTGTATGAAAATGCGAATGTCAAGAGAAAATTTAATATTTATTAAAATAAAAGCGTTTTATCAATTTTTATTCAAAATTAATATATTATATACTGGACTCAAAATAAGAAAAAAGAGTCTATCAAGACTCCTATTTTACTCGGTAAAAAACATCGGGATGTTCGGAAACGCTTTGAGTAATGATGAAACGATCTTGACTGGTATCAGTCGGATCCGTCCCATTGACAGTCTCCCCAGCTGGCAGACTCTTTCCTGCTGGGATTATAAGAAAGGCAGCACCGGTTTGGTTTTTCCAACGAATCCCTGCTCGGTAAATCCCATTTTCATCTGGCCCAGAGTAATCTCCTGTCTCAAGCTTGGCAACATCTGACTCAATACCTGACGCATCGAATGTATAACTGTTACCTTTGGCATCCTGCCAAGTACCAATCATGCTGGAAAAATCTCCAGAAGCAATAGCCTTCATATCCAAACTAGAAGTTGATTCCGTCTCTTTCTCTCCTTTGCTAGTTTCCTTGGCAGACTTTTCAGCTTCAGTTTCCGAATTCTGCTGAGAGCCTGTATCAGAAGTTTCCTGATTGTCCGCTTGACCGTCAAGTTCGCTCGAACCGGTCCCTCTTTCAGACTTTTTAGAAGATGCGGAGCTAGTCGAACTTACTTTAGAATTGTTGGAAGCAGGATTCGTCTGCTCTTTCTTTTGATTACAGGTTACTAGCACGAGTAAGGCTACTAGTCCTCCAATCAAGATGATGATCCATTTTTTCATTTTTCTCTCCTTAAGGTATTTTCTTATTACAATTGTGACATAAAAACAAAAATTTGCAAAGTAAAAACCAGCTCGAAAGCTGGTTTATCTTATTGAATTTGATTCAGCATGTTTTCGATATGCTGGATAGATTTTTCGCGTCCAAGTAAGTAAATCGTATCTGGCAGCTCTGGTCCATGCATTTCACCCGAAACGGCAATCCGAATCGGCATAAAGAGGTTTTTGCCCTTGATTCCTGTCTCTTTTTGGACAGCCTTGATTTGTGGGAAGATATTCTCCGTCACAAAATCTGCATCAGACATAGCTTCTAGCTTTTCTTTGAAAGCTGTCAACACGGTCGGTACCGTTTCACCAGCCATGACCTCACGCTCCGCATCTGTCAACTCTGGGAAGTCCGCAAAGAAGAGGTCTGTCAGCGGCACAATTTCGTCTACAGACTTCATTTGTGGTTTGTAGAGCTCTACAAGCTTTTCTGCCTTATCTGTCAAACGGCCCGCTTCTTCCAAGTACGGCTTAGCCAGAGCGAAGATTGTGTCAAAATCTGCATTCTTGATGTATTCGTTGTTCATCCAGTCCAGCTTCTTCTGGTCAAAGGCAGCTGGGGACTTGCTGAGACGTTTTTCATCAAAGAGCTCAATCAATTCTTGACGAGAGAAAATCTCATGCTCGCCACCAGGATTCCAGCCCAGCAGTGCAATAAAGTTAAAGACTGCTTCTGGCAGGTAGCCCTTCTTGCGATAATCCTCGATAAACTGCAAGGTATTGGTATCGCGCTTGGACAGTTTCTTGCCTGTTTCAGAGTTGATAATCAGGGTCATGTGCCCAAATTCTGGAGCTTCCCAGCCCAGAGCTTCATAAACCATGAGTTGCTTAGGCGTGTTGGCAATGTGGTCATCTCCACGAATAACATGTGAAATTTCCATCAGATGGTCATCAATAACCACAGCAAAGTTGTAGGTTGGGTAGCCGTCTTTCTTCTGAATAACCCAATCGCCACCAATATTGCCGCCCTCGAACCCAATTTCGCCCTTGACCATGTCAGTCCACTTGTAGACACCAGCTTCATTGACAGCCAGACGAACCGTTGGAATGATGCCCGCTGCTTCACGCTCAGCGATATAGGCTGCCTTTTCTTCCTCTGACATGCCTAGAAATTCATTGATATAACGCGGTGTTTCACCAGCTGCTTCCTGACGTTCGCGTTCAGCCGCTAATTCTTCCTCAGTCACATAGGACTTGTAAGCCAAGCCCTTGTCCAAGAGTTCATTGACGTATTTTTGGTAAATATCCAAGCGCTCAGACTGGCGGTAGTTTTCGTGAGTCTCAGGACTTTCATCCCAGTCAATACCCAACCAGCGTAAGTTTTCAAGCTGTGAGCGTTCCCCGTCTTCTACATGGCGCTTGCGGTCTGTATCCTCGATACGGATAATGAAGGTCCCACCATGATGACGAGCATAGAGGTAGTTAAAGAGCGCAGTCCGCGCATTTCCGATGTGTAACAGTCCAGTAGGACTTGGTGCATAACGCACTCGAATCGCTTTTGTCAAAGTTCCATTCTCCTATTTGTATTTCGGGGAATTATTTCCACTCCGATTTTCAAACGTAATCATTATATCATACTCTGAGGACAGAATACGACTTTACAGTCTATTTTTACGACAGGCGCTCTTCCAGCTGGAAGTCGATAGGAAGCCAAGCCAGCACATTCTCCAGTTGCTTTTCCCAGTAATACCACTCATGCTTACCTGGACTGTGGCTGTACGTAATATCCAAGCCTAAGTCTTGCAGATTTTTCACTGTCTCCTGATTAGCCTTGTAGAGAAAGTCTTCTTCGCCACACCATGCCCAAAGCTTAGTCTTTTTATCAGATTGCTTAGCTATGCTTTCCAGCGAATGGGGGCTGCTGGTCCAGTCTTTATAGTCTCCAAAAACTCCTCGCCAATAGGCTGGCGTTGCCATTTCAGCATTATCCGGACGAGCATCAAGAAAACTCAAAGCCCCAGAAAGACTAGCCGCGTATGAAAAGCGGTTAGACTTGAGAGCTAGCTTAAAGGCTCCGTATCCGCCCATGGAAAGGCCTGCGATAAAATTCTTCTCCCGCTTATCTGACATATTTGGGAAAAAGCGCTTGAGCACCCGAGGCAGCTCCTCAGCGATGGCTTCGTAATAGTTAAAACCGTACTGAGTATCGGTGTACCAGCCGTTGCTGGTATTAGGCATAACAACAATCAGATTCGTCGATCGAACCAGACGCTCAATATTCGAGCGCTTGAGCCAGCTATTATGATTCCCGTTCATACCATGAAGCAGATACAAAACAGGAATGTCCTTATCATCTGGCTTGTCCACGCGAGCCGCGTCTGGATAGAGGACATTGACCCCCCATTCCATCTCCAAAGCTTCAGAATAATACTCTATTTTCATCACTGCCATTCGCATTTCTCCTTCGTATCTTTCTGACAAGAAAAAGCCGAAGCCCGACTTTTCTTGTATTTGTGTTCAGATTTTTACCGCACTTCCATAACCACCGGCAAAATAGCTGGACGACGCTTGGTTTGGTCAAAGAGATATTTGGCCAGACTGTCACGGACAGCACCCTTCAGCTCGCCCCAGTCAAAGCTATCCTGCGCCAAATAGTCTTCCACGGTTTTATTGATAATGTCAGAGCTTTCACGCAAAATATCTCTGCTCTTCTTGACATAGACAAATCCACGGGTGTGTACTTTAGCCTTGGAAATGATTTTCTTTTCCTTACGGTTAACCGTGAGTGCCACGATAAAAATACCATCTTCAGACAAGACCTTGCGGTCGCGCAGGACGATATTGCCCACATCACCAATCGCATTCCCATCAATCATGACATCTCCAGCTGATACAGCACCAGCCGGCACAAAATCACCATGGTCGTATTCCATGATGCTGCCCCGCTTAGGAATAAAGATATTTTCCGGCAGCATGCCAACTTCCATGGCAGCCTTGGCGTGAGCATCCAATCCGCGGTACTCACCCTGAATCGGGAAGAGGTACTTAGGCTGCAGCAGGTTAATCATGAGCTGCAAATCACGCGCATTTGCGTGACCCGAAACCCGCAGGTTTTGGGTAATCAGCTTGACAATGCCACCCGCTTGATAAATCATATTTTCCACGCGAGCTACGACCGCTTCCTTAGCAATAGACGGCGTCGTTACGATGTAAATCAAATCGCCTTCCTTGATTTCCACATAGCGGTGACGGCCGATCGACATCTTGCGCAGACCATTGATAGGCTCACCCATCCGGCCAGTCTCCAAGATAATCAGCTCATGGTCTTCAAACTTAGACATTTCCTTAGGTTTGATCAAGAGGCGTTCGTCCACCAAGGATAGCTTCTTGAGGCGGATAGCCGTGCGAACGATATTTTCAATATCAAAGCCTGTCAAAACCACTCGGCGGCCAGTCTCTGCCGCGGCATCAAAGACCTGCTGGATACGAGATAAGTTGCTGGCTACCGCCGCAACAATCACGCGACCATCCCAGTCAGCAATCGTATCTTCGATTTCCTTGCCAACTTCGCTCTCACTAGCCACCTGAACGCTACTGTCCGCATTGGCTGAATCACTGAGCAAGGCCAGAACACCCTCGCGGCCAATCTCAGCCAGACGGCCAAAGTCTGTCGCGTAGGACGGGCTGGCAGACTGGTCAAACTTGAAATCACCTGTATAAACGATACTGCCTTTTCTGGTCTTGATGACAATTCCCAAACTCTCAGGAATCGAGTGAGTCGTCCGAAAGAAGGAAACCACGGTTTTGCCAAATTCAATCTCGGTATTTTCATCAATCACATGGAAATCATTGAACTTCTTAACCGCATCATTGTTTTTGACAAACAACTTGGCCAGCTCAATCGTCAATTCTGATCCAAAAACCGGCACCTTAGCATCTGCCAGAAGATTAGGCAGAGCACCAATCGCATCCGCGTGCCCGTGCGTCAGAAAGACACCCGCAATCCGCTTCTTGTTTTCAAACAAATAGTCCATGTTGGGAACGACATAATCCACACCCAACTGCTCATTTTCTGGGTACTTCAGCCCAGCATCCAATACAAAAATGGAATCATCCACTTCGGCAACGTAGAGGTTTTTACCATTTTCACGTACGCCGCCCAAAGCAATCAGTTTAATATTGCTCTTGCTCATTTTTTCTCCTATTCAATTTTCAGAACCTCACTTTTATCAAAGATTCTTTATTTTATTACTAACGGTCCTTGGCTAGCCAAGTCGAATTACAGTCTTGCAAACCTAGGGTCTGCACATCCAATCCATTATAGCATTTTTTCATGTTTTTTCAAAGTCAGGCGTGCTTTCTTAGCGCCCTTGGCTACAAAAAACGACCTCTAGCTTTACTCGGCTAGAGGTCTGGTTTACTTCGCTGGTATGAGAGCAATCAGTTCATCCAAAGTGTAACTGAATAACAACTTTCTATTTATTGTTTTTATTATTTTTTATAAACTTTTAATTCCTTCAACCGCTAATGATTTTCTTTTTATCTTAGCATTGGAAATCTCTATAGCATAATAAAGCACTATTGATTGAATTCTCGAAGTTTGAAAACCATCTAAAAGCTTCTACTTTCTATACTATCGTTACAATCAGGCAAGCTAAGCAGGCCTGTCTGACAATTCAACCAATATGTCAAGTAAAGCAACTACTTATGTATTACAAACAACTATACCAACAAAGTAAACTTAAAAGCGAATGAATTTAGTTTCCTTTCTTTCTATTTCCTTAACTCTATTATAGTACTCTATTTAGATATTTGCAAGCGTTTACACTCTAAAAATCAAAAAATCTTTTAAGTAGAAAAGGAGACCTTGAAATAAGGCCTCCTTTAAACTGTATATAGCGTTTGTCCGCTGCTAGAATTAAGAAAGATTATTTTATTTATCGTCTTTTTTAACCATATTTTTAACGCCTTCGATTGCTCCTTCAACAGCATCTTTGGCATCTACTGCAACTTCTTTAACTTTAGAAACTACTTTTTCAGCAGCTCCTTCTTTTTCTGTTTTTTTATCACCAGTTAATTTGCCCAGTCCTTCTTTTACAGAACCTTTAGCTTGGTTGAATTTTTCTTCTGTAGACATAATTGATACCTCCGTTATTAGTTTCAATTTTTAAAGCAATGAAAGAATATAAGAATTCCTAATCTTGGTTAGAGAATTAACGAACGCGAGCTTTTTCATTTGATGCAGCGTCTTTAACAGCCTCTACACCATCGCCAACTTTTTCTTGAACAGCTGAGAAACCGCCGCTAATACCAGATTTTGCTTTTTCGAATTTCTCTGAAGCAAATTCGCCTGTTGATTCAGCAACGTCTGTTACACGATCTTGCAGGCTTACTGAGTCAGCTTCGTGTTGTTCTTTTGTTTTAATATCAACAACATTGACATTTACTTCAACAACTTCCAAATCAGTCATCTTAGAAACTTCTTCTACAACAACTTTTTTGATTTCCTCGTATAATGCAGGAACATTCTTTTGATATTCCACAACTACGTTCAAGTCAACAGCTACTTGTTCTTTACCAACTTCAACGTTAACGCCATGAGTCACGTTGTCAGAATTTACAATTTTATCTTTCAAGTTAGAGAAGAAGCCACCATCAACAGCCAGCAAGCCTGAAACCTTCTCTAAAGAGATACCAATGATTTTTTGAATGACCTTATCATCGTAAGTCAATTCACCTTTTACTTCGTGAGCTGCTTGAGCAACTTCTTTTTTTGCAACATCTTTAACATCTTTATTTGACATGTTAAACTCCTTTATTAACTAATTATTTAAATATATTATTTTTTTGAATATAATATCCAATTCCTGCCCCTAGAGTAGCGCAAATCAAGACAAATAGAGTCTTAAAGAAGCCAAAGGATAGGATAAAACACGCTAGAATAATGCCTGCTAATCCAGACAAGATTGGATATTGATATTTTTTAAACCATTCCATTTTTTACTTCCTTACTTTACACGACTAGTAGTTTTTTTAGCCGCTTCTTTTGGCTTGAAGTCTGAGACAGAGATTTTAAGCTTGACATTATGATTGATTCCGAAGAATTCTGTCAATCCAGACGCAATTTCTTCTTGAATCAACTGACTTCTCTTGATGATGTTTTCCGAAGGAACGATTGCCCCTTTAACAGAAACCATGCATTTGTTTTTACCGCTATTTACTGAAACTGTAGGATCTTTAATTAAACTGTCTTCTGTTAACAGACTACGAACAAACCCTTCAATTGCTGAATTTTTCAGCATCAGTTTCCCATCCGCATCAGCTAGCTGAATTTCCAAATGTCTCTTAGGATAAAAAACTATCACTAACATCAGTAGTAAGATTAAGCTTGCTAAAACCACAGTGCCCCAGAAAACATACCTAGAAAGATAGTAGCCCACAAAAGGAATCTGCTTCCAAGTGAATAATTTCCAACCGAAAATCTGGAGCCCCAGACCGCTAACTTTATGAAAATCTAGTAAAACAGGAATCAAAATTGTCAAGATTAAAATACAGAAAATAAGGGAAAGTATTTTTCTTGATTTTGACATAT
>ERZ773090.234-NODE-234-length-45364-cov-8.15909_pt1 | contig 45364 bp, 32 predicted proteins | sample MGYA00580579_ERZ773090 | MGnify/ENA primary metagenome ERZ773090 (study PRJEB29015, sample SAMEA2738014) | human oral metagenome | biome: human oral; feature: human-associated habitat; material: dental | place: China | collected 2132 ... | reverse complement strand
ATCTGAAGGCAGCTTGCAACATTTTTCTAAATATTGCCCCAGGACAACGCCCTCCTTAGGGTCGTTCACATTGCCAACAGAACCAAGCCGAAATGCAGAAGGTGAACCCGTTTGTGGTTTGCCAATTAATTTAAAAGCAGTCTCGCAACGGCTATAATGAGCAAATTTATATTCATAACCATGGTATTCGGCAAATTCGAAATCTTCCAATTTGATATCCTCAGAGCCAGCCTCCTTGAAATTCTCCAAACTTGCATCGAGCACATCATTATCATAATAATTCATATTTTGCGCGCAAAGTAATTTATCTTCAATTTTATCTATGATTCCTAAAAATTCAATTAAATTCCATTTAATTCCCTCCACTTTTTCCGGCCCAATTTTTCCCAGAAGCCTAGCCAATTCCAAAAAACATGTCGAGTCATGGTAAGAAACGTTCTCTTGATTTTTAAATAAATCCTCGGCCTTAGTGAAATTATTATTTATCAAATGCATTTTGCCAGTTGCCAACTGATTTGCATGATGAAGAAAAGCTTCATCCTTATCAAATTGAGGCATGAAACTTATTATATTTTCAATTAAACCATTTACTTTCTGCCTTAATGACTCATCTTTCCAAACCTCCCTCTTTGCAAGAAACTCTACAAGAATATATTTAACAGCAGCACAAATATCTGAGTCACCTTTCGCTGCATTAAGCACATCTTCGCAACACTGCACTGCTTCTTTGTACAATCCATTGTCTTCAAATATTGCCACAACATATAATTTGTCAAAGATATCAGCATCATTTGCTTTACTAACCCCCATCAATATCTTAATAGCCTTACTCTTTTGATTGGACCGAAAGTACAAGAAACCTAGATTCATTCTGGCGCTACGATACAGTATATGATCTGTATTCGAAACACTCTTAAAGACTTTGATGGCCTGCATTCCCAATCCTTTTTGCAAGCACCATGCCCCGAGCAGATTTCTTGCTTCATCAAAGCGTTTTTGGTTATCGCCCGAAACTTGCAGCAATAATTCCACCGCCTCTTGCGGCCGGTCCAATTCAATATAAGCACTAGCCAATCTAATTCGCACCGCATCATAAAATTTACAACCGTGCTCTTCAATGAGGATGAATATATTAACCGCATTCTTCCATCTTCCAGTCCTTAAATAAGAACAACCCAATTTAAATCGAATCTTTTCTGCTTCTTCTTTGGATATATCGGAACAGTGATTATCAAGAATCCACTTCGAAGCCTTTATTACTTTAATCCACTGTCTGCTTCTAATATATATATCAATCAAATAACACTGCGCCTGAAGATATTGCGCATTATCGCATTGATCTATGCTTTTAAACTCCTTTTCTGCTTCTTTGAATCTTTTCTCCTCCATCAGCTCAATTCCCCGCTGAAGGATTTCATCTGCACTAATTTTTTCATCATTATTCTCCAATTCAATGATCAGACAGAATTGAGATATTACCTCGCATTTCACGCAACCCATCAGAATTTCTTTGTGATTCCCAACTGCTGAGAAATATTTGGCAGTTGCTTCACTGCGGTAGTGCGCACCTGGCTGCCACGAAGGAAGCCCTGTTTTCGTCTTTGCGGCGAGCAGCGCAGTTTTTCAAATCCAAATTGCCCGTGTGTTCTTGCCGGCATGCAGGCGCTGGGCATGGGCAGAAAACGCAGGAGCAGTGGCGGCGGACGGTTCAGCCGCCTATGCAGCGGCAGGCTTCCGGGTGGGCATAAGGGATAGCCCTGAAAAGAGTGGGCGGCGCTATGCAAACCATAGCTGCCCGCGCTGATTTCACTAGGGCTTGCGGCCGGTTTGCTTCCAAGGCAAAAGCCCGTGCAAGGCAGTGGCTGGGCGCGCGCATGCCTTCGCTGAACGGCTGGACAAAGCCTCTGCACAGAAGGGAAAACCCTATTGTTTTCAAGGCCGGAAAACAGGCTGTCTCTCCTACACTCAAAACACCGTTCGGACGCATTCAACGATTGGCTTGACCAGCCTGCCGGAAGGCGCTCCCGGTTTCCCTTTTTATTTGTTTAACTATCACGAGGCACCCGGATATGACTACCCAGGCGTTTACCCCCGAAGCAACCCAGGCCCGCATTCAGCACGAAGGCTTGCGCAGCAAGATCATGACGGCCGAGCAGGCGGCGGAGCTGATCCAGCCAGGCTTCAATGTGGGCATGAGCGGCTTTACCGGCTCAGGCTATCCCAAGGCGGTGCCCCTGGCGCTGGCCGCGCGCATGGAGGCGGCGCACGCGGCGGGCAAGCCGTTTCGCGTGGGCCTGTGGACGGGCGCTTCCACCGCACCGGAGCTGGACGGCGCGCTGGCCAAGGCCGAAGGCATCAGCATGCGGCTGCCCTATCAGTCTGACCCCACGGTGCGCAACCAGATCAACGCGGGGGGCATGTTCTATTCAGACATGCACCTGTCGCACGTGGCGCCCATGGCCTGGGCCGGCTTTTTTGGCCGCCTGAACGTGGCCGTGATTGAAGTGGCAGGCATCCTGCCCGATGGCCGCCTGATTCCCACCACGTCTGTCGGCAACAACAAAACCTGGCTGGACATTGCCGACCACGTGATTCTGGAAGTGAACCACTGGCAGAGCACGGGCCTGGAAGGCATGCACGACATCTACTACGGCACGCGCCTGCCCCCGCACCGCCAGCCCATCATGCTGACCGCGCCGCATGACCGCATTGGCGAGCCGTACCTGCACTGCGATCCGGAAAAAATCATCGCCATCGTGCAGACCGACGCGCACGACCGCAATTCGCCCTTCTCGCCGCCCGACGAAAACTCGCGCCTCATTGCGCAGCACATGATCGACTTCTTCCAGCACGAAGTGAAGGCGGGCCGCCTGCCCGCCAACTTGCTGCCGCTGCAATCGGGCGTGGGCAACATCGCCAATGCCGTGCTGGCGGGCCTGAACGAAAGCCCCTTCAACAACATGACCGCCTACACCGAGGTGTTGCAAGACGGCATGCTGGAGATGATCAAGTCTGGCAAGCTCACCTTCGCCTCGGCCACGGCGCTGTCGCTCAGCCCGGAGGCCACGCAGTACTTCACCACGCACCTGGACGAATTCCGTGGCCGCGTTTTGCTGCGCCCGCAAGAAATCAGCAACCACCCGGAGCTGATCCGCCGCATGGGCATGCTCGCCATGAACGCCATGATCGAAGCCGACATTTACGGCAACGTGAACAGCACGCACCTCATGGGCAGCACCGTCATGAACGGCATTGGCGGCTCGGGCGACTTCGCCCGCAACGCCTACATCTCCTTCTTCATGTCGCCCTCCACGGCCAAGGGCGGCGCCATCTCGTGCATCGTGCCCATGGTCTCGCACACCGACCACACCGAGCACGACGTGCAAGTCATCGTCACCGAGCAGGGCCTGGCCGATCTGCGCGGCCTGGCGCCCGTGCCGCGCGCGCGCCGCGTGATTGAAAAATGCGCCCACCCCGACTACCGCGACGCGCTCACCGACTACCTGGACCGCGCCCTGGCTGGCGGCGCGCCCGGCAAACACACGCCGCACCTGCTGCAAGAGTCGCTCTCGTGGCACCAGCGCTTTGTGCAAACGGGCGACATGCGCAAAAAAGGCTGAAGCGCCGCGCGAAACACGGCGGCCAGCACACCATCCGCCCGCTGGCCGCTTTTTCGCTCCTTTTCCAATAGCATGACCTCCCCGTAAACAAAGCGACAAGACGCTTTTCAAGCGCCCTGAATTTGCTCCTCTTTTTTGACCGAAAACCGCCTTTGGGCGGTTTTTCCGTATCCGCCCTGCCCTGCCATGAACACCCAACCCGATCGCCAATACATCCGCGTCCTCACCATCGCCGGCTCTGACAGCGGCGGCGGCGCAGGCATCCAGGCCGATCTCAAAACCTTCGCCGCGCTGGGCTGCTACGGCATGAGCGCGCTCACGGCGCTGACGGCGCAAAACACCTGCGGCGTCACGGCCATCCACGCCGCGCCCACGGCCATCCTCACCGCGCAAATTGATGCCGTCGTCAGCGACATCGGCGCGCACGCCACCAAAGTCGGCATGCTGCACTCCGTGGAAACCGTGCAGGCCGTGGCCGCCGCCATCCGCCAGCACGCGCTGGCGCACGTGGTGCTCGATCCCGTCATGGTCTCCAACGCCGGATCGCCGCTGATTGAGCCGCCCGCCGTGGCGGCCCTGGTGCGCGAGCTGTTCCCGCTGGCCGAAGTCATCACCCCCAACCTGGACGAAGCCGCCATGCTGCTGGGCCGCCCCGTGACGGACGCGCCCGCCGACGTGCCCGCCATGCGCGCGGCAGGCCAGGCCCTGCTGGCCCTGGGCGCTAAGGCCGTGCTGCTCAAAGGCGGGCATCTGGGCGCAAACGAAGCCGTGCACGACCTGCTTTTCACCGCCAGCGGCCAGCCGCCCCTGCTCATCAGCCACCCGCGCGTTGCCACGCGCAACCTGCACGGCGCGGGCTGCACCCTGTCATCGGCCATCGCGGCCTTTCTGGCCCAGGGCCAGCCGCTGGCAGAAGCCGTGCAGGCCGGCTGCGATTTCGTGCACCAGGCCATTGCCGCTGGCGCAGCCGTGCGCACAGGGCACGGCAATGGCCCGCTGAACCACGGCGCCGCGCCGCTGCCCATGCGCACGCTGGCGCTTTAAAAGACCGTCCTAAAAAATCATTCCAAAAGCCTGGTCATGCGCCAAATACAAGTCATCTTGCTCATTTCAGCAAAATGTTTGGCCAGCACCAGCCACTGCATATCGCTCATGTCATTGGGTACATGAGGGAATTTGGCTATTCAGCCTGATTTGGGGATCGTTTTTCGGTGCAACGAGCGCGAGAGCCATTTTTTGCCGCCTGAATTTGCTTCTGTTTTTGAGGTTTCAGACAGGCGGCCCCAGCCGGGGGCCTGATCGGCCAGGTCAAGAACAGGTTCTGAAAGCGCGGCCTTGCTCCTTGGCCGCGCGGGCCGCCCGTCTTTACTTCTTGAGCGCCGCCACGGCGGCTTCGGCGGTGAGCAGCTGGAAGGTGAAGACTTCTTCCAGATACAGGCGCACGGCGCTTTCGGTATGGCTGAGGTAGCCGATGGAGACATCGCGCGCCAGGTGCAGGGAGAAGTCGCCCCCGCGCGTGGAAACCAGATAGGCGCCTTCGATGGCGGGCGCCCACACGATGTTGTCCATGCCGCCCACCAGGCGCTGGATGTGGTTGAGCACGGGGTAGCCCTGCTCGTTGGCTTCTTGCAAGGCGGTGTAGGTGTCGGCGCCGAGCACGGCGGTGTAGGGGCCGTCCACGCCCGCGAGCTTGAGCTGCTTGAGTGCGGCAGCGGTGGCGTCGGGGAACTGGGCGGCTTGCGCGGGCAGCGCGAGCACGGGGTTGGAGCTGCCTTCGCTGATGCCGGTGATGCCCGCTGCCTTGTAGCCCAGGAAGATGGCGCGGTCTTCGGCGTAGGCCAGTTGTTCGGCGGCGTCTTTGGCGGGCTGCCAGTCGGAGTCTTGCGAGCCGCGCTCCACGTCGTCGATGGCTTCGCGCGAGAGTTCAAAGGGCACGCGCAGCTCGATCATGGGCATGACCTGGCGCTGGCGGGCGATGACGCCTTCTTGCGGCGATTTGAGCGCGGCCAGGTGGCCGGTGCCCACGGCCGGGCACTGCGCGCCGGATTCGGGCTGGATGACGTCCACCACGCGGCGGCCCGCCAGGTTGCGGCGGAAGGTGCGGGCGACTTCTTCTTCAATCTGCGCCCAGGCGGCGCTGGAGATGGGGGCGAGTTCGCGGTGAAGGTTGTTCATGGCACAGGTTCCTTTTTTTGGAAAAAAACGGGGCGGCTTCAGCCGCGTTTCCGGGCGGGCGGCGGCTCTTGCGGCTGGCCTTTGAGCGAGCCGATGGCGAGCGCGCCGTTGGCGGCGGTATCAGCGGCAGCAGCGGCATCAGCAGGCGCTGCGGCGGCGTCACCGGCGCTGGCTTCGCCTGCCAGTGGGTTGCCTTCGGCCAGGGCTTCCAGCAGGGGTTCGGAGGGCACGAAAAAGAGCGTGCCGGTGACGGCGGTGCTGTAGTCGAGCAGGCGGTCGTAGTTGCCTTCGGGGCGGCCGATGAACATGTTGGTCAGCATCAGCTCGGTCACGGCCGGGTTGCGCGCGTAGCCGATGAAGTAGGTGCCGTATTCGCCGCGCGAGGGCGTGGCAAAGGGCAGGTTGCCGCGCAAGATGGCCATTTCGTTGCCGTCATCGCCCTCCACCACGTTCAGCGCCACGTGCGAATTGGCGGGCTTGACTTCGTCGGGCAGCTCAATGTCGTCGGCCTTGGTGCGGCCCATCACGCGCTCTTGCTCTTCGGTCGTCAGGGCATTCCATGCCTTCATGTCGTGCAGGTATTTCTGCACGATGACGTAGCTGCCGCCGGCAAAGTCCGGGTCTTCTTCGCCGATGACGGTGGCCTCGAAGGCTTCCTGCCCTTCGGGGTTTTCGGTGCCGTCCACAAAGCCCACCATCGAGCGCGCGTCAAAGTAGCGAAAGCCGTGCACTTCGTCCACGGGCTGCACGGCGCCATCGAGCGCGCGCATGGCCTGCATGACCAGCTCCTGGCACATGTCCACCGTGTCGGCGCGCACGTGCAAAAGCAAGTCGCCGGGCGTGGCGGGGGCGTGGTGCTTGGCGCCGCGCAGTTCCTTGAAGGGGTGCAAATGCGCGGGGCGGGGGCTGCCGAAGAGGCGGTCCCAGGCGTCGGAGCCGATGCCCACCACCAGATTGAGCTGGCGCGCATCGTCGCGGTGGCCCACGCTGCGGCGCAGGCCGGCGGCGTTGCCGAAAAAGGCGCGCACGGCGTTTTCGGCTTCTTCGCCAGGGGCGATGTTCAGCACGACATAGTGCGCTGCGCCGCCCGCTCCAGCCGTGACGGCCTGGGGCTGGGGAATGGAAAAGGAAGAAGAGGAAAAGGAAGAAGAGGCGTGGGATGCGTCAGGTGTGTTCATGGCGGGATGATGTGGCCGCCGGGGCCGGTTTTTCAAGGCGGTTGGTTCGTGATGGAAGCGGGACGCGAGCACGGGGCCTGCCCCGCTGGCTCGCCGCCCGCCTTGGTTATTGGCTCAGGGGCGGCGTGGCGGCCATCACTTCTTCCAGTGTGGTCACGCCTTCGGCCACGCGCAGGGCGCCGGCCAGGCGCAGGGGGCGCATGCCGTCGGCCACGGCCTGCTTGCGCAGCTCGGCAAGGACGCCGCCGTGCTGCACCTTGGCCTGGAATTCCTCGCTGACGGTGAGCAGCTCGTGCAGGCCCAGGCGGCCCTTGAAGCCGGTCATGCGGCACTCCACGCAGCCTACGGGCTTGTACAGGTGCGGCTCGGCGTTGAGTTTCCAGGGGCGGATGGCTTCCTTGAGCAGTTCGACGGCGTGCGGGTCTTCATTGGGCTGGCGGCACAGCGGGCAGAGGGTGCGCACCAGGCGCTGCGCCAGCACGCCCAGGATGGTGGCGCTGAGCAGGTAGGCCGGCACGCCCAGCTCCATCAGGCGGGTGAGGGCGCTGGGGGCGTCGTTGGTGTGCAAGGTGCTGAACACCAGGTGGCCGGTGAGGGCAGCCTGCACGGCCATTTCGGCGGTTTCCAGGTCGCGGATTTCGCCAATCATGATGATGTCCGGGTCTTGCCGCATGAGCGCGCGCAGGCCCTCGGCAAAGCTGAAGTCGATGGCCGGCTGCACTTGCGTCTGGTTGAAGGCCGGTTCGATCATTTCGATGGGGTCTTCAATGGTGCTGACGTTCACTTCTTCAGTGGCCACGCGCTTGAGGGTGGAATACAGCGTGGTGGTTTTGCCGCTGCCGGTGGGGCCGGTGACGAGGATGATGCCGTAGGGGCGGGCGATGAGCGCCTCCCAGCGGGCGGCGTCGTAGCGGGCAAAGCCCAGGGCTTCGAGCGACTTGGAGGCCGATTCGGGGTCGAAGATGCGCATCACCAGCTTTTCGCCAAAGGCGGTGGGCAGGGTTGAGAGGCGCATTTCCACTTCCTGCCCGGCGGGGTTGCGGGTTTTGATGCGGCCATCCAGCGGGCGGCGCTTTTCCACCACGTCCATGCGGCCCAGCAGCTTGATGCGCGCGGTCATGGCGGCCAGCACGGCCAGCGGGGCCTGATAGACGGGGTGCAGCACGCCGTCGATGCGAAAGCGGATCACGCCCTGGTCGCGCCTTGGCTCCAGGTGAATGTCGCTGGCGCGCTGGTCAAAGGCGTATTGCCACAGCCAGTCCACCACCTGCACCACGCCCTGGTCGTTGGCGTCGAGCTGCTTGTTGCTGCGGCCCAGCTCCACCAGCTGCTCGAAGCTGGCGGTGGCCGAGACGCCGCCGCTGGACTTTTGCACGGCGCGCACGGTTTTGGCCAGCGCGAAGAATTCAGCCGTGTAGCGGCGGATGTCCGCCGGGTTGGCCACCACGCGGCGCACCATGCGCTTGCTCTGGCGCTCCACTTCGGCCACCCAGTCGGTGATGAACGGCTCGCTGGTGGCCACCACCACTTCGCCGCTGGTCACCTGCACGGGCAGCACCTTGTGGCGCTCGGCGTAGGCGGCGCTCATGGTTTCGGCCACTTTGCCGACTTCCACCTTGAGCGGGTCAATGCGCAGGTAGCCCAGGCGCGCGCGCCCGGCCAGGTATTCGGTCAGGCGCTCCACGTCCATCACGTTGCCCTGCGCGTCGGTCACGCCAATGGCGGCCAGGCGCACCAGCGCGTGCTGCGAGCTTTCGGCCTGGCCGATGCGGGCCACGGTGCGCTCGGCTTCTTCGTTGGTGATCACGCCGTCCTGGCGCATCCACTCGATGAGGTGGCGCCATTGCAGCGGGCCGCTGTAGTGCTCGGGGTCTGGCGCGGCGGCAAAAGCGTGCGGGGCGTGGTGATGGCGGTGTGCGTGAGGAACGGGCGGCGGGGTGGTCATGGCAATGGGCAGGGCAAAACGCGCGGCGCGGGCATCAGAGTCTGTTCAGCGTCTGGCCGCAAAGGGCGGCGGATCGGGCGGATCGGCGGATCGGGAGGGGCTGCAAAGCGCCATCCGCAGACGGGCCTTGCCGCCTGCTGGAGGCTTGCAAGGCCCGCGAGCGCCCGGCTCCGCGCTTTTCGTACCCACGGGCAGGCTTTGGGCAGGTTCGCAGAAAGAGGAGCAAATTCAAGGGGGTCAAAAACGGCTTTCGCGCACTATCCACTAGGACATCATGCTATCAATCAAGGAGCGAAAAAAGGCGCGCTCCAGCCATGCGCGCCTGCCAGCAAGGCCAGCAGCTTACTTCTCCACCGGCTTGAGCCACTTGAGCCACTGCGGCGCGGGCAGCCCCCAGCGCTGGCGGATCTCTTCGGCGCGCGCGGCCAGCGCCTCGCGCGCGGGGCGTGTGGGCACGCGCTCGGCCAGCACCACGGTGTTGCCCTCGCGCGTGGGCTTGAAGGCCCAGAGGGCGCGCGCGCCAAAGGCTTCGCCCATGCGCGCCAGGCTGCGCGCATAGCTGGATGAGCGGCCAAACAGGTTCACGCTCATCACGCCGTGGGCGGTGAGCAGGCGGCGGCAGTCGGCATAGAACGCAGCGCTGTCCAGCACGGGGGCGGCGGCTTCGTGGTCATACAAATCGACTTGCAGCGCGTCCACCGTGCCCAGCCACTCTTCGCGGCGGATTTCCTCGGCGGCATCAGCCAGCACCACGCGCAAGGTGGGGCCGTCTTCCGGCAGGCGAAACCAGTGGCGGCACACGGCCAGCACTTGCGGGTTCAGCTCGATGGCCGTGGTGCACATGCCCACCTGCTTGCAGCAGAACTTGGTGAGCGCGCCTGCGCCCAGGCCCAGCTGCATGGCGTGGCCTTGCACGGCGTCATCCAGATCGGGCGCGAGCAGCATCCAGCCCATCATGCGCTGCACGTATTCCAGCTCCAGCGCGTAGGGCTGGCGCAGGTTCATGCTGCCCTGCACCCAGGGCGTGCCCAGGTGCAGGTGGCGCACCGGGCCATCTTCCGAAATGCTGACTTCGGGCAGCCCGCCGGTCATGGCATCAGTCGCTGTCATCAACCGGCTCCGTCTGGATGGATGCGCCCGTGGCGTAGAACTGCCCGCCCGCCACATAGTGCAGGCTGCGCCACTCGGGCGCGCTTTCAAATTGCCAGCGGCCCTGGCGAAAGGCGCGCTCATCCGCCCAGGCCGCCGTGATTTCGCCCATGAACAGGTCATACAGCAGCTCGTTGCGCTTTTCCGGCAGCACGCGGCACGCCAGCCAGGCCGAGCAGCCCGCCACCAGCGGCGCGGGGCAGCCAGGCAAATCAAACAGCCGCGCGCCGGAGTGGGCGAGCTTTTGCGCGTCTGCATGCAGGCTGTGCGCGCCCAGCCAGCGCACCAGCGGCGCCTGCGCCGCCGTGGGCACCTGAATGACGAAGTGGCCGCTTTCCTCAATGAGCGCGCGCGTGGCCGCGCCTTTGTCAATCACCACGGAGAGCTTGTCAAAGTCCAGCACGCAGGCCCAGGCAGCGGCCATCACGTTCTGCCGGCCGCCGCTGCGCGCGGACACCAGCACCGTGGGGCCGTGATTGAGCAGCCGCACGGCCTTGGGCAAAGGCACAGGGGCGATGAAAGGGGGAAGCGGGGCGGATGGCATGGCCGTGATGGAAAGAGCGAAGCGTGAAAGAAAAAGAACGCGCTGGCGGGCCAAAGCGGCCGGCGCTGCGGAAAAGAGAGCGGCTTGCGCCGGACTGGCGGGCGCTGGCGGGCTTTGGGACGTTTTCAGGCGCTTCTGAACGCTGGAACCCGCCTGGCCGCCGCGCCCTGTTTCCGCCCGCCATGCGCCAAAAAACAAACTGCCCGCGCCAGGGCGAAACAGGCGCGGGCAGCTCGCGGGGGCAAGGCGCGCAGGCCGGATCAGAACAGCACGCGCACGCGCATCGTGCCCGGCACGGCGCGCAGCTTGTCAATCACGCCGGCAGAAGCGCCCGCGTCCGTGTCAATCACCACGTAGCCCAGCGCGTCATCCGTTTGCAGGTACTGGGCGGCCACGTTGATCTTCGCGCCGGAGAAAACCTGGTTGATGGCCGACATCACGCCCGGCACGTTCTTGTGCACATGCAAGATGCGGTCGCGCCCCGGGTGCTCGGGCAGCGCCACTTCGGGGAAGTTCACCGAGGTGATGGTCGAGCCGTTGTCCGAATACTTCACCAGCTTTTCGGCCACTTCCAGACCGATATTGGCCTGCGCTTCCATCGTGGAGCCGCCAATGTGCGGCGTCAGCAGCACCTTGTCCAGCCCGCGCAGGGGCGACTGGAATTCGTCCTTGTTGGACTTCGGCTCGGACGGAAACACATCCACCGCCGCGCCCAGCAGCTTGCCCGACTTGATGGCTTGCGCCAGCGGCTCAATTTCCACCACCGTGCCGCGCGCGGCGTTGATGAGAATGGCGCCCGGCTTGAGCGCCGCAATCTCCTTGGCGCCAATCATCCAGCGCGTGGAAGGCAAGTCCGGCACATGCAGCGAAACGATGTCGCACTGGCCCAGCAAATCGTGCAGATTGCCCACTTGCTGCGCATTGCCCAGCGGCAGCTTGGCCACCACGTCATAAAACAGCACGTTCATGCCCAGCGACTCGGCCAGCACCGAAAGCTGCGAGCCAATGGAGCCGTAGCCCACGATGCCCAGTGTTTTGCCGCGCGCTTCATACGAATTCGTGGCCGATTTCATCCAGCCACCGCGATGCGCCGCCGCGTTTTTTTCGGGAATGCCGCGCAGCAGCAAGATGGCCTCGGCCAGCACCAGCTCGGCCACCGAGCGCGTGTTGGAATAAGGCGCGTTGAACACCGCCACACCCTTGTGGCGCGCCGCCTCCAGATCAATCTGGTTGGTGCCTATGCAAAACGCGCCCACGGCCACCAGCTTTTGCGCCGCCGCCAGCGCCTCGGCGTTCAGTTGCGTGCGCGAGCGCAGGCCCACAAAGTGCGCATCGGCAATCTTTTCTTTCAGCTCATCGCCTTGCAGCGCGCCCGGCAGCGTCTCCACATTGGTGTAACCAGCGTTCTTGAGCACTTCTACCGCCGAAGGGTGTATGCCTTCGAGCAACAGGAATTTGATCTTGCTTTTGTCCAGCGACGTCTTGCTCATGATGTGACCTTGCCTTTGAAGTGGGATGAAACGAAAAAGGGGCGGCAGATTCAACTGAACCGCCGCCCCGGCAGACAAGCGCGGGATGCTAGCACCAACGCCTGAAATAGCCCTGACACGCGCCAGCCCTTCTGCGTTCAAACTCCGTTTATGGCCTGGCCGCGAGAGGCAAAAGTGCAGATCAGGGCTATCTGCAAGGTAGGTGCAAACCGCTGATGGACTTTACTGTCCGCTTGCTGCCCGACGAGGCGTTTGCAACGCCCACGGGCAGATTACGAAACAGGCTCTCAACGCCCAGCCAGAGGCGATAAGGTGAAATAGCCCAGCAAATAGCGCCCTTCCTCATCAATCGGCTGCTCGCTCATGGCAAGGGCTTCGGCCCGCTGGCCTTTGCCATCCAGCCAAAGCTCCAGCAAGTCTTTGCCTACGCGGCGGCCCTTAATTTCCTGTCGGGTACCGTTCCAGTCCTTGGCCGCAGCGTCTGCCTGCTTGACATAGGCCACCCAAGTGCCGGGGGTCAGGAAAAAACGGCGCGATTTGATGGCATAGGCGTGGCCCAAAAAGGCCATTGCTTCATCTTCCAGACGACTGGCTGCTTCCGAAAAATGGCTCGCGTCAGACTCTTGCAGAAAAGAAAAGGGAGGTGGATTTGACATGGTATCGATATCTGCTGCCCAAGTGGTTACACCAAAAATCAAACAGGCCATCACGCCAGCATTGCGTATAAATGCCGCCAACCAACTCATTTTGGTCCAATATTAATATATTCAAACCCCCGCCCTCCTATTATATCACTCATTCTCACTTCAATGAAAGGATCACTACTGTTGGCCGGTGTATTTTCGTTCACAAGACCCGAATCATTGCGTTGCCAAGGATTCCGCAAACGAACCACAGCCTCACCATTTTGATCAAGACGAATTCCATCCACCACATAGACATGGTTATCCACCAAACCATCTTGAGGAGCATCCTTGTCACCAAAGAGACGAGTAAACCAATTAGAAGTATATTCCGGGTCTGTTGACAAAGTAACAGGCCGCCCTTCTTGTAAGGCCTGCCTGACACGCGCTTCAATACCCTTATTACCCATTACAGCCGCTTGATCTCGAGAAATATCATCGCCTCGTGTCCCTGTAATCGTCTGCATGGCTTCTCTTGCCTTGCCGCCTTTATCTATAATCTTATACCCCTCTTCCAAGGTGCCTCCTCTTAATTTTGCGTAGGCAACTTCCATTACAGACGGCCATACAGGCGCGTCACTCTTACCATTATCAAGTTTACTCCCCCCACATCGCTCAATATTATCTTTAATCTCTTGCGGGGTCACCTCAATAGACACCCACTTATTACCATCATAAAGTTCTACACTAAAGTTACCAGTTTCATTGCTATAGGAAATAGAACGTTGAATTTGATCCGGAGATCGGTCGGCTACAGCTCCAGCAGTAGCAATGAAAAAGCAATCTCCAATACGATCCTGCTGGATATCTTCAGCAGACGGCCTGCCAGACGCCCCATACAAATCGGCGGCGCCATAGAAACGTTCATTCTCTGGAGTAGGGGCCACGGGAGGGATAGGAGGGCGACTCCCTTCTCCACGTGCCGCCACATTGGGCAAACCAAAACCAAGCTGGCCGAGTCCAGAAGAAAACCCTTCCACGCTTCCTCCCGGCCCGAATACTCTTGTTGCGGAGAAAGTTTGAGTAGAAGTAATTGCCATGTCAAAGCTCCAAAAGTAGTTGAGGGGACGTCAGTTTCTCACACATGAAGGTCGCTGACAATACATTGGAACGCTATACAGTAATCACCCCTAGGGGTATTCACTGTATACGATAGAGACACCGTATGGTCATCATCCCAAATCCAAGCGTATATTCTGTAGTCGCCTTTCCCCGCGATGTGCCGCCGCTTCACCCACGGCGACGCATCTCTTGTCGCCTTATCGCAAGGCTAACTTGAACGCCTGTTCCACTTGATGCTGACTCACTGCCTGTTAGGTCCATCAAAAATAGGAGCCGATTTTCCGCTCTGCTCCTGTTTCACTAGGATGTTTTGCTATTGATTTGAGAGTGAAATTTGACATCCTGAGACGCAGACCAGCAGCCAGCAGGTCCGGGATGCTTGCGTCCCTTGATCCTCTTGCCTGCGTCATATCCGGTTCACGCTGCTCATTTGGAGACGGTCTTGACCGATTGAGAGTCAATGATGACCACGCTTAGCTCAGTGCGCACCTGCCGATGTAGCAGCGCCAGCAGCGCACCCACATGCCGTGTGGGTGTCACGTCAGTGGCTGAAGGTGTTGCAGATCTGTTTTCATTGCGGCAGTCCTGGGTAAGCACGCCACTGGCAGCAGTAGCTTGTACATGGAAGATGGCATGGATCATGTCTCGAGTGCTGTGCTGACAGGATGCTTTTTTGTTCTTCCCGACAAGCGTTTGCCACTGCTCGTCGTTCATATCGTTTAGGCATATGAAGTGCTATCAATCTAGGCTTTGAGAACAGTCTCTCAAGCCCGCCTGTAACGAGCTGGGTGGACAGCCATGACAGGCACAGGCGGCAACATCGGCATGACCGCCGTGGCCCGCACGCCCAATGTGCGGGTGATGAATGCCGTGGCCGCCTGGCGGGCGAAGATCGCCAGCGCAGCCGGTCTGATCGCTCATGCCCGCGTCAACCCCGAACAGCTTGGCAGGCGGACTTCAACATTGACAACCTGACCCGCGCAGCAGCGCTTTGCCGCCCTTTGCCACACCCTTTGGCCGCTGCTCTTCACGGGCAGGCTATGGGCAGAGCGCTCAATCAAACTGCAAGGTACGCACGCCCTGCTGCGTGGCGAGCAAGCAGCAGCTGGCCTTTTGGCGGGCGAACACGCCGACGGTGACCACGCCGGGCCACTGGCTGGTTTCGTTTTCAAAGGCCAGCGGGTCGGTGATGCGCAGGCCCCGCACGTCCAGGATGTGCAGGCCGTTGTCGGTCACGTAGGGCTGGCCGCCACTCATGCGCAGCGCGGCCTGGCCGCCCAGGGCGGCGAACTGGCGGGCCAGGCGCGCGGCGGCCATGGGGATGATTTCCACCGGCAGGGGAAAGCACCCCAGCGTGTCCACCTGCTTGGACGCATCGGCAATGCAGATGAAGCGCCTGGCTTGCGCGGCCACGATTTTTTCGCGCGTGAGGGCGCCGCCGCCGCCTTTGAGCATGTGGCCGCGCGGGTCGATTTCGTCCGCGCCGTCGATGTACACGGCCAGCTCGCCGGCCTGCTCCAGCGGCACGACAGCAATGCCCGCCGCGCGCAGCAAGGCCGTGCTGGCTTCGGAGCTGGAGACGGCGCGAATGGCAGTATGGGCTGCGGAAAGGGCGGCGATGAATTTGTTCACGGTGGAGCCGGTGCCCACGCCGATGAGCGCGCCTGCGGGCACGTATTGCAGGGCGGCTTGGCCGACGAGGGTTTTCAATTCATCCTGTGTCATTTTGGGAAAATGTGCCGTTTATCAGAGCACGTTCAGAGTCTAGCCGTGAGGGGCGAAAGCGCGAAATCGGGATGGGCTGCAAGGCACAAACTGAAGACGGACGGGCCTTATGGTCTAGCAAGGATTCGCAACGCCGCAGACCGCCCGAGTCCGCACTTTCTGCATCCACGGCCAAGCTCTGAACAGTTTCTTAATGTTTTCTGATTATCCAAAATGCCTTTTTTGCCTTATGGCCTGATCCGTTCTGCTCTGTTCTGCATGGACGCCGAGGCGGCCCACGAGAAAACGCTGGCGGCGCTGGAGCGCACGCAGAACACCTTCTGGCAGCTTCTGTGGCGGCAGCCGCGCGTGCAAGACCCCGTGACGCTGGCGGGCCTGACGCTGCCCAACCGCGTGGGCCTGGCGGCGGGGCTGGACAAAAACGCCCGCTGCATTGACGCGCTGGCGGCCATGGGCTTTGGCTTTGTGGAAGCGGGCACCGTCACGCCGCTGGCGCAGCCGGGCAATCCCAGGCCGCGCCTGTTCAGGCTGCCGGCGGCGCAGGCGCTCATCAACCGCATGGGCTTCAACAATGAGGGCGTGGCCGCTTTCGTGACGCACGTGTGCACGTCGCGCTTTGCCGAACAGCGGCAAAGCGCCGCCAAGGGCGCGCCGCGCATGGCGCTGGGCCTGAACATCGGCAAGAACGCCGCCACGCCAATGGAGCGGGCGCAAGACGACTATCTGATGTGCCTGGCCGCCGTGTATCCGCATGCCGACTACGTGGCAGTGAACATTTCCAGCCCCAACACCCGGAACCTGCGCGATTTGCAGGCCGATGAGGCGCTGGCCGCGCTGCTGGCGGCGCTCAAGGCGCGCCAGCGCGAGCTGGCCGATGCTCATGGCCGCCACGTGCCGCTTTTTCTGAAGATCGCGCCTGATCTGGACGAGGCGCAAGTGCAGTCCATCGCCGCCGCGCTGCTGGAGCACGGCATGGATGGCGTGATTGCCACCAACACCACGCTCTCGCGCGAGGCCGTGCAGGGCCTGCCCCACGCGCAGGAAGCGGGCGGCCTCTCGGGCGCGCCCGTGCGCGAGGCCAGCTGCCGCGTCATCCGCCAGCTGCGCGCAGCGCTGGGCGCAGGCTTTCCCATCATTGGCGCGGGCGGCATCCTGAGCGGGGAAGATGCCGTGGCCAAGATTGAAGCGGGTGCAGACGCCGTGCAGCTGTACACCGGCCTGATCTACAAAGGCCCCGCGCTGGTGGCCGAGGCGGCGCAGGCCATCAAGGCCCATCTGGCCTCGCAGGGCTAGGTTCCGTCTGCTGGCGATGCCGCAGCCGGCCCGCCTGCGGCTGGCGCTCAATGACGGGCGCGCTCGCTGCCTTCTTTGCCGTCCTCTTTGTTGCCTTCCGCCTGCAATGGCTGGCCGCCTGTCTAGGCAGCTTTTGCCTGCGCCGTCCGGCCGGTCTGCAGACGGGCGCGGGTTGAGCGGTTTCGCACGCCTTCTCGCACGCCGCCCGCTTCCGGGCCTGTTCAGGATCTGGCCATGGGACGGCAGACTGAGAAAGGCAAGCAGTTTTCGCTTCCGAATCCATAGCATGAGGTCCTAGTGGAATGGGCGCATATGCCATTTTTCATGCACCTGAATCCGCTCCTGTTTCTGATGCAATCTGACTGCTGCCCTTTTCCATTTGCCAGCCGCGCTTGCGGGCATTGGCGCGGGAGCGCGGTTTCTGACATGCGGTAACGGTTTGCTGTTTGCCGATAACATTCCCGCTTTTTTTCGCGCATTTTTTTGCGGATTTGCTCATGCAGGCGCTTTTGAAATTCTCGCGGGCGGTGGACTGGCTGAACGGGCTGGTTGGCAAATATGTGATCTGGCTGATTCTGGGCGCCACGCTCATCAGCGCGGGCAATGCGGCGGTGCGCAAGGTGTTTGGCGTGAGTTCCAACGCGCTGCTGGAAGTGCAGTGGTATTTGTTTGCCTGGTCGTTTTTGCTGGCGGCGGGCTATACGCTGCTGCATCGCGAGCATGTGCGCATTGATGTGCTCAGCAGCCGCTTTTCAAGGCGCGCGCAGGCGTGGATTGATGTGGCGGGCTTCGCGCTGTTTCTCACGCCGATTTGTCTGGCGGTCATCTACTTGAGCGTGCCGGTGCTGGCCGACAAGTTTCAGACGGGCGAGATGTCGGCCAACACGGGCGGGCTGGTGCGCTGGCCGGTGTGGGCGGCGCTGCCGGTGTCGTTCGCGCTGCTGCTGCTGCAAGGCTGGTCGGAGCTGATCAAGCGCATTGCCTTTTTGCGCGGGCAGGGGCCCGACCCGATGGGCCGCATGAGCGACGCGCAGGACGCGCAGGCGCTGGCCGAGGCGCTGCGCGCCGAGCGGGAGGCGGCGCAGGCTGCCGCACCAGAGAAAAGCGCGGGCTGAAGCGGGGGCACAGGCAATGGAATTCGTGGTGGCCAATTTCGCCCCGGTCATGTTCGCGGGGCTGATCGTGTTTTTGCTGCTGGGCTTTCCGGTGGCGTTCAGCCTGGGCGCGTGCGGGCTGTTTTTTGCCTTCGTGGGCGTGCAGCTGGATGTGTTTCCGCCCAGCGTGCTGGCCTGGCTGCCGCAGCGGCTGATCGGCATCATGTCCAACGACACGCTGCTGGCCGTGCCCTTTTTCACGCTCATGGGGCTGGTGCTGGAGCGCAGCGGCATGGCTGAAGATTTGCTGGAGACGGTGGGCCAGGTGTTCGGCCCGCTGCGCGGCGGGCTGGCGCTGGCCGTCATCTTTGTGGGGGCGCTGCTGGCGGCCACCACGGGCGTGGTGGCCGCTTCGGTCATTTCAATGGGGCTGATCTCGCTGCCCATCATGCTGCGCTACGGCTATGACCGGCCGCTGGCGGCTGGCGCCATTGCCGCTTCGGGCACGCTGGCGCAGATCATTCCGCCCTCGCTCGTGCTCATCATCATGGCCGACCAGGTGGGCCGCAGCGTGGGCGACATGTACAAGGGCGCGTTCACGCCCGCTTTCATGCTGGTGGGGCTGTATGTGCTGTATGTGGTGCTTTTGGCGATATTCCGCCCGGCCTGCGTGCCCGCGCTGCCGCCGCAGGCGCGCACGTTCCGCGAGGCCAACGGCAGCAGCGGCTATGCCTCGCTGACGGCGGTGATGGCGCTTTCCATTGGCACGGCCACTGTGCTGGCGCAGAACATGGCCGCCGTGCACACCTGGTGGCTGGGCCGCACGGTGCAGAGCGTGCCCACCGACGAAAAAATCGTGGTGGCCGCCTGCGGCGGCGTGGCGCTGGCGCTGCTCATCGCCCTCATCAACCGGGGGCTGAAGCTGGGGCTGCTTTCGCGTCTGGCCGAGCGGGTGACGTTCGTGCTCATTCCGCCGCTGCTGCTCATCTTTTTGGTGCTGGGCACCATCTTCCTGGGCGTGGCCACACCCACGGAGGGCGGAGCGATGGGCGCGGTGGGCGCGCTGGTCATGGGCTTTGCGCGCAGGCGGCTGGACTGGGCGCTGCTCAGGCAGGCGCTGGCGGCCACGACCAAGCTGGCCTCGTTTGCCATGTTCATTCTCATTGGCGCCACCATCTTCAGCCTGGTGTTCCAGGCGGCGGACGGCCCGCTGTGGGTGGAACGCCTGCTCAGCGACTTGCCGGGCGGCCCGGCGGGCTTTCTGATTCTGGTGAACGTGATGGTGTTCTTCCTCGCGTTCTTTCTGGACTATTTCGAGCTGTCTTTCATCGTCGTGCCGCTGCTGGCGCCAGTGGCCGAGAAGCTGGGCATTGACCTGGTGTGGTTCGGCGTGCTGCTGGCGGTGAACATGCAGACTTCGTTTTTGCATCCGCCTTTCGGCTTCGCGCTGTTTTTCCTGCGCTCCGTGGCGCCTGCCAGTCCCTATGTGGACCGCGTCACGGGCCAGCTCATGCAGCCGGTGACGACGATGCAGATTTACAAGGGCGCCATTCCCTTCCTGCTGATCCAGCTGTTCATGGTGGGCGTGCTCATCGCTTTTCCGCAGCTGGTCACGGGCAGCCTGGAAGCCAAGGCGGAGGTGGATCTGGACGCCATTGGCCAGCAGATGCTGCAAGACCTGGAGCAGCCTTCCGGCGGCTACGGCGATGCGGCGGATGAAAGCCATGGCGGAGAAGGCGCGGGCGGCTACGGCAGCGAGAGCGGCTATGGCGATGCGCCTGCTGGCGAGTCTTCCGGCAGTGATGCGGGGGGCTATGGCTCATCTGGCGGCTATGGCGCTGGCACGGAAGGCGGCGAGGCCGCGCCGCCGCCGGAAGATGAGCCGCAGGGCTACGGCAGCGAAGCGCCAGCGGAATAGCCAGCGGAATAACCGACGGAATAAAACGGCCATTTTCCATAAGCGCAGTGAATGCGCCAATAAAAAAGCCGCGATGCGAATCGCGGCTTTTTTATTCATTTGTCCATCATTTACAGCTTCGCGCCATTGATGTACTGGTTGTAGGTGAATTCCGAATAACGGTTCCACAAAATCTGCTCTTTCTGGAAGGCGCGCATGTCGTCAAACACCTTCTTGAATTCGGGTGATTTGTCGCAGTGCTCGGCATACACCTCCTGCGCGGCCTTGAAGCCCGCGTCCACCACCGGTTTGGGGAACATCTTGAACTGCGTGTTGCCCGCGCGCAGGCGCTTGAGCGCTTGCGGATTGCGGGCCTGGTATTTGCTCGTCACCTCAATGGCCGCCACATCGGCGGCGGCGCGCACGGCGGCCTTGTATTCGTCCGGCAGCTTGTCAAAGGCCTTGTTGTTGATGAAAAAGTCAAATTGCGCGCTCGCTTCCCACCAGCCAGGGTAGTAGTAATACGGCGCCACTTTGCTCAGGCCGAGTTTTTCATCGTCATACGGCCCCACGAACTCGGTGGCGTCCAGCGTGCCTTTTTCCAGCGCCTGATACACGTCGCTGCCCGGCATGTTCTGCGCCACCACGCCCAGCTTGGCCATCACTTCGCCAAACAGGCCGCCGCCCAGGCGCATCTTCAGGCCCTTGAGGTCATCGGGCGACTTGATTTCCTTGCGGTACCAGCCGCCCATCTGCGTGGTTGTGTTGCCCGCGCACAGCGCGTGGAAGTTGTATTTCTTGAAAAACTCGTCCAGCAATTTGCCGCCATTGCCCTGGCGGCGCCAGGCTTCCATTTGCAGCGTGGTCAGGCCAAACGGCACGGCGCAGGCAAAGGCGAAAACGGGATCTTTGCCCGTGAAGTAATAGCCGGCGGTCTGCGCAATTTCGATGTTGTTGTCCTGAATCGCGTCCAGCACGCCGAAAGCGGGCATCAGCTCGCCTGCGGCGTGCACCGACACCTCGAACTTGCCGCCCGTCAGCGCCTTGACCACGCGCGAAAACGTCTCGGCGCTGCCCATGAGCGTGTCCAGCGACTTCGGAAAGCTCGAAGCCATGCGCCAGCGCACCGGCTGCTGCGCCTGCACGGCAGGGGCCACGCCAGCGGCCAGCACGCCAGCCAGGCCAGCGCCTTTGATGAGAGAACGACGATCCATGATGGGGGTTCCTTTTGAGTCCATGAAAAAGGGAAAAACAAAGTGTAGTCACGGCCAGCCGTGCCCCGCGTGCAGGAAAACGCCTAATGCCCGCCGTCCGGCTGCGAGGGCGGCAGATTGAAATAGGGTATCTGGATTTGCTCTTGTATCAATAGCATGATGTCCTGGTGGAAACTGCGCAGAACGGTATTTTTGGACCTCTGGATCCGCTCCTGTTTTTGATGGTTCCGGCGAATGCGGCTGTCCGGTTCAGTGCTTGCAGCGCGCGGGCGGCCTGCGGCGGCAAGGCTGGCCCGCCGCTTCACGGGGAGAGGAGGGGAAAACAGCGGAAAAACAGGTTTTCCGTCAGCTCCCCGCCGTGATGCCCGCTTTTTTGATGATGCGGGCATTGGCCTGTGATTCGGCTTGTATCTGCCGGGCAAAGGCAGCTGCGCTGCCGCCAGTGGGCAGGTTGCCGGCGGCTTCGATTTTCTGGCGCGTCTGCGGCTCATTCAGTGCGGCATTGACGGCGGCGTTCATGCGCTCGATAACGGCGGCGGGCGTGCCGGCCGGGGCGAACAGGCCGAATACGGAAAAGCGGTTGGCTTCAGGCAGGCCCAGTTCTGAAAGCGTGGGCGTATCGGGCAGCGCTGCCAGGCGGGCGGGAGCGCCTGCGGCCAGGGCGCGCAGCCTGCCCGCGCGCACGTGGCCGATGACAGCGGGGCTGGCGTTGGTGGAGAGCACTTCAAAGTGCCCGCCCAGCGCGTCGTTGATTTGCTGGCCGCCGCCCTTGTAGGGAATGTGGGTGATGTCCACCTTCGCGCTGGCCTTGATTTGCTCCAGCATGACGTGGCCCAGCGCGGCCGAGCCTGCAGTGGCCCAGCGCACGGAGCCGGGTTCCTCCCTGGCGCGCTCCAGCAGCGCCCTGAAGTCAGGCGCGTGGTTGGCGGGCGTGGCCAGCAGCAGCACGGGCGAGGCCAGCACGCTGGCGGCGGGAGCCAGGTCTTTTTGCGGGTCAAACGGCATCTTGCCGCCCAGGTGGGGCAGCAGCGCCACGGGGCTGACGGAGGCAAAGCCGAACGTGCGCCCATCAGGCACGGCCTTGGCTATGGCGCCCAGCCCTATGGCGCCGCCCGCGCCAGCCTTGTTTTCCACCACGGCGCTGACGCCCAGGCGCTGGGCAAGCTGGTCGGCCAGCAGCCGCGCCGTGGCATCGGCCACGCCGCCTGGCGGGTAGGCCACGATGATGCGAATCAGGCCCGCATCCGCACGCGCGGCGAAAGGCGCAGCAGCAAAAGGCAGAACAGTTGCGCGGGCCATCAAGCCCAGACAGCGGCGGCGGTTGAAGGCAGGCATGGGAATACGGGGTTTTATGAATGTGAATGCTGCGCCTATTGTCAGCCCGCAGGCAAGGCGCTGGCGATGCGAATCGCCATTTTTGGGGCGGGCAAACAAGCGAAGCTGGCGCAGGCAAATGCCTGATTTCCCTGTAATGGGCGGGGGCAATGGCTGGTTTACCATGTGAAAACAGCCGCCTGCATGGCGTGTTTTTTCTTTTGCCCTTCATGGATTTGTTCTATGCAATTTGACATTCTCATCAGCGGCGCTGGCCCGGCGGGCCTGTGCCTGGCGCGCGCGCTTTCGGAATCGGGCCTGAATATCGGCCTGGTTGAGCAGCAATCGCTTTCGGCGCTGGAGCAGGCGCCGTTTGACGGGCGCGAAATCGCGCTCACGCAGCGCTCGGCCACGCTGATGCGCGAAATGGGGCTGTGGCAGCGCATTGAAGCCATGGAGCCTGCGGCGTTTTCACCATTGCGCGATGCGCGGGTATTCAATGGCGAATCGCCCTTTTCCATGCAAATCAGCCACCGGCTCACCCGGCGCGACGAGCTGGGCTGGCTGGTTTCCAACTACCTCATCCGCCGCGCCGCGCTGGCCGAAGTGCAGGCCGCCGCCAGCGCGCATGGCCGCATCACCTTGCTGACGGGGCAAGCCGCCACGCAGGTGCGCTGCGGGGCCGAAGGCGCGCAGCTCACGCTGGCCGATGGCGCCACGCACACCGCGCGCCTGCTGGTGGCCGCCGACAGCCGTTTTTCCGCCACGCGCCGCGCCGTGGGCATTGCCGCGCGGCAAAACGACTTTGGCCGCAGCATGCTGGTGTGCCAGATCACGCACGAAGTGCCGCACGAGCACACGGCCTGGGAATGGTTCGATTACGGCCAGACGCTGGCGCTGCTGCCCATGAACGATGACCCGGCCACCGGCATGCCGCGCGCCTCTGCCGTGCTCACGCTGCCGCACCAGGGCATTGAGGCCATGATGGCTCTGGACGAAGCCGCCTTCGGCCAGGACATGACCCGGCGCTTTCATGGCCGCCTGGGCGAAGTGCGCCTGAACAGCACGCGCCACGTGTATCCGCTGGTAGGCGTGATGCCGCGCCGCCTGGTGGCCCCGCGCTTTGCCTGCGTGGGCGATGCGGCCGTGGGCATGCACCCCGTCACGGCGCACGGCTTCAACTTCGGCCTGCTGGGCGTGCAAACCCTGGCGCAGGAGTTGCGCGCCGCCCACGCCGCCGGCCGCGACATCGCCGCCGCCGACGTGCTGGCCCGCTACGAGCGCCGCCACATGCTGGCCACGCGGCCGCTGTATGAAATCACCGGCCTCATCGCGCGCCTGTACACCACCGACTCCGCCCCCGCGCGGCTGCTGCGCGACGCCGCCCTGCACGCGGCCCAGCGCCTGACGCCCTTCAAGCGCCTGGTAGCCGCCACGCTGGCGGGCCATGCGGCGTAAGAGCCTGTCCAGAGCCTGGCCGTAAAGAAGCAAAAGCCAGGAAACCGGAATGGGCCGCCAGGCGCAGACGGGTCTTACGGCCCGCTTGCAGCCCGGCGAGGGCTTGCAAAACCCCCAAGCGCCCGGCCCCGTATTTCCGCACCCACGGACAGAGCAGCTTTCAAGCCCCCTCTCATGGCCTGCATGCGCGAAATGAAAAGAGCGAAACGGAAAGAGCAAAACGGGGCGGCAAGCGCGGGCCAGCAAGGCGAATGAAAGGCTGAATACGCGGCATATTCCGCTCCTTTATCAATAGCAATGGGTCCTAGTGAAAATTGCGCTGATGCCAGTTTTGACCCCCTCAAATTCGCTCCTTTTTTGATTCTGGAATGGACAGCACGCGTCCGCTCACGGGCTGGGGCCTGTGCGGGGTTTCAGCGCGAGCCGGTTCGCGGGTTCGCATGTCCGTAAAAGCAGGTCCGCGTAAATTCGCACTTCCCTCAACCACCTGAAACAGGAGCATTTGGATGATGCGAACACTTCAGCGAGGCTTTGTGTGCTTTGCCCTGGCGCTGGGGCTGGCAGGCTGCGGCGGCGGTGATGGAGATGCCGCCAGCGCCGGATCGGCGCCGGTCATCACGGCGCAGCCGCAGTCCGTCACCATTTCCAGCAGCGGGGTGACCACGCTGCGCGTGGCGGCCACGGGTAGCGGCGCGCTCAGCTACCAGTGGCGGCGCGGCGGCGCGGCCATCAGCGGGGCCACGTTTTCCAGCTACACCACCAGCACGGCGGGCAGCTACGCCGTGGTGGTGAGCAACGCCTACGGCAGCGTGACGAGCAACACCGCCACCGTGACGGTTCATGACGACGCGGGCACGCCCGGCAACGCCTGGAACATCCACACCGGCAGCCACGCGCCTGATCTGGCGGACACCAGCGGCTGGCTGCCCCTTTCCATTGCGCTGGACACGCTGGAGGTCAGCAGCGCTTCGCCGCGCCTGTCGGTGAACCGCGCCAGCAGCAGCATGGCCACGGTTTCAGTGGACGGCATGGCGGCCATCACCCTCACGCGCGACAGCTACGGCCTGACCATTCGCAACCAGCTCAGCGGCGACACGCACGTGGCCTTCAACCTCAGCGGCGCGGGCGTCACGCCGCTGACGGTGTACAGCGCCAATGACTACAAGCTGGCGCTCTCGGGCGCGTCCATTGCCAGCGGCGACGGCCCGGCGCTGAACCTGCAATCGAAACAAACGGCCTTCATCGAGCTGACGGGCATCAACACCTTGACCGACTCCGCCACCTGGAGCGCGCGCACCAGGGACGACGGCAGCGCCATGGACCTGAAAGCCACGCTGTTTGCCGAAGGCCCCGTCGTGTTCAGCGGCAGCGGCTCGCTGGCCATCAGCGCCACGCCAAGGCACGCGCTGGCCAGCGACGCGCACGTGCGCCTGCGCAGCGGCACGCTCACCCTCACGGCCGCCGCCAAGGACGGCCTGCGCGCCGCCCAGGCCTTCGTGATGGATGGCGGGCAGCTGGGCATCACCGCGCCAGCGGGCAAGGGCATCAGGGTGAAAGGCAAGGAAAGCAACGCCGTCGGCAACACGCCGGCGCTGGGCTTTGTCGCCATCAATGACGGCGCGCTGTCCGTCACCAGCCGCGACAAGGGCATGACCGCCTCCTGGAAGAGCAGCGACGGCAAAACGGCCGACACGGCAGACGACCCCGATCCGCGCGTGACGATCAACGGCGGCGCGGTCACCATCACCACCACCGGCGCGCCCCGGGAAAACGCCAATGCGGCGGGCGGCAAAGACGCGCTTTCGCCCAAAGGCATCGAAGCCCAATCCGCGCTCACCGTCAATGGCGGCTCCGTCACCGTCAATGCCACGGACGACGCCTTCAAGGCAGGCTCCGCCGTGACCGTGTCTGGCGGGCGCGTTTACGTTGCCAGCAGCAAAGCCAGCGCGGTGGACTCCAGCGGAGCGCTCACCATCTCCGGCGGCTACATGGTGGCCATTGGCGCCAGCGCCACCGAAAGCGCACTGAACGCCAGCCGGGGCGCTTTCACCGTCACGGGCGGCGTGTTCGTCGGCATCGGCGGCGGCAACAGCACGCCCGCTGCCGACGCGGCCACGCAAAACATCGTCTCTGCGCGCAACGTGAGCGCCGGCCTGTGGACGCTGCGCGATGCCTCCGGCAACGCCGTGTTCTCATACCACGCGCCGAAACCGGCCCAGGCCCTGCTTGCCAGCTCGCCGCTCATCGTCACGGGCGGCTCCTACTCGGCAGTCACGGGCGGCGCGCTGGGCAGCGCGGGCGAAGACTTCCACGGCCTGGCCATCAGCCCCACCACCCACACGGGCGGCACGGCCGGCCGCAGCGTCACCATCTCCGGCCGCCTGACAGCCATGTGAGACGAACGCCAGCAGGCCCCAGGCGCACCGCAAGCCCCGCCCGGCGCATACGCCCGGCGGGGCTTTTTTTCAGAGCCTGTTCAGCGTCTGGCCGTGAGGGATGAACGCGCGGGAGGCTCTTGCAGCCCGGCGAAGATGGGCAACGCCGCAAGTCGCCCGATTCCACGCCCGGTTCCACGCTTGCCGCACCCACGGATGGATTTCGAGAACAGGCCCTCATCCGCCGCGCTGGCGCAGCGCCTCATACAGGCAAATGCCGCTGGCGACCGAAACATTCAGGCTCTCCACCGCGCCCCGCATGGGAATGCGCACCAGCTCATCGCAGCTTCTGCGCGTGAGCTGGCGCAGCCCCGCGCCCTCCGCGCCCAGCACCAGCGCGGCGGGGCCGGCGAAATCGGCCTCGTACAGCGTCTTTTGCGCCTCGCCCGCCGTGCCCGTGACCCAGATGCCGCGCTCCTTGAGTTCGCCCAGCGTGCGCGCCAGATTTGTGACCATGAAATAGGGCACCGTCTCCGCCGCGCCGCTGGCCACCTTGGCCACCGTGGCGTTGATGCCCGCCGCGTGATCCTTGGGCGCGATCACGGCATGCGCGCCCGCGCCATCAGCCACGCGCAGACACGCACCCAGGTTGTGCGGATCGGTCACGCCATCCAGCACCAGCAGCAGCGGCGGCGCTTGCAGCCCATCCAGCAAATCGTCCAGCGAGCGCGAGCGCTCCAGCTCCTGCACGCGCGCGGCCACGCCCTGATGGCCCGCGCTGCCCGCCAGGCGGGTCAGGCGCAGGCCATCGGCCTCAATCACGCGCGCGCCCGCTTCTTGCGCGCGCGCCAGAAACTGCTTCATGCGGGCATCGCGCCGCGAAGCATCCACATAAATCTCGATCACGGAAGCAGGCGCGACCTTGAGCCGCACACCCACGGCATGAAAGCCAAACAAAACCTTGGAAGAGCCAGACATGAAGCCACCCGGAAAAAAAGAAAAAAAAGCCGGCAGGAGCCGAGCCTTGAAAAAAAGCGAATTCTGGCTGCCCGATACCGGCCACGCCCTCGCACAGCGCAGGCAGGAGCCAGCCCGCGCCTTGCGCCCCATGGCGGTTTGCCCCTCGCATTCCACATTCCGCCCCTTTGCCCCTCACGGCCAGACTTTGGGCAGGTTCTTGCAGAACAGGGCGCGGCTGCCACTGACAAGACCCGTGCGGAGCGCGATCGCGGACTGGGCCAGCCATGAATGCACAGCGGTGAATATGCGGCTTTATTTTGCTCTTTAATTAATAGCCAGATGTCCTAGTGGAAAGTGCGCAGATAGGCATTTTTACCCCATCAAATTAGCTCCTGTTTTTGATGAATCCGGGCGGGTACGCCTGTCCGGTTCAGCCGCCTGCGGCGCGGGGCCGGGCGGGCAAAGGGGTGGAAAGGTCAAGCAGTGCGGGCAGGTGGCGAAGGCTCATCTGCGGCTTGCGCCTTGCAGCCCATCTTGATTCGCAGTTTCTCCGGGCAGGTTCTCAGCGCCCCACCTGCGCCCAGACTTTTTCCAGGCGCTTGAGGCTCACGGGCTGGGGCGTGCGCAGCTCCTGGGCGAAAAAGCTCACGCGCAGCTCTTCAAGCAGCCAGCGCAGCTCTTGCATGCGTTCGTCTTGCTGGCCTTTGCGCTCGGCCACCAGGCGCCCAAAGCGCTGCTCTTGCGCGCGCACGTCTTGCATGTGCCGGGTGTCGCGGGCGGGGTCGGCGCGGCGTTTGTCAAAGCGCAGTTGCACGGCTTTGAGGTAGCGCGGGTAGTGCTGAAGGGCGCTCCAGGGCGTGGCGGTGATGAAGCCGGGCGGCAGCAGGCGCTGCAATTGCTCGGTGGCGTCTTTGGCCGCTTCGGGGGCGGCTTTGGCGGCGTCTTTCACTTTGCGGGCGGCCTGGGCGTGTTCGGTCAGGATGTGGGCGGCCAGGCGCGCGATTTCGTTGGCGATGAGGGTCAGGCGCGCGCGGCCTTCTTCCACGCGGGCGGCAAAGGCGGCTTCGCTGGCGGGCAGCGGCTCCATCAGAAAGGCGCGGTCCAGCGCCAGGTCGATGATTTGCTGGCGCAGCTGCCCTTCGGCGCCCAGCGGCATGTAGAGCACGGCCATTTTTTGCAGCTCGGGAATGTTTTTTTCGAGGTATTTGAGCGCGTCGCGGATTTGCAGGGCGAAAAGCCGCCGCAATCCGGCGCGGTGGCGCGCGGCGGCCACTTGCGGCTCGTCAAAGACTTCGATGGTGACGGCGTCGCCCGCGTCCACCAGCGCGGGAAAGCCGATGAGCGTCTGGCCTTTGCGGGAAATTTCCATCAGCTCGGGCAGCTCGCCAAAGCTCCAGCGGGTGTGGCGCTGGCTGGCGGCGCCGCTGCCAGCTTCGGTTTTGAGGGCGGCCCGCGCTGGCTGGGCGGGCGTTTGCGGCGCTTGGGGTGTTTCTGCCGGGTTGGCGGGGGCCGCGTCGGCGTTGAGTTCCGCCTTGGCGGCTTTCAGGCCGGCCAGCGCCTGAAAAGCGCCGCGCGCCTGGCCGCCCAGTTCGGCCTTGAGGGCGGCGAGGTTGCGGCCCGCGCCCAGCTGGCGGCCGTGTTCGTCTACCACGCGCACATTCATGAACAGGTGCGCGGGCAGCATGTCGAGCTTGAAGTCGGTGCGTTTGACATCCAGCCCCGTTTCGCTGCGCACGATTTGCAGCAGCGCGTCGGTCAGGCTGCCGTGGCCAAAGGCGTCGGGCGCGCCCAGTTTTCCGGCCAGCCGCGCGGCGCTTTCGGGCAGGGGCACGAAGCGGCTGCGGGGCTTTTGCGGCAGGCTTTTGAGCAGGGCCTGGATTTTTTCTTTCAGCATGCCGGGCACGAGCCACTCGCAGCGCGCTTCGCTGATTTGGTTGAGCACGAACAGCGGCGCGGTGACGGTGAGGCCGTCGCGCGCGTCGCCCGGCTGGTGCAGGTAGGCGGCGGCGCAGTCCACGCCGCCCAGCCGCAGCATTTTGGGAAAGGCGGCGGTGGTGATGCCCGCCGCTTCGTGGCGCATGAGTTCTTCGCGGGTGAGCGTCAGCAGCCGGGGGTTGGCCTGGCTGGCTTGGCGCCACCACTTTTCAAAGTCGCGCCCGTTGCTGATGCCTTCGGGCACGTGCGCGTCGTAGAAGGCGTAGATGAGTTCGTCATCGACCAGCACGTCTTGCCGGCGGCTTTTGTGCTCCAGCTCCTGCACTTGGGCGATGGTGCGGGCGTTGGCCTGCAAAAAGGGCAGGCGGCGCGGCCAGTCGTCGGGCACGTTGCGCTCGGCCATGTCGTGCACCAGCGCTTCGCGGATGAAGATTTCGCGCGCCTCGCGCGGGTCGGCCTGGGCGTAGCTTTTGCGGCGGCCGCTGTAGACCGTCAGGCCGTAGAGCGTGGCGCGCTCGAAGGCGATGACGTCTTGCGCTTTTTTCTCCCAGTGCGGCTCCGCCAGCTGCTTTTTGAGCAGGTGGCCGCCCATTTCCTCCAGCCACTGCGGCTCGATGCCGGCGATGCCCCGGCCATACAGACGCGTGGTTTCCACCAGCTCGGCGCAGACGATCCATTTGCCGGGCTTTTTGCGCAGGCGCGCGCCGGGGTGGCGGTAAAACTTGATGCCGCGCGCGCCCAGGTATTCCGCGCCGCCGTGGCCGCCCCCGGCGTGGCCGTGCTGCCCTTCTTCCAGCTTGCAGCCCACGTTGCCCAGCAGGCCGGCCAGCAGGCTTTTGTGCAGGGCCTCGTAGCTGGCGGGGCGGGTGTTTTCGCGCCATTGGTGCTCGGCGGCCACGGTGCGCAGCTGGGTGTGGATGTCGCGCCACTCGCGCACGCGGCGCACGCTGATGTAGTTTTGCCGCAGCAAGGCTTCCCACTGGCGGTTGCTGAGGCGGTGGGCGGGCGGATGGACAGGCGCTGTTTCAGGCATGAAATCGGCGTTTTGTCTTGGTGCAGACTCGTTTTTCTGCTCTTGTTTCTGGAGCATCCGCCGCGCTTGCGCCAGCGCTTGCGCGGCGCGCTGGGCGGCTGTTGCGCGCCCGCTTTCGCCTTTTTCGCCTTCTTGCGCCGGCATGGAGCGCCGCGAGCTGGCGGCGCGCCCTTCGCGCGCGTCTTGCAGCCACTGCCACAGGCGCAGGTAGCCGCTGAATTCGCTTTTGTCGTCGTCAAACTTGGCGTGCGCCTGGTCGGCCTGGGCTTGCGCCTGCAAGGGGCGGTCGCGCACGTCTTGCACGCTCAAGGCGGCGGCAATCACCAGCACTTCGCGCAGCGCGCCGCGCTCGCGCGCTTCAATCAGCATGCGGCCCACGCGCGGGTCCAGCGGCAGGCGGGCCAGCTCGCGGCCCAGCGGGGTGAGGGCTTGCGCTTCGTCCATCGCGCCCAGCTCGGCCAGCAGGGCAAAGCCGTCGGCAATGGCGCGGCCCGAGGGCGCGTCGAGAAACGGAAAGTCTTCCACCCGCCCGCCTTCGCCGCCCAGGCGCAGCGCCTTCATGCGCAAGATGACGGCGGCCAGCGAGCTGCGCAGGATTTCGGGGTCGGTAAAGCGCGGGCGGCCCGCGAAGTCTTTTTCGTCATACAGGCGTATGCACACGCCGTTGCTCACGCGCCCGCAGCGGCCCGCGCGCTGGTTGGCCGCCGCCTGGCTGACTGGCTCCACCAGCAGCTGCTCCACCTTGCTGCGCAAGCTGTAGCGCTTGACGCGCGCCGTGCCCGCATCCACCACGTATTTGATGCCGGGCACCGTCAGCGAGGTTTCGGCCACATTGGTTGCCAGCACGATGCGCGGGGCCGTGTGCGGGGCGAACACGCGGTCTTGCTCGGCCTGGCTCAGGCGCGCAAAAAGCGGCAGCACCTCCGCGCCGCGCGTGAGCGGGCTGTGCGACAAGTGCTGGCGCAAGTGGTCGGCCGCTTCGCGGATTTCGCGCTCGCCGGGCAGAAACACCAGCACATCGCCCGAAGGCTGGCCCGTCCAAAGCTCATCGACCGCGCTGGCAATGGCGTCGTTCAGGCCGTAATCGCGGCTTTCTTCAAAAGGCCGCCAGCGCTGCTCCACCGGGTACGTGCGGCCCGAAACCATCAGCACCGGCGCGCTTTGGCCGCTGGCGTCGGCAAAGTGGCGGGCAAAGCGCTCGGCGTCAATCGTGGCGGAGGTGACGATGAGTTTCAGATCAGGCCGCCGGGGCAGGATTTGCTTGAGGTAGCCCAGCAAAAAGTCAATGTTCAGGCTGCGCTCGTGGGCTTCGTCGATGATGAGCGTGTCGTAAGCCTTGAGCAGCGGGTCGGTCTGCGTTTCGGCCAGCAAGATGCCGTCGGTCATCAGCTTCACGCTCGCGCCGGGCGAGAGCCGGTCGCTGAAACGCACCTTGTAGCCCACCACTTCGCCCAGCGGCGTTTGCAGCTCATCGGCAATGCGCCGGGCCACGCTGGTGGCTGCGATGCGGCGCGGCTGCGTGTGGCCAATCAGCCGCCCGCGCTCGCCCGCCTGGGCGTTCAGCCTGCCGCGCCCCAGCGCCAGCGCCATCTTGGGCAGCTGCGTGGTTTTGCCCGAACCGGTTTCGCCGCAAACGATGATGACCTGATGCTTTTGCAGCGCCGCCTCGATTTCCGCGCGGCGGGCCGAAACGGGCAGCTCCGGCGGAAAGGCGATGACGGGGCGCGAAGAAGCTGAAGCGGGCGAGGCAGGGGCATTCATAGGGCGGGCGATTATCTGGCGCGGCGTCTTCACGCGGGGCTGCCTGCGCAGCCGCTGCCCGCACGCGGCCTGCCAGCGCGGAAAAAGCGGAAAAGCGAAAAAGGGGCGAAGCAGGCGTGAGCAGCGGATAAGCTGCTTTTTTACGCTCCTTTGTTCATAGCATGATGTCCTAGTGGATACTGCGCCAACAAGTATTTCAAGCCCCTTGAATTCGCTCCTTTTTTGGAACCTACCGGGCTAGAAAAGAACAGGCAGCACACCTCGCCGCTTCGCTGGCAAGCGCGCCGTGAACCTGCTTCTTTCAGTCATGGTCAGCCATGGCGCAATTTCTTATGCCGCGTCCGCGCACTGGCAAGAGCATTGGGCTTCTTTCTTTTATTGAATGGCGGCAGATGGCGGACTTTTGAATTCAGCCGGGCGGCGGGCATGGCCTCAATACACGTCGCGGCAGTAGCGCCTTTCGGCCAGCAGGGCATCCACGCGCTCGCTGCCCAGCGTCTGGCGCAGCACGGCATCCACGCCGGCGGCCATGCCAGAGAGGCTGCCGCACACGTAAAGGGCGGCGCCTTCGTCCATCCACTGGCGCAAGGTGGCGGCTTCGCGCGCAAGCACGGTTTGCACGTAGGTTTTGGGCGCGCCGGGGGCGCTGTCGCGGGAGAAGGCGGCATCGACGCGCGGCAGGTGGCCGCTGGCTTGCCAGCGGGCGATTTGTTCGTGGCAGAGCCAGTCGTGCGCGGCGTTGCGTTCGCCGAAGATGAGCCAGTTGCGGTGCTGTCCGGCGGCTTCGCGCGCGTGCAGGTGGGCCAGCAGCCCGGCCAGGCCCACGCCGTTGCCGATGAGGATGAGCGCCCGCTCGGCGTTGCCGCCCAGGTGAAAACCGGCGTTGGCGCGCAGGCGCACGGGCAGCGTCTGGCCCGCTTGCAGCTCGCCGGTGAGCCAGGCGGAGCACAGGCCGGGGCTGCCGTCGGCGCGGTTTTGGCGGCGCACGAGCAGTTGCAGGCGGCCGCTTTGCGGGATGGAGGCGATGGAGTAGTCGCGCGGGTTTTTGGCGTCAGCCGGGGGGGCGATTTGCGCCAAGTCGCCCGCTTCCCACGTCAGGCTGGCTCCGGCGGGGGCGGTCAGCTCCAGCAGCCAGACGGGGCTGCCTGCGCTGCCGGGGTTCAGGCGGGTTTTGGCGGCCAGTGTCCAGTCGTGCCAGCCGCTGGCTTCGCTGGGTTGCTTGGGTTGCCAGCGGGCCAGTTGCGCGGCGTCCAGCCCGAAAGCGGCGGCCAGCTGCTTGCGCCAGGCGGCCAGGGCGGCGTTCATTTCAAAGTCATCGGCGCTGTCGGCCTTGATGCAGGCAAACAGGCGCTGGCCGCCGCTGGAGGCCAGCCAGCCGTCGATGGCCTTGCCGAACTGGCAGAAGTTGTCGTAGCTGCTGTCGCCCAGCGCCAGCACGGCGTAGCGCAGGCCGTGCAGGGGCGGGTGCTGGCGCATGTGCTGTTTTTCAAAGGCCACGGCTTCGTCGGGCGGCTCGCCGTCGCCATAGGTGCTGGCCACAACCAGCAGGCGGGCTGCGCGCCGCAGCGCATCGGCATCGAGCAGCGCCAGCGGCGCAGCTTGCGCGGCCTGGCCGCACGCTTGCAGCATGGCGGCGGTGTTTTTGGCCAGCGTCTGCGCCATGCCGGTCTGCGTGGCCCAGGCGACGAGCACGGGGGCGTTTTCAGGATGGGCGGGCTGCCCTGCCCCGCTGGAGCCGGTAGAAACCGTGGCGAAAGCGCCGCCGCCCGCTGGCGTCAGGCCAGCGGCCTGCATGGCCTGGGCGGCTTCAGCCACGGCAGCCAGCCGCCTGCAGCGCTGGCGCTGCCAGATGCTCAGGCACAGCAGGGCATAGGCGGCCAGCAGGGCGAGCGTGAGGCTGTAGCGCAAGGCGTCGGAATAGTCAGGCATGACGGTAGAGATGAAGACGGCGGCAAAACAGGAAAGCAAGCGCGAAGAGCGCATGCCGGTGCGAGTCAAGACTAGCCTGTTTTTCATGGGCCCAGGCAGGCGGGGCCTCAAAGAAACCCATTTCAGCAGGGTGAAAAACGGCTTTCCCGCAGGCTTCACCAAAGCATGATTCATGGGTCAAGCGCATTTCCCGCCTGCAAACGCTGCCTTTTGCGGCTGGTTTTCCGCTTGCAAACGCTCTAGAATTTGCACGTCTGCGGCTGGGTGCCGGGTCATATATTTCCTTGAACCAATGCTCCTGTGAGCCTGGGTGGGGAATATCGTCTGGCTGGCGTGATCGTCTCGCGTCAGACGAACCCAAGGCCTTTCTGACCCCGCCCCCCTGAACCCCCGGTTCAGGATGCCGGCCCGGCGGCAGCCGCAGACACCTTTTCCGCTCTCTTTCGCCCTCTTTCCCCAAGCCGCTTCGCCGGCTTTTTTATTGCCCGGAGCACGCCGCCATGCCTCTTGAGCCGATGTCCATTGCCCTGCTTGCGCTGCTGGGGTTGCTGGGGGGCTTCATGGCGGGGCTGCTGGGCATTGGCGGGGGGATGATTCTGGTGCCGTTTACTTCGGCCATTCTGGCTGCGCAGGGCGTGGGAGCGGAGCTGGCGCTGAAGATGGCAATCGCCACTTCGATGGCGACCATTGTTTTCACTTCCATCAGCAGCGTGCGCGCGCATCACAGGCGGGGCGCAGTGCGCTGGGATCTGGTCCGGCGTCTGGCGCCGGGCATCGTGGCGGGCGCGGCGCTGGCCAGCCTGGGGGCGTTTGCCCTCATCAAGGGGCCTGCGCTGGGGGTGGTGTTCGCGGTTTTCGTGTTTTTTTCGGGCACGCAGATGCTGCTGAACAAAAAGCCCGCCGCCACGCGCCAGCTGCCCGGCGCAGCGGGGCTGGCAGGCATGGGCGGCGTGATTGGTTTTTTGTCGGGGCTGGTGGGCGCGGGCGGCGGGTTTGTGTCGGTGCCGTTCATGACCTGGTGCAACGTGCCCATTCATCAAGCGGTGGCGACCAGCGCGGCGCTGGGCTTTCCGATTGCGCTGGCCAATACGGCGGGCTATGTCGCGGGCGGGCAGTCCGTCGGCGGGCTGCCCGCCTGGTCGCTGGGCTATGTGTGGCTGCCCGCGCTGGCGGCCATTGCCTCGTGCAGCGTGCTCATGGCCCCGCTGGGCGTGCGCGCGGCCCATGCACTGCCGGTGGGCAAGCTCAAGCGCGTGTTTGGCCTGGTGCTTTACGCGCTGGGCGCATACATGCTGCACAAGACGCTGGGCTGACGGGCGCATCGGACTCAGGCGTTCCGGACGCCTGGAAGCATCAAAAGCAGGAGCAGATTTGATAGGGGTGAAATGCCGTTTATCGCCCGTTCCACTAAGACATCATGCTATGAATAGCAGAGCGAAATAGCGGCCTGTTTCTGTCGATGGCCCTGCCTGCGCCATCCGCTTTTTTCTCCCCCCTGGCAGCCAGGCCGCGAGCGCGCTTTCAGCTGCCAGCGGGGCCGCCGCTTTCGCCCTGCTCCATGCGCCGCAGCGCGCGCGAGGCAAAGCCCAGCAGCATGACCAGCCCGCCGCACGCGCCCAGCAGCACGAACAGCCAGCGCGATCCCAAGGCCTCGCCCAGCGGCGCGGCCAGCGCCAGGCCCACGGGGCCGGCCAGGCCGATGAGCGTGTTCAGCAGCGACAGCACCCGGCCTTGCAAGTGGTTGGGCACCGCGCTTTGCAGCATGGCCATGAAAGGGGCGTTGCCCACGGCAAACGTCAGGCCGCTTAACAGCCAGAAGGCCGCGCCCAGACCGAACTGGTCTGCCGGGGCCAGCGCCGTGAGCGCCATCGTCAGGCCCGAAAGGGCAAAGCCCCACAAAAACCAGCGCATGCGCCGCTGCGGCGCGAAGGCGGCCACGAAAGCGCCCCCGGCGATCATGCCGATGCCGCTCAGGCTCTCCATCAGCGCCACCTGATTCGCGCCGCCCGCAAAGTGCGTTTTCACCAGCAGCGGCACCAGCGTGAACAGCGGCATCACGCACATCACCGCCGCGCCGATCAGGGCATAGAGCTGGCGCAGCGCCGCGTGCCGCCACACGGCTTGCACGCCCTCGCGCCACAGGCTGCGCCACCCGCCGCCGCGCGCGGCCCTGGGCTGCGGAATGGTGAAAAACAACAGCGGCGCAATGCCCAAGAGCGCCGTCGCCACATCAATGGCCAGCGCCCAGCCCAGCGGCATGGCGCTCATGGCCAGCGCCCCCAGCGGCGGCGCGCCCACGGTCATGATGCCCATGAGCGACTGGTTCAGCCCCGCCGCGCGCGGCAGAAAGTAGCCCGGCACCAGCATGGCCGTGCTGGCCGCCGCCGCTGGCTGCTGAAACGCCTGCATGGCGCTGCGCACAGCCAGCATGGCGTAGATGTGCCACAGCTGCACGCGCTGCGTGAGAAACAGCGCAATCAGCACTGCCATGCACGCCGCGCTCACCAAATCAGAAGCCGCCATCAGCCAGCGGCGGCTGTAGCGGTCGGCCAGCGTGCCGCCCAGCGGCCCCAGCAGCGCCTGCGGCAGCAGGGCCGCCAGCGCGGCCATGCCCAGCGCCGCCGCGCTGCCGGTGGTATCGGTAATCCACCACAGCAGCACAAATTGCGTGAGCGCCGAACCCGTGAGCGACAGCGCCTGGCCCGTGAAAATGGCCCCGAAGCGCAGCTTCCACGGCTGCCCCTCGGCCACGCCTGCCGCGCTGGCTTCGCTGGCCTGCCGCGCATCCTTTTCAGCGCTCATGCCGTCCACAGCTTGGCGGCGAAGGCCAGAAACAAAGCGGCCACGAGCTGCACCATCATCGACGGGAAAAACAGCAGCCCTTTCAGATTGAGCAGCGCCACCAGCACGGCGGCGGCAATGGTGTAAGTGACGATGTCTGCAATGCCGAACATGGCATGGCTCCGGTCAGAACGCAAAAAAGGGAAGGCGTGAGCAGGCCAGCCTGCAGCGCGGGCAGATTTTCGCCGGGCGGCATGCGCAAGAACCAGGCCCGCCAGCCGCCATCCATCAAAAACAGGAGCAAATTTGAGCGCCCTGAAATGCCCGTTGACGCAATTTTCACTAGGACATCATGCTATGGATTCAGGAGCTGAAAAGCCTGTGCAAGGGCAAGGCAATCAGCTCAGCGCCACGTCAAAGCTCTCCAGCCCCAGGCTGCTTTCGGCTTGCAGCGAGATGGGTTTGCCGATGTGGTCGGACAGGCTGGCCAGGTGCTGGCTTTCTTCGTCTTGCAGCAAGGCGATGACGGCGGGGTGGGCGACGATGCGGAATTCGCGCGGGTTGAACTGGTGGGCTTCACGCAGGATTTCGCGCAGGATGTCGTAGGCCACGGTGCGGGCGGTGCGCACGCGGCCGCTGCCCTGGCACAGGGGGCAGGGCTGGCTGAGCATTTGCGCCAGGCTTTCGCGGGTGCGCTTGCGCGTCAGCTCCAGCAGGCCCAGGGGCGAAAAACCGTCAGCGGCGGTGGTTTTCACGCGGTCGCGCGCGAGCTGGCGGCGCAGCTCGGCCAGCACGGCTTGCTGGTGTTCGGGCGTGGCCATGTCGATGAAGTCCACGATGATGATGCCGCCCAGGTTGCGCAGGCGCAGCTGGCGGGCAATGGCTTGCGCGGCCTCCAGATTGGTTTTGAAGATGGTCTCGCCAAAGTTGCGCGCGCCGGTGAAGGCGCCGGTGTTCACGTCGATGGTGGTGAGCGCCTCGGTCTGGTCAATGACCAGGTAGCCGCCCGATTTGAGTTCCACGCGGCGGCCCAGGGCGCGGGTGATTTCTTCGTCAATGCCGTAGAGGTCAAAAATGGGCCGCTCGCCGCTGTAGTGCGACAGCAGGCGCGCCGCTTGCGGCATGAATTCGTTGCCAAAGCGCAGCAGGCGCTGCAATTGCTCTTGCGAGTCGATGCGGATGCTTTGCGTGTGCTCGCCGGCCATGTCGCGCAGCACGCGCTGCATCAGGCACAAGTCCTGGCGCAGCAGCGCGCCGGGCGGCGTGCGCGAGGCCGCTTCGCGGATGCAGGCCCAGGTTTTGCGCAGATAGGCAATGTCTTCGGCCAGCGCGGCGTCGTCTGCATCTTCGGCGTTGGTGCGCACGATGAAGCCGCCGCGCGCGCGGCCGCCCGATTCGAGCGCGGCTTGCTGCGCCAGCGCCTGCACGCGCTGGCGCAGGCTCTCGCGCTGGGCGGGCGCAATTTTTTGCGAGATGCCGACATGCGCCTCCTGCGGCAAAAACACCAGCATGCGCCCGGCAATGCTGATCTGCGTGGAAAGGCGCGCCCCCTTGGCGCCAATGGCGTCTTTGATCACCTGCACCATCAGCGCCTGCCCCTCGAACACCAGCTTTTCAATGGGCCGCTGCGGCGCGCTGCGCTGGGCCGCCGGCGCTTCGCCCGCCGCCGGGGGCTGCCACACATCGGCCACGTGCAAAAAGGCCGTGCGTTGCGCGCCAATGTCAATAAAGGCCGATTGCATGCCCGGCAGCACGCGCACCACTTTGCCCAGATAAATATCGCCCACCTGCCCGCGCTCCAGCGCGCGCTCCACGTGCAGCTCCTGCACCGCGCCGTTTTCCACCACGGCCACGCGCGTTTCCTGGGGGGTGTAGTTGATGAGAATTTCCTGTTGCATGGTGAGCGCCGTCCGGCCAAGCGAAGCCGGAATTTTGCCGCCGGGCCAGCGCGCTGCCTGCGCCAGTCATGAGTACCCGCTCACAGCTTGCGCATGCGCGGACTCGGGCGGCCTTGGACGTGACCAATCTTCATTAAGCCGCAGCGGGCAGCCGATCAGGAGCTGCCTGCGCCTTGCGGTCTATCCGACCGCTGCTACCATCAGTACCAAGCGCAAGCACTTGAACAAATTTGATTAGAAACTATACGGCAGGTGATTTATGTATATAAAAATGCGAAGGGTTTTTCACCCTGTAGGACAAGGGGCATTCTACAGCGAATCATTTTATACGGGATTCGGCACATTTAATATGGTGTATGATTGCGGTTCAATGTCAAAAGGTGTTGACAACATAATCTCGAACAGCTTTGATAAAGATAATGGTAATGACATAGATATTCTATTTATTTCCCACTTCGACAGTGACCATGTCAACAAGATTGCTCTTCTAAAGAAGAGTGTGAATAAAATCAAAAAGAAAATCAAAAAGGTAATCATGCCCCTGATCCCAGACGAAGACAAGGGGATCCTACTCGCATTCAATATAGCGTCAAACAGAGAATATCAGGACTGTGCTAATATTATCATCAATCCGCAAGCTTTTTTCGGTGATGGAACGCGAATTATTCAAGTCAGAGAAAGAGAAAATCTCAGAGAAAGCTCCGGAGACAATCCCGAAGAAGCTCAAGCGACAATCAACATCAACGAGGTCGAAACTCCTGAAATTGACAGCGGAACCAATATCCATTTCCATGACCCCAATATTTTTATAACCCCATTTTGGGTTTACAAACCATACAATTACAAACATAAGGGTAGAAATCGTGAATTAATTGATAAATTCAACTCTAAAAATATATCGATCGGAAAATTGCTTGATGTTGAATATATAAATAAAAACATCAAGGAAATCAGGGCTTGCTACCGGGAAATCAAAGGAAACATTAATCAAAACTCATTGGTGCTGTATTCCAATTATCAAGATTCATTGGTACTGCATTCATTGATACTGCATTCCAATTGTCTCAAAATAAATTTATGCCTATCGCGCTGCGCTGATTACGGCGCCATTTGTCATCGATATGATTGCTGGCACTGCCATAGGAGGATAATTAGTCCCGGATGCATTTACACCGGAGATGTGAATCTGGCAAAAATCCGTAGAGATTTCAAGAATAGCATAACGAGATACCGCGGCTATCGCCCAGTTGGCACCATACAAGTTCCACACCATGGCAGCAAACATGGGTTTGATATTGGATTCTTTGACGATTTTAAGGACAGTAAATACGGAATAATATCACCCGTTTCATTTGGCTTATCAAACCCCTACCGCCATCCATCCAGCATGGTTATCGAAAAATTGCTAGAAAATCATTTCCCCGTTCTCGTTACAAATGATGGAAATTCACTTATTCAGCGTTTTATTTTTCAATCCAACAGATTAAATAAAATATCGTCAAACCCATAATATCCTTTCTATACCGTTTATTCACGCGCAAGCTAAAAACCACTTTGCATTATCAATTACTTGAATATTCCCTTGCGGCTGCTTGAAGCACGCGGAGAGTCTAAACATGGCGCGCAGCATTAAAATCAATACGGCAGCACGCTATCGCAGAATCTTATCGATAAATCAATCAGCACAACAAGCCCGAGAGCGGATATGTACAGGCTGCTATTTCAAACCTTAAAACAAAAAACAGAATATTGTCCGCTCATTTTTGCAGAAAAGTTAAATCCATTTTCGGCCACCAATCCAGGCCCTTCATTTGCGCGGAGATTTGGTGAAGTATCCGGCACTTCTGATGGGCCATGCGTGAGCGGCTGTCATATCGGTATCCATCGTTCATGATATTTCTCCCGAAAAGCCGCAAGGCCCGGTACGGCTGCGTAAGATGGTGAAATTGCATCAGAATGATGGCGTGCGCGTGCAATTTTCCGTATTCAAACGCGAAATATTACCTAATCAGCAGATGAAGCTGAATGAATTCTTCGCCGATCAAGAAGAATCCCCGTATTTTGCATGGCACAAAACGGCTGCTTTGCTTTCTTCACTTCCGCCAATCAGATGAGCTGGCAAAAGATAGCTCTTGATAATCTGATTCTTGAAGGATTTTGAAATAAGCACGGCCAACCTTGAGCGGCTGCGCGCCAGGCCAATCTCCGCCTTACGCCCCGAACAGCCAGGCTGCCATTGGCGGGCTGCTGGGCAGCCAGGCGTGAAAGTAGCTGGCACGCACGCTGCCGTGCTGGTAGATGGCTTCGCCGCTGGTGCGGGCGCTGCCGGGGGCCGGGCGGGTGTGGGCGATGGGCGAAAGCGGGGTGCGGGCGGCGGAGTAGTGGAAGGTGTGGCCGCGAAGAGGGGGCAAGGGCGGCAGAAAGTGGCTGGCGCTGTCTGCCGGCATGGCCCATTGCTGCATGCCCAGGCCGCCGAGGCGTTTTTGCATGGCGGTTTCGCCGGGCAGCAGGCCCCAGAGGGGCCAGGTGTGGCCGCTGGCGTCCGTGAGGCGCTCGAACAGAACCATCATGCCGCCGCATTCGGCCCAGATGGGTTTGCCTGCGGCGGCGTGGGCGTGCAGTTGCGCTTTCAGGTCGCTGCGCGCGGCCAGGCGGGCGGCGTGCAGTTCGGGGTAGCCGCCGGGCAGCCAGAGGGCGTCGCACGCGGGCAGGGCATCGCCTGCCAGGGGCGAGAAGAAGACGGTGCGCGCGCCCAGTGCGTGCAGGGTTTGCACGTTGGCGGGGTAGATGAAGGCAAAGGCGGCGTCGCGGGCGATGGCGATGACGCAGCCGGCCAGCGGCTTTGCGTTGTCTTCAGGCGCGGGCGAATCGGCCGATTCGGGCGCGCCGCCTGAATCTGGCGCATCAGGCACATCAAAAGCGGCGGGCCAGTGCGCTTGCCATTCGGCCAGGCTCATTTGGCCCAGGGGCGTGGCGGCGAGCAGGTCGGCGGCGGCGTCCAGCCGCGCGAGGGCTTCGGCGCGGGGCATTTCGTGGGCGGCGATCAGGCCCAGGTGGCGCTCGGGCAGGTGCATGGCGGCGCTTTGCGGCAGATGGCCCAGCCATTCGCTGTCAGGCAGGGCCTGGCGCAGCAGGCGGGCGTGGCTGTCGCTGGCCGCGCCGTTGGCCAGCACGCCGGCCCAGGGCAAGGGGCCGCGCGTGTCTTCGCCCCAGTGGCGCAGGCCGTGGGCGATGGCGCCCAGCGTTTGCGCCATGCGGCCTGTCTGAATGACGGCGAGCACGGGCAGAGCGAAGCGCCGCGCAAGGTCGGCGGCGCTGGGGTCGCTGTCGTGCAGGCCCATCACGCCTTCTACCAGCACCACGTCGGCTTGCTGCGCGGCCTGGCGCAGGCGCTGGCGGGCGTCGGCTTCGCCGGTCATCCACAAATCGATGTTGTGCGCGGGCTGGCCGCTGGCGAGCTGGTGCCAGAAGGGGTCGAGAAAGTCCGGCCCGCATTTGAAGACACGCACGCGCCGCCCTTGCCGCGCGTGCAGGCGGGCCAGGGCGGCGGTGACGGTGGTTTTGCCCTGCCCGGATGAGGGAGCGCTCACGAGCAGGGCGGCGGCTTTGGCGCTCACGGCATGGCCCAGCGCAGGCCCACGTAGAAGCTGCGGGCGGGCTGCGGGTAGCCGCGCGCGGTTTCGTAGCGGGTGTTGGTGGCGTTGTCGATGCGTGCCAGCAGCGTCCATTGCCGCGCGAAGGTGGCGCTGGCGTAGAGGTTGAGCAGGCCGTAGCCCGCCATGGCGTTGCGGTTGGCGCGGTCGTCAAAGCGGCGCGAGTGGGCCTGCCATTCCGCGCCCACATCCCACAGGCCAATGCGCGTGTCGGCGGCCAGTTTGGCAATGCGGCGCGAGCGGCGGGGCAGGAGCTTGTCGCTGTCCAGGTCTTTGGGGCGCTGCACGTCGATGGAGGCCGTCAGGCGCACGGATGCAATGCGGTGCGTGCCGCTCAAGGCCACGCCTTCGTATTGCGCGCGGCCGATGCTGTGGTAGCAGCCAAAGCTGGCGGCGCAAGGGCCTGCCGCGCCAAAGACGATGAGGTTGCGCACGCGGTTGCGATACACGGTCAGGTCAATCTGGCTGCCCTGGCGCGCCCAGTGCAGGCCCAGCTCCACGTTGCGGCCCGTTTCGGGCTTGAGGCCCGCCTGCCCGTATTGGCTGAAGCGCTGGTAGAGCGTGGGCATGCGCAGGGCGCGCCCGGCGGCGGCGCTCACGCGCCATTCGGGCGCAAAGCGCCAGCCGTAGGCCAGGCTGCCGCCGGTGTGGCCGCCAAAGTCGCTGTCGTCTTCGCGCCGCAAATTGGCTTGCAGGGTGTGCGGGCCGTGGCTGAAGCCGTAGATGAAGTTGAGCGAGGTCTGGTGGCGGCTGCGGACGATGGGGTCGTTTTCCAGATGGTCATGGCGGCGCTCCAGCGTGGCGGCGGCCAGGTGCGGGCCTTCGCGCCATTCGCTGTGCAGCTGGGCGGTGCGCTGGCGCGTTTTGTTCAGGTAGGGCGATGGCCGCGTTTCATAGCGCTGGCCCGCGTGGCTGAGGGTGGCGGTGGTGCGCCAGGCGCGGCTCCACTGGGCGGCCCAGGTGCCAGCGAGCGTTTGCACGCGGTTGTCGCCCCAGTCATCGGCCCAGTTGGCGGGGCTGGAAGTGAAGTCGTCGTACTGCGCCTTCATGCGGCCCCACAAGGCGCTGGCTTGCAGGCGGTGCTGGTCACTCAGCTGATAGCCCGCGCTGGCGCTGGCGTTGGTGTTGCGCCAGCCGTCGCGGTCGGGGTTGCCGCCGGTGCGCACGCTGTAGCCCTTGGCCTGCTCGTGCGACGCGCCCAGCGCGTAATCGGCCGCGCCGTTTTTGACGGAAAAGCCCGCGTCGGCCTTCCACAGCCCCCGGCTGCCCGCGCCCACGCCAGCGTAGGGCGCAAAACCCTCGCGCGCGGCGCGCCGGGTGAAGATTTGCACCGCGCCCGCAATGGCGTCAGAGCCATACACGGCCGCTGCCGGGCCGCGCACGATTTCAATGCGCTCCACCTGCGCCAGCGGCAGCGCCTCCCACGGCGCGCCGCCAATTTGCAAGTCCATGCGCACGCCGTCCACATACACGGCGATAAAGCGGCTCTCGGCGCCGCGCATCATCACGGAAGTGGCCGTGCCCGGGCCGCCATTGCGCGTCATCTCCAGCCCCGGCTGGCGCGCCAGCATGTCGGCCACGGTGGCCGCGCCGCTTTGGGCAATCTGCCGCTCGTCAATCAGCGTGAAATCGGCCAGCACGTCGGTGAGCGGCTGCGTGCTGCGGGTGGTGGTCACCGCCACGTCAGGCAAGGTGGAAGAAGAGGAAGAAGAGCGTTCATCGTGGCCGCCAGCGGCAGCGGCAACAGCAGGCGCGGCGGCCAGCAGGCAGGCAGCGGCCAGCGCCGAAGCGCGCGCAGGCGGATAAAGGCGAGAAGTCATGAGGAAAAACAGCTTGAGAAACAGCCCCGGCTGGCTTCCCCGCCAGCATGAAGGGCAATCACGGCCCGCGCGCGGCAGCGCTGTTGCGCCGCGCGCGGGCCACCTGTTGTTGGCCGGTATCCGGGCTGGCGGCTTGCCTTCGCGCCCGGCCTTCCGGCTGGCAGGCGCGCCGCCTGCAAGCAAAGCAGGCACGCCAAGGCCGTGGCGAGGGTGGGAACGAAGCTGCGGCGCGATCAAAACCCTGAACAGGTTCTGGCCGCGCCGCATGCCGCTTACCGTTGCGGGGGCAGCGCAGGTTGGGCTTTGGAAACGAAGTTCCGGGGCCTTCCTGCTTCCCGTTGAACCGCGCCGCCAGAACAGCAGCGCAGGCACCAACAGCGTCAGATTGTAAGAAGCTGTTCAAGGAAAACGTTGCTGCGGATTACCCTGAAAAGCAGGGCGGCAAGGGCCGGCCCGCGTGGAAAGCGCTCCATCCATTGCTTTGGCGAAGCCGCAGGGTGCATTGAAAACAGGAGCAAATATGAAGGGTTGAAAAACGGCTCTTGCGCAGGTTCCACTAGGACATCATGCTCCAAATTTGGAAGCAAATTCTGCCCTTTCCTTCTTCCTTTTTCACGCGCGGTCTCGCCTTCTCATGCAGGTTGTGAACAGACTTGGCGGGAGCTGGCTGCTGCTACATATGCTGCAAAATATTCACCAGGTTCCCCAGCGGATCGCGAACAAAAAACCTCCGCACGCCCCAGGGCTCTTCAGCAACACCGTATTCAAGCGCAATACCTGCCGCATGAATGCGGGCGAGGATTTCATCAAGATTATCTACTTCAACCGATAAATCAGGCACCGGAGTACCTGATCCGCCTTCACTAGCTATGCTGACCTGCACAGTCGTAGTTTCCGCATTGCCATAAGTCTGTATCCATCCGTGATCCATGAGCAGCTCCAGGCCCAGGATGTCCCGGTAAAAAGCAGCAGCTGACTCAGGTTTATCAGCGGCAAGATTAGTAACGATACGCTTAACAGCCATCAGACGCCCCTTCCGTGAGTGTTTTATTTTGGCTCAATCTTCAGGCACTTACGATGAAGCCTATCAAGAGATGCAAGCCTATAGGGCAAGATTAAGAACGGGTTTAAGTCTAAACACAGGCAAAGCTCATTAGATTTGCGGGTTAGAGTTTCTCCGCTTGGCAGGCTGTACGCCTGGGGTGTATGCGACACGAGAGCTAATCTCTGGGTGCGGGATCAAACAAATATTGCGGAATGTTACGAATATGGCGTGCACACACGCAATATGACGGGATGCCTTTGCACCTGCGGCAGCTACAGGGTTTACTAGATTGGTAATCCATCTAGAGCGACCGAGAGACCTGGCTCGACGACG
>ERZ773090.233-NODE-233-length-45433-cov-6.29199_pt1 | contig 45433 bp, 42 predicted proteins | sample MGYA00580579_ERZ773090 | MGnify/ENA primary metagenome ERZ773090 (study PRJEB29015, sample SAMEA2738014) | human oral metagenome | biome: human oral; feature: human-associated habitat; material: dental | place: China | collected 2132 ... | reverse complement strand
AAAAATCTACGCCAATCTGACGGACTTCATTTTATCAGCGATTCCTTTATTATCTCATTTTAACACGAATTTGTAATATATTCACGTCCTTCAAGGAAAGATAGGAACTCGATTTTATCAAATTAACCATCCTTCCTTTACTTTTTTCCATAGCAACCTTTACTTTTCATCATTTTATGTCATAATAAGTAAAGGAACGAGGTGAACGTCATGGTTTCATACGGTGGGCTGTTACAAAAGTTAAAATCCAGGCATCTGACAAAGACGGCACTTGCTGCACAGCTGGGCATTTCCTCTCGAACGATCGCCAAAATCGGACGGGGGGAAAGGATCGCCGATCATGTGCTTGTGAGGATTGCCGCATTCCTCGATTGTACGCCGGAGGAGCTCTGTCGCAGTGTGTCGGACAACGCTCTGCTCCAGACGCTGCGCGACGAAAAGCATATCCGAATGCCGGGCGGTCTGTACCACGAGCTTCAGATACGCATGACGTATAATTCCAATCACATCGAGGGCAGCAGGCTCAGCGAGGATCAGACGCGAATGATCTTTGAAACGAATACCGTGGATGTCGCCGGAAGTGTTCCGGTCGACGATATTATCGAAACGGTCAACCACTTTCGTGCCATGGACTATGTAATCGACAAGGCGGAGGAGCCTCTCACGGAGGACACGGTAAAGGAGCTGCACCGCATGCTGAAACAGGGCACGAAGGATGCCGCCCTTGGATGGTTTGCCATCGGTGACTATAAGAAGCGAGCAAATATGGTCGGCGGTCGCAAAACCGCCGCACCGAGAGAAGTGCCTGCCCGGATGAATGCACTTCTTTCTGCATACGAATCTCTTCATTCGGTCAGCATCCACGAGATTATCCGCTTTCATCACGATTTTGAGCGCATCCATCCCTTCCAAGACGGGAACGGCAGAGTGGGACGATTGATTGCACTCAAGGAGTGCCTGCGCCACGCCATTGTTCCGTTCATCATCGAGGATGCAAAAAAAGCGTTTTATTACAAGGGGCTGTCCGAATGGGAGTGGGAAAAAGGCTATCTGACGGACACTTGTCTTGACGGGCAGGATACCTTCAAAAAGATGATGGCTATGTTTGACCTCTCCGTGGAGTGATCATATTCATTCGTATTCCCGCGGCTCATTTCGCCCTGCATATTTCTACCGGAGTGCCCTCTGTATCTTCTGATAGACCGCATCATCCTGTGCGCTGAAGCTCACGATGGTCACGCGCATGCCCGCATCGGGGTGCGCGTCAAACCACTCCCGAATCGTCATGAGGGCGATCTCTGCCGCCGCCTCCTTTGGGTAGCCGTAGACACCCGTCGAGATGGCAGGGAACGCGATGGTATGCAGCCCGTGTGCCCGTGCGAGTGCAAGGGAGTTCCGATAGCAGGAGCGCAGCAGCTCCGCATCGGATGCACTGCCGCTGTAGACGGGTCCGACCGTATGAATCACATAGCGCGCGGGCAGACGATATCCCTTCGTGATCTTTGCCGCGCCCGTTTCGCAGCCGCCAAGCGTACGGCACTCCGCGAGGAGTTCTCTGCCCGCCGCCCGATGAATCGCTCCGTCAACGCCACCGCCACCAAGGAGGCTCCGATTCGCTGCGTTTACGATGGCATCTACGGCGAGCGTCGTAATATCGCCCACAAAATAGACAATCTCATTCTTCGATGCGTTCGGCTCCAACATCATCACTCCTATTTGTTTGACATGGAGTACGTTCTACTCCACCGTCCACTCGTTGACGTTCCAGAAAAAGCCGACGCCGTTGTAGCCGAGGATGCGGTTCGGGGTGATGCCATGGACGCGTGTGTTCGTCACGTAGATGAAGTCGAGGTAGCAGATATAGATATAGGGGAGGTCTTTCGTCACCTCTTCCTGAAAGAGCCCGTAGAGGCGCATCCGCTCGGCGGTGTCGGTTGTGCGGCGGGCAGCGAGGAGGTATTCGTCCACGCGTGGGTTTGCGTAGTGGCCGTCATTCCCCCGCCCATTGGTCGAGAACACCTTATAGGTATGTGCATCCGGGTCGATCTCATTCCCCACGCCGCTGAGGTATGCCATCTGCCCGTCCCAGTCGACCTTTGCGGGGGTCTCCACGGTGCAGTGAATTCCGACCGCGCGCATCTGCGCTGCCACTACGTTGGCGATATCGATGCGGCTGTACTTGTCGTTCTTCACTGTGAGGACGAATCCGACCTCCTCTCCGCCGCGTGTGTAGTAACCATCGGCCCCCTTCCTGCAGCCCGCCGCCTCGAGAATCTCCTGTGCCTTCGCAGGATTATAGTCATAGTGCTCTACGTTCGGATTGTTGAAAGAACTGCGCTGCAGGGGGCTGTATGCAGGAATCCCATGCCCGAGCAATGCGTCATTTATGACTGCCGCACGATCAACGGCGTAGGCGATGGCAGGCAGCAGGTCGCGGTTGCGCTGCCAGTAGGGATGGGCGCAGTTAATCAGAATCGCGCCGAAGTTCGCGGTCTTCATCGCGTAGAAGCGGTAGCCGTCCTTCCCCTCAAAGGGTGCCGCTGCTCGTGGTGACAGCCGCGCCAGATCCGCCGTCCCGTCCGCAAGTGCCTTTGCCTCTGCGGCATCGTCCGCCACGATCTTGACGACAAAGCGATCGATCTTCGGTGCGCCGCGATAGTAGTCCTCATTCTTTACGAGAACGATCTCCTTGCCCGCCGCCCAGCTCTCCATGCGAAAGGGGCCCGTTCCGACGGGGCTGCGAAAGAATCCCGTCGTTGTGAGGTCCTGTCCCGCAAGGAGATGGGCCGGCAGGATCGGCTGCATCATATAGTCGAGGAATGCTGCGTTCGGTGCGGACAGGCGGATGCGCACCGTCCGGTCGTCAACCTCCGTGATCTCGCGTACCTCCTCGAAGTTCGGTGCGTGGAGGGAATCGACGAGCGGATTCTTAATCGCCTCGATGGTGAACTTCACATCCGCCGCCCGCAGCGGTTTCCCATCATGCCAGTGCACGCCCTCGCGCAGGCGAAATACATAGGTGTAGGTCTCGGGATCGTACTCCACCGACGCGGCGAGCGCGGGGACGATGGCATCGTTCTCGTCGCGGCGCATCAGCCCGTCGAACAGCAGCAGCCCGATCTCGGCGTACTCATCCACCAGTACATTGATCTCCTCGTAGTCCTTTGTGGCATAGACGAGCTGCGCCCCGTGCGCCTCATCGGCACGTTCCCCGCCGCAGCCACCCGCAAGTGCAAGCAGTGCAAACGCCATGCACAAAAGCAGCAGCTTCTTCATCTCATCCCACCCTTTATCAAAGCAAAATTATGATTGGTAGAGCTTCGTTATCCCCTTATTGTATTCCTGCTTATTGTCGTGCATTTTTCAAAATTTTTCGCTCCATACTGCACTGAATCAAGAAGGGGCTGTACGTCGAGACTTTTCAGCTTCGACGTACAGCCCCGCGTTACGCTCGCATACTTACGGCTTTACTCACATCTTCTCCCACGCGGTAAACTCGTAGGCACGCGCTCCTCCACCGATGTCCACACCCTGATGGTAGTAGTCGTAGTAGCCATACTCCTCGAGGTAGTCCCGCACAGCGATGTTGCCCGTGTAGACCGTGTGCCTGCCGCTCGGCAGCGCACTCTTGAACTCGCTGACCGCAGAGGACGGCGAGCTCGGCTCGTACATCTTGATCGAGCTGCCATCCTTGACGAAGATCGCGAACTTGCCCGCCTTCACATGGTTTTGGAAGTCGCTCTGGCTGATCGTTCCGCTCCACATGGCAAATGTCATAGAGGACATTGCCAGCATCAGCGTAAAGACCAGCGCCATCACCTTTGCTGCCCGTTTCATCGTACATCATCTCCTTTTCACATCAACACAGATAGCTCGGAAAATGAAACTGCGCAGTTCATTTCTCTTATTATATCCGAGAATGATAGAGAATCGTACTGTTATAAATAACAGGTCGCGCAAAAATTTTTTTCAAAAACCTGTCATTTATGACAGGTCACAAGCGTTTCTCTTTATGCTAAGATGAAATCAATCGAATTCTCACATTTTTATCTATAGGAATCACCGAACGAAGGAGGACATGATGAAAAAAATACTGTACGCCCTGCTCCTGTGCATCCTGCTCATCCCCGCGCAGCTGTGTGCGGCAGCCAATCTTCCGGATGAGGAGTTCACACTCGGCGGCATCCGCATCGGCGATACACGTGCCGATGTGGAGGAACTCTACGGCAGGGGCAATCGTGTCGCAGACGGTGTGGAGGTGTGGAACGGCGAGGATGTCGGCATACACGCCATTGACTATGGTGCGTCGCTCCATGTGACATACCGCAGTTCGGACAGGGGCTGGCACGTCATCAGCGTGCATCTTGGCGTGGACGACGTGAACGAGTACCTTTCAAAGCCGTCCGAGGAGTCGCAGAGCCTTGAGACACCGCGCGGCATCCATCTGGACAGCACGGCGGAGGATCTTGAGGCGGCATACGGCTACCTGCCGAAGCCCAAATGCAGCAACAACGCGCCGCCCGTCTGCGGCTACTTCTACGACGGCGACACAGCGCAGATCGCATTCTACATCTGCGCCGAGCACAGCCCCGGCATCCGCTCCATCTGGCTGCACGAGAAGTAAAGGAAGCACATGAAGGGAGGAACGCCCATGCATACCAAAACGTTTCTATCCGCCCTCCTGTCCGCCCTCCTCCTCTGTGCGCCTCTCTCGGCGGCAGAAGGTGTCCTGAATGACCGAACGGAGGAGCACACGCAGTCGCCGCAGTCGCTGGAGGACGTGCAGGACAGGGCGGCGCGGGACTGGTCGCGCTCCGTAGAACCCCCTGTCTCGTGGCTCACGGTCGAGGATCATGTCCTGACGGTCTACGACAAGAACGACAGCAAAGCCTACCGCGCCGTCTATCCCGAGATTGCGCTGGTGGATGATGAGAGCTCACCGCTGGCAAAGGCATTTAGAGAGTGGTCTGCGGAGCAGAGCATGGGCGCATGGCACAGCTCGATCCGTACCGCCAGCGAGGAAGCGCGCAGGGACGGGTACGAGCTCCCCTTCTATTACAGCGACATCACGCCGATCTCACGGTGGGGGCGGGTGGATGAGCAGCTCATCTCGTTCTTTATGGAGGGTTCATCGTATGCGGGCGGTGCGCATCCCATCCCCCATGTCGATGCGTATACCTTTGATCGGAAAACGGGGCGGCAGATCGCGCTCGATGAGATTGTCACGAACCGAACGCTCCTGATCGCCGCCATCGAAGCGGCATTCCAAACGCAGTATCCCGCAGCAGTGGAGCGGGATTTCCCGCGCGGTGTCATGGAGGCGCTGCTCATACAGCATCCGTCAGAGAAGGGCCTCACGTCGTTCTGCTGGTACATGGCAGCGGACGGCAGTCTCGTGATCTACTACCCGGACTCCGTGCTTGCATCCTACGCAGCGGGCGATTTCACGCTCACGATTGCACGGCAGGATGCACCGCGCCTCTTTACCGCGGCGTATCCGATGGAATAGTTGCTGAACGCAAGAACAGGTGTGCAAAGCAAATACTGCATTGCACACCTGTTCTTTTTGTGTATCTAACGAAATAAATCAGCATGTGAGCCGGTGTCCATCAACGTGAGTGTCAGCACATCTCCATCAATGCGATAGATCAGAAGCCAATCGGGTTTGATATGGCATTCGCGACATTTGGAATAGTCCCCCGTGAGCCAATGATCCGAATACTTTTCGGGTAGTTCTTTGCCGCAGCGAAGCATTTCGACAACTTCACCAAGGAGCGACAAGTCCACCTCTCGTTTTTTTGCTCGTTTGTAGCTACGGCGAAAGGTCTTCGTATACTTCAATTCATACTGCATGCTCATTCTCCAATGCGCGTTCCAGTTCCTCCCAGTTCTTGTAAGACGGAACAGACGGATCATGAGCAATCTGCTCGGCTTCCTGAATCGCCTCAAGAAGTTCGGCTGTATACTTTTCCTCCCTCACAGAGAACGGCAGTCCGCGATGGATGAGGCACTGGCGCAGGAATACGTTGACGGCGGTGGAGAGATCGAGCCCGAGGTTCTGGAAGAGTGCCATCGACTGCGCCTTGACGTCGGCATCAATGCGGATCTGTGCGGATACGGTTGCCATAGGATCACCTCCCTCTTTTTGTTATATATCTATTATATCATTTTGCAGTACAATGTAAACAAAAATCAAAAATACGCCGTCAAACTCATCCCGAGCACTCTCTGTCGTGCGCCGCTAAAGGTGCGCCCCATGAAAAGGGACGTCGCGGGACGTGCGGGGCGCAGGTCGAATCCCTCGACGGCAAGCGCAACGCCGCGCACGAGGACGATGTCGGCACGCGCCCCCCAGCCGCGAAATCCCGCACGCCCAAAGAAGGTCGGATCGCCGTCCATCGCGTGGTGGAGATAGGTCGCACGCGGCTGATGGTAGTAGGCAATCCACGCGCCGTAGTCGCCCGCCTTCTCGACATCGGGCGAGGGGCGCAGACGCAGCGTCGCCACATACCCGTGCCCCTTGTCGTCATAGTGGTCGAGATCGGTGCGCGCGTGCCCGTGCAGATATTCGAATTCGAGGCTGCGGTATCGATCAAACCGATAGCCCGCGAGGAGTTCGAGGATGCGCTGGCGATCGATCCCGTTGTGGAGGGCAAGCGGATTCCTTCGCACCGCCGCCCGCGTGACGGCGGGCAGCTCCGTCTCCATACCGTAGTAGAACGCGCCGCCCATCCACTTCGTCCAGTTCCGCTCATAGCCGAGGATGATGCCGCGTTTCCGCTTGTCCCCCGTCGGCGCGACGGTGCGCCCATAGAAGACGGAGGTCATCCCGACGCTCTTGTCACCGTACCGCCAGCGCACCCCCTCGACACGCTTGTCGAAGACGTTGCCCTCGAACGGGGTGAAGATGAATCTGCCCGCGCGGATCTTCGCACCATGTCCGTTCTCGTGTTCGGCATAGAGGCGCGAGAGGTAGAGATGTCGATCGTTCTTGTGCGCGCCCGCGATCGTGTCCTTGTCGTAGCGGATGTCCTCGAGCATCCCGCCGACGCTCCATCCGCCGCCAAGGTGAACCGTCGGAGCAATGCGGAAACGACGCGTGGAGAGGAACACGTCCCGCTTCTGGTGCACGGACGGCAGCTCCATGCGCGCCTTTCCGTAGAGCCAGCGGTAGTCGCCCCAGACATCGAGACGCGGCACCTTTTGCGTGCGGTCGGCGGGTGCAGCGGCTGCACTCTCCTGCGCGTCGGCCTCCTCCGCTGCGCGGCGATCTACATCCTCCGCGTGCACGACAGGCGCCTCTGCGGCAGCAGGCATCGCCGCAGTGCAGGAGAGCGGCGCACAGAGGAACGCGAGGGGCAGAACCTGATGAATGTGTCGCATGGGCATCCTCCATTCGAAGCAGCATGACGCATTTCGTCGCGATTTTATGCTATTCTAGCATGAAAACACGGATTTCACAACAAACCATAAAATTTTATTCATAATTTACATATATATTTTACATGTTAGGACTTTTTTCACAAGGATTTTTGTTGATAACAGGCGAAATATATATGATTCAATACACAGGAATCGTACAAGGGAGGTGGGGGAATGGGCAGACTGCAGCGTCTCCCTCTGCTCCTCGCCCTCCTGCCCGCACTGCTCTGTACACTCCTCCTGCATGCCGCCCATGCGGATGCGCTCTCGCTCGCCTACGACCGCAACTACGGTACGGCGTATGTGACCATCCTGCAGAGCACCGCCGATGTACCGATCGAGGCGCAGGGGTATACGCGAAGGCAGCTTGAGCTGTTTCAGGATCGCCGCGTGGACGCGGCCGAGGTCTACGATTTTCAGGCAGAACAGTTCCTGCGCGGCGCGGCAGAGGAGCTCTACTGGTACCCGCATTACACAGCAACGGTGGTGCTCGCCGTACGTACGGATCCCCGTATCCCCGTCCACGGATGGGCGGATCTCAGGGAGGGCGTCACGATCGCCATGCCCGAGCAGTCGCCGGAGCGTGAGATCTTCTTTCTGGCACTGACGCAGGGGCTCTCCGCCAATCGCGATACGGCGTTTGCGCATCTCGCACAGATGAAGGCGGAGAGGCGGCTGCGCTTTTACGCGATGCACCGTGGGACGTGGGGCATTCTGGCAAACGCGGGTGCAAACGATGTCTACGTCCTCTTTGCCCATGAGGCGGAGCGCCTCATCCGACGCGGCGCACAGCTGCGGATTGTCGTGCCCGCCGAGGGGACGCTCACACTGACAAAGGGTGTGCTCTCACGCGCTCCCATCACATTCTCGGAGACGCTCCCAAGGGAGCTGGATGCCGCAGGTTATCCGCCGCTCCCCCCGTCCGCCGCAGCGGTCCACGCAATGCCGCCTGATTTCCCGCACGTCCTCCGCACGGTGAACACGCGCTATCACGCACAGATCATGGAGCGGCCTGTATTCATGCCTGCAGAGGAGCACGAGAGATTTATGGTTCTCGTGCTGATGCTGCCGCTCACGGTCATCTGGGGCGCATACATTTACCGCCGTGTGCTCCATCACGGGGCGCGCCGTGCCGTTGTCCTCCTCGTCGCCATGCTGCTCCTCTGGGAGCTGACGCGTATGGTGAAGATCCTCACGTTCGTACACGACAGTGCATTGGAGCGCATGCTCTGGTACCTCTTCTACGTGTTCCGCGCGGGGCTCTCGGTCGCACTCCTCTGGATCGCGTGGAGCGCGGACGAGGACGCGATCAATCGCAGGATGCCGCCGTGGCTGAAGGCGGTGTTCGGCCTCAACCTCCTGCTCGCCGCGCTCATCCTCTGCAACGACTATCACCAACAGTTCTTTGCGTTCACATGGGACAACATTCTGCAGGAGTGGCAGGAGGAGCTCGCGTGGGGCGCGTATGTCTACTGGACGCTCTGGTTCGGCGAAATCCTCGCGGCGCTCCTCCTCCTCGAAAAGGCAAAGCAGCAGCAAGTGCTGCGCCCCATGATGATGCTCCCGTTTGTCTTCTTCGCACTCTTTGTTGTGTACTCCATCGCCTATCAGTATGTGGCGTGGGTGCAGTGGTCGGAGCTGACGGCATTGACGGCGCTCTTCTTCCTCGCACTCCTTGAGATCTGTCTGCACACGGGGCTCATGCCGTCGAACCGTCTGCACGATGCATTCTTTACGCATGCACAGCTCGCGATGCGGCTCGTGAATGCGGAGGGGGCTCCCGTCTTTGCCTCAGCGCTGCAGTGGGATGAAACCGGACGCGATACACGCACCTCGCGCATGGAGATCCACGGCGGCGCTCTCCTCTGGCAGGAGGATCTGCGGCTCCTGCATGAGCGACAGCGGCAGCTCGCCCTCGCGTGCGGTGCACTGGAGCGCTCCCATACCCTCCTGCGTGCAGAGCACACGATCCGCAGAAAGCTGCTCGCCCTGACGCTCCGGCGAAACCTGTCCGAGGAATTGGAGGCGATCCTTGCCGCCAAGCGTCCGCTCCTGCGCCGCTTTCGCGAAGAGCTGATGGAAACGCAGGACGAGGAGCAGATCGTGCGTCTCATCCGACGGCTCAATCTGCTCTCCTCCTATCTGAAGAAGCGCTGCGTGCTCTTCCTCAAGGGGCAGGAGGACGGTACGGTCCGCACCGACGAGCTCGCGATGGCGATCTCGGAGACCTGCACCTACCTGCGCCCCCTCGGGCTGCACGTCGGTGTAGAGTGGGCGCAGACGGAGCTGCTGTATACGGAGACAGCGCTCGCACTCTTCGATGCGTTCGCAGAGTTCCTGACGCGCGCGGCCGCTGCCGGGATGGAGCACATCTTCTGCCGCTTCACGGACGACACGCTGACCTTCCTGCTGGAAGGCGCCGACTGGATCGCACCGTGGGCTGCAGCATGGCAGGAGGAACACGGTACAGCCGTCACCACAGAGGATCGCGGCTATGCGCGCACGCTGACCATCCGTCCCACCGCTGCAGTGGGGAAGGGAGCCGGCGACCAAGCCGCATACGCTGCTGAGGATGCCCGCAGGACACAGGACGAGGAGCGGAGGGATGTGCCATGGAACGACTGACCGCGTACAGCTATGGAGAGATTCTCCTCCTTGTGCTGCTGGCGAGCCTTGTCCTCATCGCCCAGAGTGCCGCACTCTGTTGGGCGCTTGCCCATCTCCCGCGCCGCCGGATCCGCTACCTGCTGCCGGAGGCGGCGGCACTCGCCGTCGTTCTCCTCACAACGCTGCTGCTCGGCGGAGCATGGAAGCTCTTCTTTGCAGAGCTGCCGCCGACGGACTGGCTCGCAGCGCAGCGGTGGACGGCGGGGCTCCTCTCCCTCGTCGTCGGGCTCACTGCCTGCGAGCGCAGACTGCTCCCTGCACTCCTGCTCGCGTTTGCGGGTCTCTGCTCACTGCCGATGATGGACGCCTTCCTCCCGATGAGTGCCGTTCTCGTCCTTCTGCTGCTCGGCGTGCGGCTTATCCTGCTTGCTGCGCGTGCGCGTGCACGCAGGACACGGGAGGTGACGATCTCCTCCATCCGTGCGGGGCTCGATCTCCTGCCCGAGGGAATCCTCTTTGCCCGTGAGAATCACGCTGTGGTACTCGTCAACATCACCATGCTGCGCTTCATGGAGCGCCTCTTCGGGCGGCAGTATCGGAATGCAGCCGTGTTCTGGCAGGACCTCACGGCTTTTGACGCGCCCGCTGTCGCGGAGAAACGGCAGCGCGAGGGCGGCGTGCTCCTGCGCTTGGCCTCCGGCGATGTGTGGCTCGTGCAGCGCGTGCACCTGCTGGGCACGCTCTCCGGCTGGCAGTTGACAGCCTCCTGCGTCACGGAACTGGACGCGGTCACGCAGGAACTCAGAGAGAAGAATGAGGAGCTCAGCACTACGCTCAGCGCCCAGAAGGAGCTCCTTCAAAATCTCGAGCGGACGGAGCGCAGCCGTACGCTGCAGGAGATCACCTCACGCGTGCACGATATCCTCGGGCAGCGGATCAGCATGCTCCAGCAGCTGCTTGCAAGCCCCGCACCGAAGGACGCGCTCCGTACGATCGTCCGCATCGACAGCCTCTTGGAGTCCGTTCCACTCACGCAGGAGCCCCATCCCGCAACCTTGCTCGCCGATATGGCGGACACCTACCGACGGCTCGGCATACGGCTCACGGTCACAGGCAGCCTGCCGCGCAATCTGCAGCGCGCACGCGCCTTTGCCGCCATTACGCGCGAGGCACTCAGCAATGCGGTCTGCCACGGACGTGCGAATGCGGTCACGATCACGCTCGGCGAGCGGCGGCTGCACATCCGCGACAACGGCATCGGCTGCACAGAGCTGCATCCCGGCGGCGGACTGTCGGGGATGATGCGGCGTGTGAACGAGCTGGGCGGTCGGCTCATCATTGCCCATACACCACATTTTGAAATTGATGCACGGATAGGGGAGAACACAGGATGATCAAAATTCTGCTCGTGGACGATCAAAAAATTCTGCTCGAAGGCTTGGAGCAGATCTTCACCCCCCTCGACGACATGGAGGTGGTCGGCAGCCTCCTCCTCTCAGAGCTCGTGGAGGAGGCGTGCGCACGCCTTGCACCCGATCTCGTCCTCATGGACATCTGCATGGAGGGGCGCACGAGCGGCATACAGATCTGCGCGCGTCTCAAAGCACGGTTCCCGGAGCTGCGCGTGGTCCTCATGACCGGCATGCAGGAGATCGCCTTTCTCGCGCGGGCAAAGGCAGCGGGCGCGGACAGCTTCATCTACAAGGAGGCATCGGGCGAGGAGTTCGCCGCCTGCATCCGCGCGACGATGGAGGGCACGCACATCTATCCCGACGTGTGCGCCGACTTCACCTTCGGCGGTACGGAGGTGCCGCTGACGGAGCGCGAGCTCGGCATCCTCCGCTGCATCTGCCGCAGCATGTCCTACGACGAGATCGCCGCCGCGCTCGGAATCACCAAACGAACGGTCAACTTCCACGTCGGCAATATGCTCGCCAAGACGGGCTACAAGAGCATCATCGGTCTCGCCGTCGAGGCGACGGAGAAGGGCTATACGGACAGTGCCCAATAGAAGTACTGCACGAAGGTGTTTCAGTCCTCGTACAGCGCCTCTCTTGTGGCTTTTTTCAGATTTTTTCGCCCGACCTGTTATTTATGACAGTGCCTTTTTTCTCATGGTATGTTATAATAGAGAAGAACTTTCAGAACACTCACGTTTATCTGGAATAGGAGGAAAATTTATGGGCCTCATCCAAGCTGCCGTCGGCTCAGTCGGCGGCGTTCTCGCTGATCAGTGGAAGGAATTCTTCTACTGCGACAGCCTCGACAAGGACACGCTCGTCGCAAAGGGACAGAAGCGTGTCGGTGGGCGCAGCTCGAATACGAGTGCAACGGACAACATCATCAGCAATGGCTCCGGCATCGCCGTGAACGATGGACAGTGCATGATCATCGTCGAGCAGGGCAAGGTCGTCGAGATCTGTGCCGAGCCTGGCGCATTCACGTACGACAGCTCCACCGAGCCGACGGTATTCGGCGGCAATCTCGCGAGCGACCTCGTAGCCGTGTTCAAGAACATCGGCAAGCGTTTCACGTTCGGCGGCGACGCACCGAAGGATCAGCGCATCTACTATTTCAACACAAAGGAGATCATGGGCAACAAGTACGGGACGGCACAGTCCATCCAGTTCGAGACCATGATCGGTCAATACATGCTGAACGTCAACATTCGCTGCTTCGGCGAGTACAGCTACCGCATCACGAACCCGATCCTCTTCTACACGAACGTCTGCGGCAACGTTGCGGACGTGTATGAGCGCAGCGAGATCGACTCACAGCTCAAAAGTGAGCTCCTCACCGCGCTGCAGCCGACGTTCGGCAGGATCGCCGCCAAGGGCATCCGCTACACCCAGCTGATCAACTATACGAAGGATATCCGCAACGAGCTTGCCGACGAACTGTCCGACGACTGGAGCAAACGGCGCGGTATTGAGATCGTCTCCTTCGGTGTGTCGAGCGTCAAGGCAGACGAGGAGGACGAGAAGCGCATCAAGGAGATCCAGGACAGCGCGATCATGAGCGATCCGAATCTGCGCGCCGGTCGTCTCGCGGGTGCGACGGCAGATGCCATGCGCACCGCCGCCGGCAACGAGGCGGGCATGGGCGGTGCATTCGGCTTCATGGGCATGGGCATGGCAGGCAACGCAGGCGCCGGTGCGATGGGCGCATTCGGTCCACAGGGCGGCACGCCTCCACAGGGCAATCCGCTCGCAGGAGGTGCAGCGGTCGGCGGCATGGCAGCGGGCGGCGTGGCAGGATGGGCGTGCCCCTGCGGACATACGGGCAACACGGGCAAGTTCTGCGCCGAGTGCGGCAAACCGCAGCCCGCCCCCGTGAATACATGGAACTGTCCCTGCGGACACACGGGCAATACCGGGAAGTTCTGTGCCGAGTGCGGCAAACCGCAGCCCTCTGCCGAGGGGTGGTCGTGCTTGTGCGGTACGACGAATTTGGGCAAGTTCTGCGCGAACTGCGGCAAACCGAAACCTGCGGGCGCACCTCTCTACGTCTGCGACAAGTGCGGCTGGAAGCCCGACGATCCTACCCACCCGCCGAAGTTCTGCCCGCAGTGCGGCGATGTCTTTGACGAGAACGACAAGCAGTGATTGGGCTGGAACATATAGAGCTTTGTCTCATCTTACAAACGAAGGGGGAACGCCCCGCAGCCATGCGATGCTCCTAAGCAAACCCTAGTGAAGCAAGCGGAACAAAGGGCACGTTCTGCCCCCTGCGGATTTCATTCGTTCAAGCGAAGCGCGTTTGGAATCCGCAGGTATTTTGGCAGATAAGTGCCCGACCGCTTGCGTAACGAGGGTTCTGCGTGGAGTTCGCATGGCTGGAATAAAACTCCTCCTTGCTATCATCGTAAAAGAGGTGACTGATATGGCAGACACGAGCGTCAGCTACAAATGCCCCAACTGCGGTGCGCCCCTCACCTTTTTGCCCGGACACGACCACATAACCTGCGAGTACTGCAACACCGAGCTCGACGTTGCAACCGTTGAAAATCTCTTTCAAAAAGCGCAGGAAAAAGCGACCCTCGCCGCCGAGGCAAAGGAATCGAAGTGGAAGACCGACGGCGCGGGCAGCGCGTGGGACAGTGCCGAAACCGAGACGATGAAGGTCCAGACCTGCTCCTCCTGCGGTGCCGAGCTCATCTCCGACGGCAACACCATGGCGACCGAGTGCGCCTACTGCGGCAGTCCGAACATGATCCCGAGCCAGTTCGGCGGGATGCTGCGCCCCGACTTCGTCATCCCCTTCCAAAAGACGAAGCAGGATGCCATCGCAGCGCTCAAGGAGTTCTACAGCGAAGGACTTCGGAAATACGTCCTCCCGAGCGCCTTTATCTCCGAGAACCGCATCAAGGAGATCCAGTCCATGTACGTTCCCTTCTGGCTGTTCGACTCGAAGGTACACGCAAGCGCGACCTTCCGCGCGGAGAGCGACAGCGTGCACGAGACGGCGGATGAGATCATCACCGAGACCAGCCACTACAGCTGCGAGCGCGGCGGCTCCATGGCGTTCGAGCGCATCCCCGTCGACGGCAGCGAGCGCATGGACGATCAGTACATGGAGAGCATCGAGCCGTTCGACTACAGCGAGCTCGTCCCCTTCTCCGCCGCCTACTTCACGGGGCACATCGCGGACAAATACGACGTGGATGCCGAGGCGAGTGTCCCGCGTGCCGACAAACGCGTCAATGAGAGCGCCGTCGGGGTCCTTGCGGGCACTGTCACAGGCTATGACCGCTGCTCCATCGACGGCGAGGCGAGCATCATCAAGGAGAACGGCACCGTCAGCTACGCGATGGCACCCGTCTGGATCCTCACGACGAAATATCAGGACAAGCCTTATACCTTCATGATGAATGGGCAGACCGGCAAGGTCGTCGGCTCCGTCCCCATCGACCGAGCAAAGGTACTTCTCTACTCCATCCTCCCCGCCATCGTGAGCATCCCCATCTTCTACTACCTCGCGAAATTCGTCTGGTCGGACTAGGGTAGGAGGTGCAGCTATGTTTACCAAAAACAAAAAGCGCCGCAGCGCCCTCCTCCTTCTCCTCCTTCTCCTCTGCACCGCGTCCCTCGCCCTCGCCGTTCCGAAACAGGCGCCGCCGCCGAAGGCGCAGACACAGGAGCAGGGCATCGGCGCGGATCGCGTCATCGACGAGGCGGACATCCTCACGGACAGCGAGGAAAAGGAACTTGATGCGAAAATTGCCGCAATCGAGCAGTCACACAAGGTACGCATCCTTGTCGGAACAATGAAGTCTACGGACGGCACGCCGCTCGGCAAGATCGCGAACAACGTGGTCGACCAGATCCCCGGCGAGAGCGGCACCATCGTCCTCCTCCTCTCGATGAAGGAGCGCGACTGGTACATCTCCACCGACAACAAGATGCGTGCGCGCATCACCGACGGCAAGGGCGTGGACTACCTTGCGGGCGAATTTCTCCCCGATCTGAAGGAGAACAAATACGACGCTGCATTCACCACATTTGCGGCGACCACGGACGAGATGCTGACCTACTACGAGAAGGAAGGCGAGCCGTACGATCCGGCGAATGCCTTTGACCCCATGACGCTCGGCTTCGCCGTCCTCTGTGCGCTGATTCTCGGAGCAGTGATCTACTATCAGCTCCTGGCGACTGCGAGCAACGTCACCTTTGCAGCGGAGGCGGATGCCTACCTGAACCACGACAGCTTCCAGCTCACGCGCAGCGAGGACGATTTCCTCTATACCACCGTCACGCGCCGAGATAAACCAAAGAAGAAATCCTCCAGCAGCTCCAGTCGCGACAGCAGCCATGGCGGCGGCGGTGGAAAGTTTTAGGAGGCAACACTATGGCAGATACAAGCGTCAGCTACAAATGTCCCAAATGCGGTGCCCCCCTCACCTTCCTCCCGGGACACAGCAACGTCACCTGTGAGTTCTGCAATACGAACATCAGCATTGCCGAGATGGATGCCCTCTATGCACAGAAAGAGGAGCAGGCGGCACAGGCGGCAGAGAAGGCGGAGGAAAAAGAAGCGCAGTGGAACACTGAGAATGCAGGCAGCACATGGGACGGCGCCGAGACGGCGAACATGATGATCCAGACCTGCTCCTCCTGCGGTGCGGAGCTCGTCTCCGACGGCAACACGATGGCGACCCAGTGCGCCTACTGCGGCAGCCCGAACATGATCCCGCGCCGCTTCGACGGCATGCTGCGCCCCGACTATGTCATTCCATTTAAGAAGACGAAGGAGGATGCCATCGCCGCACTCAAGGAATTCTATAAGGGGAAAAAACTGCTCCCGAAGGCGTTCCGCGACGAGAACCGCATCAAGGAGATCCAGTCCATGTACGTCCCCTTCTGGCTCTTCGACGCGCAGGTAAGCGCCAGCATGGACTTCAGCGCGGAAACGAGGAGTCGGCGCGATACGGCGGACGAGATCATCATCGAGACCAGCCACTACCGCTGTGAGCGCAGCGGCGAGATGACGTTCCGCGGCATCCCCGTCGACGCGAGCAAACGCCTGGACGACAAGTACATGGACAGCATCGAGCCGTTCGACTACAGCGAGCTCCGCCCCTTCTCCGCTGCGTATTTCACGGGACACCTCGCCGACAAATTCGATGTCGATGTCAAGGAATCCCTGCCGCGCGCCGACACACGCCTCACGGCGAGCGTCATCCACGCGCTGAGCAAAACCGTCAGCGGCTATACCTGCACCGCTCCGAGCGGCAGCTCGAAGATCCGAAAGCAGTCGGGCGATGTCCGCTACGCCATGATGCCCGTCTGGATCCTCACCACGAACTATCAGGGCAAGCCCTACACCTTCATGATGAACGGACAGACCGGCAAATTCGTCGGTGCGGATCTGCCCAAGGATACATTCAAGGAGTACGTCTACCCGCTCATCCCGTCCGCCCTCGTCTTCGCCGTCCTCTTCTGGCTCGGCTGGCTCATGTTTGATCTGTAGGAGGTGCGGCATAATGATAAACGAAATGAAATATGGACGCAGCACACTCCTCGCCCTGTTCCTCCTCTGCCTCAGCATCTTCGTCCTCGCCGTCCCCAAGGCGGCGGATGCCTCAGGCATCGGAAACGCACGCGTCATCGACGAGATGAACCTCCTCTCTGATGCCGAGGTGCAAAAGCTCGACGCGCAGCTCGCGGCAGTGGAACGGACACACCGCATCCGCATCCTCGCGGCAATCGTCGGTGATTGGAAAGACAAACCGCTGAAGCCGCTCGCGGAGAACATCATCAAGACCATCGCCCCCGATGGTGAAAACGGTGCGGTTCTGCTCCTCCTCTCGGTAGATGAGAGCAACTACGCCTACTACGTCGCCACCGATGCGAAGCTCAGTACGCGCATCACCGACGGAGACGGCATTGACTACCTCATAGACCAGTCCATCCCCTCCGTGAAGAAGCGGCAGTACGCAGAAGGATTCACCGCATTTGGTGCCGCTGTGGACGAAGTGCTGACCTACTACCAGCGGGAAGGAAAGCCGTTTACCACGGGTGCCGCGCTCAGTGCCGTTGCGCGTGCGGTCGCAGATGGAACCCCCGCCTCGGATGGTTCGGGACTTGGCGCAGTGCGTGTCATCGACGAGTCCGACCTCCTCAGCGATGCCGAGGAACAGGCACTCGACGCAAAGCTCGCCGCGTATGAACAGGCGCACGGCATCCGCATCCTCGTCGGCACGGTCAAGAACACGCACAATCAAGTGCTCGGCAAGGTTGCCAATGCCGTCGTCGACCGCATCGCGGACGGCGGTGCAAACGGCACCATCGTCCTCCTCCTCGCACCGAAGGAGCGCGACTTCTACATCTCCACCGACAACAAGATGCGCGTGCGCATCACCGACGACAGAGGCATCGAACACCTCGCCGACAAGTTCGTCCCCTCCCTGAAGGAGAACAAATACGCCGAGGGATTCACCGCATTTGCCGCCGCCGTGGATGAGATGGTGACCTACTACGAGAAGGAAGGAAAGCCCTTCAACCCCGATGCCTTCCTGCTCACCATCGTCACCCTCGTCGGTGCGCTGATCCCTGCTGCCATCGTTTACTGGTTCATCCTTGCCAATCTCTCGGACAGCATGTTCAGTGTCCGAAGTGCCCACGAGGCAGACGACTACGTCGAGCGCGGCAGCTTCCGCCTCACACACCGCGCGGACGTCTTCCTCCGTACCACAGAGTCCCGTGAGACGAAGCACAAGGAGACATCATCATCCTCCTCGGGTTCCTACATCTCCACCTCCAGCCGCGACGAGAGCCATGGCGGCGGCGGCGGGAAATACTAGGGAAGCGCTGATAAATTCAGCCGCGCCATCTTAGCGCATCTTTTTTGCCCGAACTTTGTCGGCAAATCCTCCACATAGCTTTTGCTATGCGTCCGGTCTGCCTCCTTGTTCGGACGAAAAAATCTACGCCAATCTGACGGACTTCATTATTATCAGCGATTCCTTGGAGGTGTCATATGCCCGATACAAGCGTCAGCTACAAATGCCCCAAATGCGGTGCGCCGCTCACCTTCCTCCCCGGACACAACCATGTGACCTGCGAATTCTGCGATACCAAGATCAGCATCGCGGAGATGGATGCCCTCTTCGAAAAGAAGCAGGAAAAGGCCGTGCAGGCCGCGGAGAAAAAAGAGGCGGAGAAGAACACCGAGAGAGAACACAGCACATGGGATGATGCCGAAACGGCGCACATGATGATCCAGACGTGTTCCTCCTGCGGTGCAGAGCTCGTCTCCGACGGCAACACCATGGCGACTGAGTGCGCCTACTGCGGCAGCCCGAACATGATCCCGCGCCGCTTCGACGGCATGCTGCGCCCCGATGTCATCATCCCGTTCAAGAAGACGAAGGAGGAGGCAGTCGCCGCGCTCACGGAGTTCTACAAGGGAAAACGCCTGCTCCCGAAGGAGTTCACCTCCGAGAACCGCATCAAAGAGATCCAGTCCATGTACGTCCCCTTCTGGCTGTTCGACGCACATGTGAACGTCGATGCAAATTTCAATGCGGAGCGCAGGAACACCCGCGAAACAACGAATGAGACCGTCACCGAAACATCCCACTACCGCTGCGAGCGCAGCGGCGAGATGACATTCCACGGGATCCCCGTCGATGCCAGCAGGCGCATGGACGACTCCTTCATGGACAGCATCGAGCCATTTGACTACAAGGATCTCGTTCCCTTCTCCGCCGCATACTTCACAGGACACCTCGCGGACAAGTACGATGTCGACGTGAAGGAATCCCTGCCGCGTGCCGACAGCCGTCTCGCAGAGAGCGCTTCCTTGGTGCTCTCCACCAGCGTCAAGAACTACACCAACGTCACCCCCGAGGGCGCGCCGCTGATCCATAAGGAAGAGGGAAACGTTCGCTATGCGATGCTGCCCGTCTGGATCCTCACCACGAATTACAAAGGCAAGCCCTACACATTCATGATGAACGGACAGACCGGCAAAGTCGTCAGCTCCTCGCTGCCGCGGGACAAGTTCAAGGAACGCTACTACCCCCTCGTGCCCGCCGTCCTCGTCTTTCTCATCACCTGCTACATCGGCTGGCTGATCTTGGACTGGTAGGAGGTACGGCACATGATGAACAAAATGAAACACGGACGTAGTGCACTTCTCGCACTGCTCCTCCTCTGCCTCAGCCTTTTCATCCTCACCGTACCAAGGGCGGCGGATGCCTCTGACATCGGAAACGCACGCGTGATCGACGAGGCGGATCTCCTCACCGATGCCGAGGAGCAGGCACTCGATGCGAGCATCGCCGCGTTTGAAAAAGCACACGGCGTACGCATCCTCGTCGGCAACGTCAAGGACACACACGGACAGGTGCTCGGCAAGATCGCCAATGCCGTTGTCGACCGCATCGCGGACGGCGGCACAAACGGCACGATCGTCTTCCTCCTCGCGCCAAAAGACCGTGATTTCTACATCTCCACCGACAACAAGATGCGCCAGCGCATCACCGATGAGTACGGCATCGAGTACCTCGCAGACAGCTTCGTCCCCGATCTCAAAGACAATGAATACGGCAAGGCATACACCGCATTTGCCGCCACCGTGGACGAAATGCTGACCTACTACGAGAAGGAGGGCAAACCGTACATCCCCCTCGACCCGTGGGCGATCGTCGGGATTCTCGGCACGGCTCTTCTCCTCGCAGCGGTCGTCCACCACGCCATCTCCTCCCACCTCGAGGAGGGAATGGAGACCACCGAGGAGGCCGACGAGGCGGATGACTACCTCTCATACAGCAGCGTCCGCATCACACACAGCAAGGACACCCATATCCGCACCTCAGAATCCCGGCGGGCGAAACATGAAAAAACCACCTCGTCCTCTGGCTCTCACATCACCACTTCCAGCAGTGACAGCAGTCACGGCGGCGGCGGTGGAAAGTATTAGTGTGGTGGAATGACGTTTGGAGGAGCAGCTCTAAAGCGAACCCTAGTGGAGCAAACGGAAAAAGCGTGCGACCCGCCCCCTGCGGATTTCTTTCGTTCAAGCGAAGCGCGTTTAAGAAGTCCGCAGGTATTTAGGCGGACGAGCACGCGACCGTTTGCGTAACTAAGCGTTCGCGCAGAGCGCGCACATTGTCATTGTAAAAAGTATCTGCTAAGGAGCGATTATCATGAAAACACGATTCCTCAGTCTTCTCTGCACCGCCCTCTTTGCCGCAGGTATCCTCCTCGGCGCGGCGACAGCATCTGCCCACGGCATGACCTATTGGGAAGCGACACTTGTGCTGGATGATACGGCTACGGGCGAGCAGAATCGACTGGAACCGCGCAAAGCCACACTCGCTGATGCCCGCAGGGCTATCGTCCGCGCAGGGCTTGCGGACGACTACCAGGGCAAGGACTTCACGGGCGACGGCATGCGCTTCGTCACCTTTACCTTCAACGGTGCCGAGCCCTTCGTCTTCCGCGCCGTCACAGGAGCGAAGGACACGCGCGATGCGGGCGACCTCACCATAACGAGCTATGATGTCATGGGGCAGAGTGTACGCACCCTCGGCGGACTCCGTGTCGGAAAGACCTACGAGGACATCGAGGAGATGTACGGCGAACCCTCCTTCTCCGAGACAAACGAGGACGGGCTCACCGCCTGCACATACGCATTTGATGACAAAGCCGCCGAACTCACCTTCGACATCGACGACGCTGGCATCATCCAGGCAATCCACTTCCGCAGCGAAATCTGAGATTCTTCCCTCTGCTGTATAAAACAGGGCAGACCGTGAAATCTTCCTTCACGATCCGCCCTTTTGTTATGTATAAATATTTTATCCGCGCTGATATAATCCATCTGAGGAGGACGCAGAATCTCTGTAAATGTGCTTTTGCCCGAACCGTTCGGTCCCGCAAAAACGATGATTTCAGGCTTCTTCTGCACGTTTTCCATCACATCCTACCTGTATAGGCACGCGCTGTCCATCGCTCCTGATCTCATAGATCGTCTTTGTCTTACGATCGTAAGCAACACTCGACACGCCTCTTGCCTTGTTTTTCGCCAGTGCAATACGAACCGCTGCGCGAGCGCCCTGCACAACCATATCATCCGTCATCTCTGTTGTCGCCATCATGCCGCCTCCTTCAGTATTTTTCTTTCACTATATCATATTTTGATTGAAAACACACGGAGGACTATCACAGCACAATGATTTCCTTTATAATGAAAGTAAATCAACTGACAGGAGAACGCCCATGATCTACACAGCACACTACACATCGCCGCTCGGCGGGATCACGCTCGCAAGTGACGGCATAGCCCTCACGGGGCTTTACTTCGACGGAGAACCGGGCTGTCCGCCATGCGATGCAGCGCACAAAAAAGACCTCCCCGTATTCGGAGAGGCCATGCGTTGGCTCGATCTATATTTCGCCGGCAAGGAGCCGGCCTTTAGCCCTGCGCTCAATCCTACGGGCACGACGTTTCAGATGTCGGTATGGGCAATCCTGCAGACGATCCCATTCGGAGAAACGACGACCTATGGCGCGATCGCACGCCGCCTCGAAGAAGAAACGAAAAAGCGTATGTCGGCACAAGCGGTCGGCGGCGCGGTCGGGCGCAATCCAATCTCCATCCTCATCCCGTGCCACCGCGTCATTGGTGCAGACGGCAGCCTCACGGGCTATGCGGGCGGGCTCGACAAAAAGGAGTATCTGCTCGGGCTTGAGAGGACAACATGATACTTGATCTCTAATCGTCGTTCTACCAAAGCACTTTTGTCAGGCACAGCAACAATTCTCCCCCACACAAGGAAACGCAGCCCCGCGCGGAGCTGCGTCTTTTCACAAGATACCGTGTATGTGCCTTTACTTCTTTGCGTCTTGCTTCGTGTGCGCTGTGTTCGCCGCCTTCGCCTGCTGTGCGATAGCATCGCAGACACAGCCGCCCGTGGGCGTAACGGTACCGCGCTTGCGTGCCTTGTGCGCCTCGTAGCGGCGTTTGCCCTCCTCGAACGCGGCGCGTGCCTCCTCGGTATTGAGCGTGAGCGGCGGCACGGACTTCGGCCGTGCGTTGCGGTCCAGCGCGACCATGGTGAAGTACGCCGAGAGGCCGAGCTGCGGATCGCCGCCGTCGTCCAGATCCTCGACGATGACGTTGACGGCGACCTCCATCGAGCTGTGTCCGACATAGACAATGTCTGCCGTCACAACGACAAGGTCGCCGATGCGAATCGGCAGGTGGAACTCGAGCTCGTCCACGCGCGCTGTGACGACGTTCGAGCGCGCATAGCGCCGCGCCGCCGCGTACGCCGCTGAGTCCATCAGCTTCATAATCTCGCCGCCGTGCACGTTCCCGTTCGGGTTCGCCTGACTCGGCATCATGACCTCACTGATGACGATGCGACTGTCCTTCATCTTGCATTCCTTCATTATATATCCCCCATCAAAATGTTTTTTATCGGAGCACCTACTCTACCACGCTTTGCTGAAAATAATCCGTTGCATTTGCTACGCTCCTTGACATTCACATATATTTCGGTGATATAATTCGCTTAGGGAAATGGAAAGCATACGGCAAAGGGGGATCTCTATGTATCTGGAAAAAATCACATCACCCGCCGATATCAAGGGGTACGGCGCAGCGGAGCGCAAGGCGCTCGCCGAGGAGATGCGCGGCGCACTCCTCAAACGCGCGAGCGTGCACGGCGGGCACTTCGGCCCGGACTTCGGCATCGTCGAGACGATCATCGCGCTGCATACGGTCTTTGACTCGCCCACGGACAAGATCGTCTACGATGTGTCGCACCAGTGCTACCCGCACAAGATGCTGACGGGGCGCGTGGAGGCATACATCGACGAGGACAAATACGGCGAGGTGTCGGGCTACACGAATCCAGAGGAGAGCCCGCACGACTTCTTCAACGTGGGGCATACGTCCACCTCGATCAGTCTCGCCTCGGGACTCGCCAAGGCGCGCGACCTCGCGGGACGCAGGGAGAATATCATCGCCCTCATCGGCGACGGCTCCCTCTCGGGCGGTGAGGCACTGGAGGGCCTGAACGTCGTCGGCGAGATGGGCACGAACTTCATCATCGTGTTCAATGACAACGGCCAGTCCATCGCGGAGAACCACGGCGGGATGTATCGCGCGTTCAAAGAGCTGCGCGAGAGCAGCGGCAAGGAGGGCGACAACCTCTTCCGCGCGATGGGCCTCGACTACCGCTATGTCGCAGACGGCAACGACTGCGAGGCACTGATCGCGGCATTCTCTGAGGTCAAGGATACGGCGAAGCCCGTTGTCGTCCACATCGTAACGCAGAAGGGCAAGGGTTACAAGTTCGCCGAGGAAGACCCAGAGACGTGGCACTATCGGTCCGCATTCGACATTGAGACGGGTGCACTGAAGCATCCGTACACCGACCCGTATCAGGAGGCGACCAAGGACTTCCTCAAAGAGCAGGCAAAGACGAATCCGAACTTCGTCTTTCTCGCGGCCGGCACGATGGGCGGCATCGGACTCTCACCCAAGGATCGCGCGGAGCTCGGCAGTCACTATGTCGATGTGGGCATCGCCGAGGAGCACGCCGTCGCAATGGCATCGGGGCTCGCACGCGGCGGCGCACGTCCGATCTTCGGCACGTACAGCACCTTCTTTCAGCGCGTCTACGATCAGATGGCGCAGGATGTCGCGATCAACAACAGCCCCGCTGTCTTCCTCTCCGTCGGCGCGTCGCTCTACTATATGAACGACGTGACGCACCTCGGCTTCTTCGACATCCCCATCTTTGCGAACATCCCGAACCTCGTCTTCCTCGCACCCGCGAGCCTCGACGAGTACACGTCGGTACTGCGCTGGTCGGTCACGCAGACGGCGCATCCCGTTATGATCCGCATGCCGGTCGGCGGGTATGAGGAGAGCCCCTATGCCGTGCGCACAGACTACAGCGACCTCAACAAGTATCAGGTCGTGCAGGAGGGCGCGGAGGCCGCACTGATCGGCGCCGGCAATTTCGCTGCTCTTGCAAGCGCTGCCGCCGCACAGCTCGAGGCGGAGGGCATTCACGCGACCGTCGTCAATCCGATCTTCCTCTCGGGACTTGACACGGTGCTGCTCGAACGTCTCAAAGAGAAGCACAGCCTCATCCTCACACTCGAGGACGGCATCCTCGACGGCGGCTTCGGGCAGAAGATCGCCACGTACTACGGCATGAACGCACATATCCGCGTACGCTGCTGCGGGCTCTCAAAGGAGTTCCACGACCGCTACAGTGCATCCGAACTCGCACGGGAGTATCACCTCACTGCCGAACAGATCGCAGCGGATACGCTCTTTGCATTGAAAGGATAATCTATGAAAAACGTTCTCATCGTCTCAGGACATCCCGACCTCGCAAGCGACTCATTCGCGAACAAGATCATCCTTGCCGATCTGGCGGAGCAGCTGCCAAGCGCCGTCATCGACGACCTCAGTGCGCTCTATCCGGACTACCGCATCGACGTTCCGGCGGAGCAGGACAAACTCCGGAATGCGGACATCATCGTTCTGCAGTTCCCGATCTTCTGGTACAGCATGCCGGCACTGCTCGCAAAGTGGATGGAGGATGTCTTCGTGCGCGGCTTCTCGCACGGCTCGCAGGGCAAGGCACTCGTGGGCAAGAAACTCGTGCTGTCCTTTACCACGGGCGCACCTGAGAGCGCGTATGACGCAGCATTCCCCGTGGATGCGCTGACGGGGCGCTTTGTTCAGACGGCAGGGCTCACGGGCATGATCTACGAGGGCTATGTCTACACGGGCGGTGTCTCCTACGCCGACCGCACCGATCCCGCGCGCGCCGCCGATATGGCAGCCGTGTCGCACGCGCATGCAAAACGCCTCGCTGAAAAGATTGCCTCCCTGATGTAGTTTCGCTGTTTCACAGACCTCGGAGCCACGCGCTCCGAGGTTTTTGTCTGCCTATGTGCGGAACGTTTTGAATTTTATCGGCGTTTTGTTAGAATTTATGTTATAATGAGACCCGAGTATTATCATATGTCAATGGAGGGCTTTCCCCTTGTATCTTGAAACGATCCACGAACCTGCGGACATACGAGGCTACACGGCGGAGCAGCGCCGCGCCCTCGCCCGCGAGATGCGCGATGCGCTCATCCGGCGCACGAGCTGCATCGGCGGGCACATCGGTCCGAACCTCGGCATCATCGAGGCGACGATCGCACTTCACACCGTCTTTGATTCGCCGCGCGACAAGATTGTATTCGATGTCTCGCACCAGTGCTACCCGCACAAGATGCTGACGGGACGCGCCGCGGCCTACATCGACGAAGCGCAGTACGGTGCGGTCTCCGGCTTTACGAATACGGATGAGAGCCCGCACGACATCTTCAACATCGGACATACATCCACCTCGATCAGCCTCGCGACGGGTCTCGCCAAGGCGCGCGATCTTGCCGGGGGCACAGAGAACGTCATCGCCCTCATCGGCGACGGCTCGATGTCTGGCGGCGAGGCGCTCGAGGGGCTGAATACCGTCGGCGAGCTCGGGACGAACCTCATCATCGTGTTCAACGACAACGAGCAGTCGATCTCCGAGAACCACGGCGGCATGTACCGCACGTTCCAGAGGCTGCGCGAGACAAACGGCACTGCGCCGGACAACCTCTTCCGCGCGATGGGCCTGGACTACCGCTATGTCGCCGACGGCAACGACGCGGAGGAGCTGATCCGCGTGTTCTCCGCAGTAAAGGATACACAAAAGCCCGTCGTCATACACATCCATACGCAGAAAGGAAAGGGCCTCTCGTTCGCCGAGAACGATCCCGAGGGCTGGCACCGCCATGCGCCCTTTCACCTGGAAAGCGGTGCGAGCAAGAACCCCGGCACGCCCGAACCTTATGCCGCGGCTACGGTGAATTTCGTGCTGGAAACGGCGCGGAAGAATCCGAACTTTGTCTATCTCTCGGCGGGCATTGTCGGCGGCATCAACCTCTCTCCCGCCGACCGCGCAGCGCTCGGCAGCCAGTACGTCGACGTCGGCATTGCCGAGGAGCACGCCGTTGCGATGGCGTCGGGGCTCGCGCGCGGCGGTGCTCGCCCGGTATTCGGCACGTACAGCAGTTTCTTTCAGCGGACTTACGATCAGATGGCACAGGATGTCGCGATCAACCGCAGCCCCGCCGTCTTTCTCGCGACAGGCACGTCACTCTACCGCTCAACGGATGTGACGCATCTCGGCTTCTATGACATCGCCATCTTCTCGAACATTCCGAACCTCGTCCACATCGCGCCGACGAGCGTCGCGGAGCACATCGCCGTCCTGCGCTGGGCAGTGGAGCAGACGGAGCATCCCGTCATGATCCGCATGCCGTTCTCCGGCTATGCAGAGAGTCCCTATCCCGTGCGCACGGATTACAGCGGGCTCAACAAGTCCGTTGTCGTCACGGAGGGTGCGGACGTCGCCCTCATCGGCGTCGGCAATTTTGCCGCGCTCGCCTCCGCAGCCGCGGAGGAACTCACACGCGAGGGCATCCATGCCACTGTCATCAATCCGCTCTATCTCTCGGGACTCGATACGGAGCTGCTCACCTCGCTGCGCGCAAAGCACCGTCTCGTCCTCACACTCGAGGACGGCATCCTCGACGGCGGATTCGGGCAGAAGGTCGCCGCGTTCTACGGGGATGCGCCGGATATGCGCGTGCGCTGCTATGGACTGCCAAAGAAGTTCTTCAACCGCTGCAATCCCCATGATCTCGCACGCGCGCATCACCTCACCGCCCCGCAGATTGCAGCGGATGTCGTGCGGGAGATGCGTGTGCAGGCGTGATGTCTGAAAAAATCACTTGCTTTTTCCATTTCAGAGTGTTATAATGTCCCTTGTCAGTCACGGGGACGTAGCTCAGCTGGGAGAGCACCAGGTTCGCAATCTGGGGGTCGAGAGTTCAATCCTCTTCGTCTCCACCATCCTTGACCATATACGGAGGTACATGATGTTCCACACGATGCGCCGCAAGATACAGCAGCTTTCTCCGGAGGAAGCCGAGGCCGTGCTTCTGCGCGGAACGGCCGGTGTGCTTGCACTCACAGGGGATGAGGCCTTTCCCTATGCTGTGCCGATCAGCTACGTCTATGACGGTGCGCACATCTACTTTCACAGCGCACTTGAGGGGCACAAGATCGACGCCGTCCGTCAGAATCCGCATGCGTCCTTCGCCGTGATCGATCAGGATGAGATCATCCCCGAAAAATATACGACCGCATTTCGCAGCGTCATCGTCTTCGGCAGCATCCGCATCATCGAAGACGATGCAGAAAAGCGCGCATCGATACGCAAACTCGCCGTGAAATATGCACCGAACAACACCGAACAGCAGCACGCCGCGGAGATCGACGGGGCATGGCAGCGATTCTGCATGCTTGAGATGAGCATCGCTCATATGACGGGTAAACAAGCCATCGAACTCCTCACAAAGAAATAGCACGATACGAGAAAAGCGGTCACGCAATATGCGTGACCGCTTTTTGACTGCACAATAGGTTCATCCCTCGACATTCAGCACGATCAGTTTCTCCTCAGTGAGCTCGCGGATGGCGTAGGCCGGACCCTCGCGGCCGATGCCGCTGTCCTTGACCCCGCCGTAGGGCATGTTGTCCATGCGGAAGGTCGCACCGTCGCCGATGATGACGCCGCCGACCTCGAGATGCTCGGCGCAGTAGTTCGCGACGGCGAGCGAGCGCGTGAAGACACCCGCCTGCAGGCCGTAGCGCGTGTCGTTGACGGCGGCGACGGCCTCCTCAATCGTGTCGTAGGGGATGATGCTGACGACGGGGGCAAAGGTCTCCTCGGAGACAACCTTCATCGCAGGGGTGACATCCGTAAGCACGGTCGGCTCGTAGAATGCGCCCGTCCGCTGCCCGCCCGTGAGGACGCGCGCACCTGCGGACGCTGCCTCCTCGACCCATGCCTCAATGCGCTCTGCCTCGCGCACGGAGATCATGGGGCCGATCTGCGTGTGCACGTCCATGAGGTCGCCGCCCTTAAAATTCCGCGCAGCTTCCACCGCCGCCGCGCAGAACTCCTCATAAATGCTGCGCGCAGCATAGACGCGCTGGCAGGAGATGCAGACCTGCCCCGCATTCACGAATGCATGGCGCGCGCAGTGTTCGGCAGCCCATGCAACATCCGCCACATCCTCGTGCACAATATTCGCGGAGTTCGAGCCGAGCTCCAGCGAGATGCGGCGAAATCCCACCGCCTCATGAAGCGCCTTCCCGACAGGAACGCTGCCGGTGAAGGAGAACATGCGGATGCGCTCGTCCGCGGTGAGGAGACGCCCAACCTTCCCGCCCTCGCCGTAGATGAGATTCAGGCACCCCGCAGGAAGCCCCGCCTCCTGAAATACATCGCAGAGAAGCGCTGCCGTGAGCGGCGTTGCCGAGGCGGGCTTGTAGATGACGGTATTGCCCGCCGCAAGGGCCGGGCCGATCTTGTGCGCCGCGAGATTGACGGGGAAGTTGAACGGGGTGATCGCGCAGACAACGCCGAGCGGGCGGCGGATCGTAAATGCCATGCGGCCTGCGCAGCCCGGTGCTCCCGCGATCGGTACGGTATCCCCGCGCAGGCGCTTTGCCTCCTCTGCCGAGAGGATGAGCGTCTGATAGGCGCGGTCGATCTCGCCGCGCGCGTCGCGGATGGGTTTTCCCGCCTCGGCAGACAGTGCCGTCGCAAACTCCTCGCGCCGCTCGTGCATGAGATTTGCCGCACGCATGATGATCTCATAGCGCTCGTACGGACTGAGACGCACCTCGCGGAAGGCACGCTCCGCCGCGTCCACCGCCGCACGCACCTGCTTTTCTCCGGCTGCGGCGATCTCCGCGATCTGCTCCCCCGTTGCCTTGTGATAGACGGGAAACGTGTCCTCGCCACGAACACGCCTGCCGCCGATAAACATATGAATCGACTGCATGGTATCGTCCTCCTTGCGTGTCTGTTTTTTCTCAATTATACGACGCATGCGCGAAACTCGCAAGCGAAATACAGGGAAGCGCCAAAAGGAGCGGACAGGCGTGTCTGCTCCTTTTGGCGCTTCCCCGGAAAGAAACGATGTGCTATAATGAATCCAGCGACTGGTGAATGTCGGTTTACTCCCTTTGTGGGGGTGATGTGCGTGACGCTTTTTGAAAAGCTATCGCTTCTGATTGCGGCGGCAACGCTCGCGGTCAACATCATATTTCTGACGAAGTAACAGAAAAAAGAACCGTACGTGCGGTTCACGTCGGCTCTTTCTTCAAAGATCTAAAATCTGCAGGGAGAGACCGGCGGTTCCAATCACCAGTCGTCCTTTTATGCTGTTATTATAGAAAAATATTCTACAAATGTCAAGCACGGCACATCCCGCTCGATGAGATGTGTCGTTTTCTTATGCCCCGGTCTCTCTAATCTGCACGAATATATCTATTATAAGTGTGCAGAATCCGCTTGCGGAGCCGTTCATCCTCGGCATTGCCTCGGGCGCATCCGTTGGCGCGACACTCGCGATCCTCATTGGGACGGCGGCAATCCCCTTTGGCGTGCCGGGCGCGGCCTTCCTCGGGGCAATCCTTGCGACGCTCGCCGTCCTCATGCTCGCGGGGATTCATCGGCGCGTCTCGACCGTGAAGCTCGTGCTCGCGGGCGCGGCGATCAGTGCGCTCTGCGTCGCGGCGACCAATTTTATCGTCTATATGGCGGCGGACGCGGAGGGGATGCAATCGGCGGCGTTCTGGACGATGGGCAGCCTTGCCGATGCGAAATGGCACAGCCTCTTCCTGCCCGTTCTCATCGTCACCGCACTCGCCGTCTACTTTCTCTCCCAGCTGCGCACGCTCGACGTGCTCCTGCTCGGCGAGGAGCTTGCCGTGACGCTCGGCATCGACGCAAGAGCAAAGCGCCGTCTCTACATGGGGCTTCTCGCGCTGCTGACGGGTGTCCTCGTTGCGACCTGCGGCATCATCGGCTTTGTCGGGCTGGTCGTCCCGCATCTCGTGCGTGCATTTACGGGTGCGTCCCATCGTCGGCTGCTGCCCGCCGCGCTGCTCGTCGGTGCGATCTTCCTCGTCGTCGCCGATCTCCTCGCGCGCACCCTCCTGCCGGCGGGCGATCTGCCCATCGGCATCATCACCGCACTCATCGGCGCACCGCTCTTCATGAAGCTGCTCTTCGGCAGCAGCGGAAACTTCGGAGGCGGACGATGAAAAATATTCACATCGAAGGTCTGAAATTCTGCATCGGTGCAAAGGAGATCCTGCACGGCATCACCGCCGACCTCCCCGCTGATCGCTTCGTCGCACTCCTTAGACCAAATGGCTGCGGCAAGTCCACCCTGCTGAAGCACCTCTACCGCGTCCACCGCGTACAGACGGGAAAGATTACGATGGACGGCACACCGATTGCGGACATCCCACTGCGCGCGGCGGCACAGGAGATCGGTGTCATGGGGCAGTTCCACGCCGTCGACTTTGATTTCAGCGTGGAGGAAATTGCACTCATGGGACGCGCTCCGTACAAGGAGAGCTTCGAGGAGGACACAGAGGAGGATCGCGCACTCGTCTCTGCGGCGCTTGCGCGCGTCGGCATGACGGATGCGGCCGAGCGCTCCTTCAACGAACTTTCGGGCGGCGAGCAGCAGCGCGTCATGCTCGCGCGCTGTCTCGTGCAGGAGCCGCAGCTGCTCATCCTCGATGAGCCGACAAACCATCTCGACATCAAGTATCAGCTGCATATACTTGAGCTGGTCAAAAGCCTCGGTATCGGCGTGATTGCCGCGCTCCACGACCTCAACCTTGCGGCGATGTACGCCGATCTCCTCGTCGTGATGAAGGCGGGGCGCATCGAACGGATTGGTGTGCCGAAGGACATCATTACAGAGGAAATGCTCGCACACATCTACGGCGTACGCGCAAACGTTACCTACGATGCGGAGGGGCTGCCGCTCGTCGACTACCGCACGGAGCAGATGCCATGAATGCGGCGCAGACAAAGGGCAGGACACTCCGCCGCATCTCTCATATACTGCGCCTCCTCCCCCTGCTCGCGTTCAGCGCCCTCATCCTATCGCTCGCGGCGACCGATGGGCGCGGCTCGTACGCGAAGGACACGGTGTCGGACGGTATTGCATACACAACATCGGACAGTGAGGGACGTCCTGCTGCGTTCACACTCGCCCATCCGCCGGAGCGCGTGCTCGTCTCCTACCCGGGGGCGGCGGAGCTGCTCATCGACCTTGGCCTTTCGGATCGCATCATCGGAACGATTGCACCCTACGGTGCAGAGCTGCCCGCCTACGCAGACGCATACGCGGCACTCCCGATTCTCGCAGCTCCGTATGTGCCGAGCCGTGAGGAGGTTGTGGCGCTCCGCCCCGATCTCATCATCGGGTGGTCACATCACTTCACCCCCGAGGCGCTTGGCGATGTCTATTCCTATTTCGACCGCAGCATCGGCGCATACATCGTGCCCGCCACCGTGCGTAAGGGACACCCGAGCCTAGAGAAAACCGTCTATCCGTTTATCAGAGATATGGGTCATATCTTCGGTGTGGACGAGCGTGCGGCGGCGTATACCGCAGGGCTGAAGGAGCGCGTCGCCGCTGTGGAGGCACGGACAGCGGTGCGCGGGCGGCGCTTCCCTGCGATGATCTTACAGGCGCACGGCAGCAGTCTCTACAGCATGTACGGCCCCGCCTACATCATCGACGACATCGCACACAAGGCGGGTGCGGACAACATCGTCGGCCGCCAGATGCGCGCCGTCGGCCCTGAGCGCGTCCTTGGATTTGCTCCTGAGGTCATCATCTATGTGAATCCGAAGGATATAACGGCAGAGGAGGCACGCGCGGAACTGCGCGGCGATTCAAATCTCCAAAATATGAAAGCCGTACGGGAAAACCGCATCATCGTTGTGAATTTCTCCGACGTGAACAACGGGAACGGGCGCTGCATCACGGCGCTTGAAGATATAGCACGGGGGCTGGATGCCCTCATAGGTGAAAAGAAAGGGTAATGGGATGAAGAAAAGGATTTTGAGTGGACTCGTCGCAACTGCGCTGACGGTCGGGACGGGCTATGCGCTCCCCGTGAGCGCCGCAGAGGTAACGGATGATGCGGTGCAGACCTATGTGCTGGACGATATTGTTGTCACGGCAAGCCGCAGTGAGACGGCGATCAGCGACGTGCCGGCGGATGTCACGCTGATCTCGGAGGAGCAGATCGAGCGCGGCAACTACAAGAGCGTCTCCGATGCGCTGAAGGGCGCGAATATCAACGTCGTGCAGAAGGGGTTTGCCGCCTATCCGATCATCAACGGTGACTCGCGTGTCCTCGTTATGGTGGACGGCAAAAAGGTCAACTGGGATCACCTCGTCGTCAGTGGGGACACGAATGCCGTCAACGTCGATCAGGTGGCAATCGGTGATGTGGAGCGCATCGAGATCGTGCGTGGGCCAAACTCCTCGCTCTACGGTGAGCGCGCCGTCTCGGGCGTTGTCAACATCATCACGAAGCGCCCGACGGCAGGAAAGCCCTCCGGCTCCATCAATCTGCAGCTCGGCTCGTGGGGCGAGAAGCGTGCGGGTGTGAACGTCAGCGGCGGCGATGGGAAGAACAGCATCAAGGTCGGCGTGTCGCATGAGCGCCGCAATGACTTCCAGTATAAGAACACATACGGCGAGAAGCGCACCTTCGAGAACAGCGACATCAACCGCACGGACTACAACGTCGGTTTTGACCGCATCATTGGCAACGACCGTCTACACCTTGAGTTCAGCCGTCACGAGGCGGACGATGGTTACGGCGTATTCCTTAGCAATCCGAGGACAGGCGCCTCTCAGTATCAGGGACGCACGAATCTCGTTGATACCGGCTACGGGATCACTTATATGTTCGGCTCGGAGAAGGAGGGCGAGGGTACCTTCCTGCGCTTCTATCGGAATGAGTCCACAGCGGACGGCGGCTTTAACTCTCAATATAGTCACGACCTGCGCCGCAACGCCTTCGAGGGGCAGAAACTCTGGATGCTTGGCGACAAGAATATGCTGATCGGCGGCTTCCTCTGGTCGCAAGAGAAGATCAGTGAAGTCAGCGGCTATGTTCCGATGGACGCCTCTGCTGTTACAAAGGCGCTCTTCCTTGAGGACGACTGGCAGCTCGGGCACGGATATTCGCTCAAACTTGGTTCTCGGCTCGAGAATCACAGCGACTTCGGCACAGATGTCACCTCGCACATCAGCCTCAACAAGAAATTCAACCGCAGGACGCATGCCTATATCTCGTTTGGGCAGGCGGTCAACAATCCGTCGCTTAAGATGCGCTACGCAGACAGCCCCTTCTGGGTCGGTGTCCCCGATCTGAAGCAGGAAAAATCGCATACCTTTACCATCGGCGCAGACAGCCAGATCACACGCAAATGGAACATCTCGGGCAGCCTCTACTGGAGCAAAGTCAAAGATGCCCTGCGTTGGGTTCAAGCAACTCCACGCGGTTACTACCAAAATGTAGAGACAGAGGATCGCCGCGGCCTCGAGCTCAGCACGCGCTACCGTGTAGATGACCGCTGGACGCTTCGCGCGGCATACAGCTACGCACATATCGACTCGACCGATGCTGCAAAGGGTTACCTCTCCACAAATACGCGTCCGAACGGCTACAACCTCGGCATCTCCTACACGCAGGGGAAATGGGATGCAGACCTCGATCTGAACTACGTGACGGGACGCAGCACGGAGCGCTTTACAGATTCCCGCTACCTGACGCTCGACCTCGGTGTGAACTATCACGTCACGAAGGATTTCAAGGTCTATCTGAAGGGCGTGAACCTCACGGACGAGAGCTACGAATCCATCGGTAGGACATGGGAGCCACTGGGAGCTTACGCCATGCCGAGCCGCCACTTCATCCTCGGCGGAACGTATCAATTCTGATTCAGCGATTCCATATAAAAACGGAGCAGACAAGGCATCTGCTCCGTTTTATACTTTCTTATAGCGAAACTATGTGCTATAATGAATCCAGCGACTGGTGAATGTCGGTTTACTCCCTTTGTGGGGGTGATGTGCGTGACGCTTTTTGAAAAGCTATCGCTTCTGATTGCGGCGGCAACGCTCGTAGTCAACATCATATTTCTGATTAAGTAACAGAAAAAAGAACCGTACGCGCGGTTCACGTCGGCTCCTCTTTCAAGAACATAAAATTCTGCGGAGAGACCGGCGGATCCAATCACCAGTCGTCCTTTTGTATTCCCATTATATCCACCCCCCTACAAAATGTCAAGCAAGGAGGTATACGATGGACACGATTGCAAAACTCAGAGAGATCCTCGCTGGGAGCCGCCGTGCAGTATTCTTCGGCGGTGCGGGGATGTCCACGGAGTCAGGGATTCCAGACTTTCGCAGCGCGGGCGGCATCTACAGCGAGACGCTGAACAGAGAGTTCAGTCCCGAGCAGATGGCCTCGCACAGCTTTCTCATGGCGCATCCGGAGGAGTTCTTTGACTTCTATCGGCGGCGCTTTGTCTACCTCGCAGCAGAGCCAAATCCCGGGCACTACGCACTCGCGGAGCTGGAGCGACGCGGGCATCTCGCGGCGGTTGTAACACAGAACATCGACGGTCTCCACCAGGCGGCGGGCTCACAGACGGTCTACGAACTGCACGGCTCGATCCGCCGCGCACACTGCATGGACTGCGGAGCACATTACGCGCTCGACTACATCCTCCACCATCGCCCCATCCCGCACTGCAGCTGCGGCGGTATGGTTCGTCCCGATGTGGTACTGTATGAGGAAAGTCTCGACAATAACACCATCGAGGGTGCAGTCGCCGCCATCCGCGCAGCGGATACGCTCATCATCGGCGGCACGTCGCTCATTGTCTATCCCGCAGCGGGACTGATCGACTACTTCCGCGGCGAACATCTCATCCTCATCAACAAGAGCGAGACGCGTGCAGACAGCCGTGCCGAGCTCGTCATCCGCGCGCCGATCGGTGATGTGCTGCATGCGGCGCTGCCGGATGTGGGCGGTATGCGCGATACGCCAAAGCGCCCCCTAGTGGAGTAATCGAGGAAAGCGTGCGGTATGCCCCGGCAGATTTCTTTCGTTCAAGCGCAGCGCGTTTAAGAAGTCCGCCGGTATTTGAGCATACAAGCGCACGATCAATTACGCAACGAGGCGTTCGCGTGGCGTGCGTACAGCCGCCTATCCCGATTTCCTACCCCCGCCGCACATTCTGCAGCAGAATCCCGCCCATGATGAGCGCGAGCGCGAGGAACGCCGCGCTGCTCATCTCCTCCCCGAGCGTAACAGCGGAAACAACGAGCGAGAGGAGTGGGACGAAGTAGGCGAGGTTGGCGACCATCGCCGAGTTCCGCGCCCCCTGCAATGCCATCGCCCACCAGAGATAGCCCACGGCATCAATGAATACACCGAGCCACAAGAGGCCGAGCCACTGTGTCCACATGGGTGTGACCCACTCCTCCGTGAGCAGTGTCACGGGCAGCGAACAGGCCGCTGTCACCCCCCATGCCAGAATCATCATCACCGTCTGGTCGATATTCCGCCGCTTGTTCAGCACACAAAAGAGACCGTAGCAGAGGGCCGCGAGCAGACAGGCGGCGGTGCCAAGCAGCCCATTCCCCGCGGCACTGCCCTCCCCGCCGAGAGTGAGTACCACCACGCCGGAGAACGAGAGGAGCAGTGCAGCGGCGGTGCGCACCGTGATCCGCTCCCCGAGAAGGAGTGCCGCAAAAAGGACGATCATCATCGGCCAGAGATAGTTGAGGAGGCACGCCTCCTGCGAGGTCAGCTGCGAGAGCCCGTAGTAATACAGCCCCGAATAGAGAAAGAGGCCGAGGAACCCGAGCCCGGCCATCGACACATAGCCACGCGCATCATAGGTACGAAATATGCGTCCACCGTCACGCACAAGCTGCACGCCAAGCAGGAACAGGCTCGCAGCAAACGTGCTCAGAAAGAGTGCCTCAAACGTCGGGATCGCCGTGAGGAGACTCTTTACCAACGCCGCCGTCGTCGACCAGATCACAACCGCACTGATCGCATAGAAATAGACACGTTTCTGCCCCTGCATGACAAGACTCCTTCATCCATCGCCTTTACTTGACCACTGTCCCCTACTTCGCCGCACGCACCTGTTTTCCTGCATACGCAAAAAAGAAAGGCTTTCGATTTCTCGAAAGCCTTTTTGTTCAAATGGAGCTGATTATAGGACTTGAACCTACGACCTGCTCATTACGAATGAGCTGCTCTACCAACTGAGCTAAATCAGCATACCGCCGCATCGGCGATAGTGGAATTATACCCGAGCAGTGCGCTTCTGTCAACCCCATTAGAAATATTTTTTCATACGGAAAGCCCGATCTCCGCATGATGGAAGGGCACAGCACAGTCACGGAACCCGCGTATAGAACTCATCCGTGTAGACCATCGCATCGCGCTTCAGGAACTGGTTGTAAAAGGGCTTGCTGCCGTAGAACTTTATATGATAGGCAAGGTAGAATGATAAATTCAACGTCTGCCTAATCCTTTTTTCACTGTACTTTAATCACATTTTGGAACAATACGGACGGGAGTGAATGCAATGTTAAAACAAATCCTGCGCGCGGCTCTCTGCGCGCTGATGCTCGCCGTCATCCCCGGCGGCGCAGATGCCGCGCCCGAGATCATCGAGGCGGACGGCGTCTATATGATGGGCGACAACGACACGCCGAAAAGTGCCCGTGATGCGGCACGAAACGAAGCAATGCGTGCGGCGACGGAGCAGGCAGGGGTCTACATCGAGAGTACGAGCGAGGTGCAGGGCTACGCACTGACGCGCGATGAGATCCGCACGGTCGCCGCCGCCATCCTGCGCGTCCTGCACGAGGAGGTAACGCCTGAGCTCGTTGGAGATGCATGGCGCTACCGCGTTCACCTCGTCTGCGCGGTGGATGCGGAGGGGATCGACCTCAGAGCGCTCGCCCAGAACAAGGCGGAGATCGCGCGTCTCCAGAAGGAGCGCGACGAGCTGAAGCAGCAAAACGATGCCCTCCTCGCACGCTATGAGCGGGCAGATGCTGCGGAGAAACCTGCGATCGGCGCACAGCTTGCAGAGACATACAAGCAGAACGCCATCTTCGACGATACGGCGGCAATGATCCTGCGCGGCGAGACCGACCACGCCATTGCCGATCTCTCGCTGCTCCTCCAAGACCCGAGCGTCACGGGTGATGTACGCGCCTACGCGTACGTGCTGCGCGGCCGCGCTTACTACGATCAGCACAGCAGTGCGCTCGCCCTCGCGGACTTCACGGCGGCGGAGCGCACACCGCACACGAACAGTACCTATCCCATCTGGCGTCTCTACGAGTACCGCGGCATGATCCACTACGCTGCAGGAGACTACGAGGATGCGGTAAGCGATCTCATGAGTGCGTGGGACGCCTCGGACAAGACGGACAACGACCTCTGGATGCGGCTGCGCCGCGCCGAGCGAAAGGCGGAGCAAGAGCGCCGCCATGCCGTGCGCGGTGACGGCGGGGCGCGGAGCTGGGGCGTTGTCATCGTCCCATAGATGCGGGGAGGACACACGATGCACATACGCGTCTATACAGCGCTCCTTACCGCACTCCTCATGCTTCCTCTTTTCTGGCAGACGGCAAATGCCGCCCCGCAGCGCATCACCGCCGAGGGCATCGCCATCATGGGCGAGAGCGACATGCCGAAGGACGTGCGCGCAGCCGCGCGGCGCGAGGCAATGCGTGCGGCAACGGAGCAGGCGGGGGTCTACGTCGAGAGTTCTACCGAAACGCAGGACTTCACGCTGACGAAGGACGAGGTGCGCACGATCGCAGGCTCCATCCTCCACATCATCAAGGAGGAGGCGATTCCCGAGGTCGTCAACGGAACATGGCGGTACCGCGTCCGTCTCACATGCGAGGTGGACACCTCCGAGGTTGATGTCGCTGCCCTCGCGGAGAAAAAGGCAGAGATTGCACGCCTTCAAAAGGAGCGCGACACGCTGGAGGCGCAGAACAACGCCCTGCGTCTGCGCGATGTGCAGCGGCAAAGGGCAGCCGAGGCCGCACGCGGCACGCGTCTCGCGGATGCCCTCCCCTATACGGCGATCTTTGACGAGACACTGCGCCTCATCCGAAGCGGACAGGCAAGAGAAGGAGCTCTCGAGGTCTCGCGCCTCATCGGTGACCCGCGCGTCACAGGGGATGCGCTCGCCTATGCCTACTGTCTGCGCGGCATTGCCTACTGCGAAATGGGCGAGGACAAGACCGCCATCCAGAACCTGCGCAGCGCAGATGAGATCTCGCGCTCAAGCGAGCTCTATCCGCTCTGGCGCGGCGATCAGTACTACGCACTCATCTGCGAGCGTCAGAAGCGTTGGAAGGATGCCGCAAAGTTCTTTCGCCTCGCGTGGGAGGCATCGGACAAGACCGACACACAGCTCAAAGAACAGCTCGAACGCGCCGAAGATCGCATCGGAAAGAAACGCGGCGGCATCGGCTCGTTTCTCGGCGGCATCGTAAACGGCGTGCTCAGCGTTGCGGGCGCTCTCGTCGGCATTGACTAGCTGCTGCACACCTACTGTCCATGTTTTGACCGTAGGCTGCAGTTACGATATACATTTCCATTCATTGTACCGGAGTGGCATACATCACATCCGGCTCTGCTATCAAAGGAGGATTTTCATGTATCAACCCATGCGCCGTGCGCTCTCCGTCCTCGTGGTCGGCGGACTTCTCTGCGCACCTGCCGCGCTCCTCACGGGCTGCTTTGGCGGCGACGATGCGAAGGCAGACAACACATCCACAGCCTCCGGTGTCAGCGCACTGCTCGCCGGCAACACGACCGAGGACAAGATCGATGCCATCTCCCCTTACCTCGATGCGACCAACAAATACAACCACATCATCGTCACGTTTGACTTCGCCATTTCGCCCACACTCGAGAAGATGCGCAGCGGCGAGCGTCAGACCAGCATCTCCCTCCCGCATTTCTCCGATCTGAAAAAGGACCTCGAGGAGGCGCGTGCAAATCCGAAGAGCGCAGGTGTCTTTCAGGACATTGATGCCGAGGCAGACACTGTCCTCGCGATCCTGAAGGATCTCGCCCCGCTCGCGGACAAGATGGAGAGCTACTACTCCTCAAAGGGATACTTGGCGGACGACTATGCTGCCGCTGCGCAGATGACCGCGCAGTATCTCCCGCTCTACGACAAGTTCGAGCCCGCCTATGACAAGTTCGACGCCGTTGTCACGGCACGCTTCAAGGAAGTGCGCCTCGCCCAGCTCGAGGATATGCGAAAAGAGGGCCGCACGAACGCTGCCAACTTCCTCGAGCTCTCGATTAAGACGCGCGATCTCGCGGATATGCTCGACAATGAGAACATCGACAAGGCTGCCGCCGAGGCGAAGATCGCCGAGATCAACGAGCTCGCGGCAAAACTGCCGGATATCCCCGCACTCGCCTCCTACAAGCCGAACCTCAACCGCTTTATCGGCACGTTCCGCAGCTATGTCGCGGGTACGGAGGATGCCAACGAGGTCATCGACGACTTCAACAGTGTGGTACGCTCCTCTCAGAACCTCGACCTCGGCGACCTCGACAAGAAGAAATAACAGACCGTCCTCATCGAACAAAAGTGCCGCAGCACCATGCTGCGGCACTTTTTATGGTTCATCCACGATCGCCCCCTATACGTACGCAGAAATTTATGATATGATAAAAATGCAGAAAACACGTGCATTCCTTTGACAAACGAAAGGAGATTCACACGTTATGAAGAAGCTATTCATCGCGCTCTGCCTTGCTCTGGCAATGGTTCAGACTGCATTTGCCCAGACCGTCATCGTCGACGGTGTCGGCGTTGACCGCGACGCAGCGATGCGTGACGCGGCACGCATGGCAGTCGAACAGGTTGCCGGCATGTATATCAACTCCAACACAGTGGTATCGAACACCTCCGTGGAGATGGACGAGATCCTCTCCCATGCGCAGGGCTACGTCCAGAACATTCAGGTCATCAGCGAGTCCATGAACGGCGGCGAGTACCGCATCCGCGCGAGCGTCGACGTGAACACCGACCCGAACTCCGCGTTCATGAAGCGTATGGATGCCGTCATGCGCCTGAACGATCCGCGCATTGGTGTCGTCATCCTCACGGATGATTCGGATATCGATCACGAGTTCTATGCGCTCCCCGGCCACGACACGATCCTCGAGACAGCGCTCAACGAGCGGCTCCTCACCGTCGGATTCAAGCATGTAGTCGATGTGAGCCTGCTCTCGCAGCTGCAGGATTCTGCGGTTCTCAACGCCGTCTACCGCGGTGACAGCCGCCTCCCCTACAGCGGCAGCAACGCCGACCGCCCGATCGACTACCTCGTCATCGGCCGCAGCCATGCAGAGGGCTACAAGGTGAAGCTGCCGGACAATCACGGTGGCTACGTCGAGACACAGATGTCCTCGGCACGCACACACCTCGACCTCAAGATCATCTCCTTCGACACGAGCACGATCATCGGAACCTACTCCGTCGATGGACAGGGCGTCGAAAACAGCCCTGCACTCGCGGCGCGCAAGTCGCGTCAGGCAGCGGCGGTCAAGGCGGCGGAAAAGCTCGAGCAGCAGTTCCTGAAGGCGGCGGCAAGCGCCTTCTCAGGCATCCAGTTCACCGTCCGTGCGAACGACTTCTCCCTCGTTGAGCAGCTCGTACGGGAGCTGAAGGAACTGCGCGGCGTGCAGGATGTCTACGTGCGCGGCACGAACGCGGGCAAGACGACCATCGACATCGCCTCCTCACAGCAGCCGTTCACCATCCTCCAAATGCTCCAGCGCAGCACCAACCTCTCCATCTTCATCGAGAGCAGCAGCGCCAACGAGATCAACATCACCATCCGTTAATCACGCACCAACAAACTGCCGCACGAATTCATTTTTGTGCGGCAGTTCGTTCATTATTTTTCAAAAAATTTTAAGCAACCCCATTCCATAGAACCGAAAAACCCTTGTCATACGTGCAATTGCGCCAAACTATTCAGAGAATAGGACTTTTTTACCTGTCATATACTACAGTTTTCAGCTCTTTTAATTTGTGATAAAATAACAAGCGACATCAAATATGTCAGCACTCATGCACCCGCGGCGGGCTCCACTCGTGTTTTCTGCATAGTCCCCATCATTCGCCCGCCCGTGCGGTGCACGCAAGGAGCATGAGATCAGACGTAAGGAGGAATTCTATGTTTAGAAAAATGATGGGCGTGCTTGTCCTTCTCGGAGGGCTGATGATGGGCTCTGTCTGTCAGGCAGGTCTGTACGATAACCCCACGGTTGCAATCATGCCCTTCCAGAACAAGGTGCCGGATCGGTGGGACGCCTTCGGCGACCATGCAGGCATCGCAACCGAGGAATTGATCACCCTCATCAGCGACCGCCCCGACGTATTCCAAGTCTATGAGCGTATCGAACTCCAAGGTCTCGTGGATGAGCAGAGTCTCGGTATGACCGGGCTCATCGCAGAGGACACCGCCGCTGAAGTCGGCAGCCTCAGCGGTGTCGAGTACAAGATCTTCGGCGCACTCACAAACCTCTCGGCGAAGGAGGATTCCTTCGGTCTTTCCGGTCTCACGGGCGGCCTGATCGGCAGCCAGGCAAGTGTCGTGGCAAATGTCTCCATCCGCGTCGTCGAAGTCTCAACGGGCCGCGTCGTCCTCGTCGGGCAGGGCAAGGGCAGCTCGAACCGCGTGTCGGGCGGCATGGCCTCAGAGGGCGGTGCGTTCATGCTCGGCTCCGCGAACGTCACCGACGAGATGGCGTTCAATGCCGTCTCGAAGGCGATCAAGGATGCCGTCAACGGAAAAGAGGGGCTCTTTACGAAGATGGGCGTCAACAACAAGGGCAAGAAAAAATAAGAATCCAACGGAATCGCTGAAGGTATCAGTGCGTTCCACCCCAAAGGAGAGATGACTATGAAGAATCTGAAGAAAAAAGCACTCGTCAGCGCCCTCGCAGGCGTATTTGCATTCGGAGGCGGCCTCTATATGGCACCGAACTCCGACCTCCCCACGCTGACCCTGATGCAGGCAGCCGAGGCAGCCGCACAGTGGGAACAGGGCACGATCACGGCAGAGGGCTTCGGCACGCCGCCGATGGGTACCTACGGCTCCAAGGCGAGCATCATGGCACGCCGCGCCGCCATCGTTGACGCGCAGCGCAACCTCGCCGAGCAGGTGAGCGGCGTACAGGTCGATGCCGAGACCACCGTTGAGAACTACGTCATCAGCAGCGACCTCGTCAAGACCAAGGTCAGCGCACTCATCAAGGGTGCCGTCGTCGTCGAGGAGCAGATGATGCCGGACGGTGCGTACCGCGTCGTCATGTCCATGCCGATGTACGGCACGCAGGGACTTGCCTCCGCGATCATGCCCGCCATCCGCGACAACACGCCGCCCACGCCGCCTCCGCCGGTCATCTCCGCCACCATTACGGCTGAGATTACGACGCAGGTCCAGACAAGAGGCGTCGGCTATACGGGCGTCATCGTCGATGCGGGCGGCATGGGGCTCAAGCCCAGCTTCTCGCCCGTCATCTATGACACGAACGGCAGAGCCATCTACGGTGTCAGCAACATCAACTACGATCAGGCGATCTCGCAGGGCATGGTCGGCTACTCCGCCAGCGTCTCCGCCGCACAGGCACTCCCGCGTGCCGGACGCAGCCCGCTCGTCGTAAAGGCGGTACAGGTGCGCGGCGGCAACAACTCCACCAACCCTGTCAACGTCGTTGTCTCCGTTGACGACGGTGACCGCATCCTCGCCGCCAACGCACAGAGCCAGATGCTCATGAACGGCTCCGTCGTGTTTGTGCGCTGAGCAATACAAACGATACACACAAAACCCCCGAGGATATCCTCGGGGGTTTTGTATACTGCAAATTACGCGATCAACCATTGAGCAACGCATTGGCGGATTTTATCATTCCAGTCGTTTTCATCGACAGCAACCGTCTCTTGCCGTATAACTTCATCAAGAAAGTGCCGAATATCATGCGGGGTTGGCTGTGCACAACAGTTATATGAATTTTCCACCAGCCGCATAAATTGATCTAGTTCAAGTGGAATGATCTTTGGTTTGCCGCCATAGTATGAAATATCTATTTTATTCAGCGCAAAGAAATGTGCCAAACACGCCTTATTGATGGTTGGCGCGATAAACAAACAATAGGCATCTTTGCCCGTCCTCTTCTTCATTTGTCCATAATGACGTGCCACGGGTTCGCCCTCGCTTTCATATTGGCGTTGCCCTTGTTGCATTGTCACTTCTACGGACAAAACGAAATCATCATAATCGCATTCAATATCAGGCATATTACCGGACGCGGTAGAGAGCGGCTGTCCGACATCGTCAAACTTGAAATTCCCTTTGATATCCCCTCCGTCAAGCATTGTCATAGCACGCCACGTATTATATTCAAGCATAAGCGGAGCATCATAATACCCATCAGAAAGTATTTCATTGTAAGTATCGATGATTTCTGAATAAAGAGCATAGGACTTTATTTCTGTTACCTGTGCCCTGATAACAGCTTCTTTACGCTCAGCCACAATGGCATCCCGCAGATCTTTCAGTTCTTCAATACTCTTACCTGCAAGCTGTCGTTTCGTATAATCACTGATCCGCATAAGATGGTCAATAACATTTGCAATATTATCGACGTATAGCACGGGGACAGCGATGTTAAACAGATACTTCTTGTACCCGTCCGTATCATCCGTAAAAACAGGTTTTCTATCCACATTGGTAAGTATAAAATCAACTTCTTTCAATTTGTCGGGATAGAAAGAAATCGAACGATTTTTGTGCGAGATGGATACAAGCCCCGTATATCGTAAATATCGGAAACAAGCGTCAGTATAATCCCGTATATTGTTTTTCTTCGTGGCCAGAAACTTTTTCAAACTTTTATCTGTTGTTTCTCTCGTTTTTGTTTTTCCGGCACCGATATCGTCGGAATAAGTCTGCATAAGTACGTCTGTCCACATTTCATTAACGAATTTTTTATACCGTCCTTTGTGGGCTGGTTTTTGAGCTCTGAACTCCAAAATTGCATTCTTTACGGTATCATACTTCCTATAATCGATCAGCATAAGAGCAAAGATTTTTAATTCATCAAAAGAAAGGCTTTCCAAATCACGAATAAGCCGTATGATTTCTAAATACGGCTTGATAAAGAAAGCCCCCTTAATATGCGTTGTTTCAACATAATAGGGCGACGGAAGCTGAAACTTTAACAGCTGACGCAGGAAAACCTCCTGCGGTCTGTTTCCATATACCAAAGCTTTCCCTGCATCTGTCAGCTCAATGTAGGGAGAAAGGTCAACAAACCCCAACGCCTTTGGGGCCCTGTTTATCCTGTCTCTTGCACTAAAATCTTTATTATTGGGTGAACCATTCCCCTCAAAAAAACTGGTTTTCGCTAAAAGGTCTATAAATTCGGTCTGTGATTGCTTATTCCACTTACGCCCACTGAAATGCTCGCTCAACAACTGTATTTCAGGTATCATTTTGGACGGTGTGCGGGGCGATGTTGTAAAGAACAATGCTTTATTCTTCAAGTATGCCATGCGATCGTCCTTCTTAATAGTTTTTAACAACAATGTGCATTTTATCATTGTTAAAACGGTTTCTGATATTAACAGCGTAGTTCTTGTAATATTCATCAAAAACATATTCGCCATACAATTCCATGGTCAAAGCCGTTTTACCGATAACCATAAGCGCACGGCTGGAAAGATTTCTAAAATCCTCCGCCAAACGTCTGTGCTCTGCTTCATCAAACCCGTTCATCATGTCTATGTTGCCATAGTCATTGAAAACGCAATCATACGGCGGGTCAAGGAAAA
>ERZ773090.232-NODE-232-length-45434-cov-5.80892_pt1 | contig 45434 bp, 41 predicted proteins | sample MGYA00580579_ERZ773090 | MGnify/ENA primary metagenome ERZ773090 (study PRJEB29015, sample SAMEA2738014) | human oral metagenome | biome: human oral; feature: human-associated habitat; material: dental | place: China | collected 2132 ... | reverse complement strand
ATTCGCGCTCCTCGCGGCACTTATCCTGATCGTAAGCCTCTTCTCCGCGCAGCTTGCCCCCTATGACCCGTATGTGACCGATCCGCAGCTGATCCTAAAGGCACCGTCTGCAGAGCATCTCCTCGGCACGGACAACTACGGCAGGGACATCCTCTCGCGCATTCTCGCGGGCGGGAAAACGAGCATCTTTGCCGCACTTTTCATCATTCTCGTCGCCGGCTCGCTCGGCAGTCTCATCGGACTGCTCGCAGGCTACTACCGTGGGCGGATGGATGCAATGCTGATGCGCGTAACCGACATCTTTCAGGCATTCCCCGACATCGTCCTTGCCATTGCGGTTGCGGGCGTACTCGGCGGCGGACTTGTGAACGCCGTACTCGCACTCATCCTTACGACATGGACACAGTACGCGCGCATTGCGCGGAGCGCGGCGGTCGCGGCAAAGGAGGAGACATACATACAGGCGGCACGCCTCTCAGGGTGCAGCGATGCGCGAATCCTCTTCGGACACATCCTGCCGAACATCGCAGGGCCGCTCGTCGTCACCGCCGTGCTCCACGTCAGCACAATGATGATGGGGCTCGCGGGGCTGTCCTACCTCGGCATTGGCGTTCAGATTCCCGCTGCCGAGTGGGGTGCGATGATCAGCGAGGGGCAGAAGTATCTCCAACAGGCACCGTGGGCGGCACTCGCACCGAGCGCGGTGATGGTCGCCGTCATGATGGTGTTCAATATGTTTGGCGATCAGCTGCGTGACCTGCTCGATCCCAAGATGCGGGAAAAACGAGTGTAACGTACAGACAGATTATCTGTATGGATGCTGTGTAATGCCTCAAAGCGAACCCTAGTGGAGCAAGTGAGTAAAGTGTGCGTTTCGCCCCCTGCGGATTTCTTTCGTTCAAGCGCAGCGCGTTTAAGAAGTCCGCAGGTATTTAGGCGAATAAGCACACGATCACTTGCGTAACGAGGCGTTCGCGTGAGGCTTACACAGCGCATACAGCATCTCTGATAAATATTTTTCAGGAGGATTCCCATGAACAAAACACTGAAACGTCTCTGCGCCGCGCTCCTGCTCGCCGTTCCGCTCACCATGAGCGGCTGCGGCGGCTCGGATCAGGCGGCAGACAGCAAGAAAATCGTGCGCGTCGGCGGCACAGTCGCCGTGACGAGCTCGATGGATCCCGCGAAGGAGTGGATGGGCTGGTACGCCGTACGCTACGGTGTCGGCGAAACACTCTTCCGTCTCGACGACAGTATGAAACCGCAGCCGTGGCTCGCCGAGAAGGCGGAGAATGTCGAGCCGACCATCTGGCGCATCACACTGAAGGACAATGTCACGTTCTCCAACGGGGAGAAGATGACGGCGGACAAGGTCATCGCCTCGCTCAAACGCACGGCGGAGACGAATGACCGCGCCGCATGGCTGAAGGACGCAGAGTACACGGCAGAGGGAAATGTCCTCACGATCCGTACGAAAGCACCGTATGCGACCCTCGTCAACGATCTCTGCGACCCGTACGCTGTCATCGTCGATGTTGCAGGCACGAAGGACTTTGAGAATGCGCCCATCTGCACGGGGCCGTTTGTCATGAGCAGCTTTGAAGCAGACAAGCACGCCGTCATGACGAAGAACCCGAAGTATTGGGGCGGTGACGTGAAGGTCGACGAGGTCGAGTACACGAAGATCGCAGACTTCAACACGCTTGCAATGGCACTGCAGGGCGATGAGATCGACGTAGCACTGGATCTCAGCCCCGAGACGGCAGAGACGATTGCGGCGAATGACAAGTTTACGGTTGTCAAGACACCGCAGACGCGCACCTATCAGCTCTACATGAACCTCTATAAGCTCACCGATCCTGCGGTTCGTCAGGCGATCATGTACGGTGTCGACAAAAAGACCATCGGCGACCAGTACCTCAAGGGCGCAATGACTGCCTCGAACAGTGCGTTCCTCGCCTCCACGCCCTATGGCGATCCCGCGCTCAAGGCACGCTCCTACGATCCCGAAAAGGCAAAGCAGGTGCTTGCGGCGGCAGGATATACGGACACGAACGGCGATGGCATTGTCGAGAAGAACGGACAGCCGCTGACCGTCGAGATGGGTGTCTACAAGCGTCTCTTCAACGAGAACATCACAACGGAGATGCAGGCACAGCTCAAGAAAATCGGCATCAACGTCAACATCGTTTCACATGAGAAATCGACCTATTACAAGGCGGGCGAATACGAAATCGGTCTTTACTCCGTCATCACCATGCCCACGGGCGACCCGTATGCATTCCTGCGTGACGTGCTGAGCGCAAAGGGCGTTGCAAACTTTGGGCACTATGACAATCCCGTCGTGGAGCAGCTGCTGTCTGACCTGCCGAATACATTTGACCCAACAAAGCGCATCGCGCTCGTCAACCACATTCAACAGCAGGTGATCGACGATGCGGCGATGGACTTCATCGGCTTCAACAATATGCAGGTCGGCATCTCGAAGAAGGTCACGGGATTCCTCTCCACGCCGAGCGACTACTATCATGTGACAAAGGATCTGGATAAGAAGTGAGCGCACACACAGCGGAGCAGCGTCATGCAGGAACTCTTACGAATTGACCATTTGACTGCGGGGTACGGCGGCGATGCCGTGATTGAGGACATCAGCATCCGTCTTCACACGGGCGAGGTGCTTGGCATTGTTGGCGAGAGCGGCAGCGGGAAGTCCACCCTGCTGAGGGCAATTGCGCAGATCCGTGGCCTCTCCACCGAGATTCACGCAGGTACAGTCTCCTTTGACAAAAAGAACCTCGCCGTCCTCTCCGAGGGAGAGCGGCGCAGACTGCGCGGCGAGGAGATCGCAATGGTGTTCCAGTACGCAGGCGCATCGCTGAATCCTACGCGGCAGATTGGCACGCAGCTCGTTGAGACGATGCGTGCACACACCGATCTGTCGCGTGAGGAAATCTACGCACGCGCGGCAGAGGTATTCGGCGGCATGGGGTTTCCCGACGTGCGTCGTATCCTCGCAACGTATCCGTTCGAACTCTCGGGCGGCATGGCACAGCGCGCGGCCATCGCACTTGCCGTCATCCTGCGCCCGCAGCTCCTCCTCGCCGATGAGCCGACCTCGGCACTTGACGCGACGATCCAGCTGCAGGTACTGGACGAGCTGCGTGCGCTCAAGGAGCGCACGGGCACGGCAATCCTCCTCATCACGCACAACATCGGCGTCGTGCGGCACATCGCCGACCGCGTCGCCGTCATGTGCAAAGGGAAGATCGTCGAGCAAGGCAGTGCCCTGGAGGTGCTCGGAAATCCGCAGCATCCCTATACACGGGAGCTGCTTTCGGCCGTACCGAAGATGTCCGCTGCGACACATACGGACTGCGACCGCAGAGATCATGCAGAGAAAAACACCGCTCCCATAGCCTCCCCCGTCACGACGGTGGAGGGGGACCGCGTAAGCGGCGGAAGGAGCGCCCATTTCCAAGATCTCCTGCGCTTTGACAACGTCTCCATGCACTTTGACGATGCGGCGGGACGCGTCCAGGCAATCGACGGCATCTCCTTCTCCCTTGCGCAGCGCGAACTCCTCGGTATCGTCGGCGAGAGCGGCAGCGGCAAATCCACCGTTGCAAAGCTCCTCACGGGACTGCATACACCGACGGGCGGGAAGATTCTCCTCGACGGCAAGGATATCACCCACGCAGTCGGAAAGGAGCGACGTACCCTCTACACCCGCATCCAGATGGTGTTTCAGGACGCAGTGGGGTCGTTCAACCCGCGTCGCACTGTTGGCGCGATGATCGGCGAGACCATCTGCCGCCTGTGTACGCCCGATGAACGCGACACCAAACGGCGCGTCGCCGAACTCCTCGCCGAGGTCGGACTGCCCGCCGCATACGCTGATCGCTATCCGCACGAGATGAGCGGCGGCGAGTGCCAGCGGGCGGCAATTGCGCGCGCGATGGCGGTTCATCCCGAGATCCTCGTCTGCGATGAGGCAACCTCGGCACTTGATGTGTCCGTACAGGCAAAGATCATCGCCCTGCTCCTGCATCTGCAGCGAGAGCACGGCATGAGCCTCCTCTTCATCTCGCACGATCTGCCGCTCGTCAGCTCCATCGCCAACCGCGTCCTCATCATGCAGAATGGACGCATCGTCGAGCAGGGCGAAACACCGCGCGTTCTCCAAGAGCCGCGTAATGAATATACAAAAAATCTGCTAAGAGCGACACTATAACCCACACCAAGAAGCGCCCATCGAATGAAACACAACAGTTTCATTCGATGGGCGTTTTATGTCGGATTAGATATATTCTCTTACACCGCAGCAGCTTCCGACTCGTCCGCTTCGATGCCGAACATTGCCACATCATCCGCGACAATACACATTTGTTGTGTTGACTATAGCAAAGAAGTATCTCCATAAACATAACAAATATCACCACTCAATAAAAGTACTCATCTTTCCATACGGCAGCAAACTAATCGGATATTCTGACCGATTTATGCAGGAAATATGCCCGCATCCCAGCTATGATAACAATACATGCTGCAAAAGCGGCAAAGACTATCAGTTTAGTAGAAAAGGAGCAGGGTCATGGGTGAAATTTTTCCAAACATCCCTCAGATTCCATTCGAGGGCAGAGACAGCAAAAATAAGCTTGCATTCAAGTATTACGACGCAAAGCGCATGATTCTCGGCAAGCCGATGGAAGATCATCTGCGTTTCGCGATGGCGTGGTGGCACAATCTCTGTGCAACGGGCGTAGACATGTTTGGTGCAGGGACAGCAGACAAATCCTTCCACACGAAGCCAGGTACGATCGAACACGCGAAAGCGAAAGTAGATGCCGGCATTGAGTTCATGCAGAAGCTCGGCATCAAATACTACTGTTTCCACGATGCGGACATGGTTCCCGAAGATCCGACGGATATCAATGAGACAAACCGCCGTCTCGATGAGGTGACAGACTACCTTCTCGAAAAGACCAAGGGCACGGGAATCAAGGCACTCTGGACAACGGCGAATATGTTCAGCAATCCGCGCTTTATGAACGGCGCGGGCAGCAGCAACTCCGCCGATGTCTTCTGCTTTGCTGCCGCACAAGCAAAGAAGGGTATTGAGCTCGCCGTCAAGCTCGGTGCACAGGGCTATGTATTCTGGGGTGGACGTGAGGGCTATGAGACACTGCTCAACACCGATATGAAGCTCGAGCAGGACAATGTCGCCCAACTGTTCCGTATGGCGCGTGACTATGGACGCAAGATCGGCTTCACAGGCGATTTCTACATCGAGCCGAAACCGAAAGAGCCCATGAAGCATCAATACGATTTTGACGCGGCAACCGCGATCGGCTTCCTTCGCAAGTACGGACTCGACAAAGATTTCCGCATGAACATTGAGGCGAACCATGCAACGCTGGCGGGGCACACGTTCCAACACGAGCTGCGCGTCTCGGCGGTCAACGATATGATGGGCTCCGTCGATGCGAACCAGGGTGATCTGCTCCTCGGGTGGGATACGGATCAGTTCCCGTCGAACGTCTACGATACAACAATGGCGATGTACGAGATCCTCAAAGCCGGCGGCTTGCGCGGCGGACTCAATTTCGACGCGAAGAATCGTCGTCCGAGCAACACGGTCGAGGATATGTTCGAAGGATTCATTGTCGGTATGGATACGTTTGCACTCGGCCTCATCAAGGCGGCGGCACTCATCGAGGACGGACGCATCGACCGCTTCGTCAAGGAGCGCTATGCTAGCTACGAGACAGGCATCGGCAAAGAGATCCGCGAGGGCACGGCGACGCTCGAGTCCTGTGCAGCCCATGCTGCTGCAATGAAAGTTCCTGCCGATCCGGGTTCGGGCAGACAGGAATATTTAGAGGGTGTTGTGAACAACGTACTCTTCTCCACCGGGTGCTGACAGACCGAATGCCCTCCATCGCTCACGCTGCACCCTCTCACTGCGGCGAGCGCGATGGAGAGCGAGGAGGTGCACACTATCCTCGGACGAGAAAAATGACTGAATACAACCAAGGGAAACGGGTCTCTTTTGCCGGGAGATCCGTTTTTTCTGTCGATACGATGTCGGCGTGCAGCCGAAATGCTCATTAAACAGCTTCGTCAAATAGCGCACATCGGAGAACCCACAGGCAATACTGATCTCAAGAATGCGCTGATCGGTTGTCTCGACAAGATGACAGGCGTGCTCAAAACGACGCTCACGCAGATACTCCTGAAAGGAAAGTCCGAGCATATCCTTGAAGAAATGTGAGAGATAGGTCAGCGATAGATGCTCCCGTCGCGCGATCTCACCAAGCAGGAGCTTACGCTGATAGTTTTCCTCGATGTACGCGATGATGGAGAGCAGTCGGTCAGCACGCTCACGCTGTGGCAGATCGTCCTCACCGCGCAGAACAGTCACAGGCAGGTGCGTATGCAGCAGCGCATAGATATCACCGATGCAGCCAAGACAGCGAAACTCATACCCCATGGTGCGCGCAAAGAATGCTGCCCCAAGATCCATAAGCGCATCGGCGAGACGTTCATACTGCGCCGAGCTCTGCGGGAAGGTAAGGCGAAGCGTGGGACTGCCGCCATAGCGCAGATTCATCGCCTCCGGAAAGATGCGCGCGACCAGCTGCGGCGAGACCTGCGCAATGAGGAGCAGCCCGTCTCCGCAGCCACCCGAAAGGAAACGATGTGGCTCCATCGGATTGATGAGATAGAGATCGCCGCGCCAGAGCCGATGCTGCATTCCGCTCACCTCGATGAGGGCGGTTCCCTCGAGAACGATGCCGATCTCCATATCGTGATGCAGGTGCATAGTCCGTTCCTCCATGCGCACGAGGAAAACATTGAGGTCACGCAGTTGCTCATAGGAAAAATCATCATAAAAAGACATGGTTCTCTCCCTTCAAAAACAGGGCTGCTCTCATCGAGCAGCCCTTTATTGTGCCCCGCCCTTTTGCGCATCTCCAGCCTTGGCAAGGGGTTAGTGCAGGTGTGGAAACACACCCTTTAGGGCCGGATAGAGTTTTCGATACGCCGCATAACGCTCCTCATAGCGTGCCACAAGCTCAGACTCCGGTTCCACCGTCTCCACAACGCGGACGAGTGCGGCAACGGCATCTGCAACGCTCGGATAAGTGCCGCACGCAACCATTGCAAGCATCGCGCCGCCCATACCGGGCCCCTGCTCCGAGGCGAGGATGTCGAGTTTTACATTCAGCACATTCGCAAAGATCCTCTGCCAAAGTTTCGACTTCGCACCACCGCCACAGATCTTACTCCGCTCGATGCCGATACCAAGCTGACGCGCAACCTCGATACTGTCCCGCATCCCGAACGCCACGCCCTCGAAGAGTGCCTGCACGAGGTCACGCCTCTCCGTATCGAGCGACATACCGATGAACGCCGCACGTGCATCCGTATCGTTGATCGGGCTGCGCTCCCCCATGAGATAGGGCAGGAAAAAAACGGAGTTATACCCGAGACGATCGTCTGTAATCCCCTCCTGTTCCGCCGCATAGTCCTCTGCGCGGAGTACCTTGTCCATAAACCACTGATTGCAGGATGCCGCGCTCAGCATCACGCCCATCAGGTGATAGTTCCCGTCCGCGTGGGCAAAGGAGTGCAGTGCATTGTGCGGATCGACGCCGAATTTCTCGCTCGTGATGAAGATCGTTCCCGACGTGCCGACGGAAATATTGCACGCGCCCTCACCCACAGTGCCCGTACCGACGGCGGCAGCGGCGTTGTCCCCTGCCCCTGCTGCGACAAGCGTCTCCGCAGGAAGTCCGAGACGCGTCGCCGCCTCGGGGAGGAGCGTCCCAACGGGAGCGTAGGAAGCAAAGAGCTTTGGCATCTGCGCCTCCGTTACACCGACAATCGCGAGCATTTCCTTTGACCAGCAGCCGCGCTTCACATCGTAGAGCAGAGTTCCCGCCGCATCCGACGGTTCGGTGCAGTGCACACCTGTAAGTACATAGTTGATATAGTCCTTGGGCAGCATGATCTTATCAATGCGTGCAAAGAGTTCCGGCTCGTGCTTCTTCATCCAGAGCAGCTTCGGTGCAGTAAAGCCGGCAAAGGCAATGTTCGCCGTCGCCGCACTCAGCTTTTCCCTGCCAACCGTTTCGTTGAGAAACCGAACCTCCTCCGCCGTGCGTCCGTCGTTCCAGAGAATCGCAGGACGGATCACGCGGTCCTCTGCGTCCAGAACGACAAGCCCGTGCATCTGTCCGCCCGCTCCAATGCCTCTGACCAGAGACGCATCGAAGCCCGCCAGGAGAGCAGGAATCCCCTCCTCTACAGCACGCACCCATGCAGCAGGATCCTGTTCGCTCCACCCCGCCTTTGGAAAGGAGAGCGGGTAGTCGCGTGATACAATATTTTTGATATCCCCCGTTTCATCCATCAGCAGGAATTTGCATGCGGATGTCCCAAGATCAATGCCAATATAAAGCATAATATCCCCCTATCATATCACTTTGTCGACTGGTTGTAGATGTCGAATGCGACGGCGGCGAGGAGCACCATCCCCTTGATCGCCTGCTGCCAGTCAATGCCAACCCCCATAATGGACATACCATTGTTCAGCACGCCCATGACGAGACCGCCGACCACCGCACCGATGATCGTGCCGACACCGCCCGATGCCGATGCTCCGCCAATGTAGCACGCAGCAATCGCATCAAGCTCGAACATCATACCTGCTGACGGCGCCGCTGCATTGAGACGTGCCGAGAAGACGAGCCCCGCAATCGCGGCCATCAATCCCATGTTGACAAAGACAAGAAAGCGCACCCAGCGTGTCTTAATTCCAGAAAGCTGCGCTGCACGCTCATTGCCGCCGACCGCATAGATGTGACGGCCGAATACCGTGCGATTACAGATGAACGAGTAGAGTGCGACGAGGAAACCGAGCAGAATGAGAATGACGGGCAGCCCCTTGAACTGGTCGAGCCAGTAGCACGAAATGAGACTGACGAGGATGATTGCAGCACATTTTACTGTAAAGAGCGACATACTGTCCGCCGGAATACCGTGACGGACGCGCTGACGACGACCGTTTGCCACAAGGTAGACACCGATCGCAGCAATGATGACGCCGACAAGCATCGTACTCATCGGAATTGCACCGATGACGGGAATATCTGCAAGGAATCGCTGTGCGACAAACTGATAGCTGTCGGGGAACGGCGAGAGCGTGTTGCCGTCCAGAATAATCATCGTCGCACCGCGAAAGAGCAGCATCCCCGCGAGTGTCACGATAAATGCAGGCACACGCACAAACGCAATCCAGAAGCCTTGCCACGCACCGATCAAAAGGCCAAGTGCAATACAGGAGATGATCGTCACAGGTACGCTCATGCCCATCGACACGATCATTGTCGCGGCAACTGCACCAATTACGGCGACCACCGAGCCGACCGAGAGATCAATGTCCCCCGTCAGGATGCAGGGCAGCATGCCAATCGCAAGGATGAGGATGTAGCTGTTCTGCATGATGAGCTTAGAGATATTCATCGGCGCGAGCAGTACACCGTCCGTACACCACTGGAAGAAGAGGGCAATCGCGATCAGTGCGATGAACATCGCGTATTTGTGTACGGCAGTCTGCCAAATAGAACCGGCACTAAGTCCGACCGCCGCCGTCTCTTTTTTCTCACTCACGTTGTTTTCCTCCTTTTTCCCTCAGCTTGCCTTGCGGCGCACATTGCTCTGCATGATATAGCGCATTATACTCTCCTGCGAGGCTTCCTCCGCAGGAAGTTCCCCGACGAAACGACCTTCGTTCATGACATAGATGCGGTCACTGATGCCGAGCACTTCCGGCAGCTCCGAAGAAATAACGAGAACACATTTCCCCGCTGCGGCGAGTTCATTGATGACACAGTAGATCTCATATTTCGCCCCCACATCGATGCCACGCGTCGGCTCATCAAGGATGAGCACATCGGGGTCGGCGTACAGCCAACGTGCAAGCATGACCTTCTGTTGATTGCCGCCCGAGAGATTGCGGGCTGCCTGATAAATACCAGGTGCTTTGATGCGCAGCTTCTTCAGATACTCCTCCGCAACACCAATCTCTTCCTCCGCGCGAATCACGCCGCGTGTAGCAAGCCGCGTGAGTGTCGGCAGACTGATGTTCTCGCGGATGCTCTGTCCGAGGATCAGCCCCTGCCCCTTACGATCCTCCGTGACGTAGGCAATGCCGCTCGCAATCGCTTCACCCACACTGTTTATCTGTATTTCCTTTCCATCCTTAAAAATTTTTCCTGTGATGTTGCGTCCGAACGACTTTCCAAAAATACTCATCGCGAGTTCTGTTCGCCCTGCACCCATCAGTCCTGCGATCCCGACCACCTCACCACGGCGTAGACGCAGATTCACATGATCGACCACCTGACGCCCCGCAATATAGGGGGACTCCACGCACCAGTCCTTGACCTCGAGACATACTGCGCCGATCTTTTGGTTCTCGCGCGCGGGATAGCGGTCAGTAATCGCCCGACCGACCATTCCCTGAATGATGCGCTCCTCCGTGATCTCGTCCGTATGCTTATCCAGCGTCTCGATCGTGCGGCCATCGCGGATGACCGTGATCTTATCCGCGACACGCGTCACCTCGTTCAGCTTATGTGAGATGATGATTGCCGTCATGCCCAGACGCTCACGGAGATCGAGGATCAGATCGAGCAGCTTTTCGCTGTCATCGTCGTTCAACGCTGCCGTCGGCTCATCGAGAATGAGGAGACGCACATCCTTCGCGAGTGCCTTTGCAATCTCCACGAGCTGCTGCTTGCCTACACCCATCTTATTTACGGGCATTCCCGGCAGATCGTCGAGCCCAACGCGTTTCATCAGCTCAACCGCACGACGGTGTACCTCCTCCCAGTTGATAATCCCCCGACTTGCCTGTTCATTGCCGAGAAAGATGTTCTCCATGACCGACAGATATGGAATAAGTGCGAGCTCCTGGTGAATGATGACAATACCGACCCGTTCACTTTCACGGATGCTCCGAAATTTGCACTCCTCTCCGTCGTAGAGAATCTTCCCTCCATAGCTCCCATAGGGGTATACGCCGCTCAGCACGTTCATAAGCGTAGACTTGCCCGCACCGTTCTCACCAACAAGCGCATGGATTTCACCCGCACGGATGACAATATCCACTTGATCAAGTGCACGTACACCCCCGGGAAAGACTTTTTCGATATTCTGCATTTCGAGCAGGATGTCTGCCATGTCACCCCTCCTAGCAAGAAGCCCTCTGCGGCCTCGGTCATAGTTCCGAGCATCCGGCAGAGGGCAGTATCACAATATCCTTTTTACTTCTGCAGTTCCGCCTCGGTATAATAGCCGGAGTCGATGAGCAGCTGCTTGTAGTTGGACTTGTCCACAAACTTGGGTTCGAGGAGGTACGATGGTACAACCTTCACGCCGTTGTTGTAGTCCTTCGTATTGTTCACCTCGGGCTCCTGCTTTGCGAGAATCGCATCTACCATCTTTACAACCTCATCTGCAAGCGCACGCGTGTCCTTGAAAACGGACATCGACTGCTCGCCCGCAACGATTGCTTTCACGTTTGGCAGATTCGCATCCTGCCCCGTAATGACAGGCAATGGACGATCCGGCGTATTATAGCCCGCCGACTTGAGTGCCGACTGCACACCGAGCGAAACCGAGTCGTTCGAGCAGAGCACTGCATCCAACTTTGCGCCTGTGTAGTACGTCGTCAGAATGTTATCCATGCGTTCCTGCGCCTTCGCCTCATCCCAGTTCGGTGTCGCGCACTGCTCACGCGTCATCTGCCCCGAGCGGACGACAAGCTGTCCCTTATCAATGTAAGGCTTGAGCACATCCATCGCACCGCCGAAGAAGAAGTTCACGTTATTGTCATCCATCGGACCTGTCGAAAGCTCAATGTTGAAAGGTCCCTTGCCCTCAGCAAGTCCGAGACGATCTGCGATATACTGTCCCTGAATCTTGCCGACAAGATAGTTGTCGAAGGTTGCATAGTAGCTGACCGCGTCTGTGTTCATGATGAGGCGATCATAGGCAATGACTTCAACGCCCGCACTCTTTGCCTCGTTCAGGACGGAGGAAAGTGCGCTGCCATCAATTGAGCCGACCACAATGATCTTACAGCCCTTCGTAATCATATTCTCGATCTGGGAGACCTGCGTCTCCACCTTGTTCTCTGCAAACTGCAGATCGACATCATAGCCCTTCTCACGGAGTTTCTTCTCCATGTTTGCGCCATCCTGATTCCATCGCTGTAGCGATTTTGTCGGCATGGAGACACCAACCTTGACGCCCTTCGTGTCGCCCGACGCAGCCTTGTCGGAACCGCCACCGCATCCCGCAAAGAATGCAGCCGTCATGACCGCAAGACCCGCGACGAGGAGTTTCTTGAATCTCATCCTTCATCATCCTCCTGACAAAAATCTACTACAATTACAGGGAAATTCCCTGCCGTCCGTGCTCGAACAAATTTATTTCATCAAACGATTAAGATATATTACTATACCTTATGGTCTAATAACTGTGCTCGAGCACATTTATAGAATAGCAGTAGGCTTGATATTTGTCAAGTGTGAGTTTGCAGAATCCACGCGAAATATTTGTAAAAGTGCGCCAAAACAACTATAATAGGCATATATGCAAGGGAGTTGTTCGCATGATTACGATTAAACAGATTGCAGAGCTGTGTGGCGTTTCGCGCGGCACAGTCGACCGCGTCATCAATGGACGCGGCAACGTCAAGGAGGAAAAGCGTGCCCTCATTTTGAAGACCATGGCAGAGTTCGGCTATCAACCGAATCCGGCGGCACGCGCACTTGTTTCGCAAAAGCAGAGTCCCATCACCGGCGTCATCATTTCAGCAAGCGAGATCCAGTTCTTTGCACCGATCATCGAAGCCTTACGCAAGACGGCAGATTACTACGAACGCTTTGGGCTCCAAGTACGTTGGCATCTTCTCACAGGCTACAGCGTCACCGAGCAATGTACTGCCATTGCCTCCCTGCGTGCAGAGGGTGCGGAGGCAATTATCATCAATCCAATCAGCGATGCCGATGTCATCAGCACGCTCGAAGACGCCATCTGCGACGGCATCTTCGTGATCTCGCTCAATAATGATTTCGCCTCAGAAAAGCCCCACGTCTATGTGGGCAGCGACTACGCGGCAGGTGGACGTACGGCGGCGGCACTGTTGCGCAAGATCTGTACTGGCCCCATCCGTGCGGGCGTCAGCTACAGTGGTGAGCGTATGCTCGGGCATTATCAGCGTGTCGAGGGATTCCGCAGCCGCCTTTCCGTCGAAAAGGACTGCGGAATCACAGCCGTCATGGAGGACTCTGACGACGACATCCATGCTTACGAGGAAACGCTCCGGATGATTGACGACCACCCCGCCATGAACGCCTTCTTCATCGCCACATCGGGCGGCGCACACGGTGTCTGTCAAGCGCTCGTTAAGCGCGGCCGTACAGATATTACCGTCGTCACCTTCGACATCATCCCCGCCATCCGACGCGCCATACAGAGAGACATCATCAATGCCGCCATCTATCAGCACCCACGCCGACAGGGGCAGGTCGCTATGCAGCTCGCCTACGACCGCCTCATTAGCGGCATTGTTCCCACGCGCAGCGAGTATCTCATGACGAACGAGATTCGGATTCTTGAGAATCTGTAACCACGCAAAAAGCCCTTTCCTTCGCGTATCCGCCGCAAAGGAAAGGGCTTTTCCAAAAATAAGGTACTAAGAAGCGCTGATAAAATCAACGATTCCGAAGAAATATCCACCGCACAAAATACTCAAGGGCATCGTACGGATTGACGTTCATACGATCCCCTTGTTTTTATACGAACCTAGTGTTTTACACAGCTGTGGCTTCGGATGCGTTCACCTCAATGCCGAACATCGCCATATCGTCCTCGACATTCGTGATGCCGCCGATGCCGAAGGTCTCGACGAGTACCTTTGCGACGTTCGGGGAGAGGAACGCAGGGAGCGTGGGGCCGAGGTGGATATTCTTCACACCGAGGTGGAGCAGCGCAAGGAGAACAATAACCGCCTTCTGCTCGTACCACGCGATGTTGTATGCAATCGGCAGATCGTTGATGTCGTCCAGACCGAAGACCTCTTTGAGCTTCAGTGCAATCAGAGCGAGTGAGTAGGAGTCATTGCACTGACCTGCATCGAGCACGCGCGGAATGCCGCCGATGTCGCCGAGATTCTTCTTGATGTACTTGTACTTCGCGCAGCCCGCCGTAAGAATGACGGTGTCATGCGGCAGAGCCTCGGCGAACTCGCCATAGTAGTCACGCGACTTCATGCGGCCGTCGCAGCCGCCCATAACGACAAACTTCTTGATCGCGCCGCTCTTGACCGCCTCGACCACCTTGTCCGCCACGGCAAAGACCTGCTCGTGGGCGAAGCCGCCGACGATCTCGCCCGTCTCCAGCTCCGTCGGAGGTGCGCACTTCTTCGCGCACTCGATGACGGGCGTGAAATCCTTGTCGCCGTTGACGAGGGGGATGTGCGTACAGCCCGGCACGCCGACCGCAGCCGTCGTGAAGAGACGATCCTTATAGCTGTCCTTCGGCGGAACAACGCAGTTCGTCGTCATGAGGATCGCGCCGTTGAACTTCTCGAACTCCTCTTTCTGCAGCCACCATGCATTGCCATAGTTGCCGACGAGGTTGTCGTACTTCTTGAACGCAGGGTAGTAGTGCGCAGGGATCATTTCGCCGTGAGTATACACATCGACGCCCGTGCCCTTCGTCTGCTCCAAGAGACGCTCGAGATCCTTGAGGTCATGCCCCGAGATGAGGATGCCGGGACGATTGCGGACACCGAGCTTCACCTTCGTGATCTCGGGATGACCGTACGTGCCCGTGTTCGCACCGTCGAGCAGAGCCATCCCCGCAACGCCCCACTTGCCCGTCTCAAGAACGAGAGCTGTCAGTGCATTGCCGTCGAGGGAGTCGTCGAGCAGCTGTGCCAGTGCGCGCTGCATGAACGCATCGATCTCCTCGTTTTCGTGGCCGAGTGCATTTGCGTGCTCGACGTAGGCGGACAGCCCCTTCAGACCATACGTCGTCAGCTCACGCAGGCTGCGGACATCCTCGTTCTCCGTTGCGAGCACGCCGACCGTCTTAGCCTTTGCCTCGAACTCCGCACGCGGAGCCGTCCAGCGTGCCGCCTCAGGAAGCTTCGACGCATCGGAGAGCTGGCTGAGGAGATCCGCCTTCAGCGCAAGCGTCTCCTCAATCACGTCGATGATCGCCTCACGGTCGAAGTTCGCATTCGTGATCGTAATGAAGAGGTTCATCGTCACGCGATGGTTGACCTCGATCGCGACCTTCTTCCCCTCGGCACGCAGTGCCGTCGTCACCGCGCCGAGCCCCTTCGTCACATAGACGAGCAGATCCTGCATCTCCGCGACATCCGGCTTCTTGCCGCAGACGCCCTGCACCGTGCAGCCCTTGCCGCCTGCTGTCTCCTGACACTGATAACAAAACATTTTAGCATCCATGAGAAACTCTCCTTTGCTGTCATATACAATACACATTTGTTGCGTTGATTATAGCAAAGAGGTCTCTCTATAGACGTAACATTTGTTACCAGTCAATAATCAATAGAAATTCTCAGCAAAAAGCTCCTTATGCTGGATCACTGCAGCATAAGGAGCTTTTTTGCAGCCGATTCCGTCATCTGAACTTTGGATCAAATGCTAGAATATCTGAAAGGGTGTCAAACTCATAGACGACCCCTTGCGAATAGCACTTTCGATCAGAAAAACACCGGAGCGGCTGGCAATCACAGTATGGCCAGAGCGAAGGGCACCACGTACACCATTGAGTGCAAGTAAAAAGACAGCTGCACTCACATCGTTGATCGCCGTACAAACGAGTGGGAAAAGAATACCGATGGGCAGCAGTCCCTCCGTCGCCTCATACACACCCGCCGCATACAGATAATTATTACAGCCCCATAGGAAGCCACTCGCAACACCGAGCAAAAGCCATAGAGGATAGCGATTCATCACATATCTCCTAACAGATCATGCACCTTTGCCGGGTACGTCTTTGCGAAGCGCAGCTGATTCTCAGCATACACACCAAAAGATGTGCCAAGAGAGCTTTTATAGGCACACCATAGACTCCACAAAAGTCCGCCCACCGCCATATAGGCATATACCCTCGCCTTGATTTGCTCGTCGACTCCCTCGGGAAAGTAGCCTGCAAGCAGCTGCGTTGTCTCCGCTTCTGCATAGTTCGCATAGATTGCGAACATCGCGACATCAACAAGAGGATCGGAACATGCCGCATACTCCCAGTCAATAAGGTAGAGGGATTCACGTCCCTCAACGAAGAGAAAGTTATCAGAAATCGAGTCGATATGGCAGAGTGTATCTCTATTTTCTAAGAACGGCGCAAGAAATGGACGCAAAGAAAAAACAGCTTCCCTTATACTCATGTATTCAGAGCAGACATTCACCCCCCCCCATTAAGGACTTCTTCATAATGGATCACAGCCTCAAAAGGGTTAAACGTACTCGCACCACACAGTCTGCGCTCATGAAAAGAACGCAGCGCTTTCATGCAGGAATGCACCTCATCCATATTCATAGGATCACAGACATGAGTGTCTTCATAGTAGCGCGAGATCTTATAGCCCGGTTCAATGCTGAGTGCAACAATATCCTCTGTGATGTCCGTACAGCGAAGCATTTCATAGACAGCCTTCTCATTCTCACGATCGATTAAAAGCTCGGTCCCCTTTCCGTTGCAGCGAAAGATATATTTCTTCCCCTGTACGTCAAACAGGAAGGAGTCATTTGTCATACTCGCCTTGAGGGGCAACAGGACACCGGACGCCGCCTTCTTACCAAAATACTGCTTAATCGTACGCCGAATGAATATCTCTTCTGCCGAATTTGGACACACCGGCTTGTCAAGCTCCATCAGATCTCGCCCCATTTCCCCATCACGCAAGCCCCAACTCCGCCCGCTGCACACGAAATACCTCCCGCAAATCCACATACAGCCCCTCGGGCCAGAGATCGATTTCGAGCGGAACGGGCAACATCAGTGGATCGGCAAAAAGCAGCATCGCAAGAGTCAGACAGGCACGTTGCTCCCACTCCACTGCATTGGCATAGAGCTCCTTCAACTTTACGAGAATCTGCTGCTCACCCCATACGAAATGATCGCTCCAGGGGTGCATGGAGAGCATCTCCAGATAAAGAGGATACCACTCCTGTTCACAGAAATGCGGCAGGAGGTCAGAACTCCTCCCCATGATCGAAACAAGAATTTTCTTCGCCTCAAAAAGCCGCTGCTCGATCTCTGGCAGACAGGCCGTGCGCGGATGAAAGCTTTCTGCGAAGTCCCTTTTGATACGGTCAGCAATGCGCTGTGCCGCACCAATATGCTTTGCTCGGAACTCCTCGACGATCTTCCGCCGCTGATGCGCCAAAGGATCTTCATAACGAATCAGCCGCTCCAAATAATACGCTGCCTCATCCCAGTTCTCAGCGACATAACTGCCCGCAGCCATTTTCTTATAATCATCGCTCAGTTCGTTGTCATTCGGACAATATACAAGCGGTCGCTCCAACAGAAAAAAGGGCACGCACGTCCCTGTCCCTTAGTCGATCCAACACGGTGGGACGTACTGTGGCCCAATCCTCTTTTGACCGAACATATTCCTCCTGCCGCATTCCATTTACGATGAGTTCCTCCGGAAATTCTGAAATGCCGTCATTTCGATGAAACCCATATTTTTCATGATATCGAACAGACGCAATATTATCACATACGATATGCGCATAGCAGATATCTACGCCAAACGCCCCATACATATAGTCCGCAAAGAGCACTGTTGCCTCTACAAAGAGCACGCTACCGCGATAATGGCGGTCGCCGACGAGGAGCCGTCCCGTGATGCAGAGCCGCTGTGCCCTATCATAGTCCGTCCACCCCATCGTCGCAAACGGAATATTTCGCTTCTTATCCACAACGACGAGAAGCCCCTGTGTCGGGTCATTGCGATATTGCTCATACCACGCGCGTTGCTTGTCCATCGTAAGGTGAAAAGGATGGTTCAGATAGCGGTTATTCTCTGTGTCATTGCGCCACGTAATGATATAGGGAAAGTGTTCCTCTGCTACCTCCATCAAATATACAGATCGTCCGTCCAGTTGAAATTTCTGCATCCTATCCTCCAGTCACAGCAACAAGATTGCCTGCCAATGGTTTTTCAATTCATTCGAATCGACATTCTACAAAGGCTGTATCACTGTATATGTGAGAATACAGACGGAGACATCAACTTCTGTCATGCACTATCCCCCCGAATACGCATTGACCGTATCAATCACATAACCGATCTCATCCGCCCGCATCCCGTTGAATATCGGTAGGCTCAGCACCTCGTCCGCATACTGCTCGGCGACGGGGAAACTGCCGCATCCATAGCCGAGGTTTGCATAACACTCCGCCAGATGCGGCGGAATCGGATAGTGAATAACCGTCTCGATACCGTGCTCCTTGAGATAGGCCTTAAAATGATCGCGCGTTGCCGTCCGCACAACGACCTGATGATAGACATGTTCTGCCCCATCGCGCAGCTGCGGCAGGCTGATATACTCGTTATGAATCCCGGCAAGGTATTGCGCCGCAATCTCTCTGCGCTCTGCGGTCAGCTCCGACAAATGCCCAAGTTTGACACGCAACAGTGCCGCCTGAATCTCATCCAGACGAGAGTTAGTCCCGCACAGCTCGTTATGATACTTCTCCTTACTCCCGTAATTGCGAAGCATGCGGATACGCTCAGCAAGCCCCGCATCATCAGTCACAATCGCCCCCGCATCACCAAATGCGCCGAGGTTTTTCGTCGGGTAGAAACTGAAGCAGCCAACATCCCCAAAGCGTCCCGTCATCGTCTCGCCGAAGTGTGCCCCATGTGACTGGGCGCAATCCTCGATCACAGCAAGATGATGCGCCTTGGCGGCCGCCATCACAGACGGCATATCTGCCGCCTGTCCGTAGAGATGAACGGGCATGACGGCACGTGTACGCTCCGTAATCGCAGCTTCAAGTTTCGATGTGTCCAGATTGTAGTATTCGTCAGGTTCGACAAATATGGGGGTTGCTCCGTTTGCCGTGACCGCAAGCACGGTTGCAATATAGGTATTCGCCGGTACAATGACCTCATCTCCTGCACCGATACCAAGCGCAGCGACAGAGAGCGTCAGCGCATCGAGTCCCGAGTTCAGCCCAACCGCATATTTCGCACCTGTATATGCCGCAAACTCCTCTTCGAATGCCTCGAGTTCCGGTCCCATGATATACCACCCCGAACGCAGGGCACGCAGTGCCGCCGCCTCATACACAGTGGCGTGAAGCTCATACTGCCGTCCGAGTACAGCAAGATCAATCTTCATGCCCGTTCCTCCCCTTGTACCATACGCAGGAATTCATCATAGTCGCGGATATAGTCTGCCTCATCGTAGACCTCGGACGCGAGCACCAAGAGCACGGCATCCGACGAGAAATCATACATCTCTCTCCACATGGCATGGGCGATGTAGAGTCCCTCATAGGGTTTTTCAAGCTGGACAATTTTCTTCTCTCTGCCATTATCCAGACGAATCTTGCATGTCCCATGAATACAGATCAAAATCTGTTCAAGCTTTTTATGCGCATGATGTCCGCGCACAACGCCCGAAACAGTATCGTACATATAGTAAACACGCTTAATGCGAAAGGGGATGTCATTGAACTCCTCCAATGCAACAAGCATGCCACGCTCATCTCCATGTGGCTGAAACATATATTTCACAATCTGCATAAATCCCCTCAATTCACCATTTTCGTCCAAATATACGCATACAAGGCTTTCTGCGTACTCATATCCACAGCAAACCAAGAAATATCATAGTTTGATTGATCTTCCCAGATAATTCTTTTTAGATTTTCTGCAAATTCATCTTCGGTTACAACGAGCTTCATGGCGTTCATACAAGCCTCTTTTCCGCTTCGATAGACAGGATCTCCGATAAAGCGCTTGATCTCGGCAAACAGCTTATTCATATCGGTAAACTCGATGCCAAGGGGCTCTGTATGCGGCAACAGAACGGACTCTGCCCCCGCGGACTTTGGCAGACAACGGAAAGTTATCGGCGGTCGTCCCGCCAACACACTGTACTGGGTCATAAGACCGCCGATCTGAGGGCAGGTATTGAGATACATATCCACATGCTGCAGAATCTGAAACAAATCGCTCCGCTCGGCCGAACAAAATACTCTCCCTCGGTATTTCTTCGCTAATTCGATCAAAGGATTTGCATGACTTTCTATATTCACCGTTCCCGCATACCAAAATTTTGTATGTGGAAACTCGTGTAAACAGAAATCAACAATACGGTAATAGCTGTTTTCCCGATCGATCGTTTTATAACAGGTGCCTCCCGAAAATATAACAAAGTCACCTTCTTCTTTTTCAAACGGAAAACCTGCAAATGAGATATCCTCATCAACAAATGGATAATAAGGCTGTTTCAATATTTTTTTCATTGGAATATTACGATGGATACGTGATACATTTGCACCGAAGTCACGAAATTCCAGACAGAAATCGAATGCCTGTCTTCCCAGCCAGAATGCATGATCCGTCAGATTGATCTGATAGCGCTTCATCTTGCCGGACATCTGCATAAATGCCAAAATTGCACTGATATCCCATGGCGTCGTACACAAAAAGCCAACATCAGGACAAAAATCGGTGATCGCCTGGCAAATATCTTGGTAGTAATCAATATAAGATGGGTTCGATTCATTCGAAAGATAGTGTATTCTCCCGGAACATCTTTTTAGTGTCTTCTCGATTATAGGAATATTTCCGAATGCCTGTTCAACTGTGATCAAGAGAACATCCACATCCATTTTACTTAACGCTCGTAAATAAATAAGGGAAAGCCCCCGCGTGTCAAGTCCAAACCCATCATAGAATACAATCCTTCGCCGGTCATGATTACGCGGGGGATAGGATGGACACAGCAGATGGTCCAGCAGCTCACTCAGATAACTCTCCATAACATCATCCGTGAAGCACTGACTTGGGTTATAGATCTGCATAGCCAAATAGCTCAAATCAGACAGGGCTTTCTCAATATATCCATTACGTATGTTACAGCCAATCATCCTGAGAAACTGCTGGCACTCTTCCTGAAACTCATCCAGTTTACGTTGTGTATCGGCATCGATGACAGGGGATTTTATGGTGTCATCATCGACCCGACAGCGAATGATCTGTGCAGGGTTACCGGCAACAACAGCATAGGAAGGTACAGGCTCCATAACAACGCTGCCAGGAAGAACTATTGCACCGTCATCAATCTGTACCCCCTCCATAATCATAGCGCGGGCACCAATATAAACCTCATTGCCGATGACAATTTCCCGCGGCTCCAATGAACGCTCTTTTACAGACCCAAAGAGATAATTTTCGGCATAAGTATTTCTCGATATGCTTGAAAAAACAAATGACACCTCATAAGAAACGACAGAATCTCGTCCAAGCACAACATGGCATGCATCGTCTTCGACAATAAGATCTGCACTGCATACAGAGGTCCCCTCTTCTGCGGTCAGTGCTGTTCGCCCACTCTCATAAGAAATGACATGTCTGCACACATCTTTCTCCAGTGTCACATGGAATTTCATGCTGCAATCTCCCTTTTTTGCAAACAAAATGGTTAGGAAATCGTATTTCCCTGCTAACTCATCCCCCAAAGCTCCGTACACACATCATTTCCAATGATGCACTGATTACGTACGCCCCTTCGTCCATATCCATCCAGCCCCTGATCGGGTGCCCATGTATCGAAGGAATATGCTGCTGCAGACGCGCCACTCACTGCGCGCCGAATTTCTATCGAAACATTCGTGCCGAGCGCAGTATAGCGCCCAATCAATATAGGGGCATCCTCAGAGTCTGACAAAAGCGTCACACCGCCCACCTCGGAGCGCATCCCTGCCGTCAATATGGTATCTCGATCATTCCGTCGAAGTCTACACTCCTCTACCGCAATTTTTGGCAGCGGCAACGTTAGTGAGCAGTTCAATTCCTACACCTCATAACACTCACCGTCATACTCAAAACTGCGGAAACCGCTCCCGCAGCAAGGGCAGCAGGAAAAATGCGATGATACTGTTGACAAGTCCCTCCATGATAAGTCCCAGCGTAGAGGTAAGTGCAGCGGACATACTAGCGTAGAGCACCGCCCCTGCAAGGGTATATGCTGCCGCCATCCAGAGACTTGAGAGGAGGAGCGCGGCGATGATGCTCGCACGCGGTGCGATTGCATCCCCCCTGCGGCCGATGCGATAGATGATCTCCGCCATGACAAATTTGATGACGAGCGTCGGCACGATCCAAATGGCAAATCCGCCGAGTAGATCGGCGAGTGCCGAGCCGATGCATGCGGCAACGAGCGCACTGCGGCGCGGTGCGAGCAGTGCGAGCAGGAAGATCACCGCATCGCCGAGATGTGCGTAGCCGAGCGGAATCGGGATGTGCGGCAGATAGGTTGCAACAAAGACGAGAGCCGTCATAAGCGCGGTAAAGACAAGCTCCTGTGTGGTGAATGATGTTTTTCCTGTATGGTGCTGTTCCATGAGGTTATCCAAATCCTTTCCTAATGTCACTCTATACCATAGCACACAGCGCACCAAAATTCAATCTGCCAAACGAAAACGACCGCCCTACCGCAAGAACGCAATGAAGGGAGGTCGTTTTCATTTTATTTAGGACAAAACACGCACAAGATAGGTGAGCGAGTCCGACCAGAGCAGAACGCCGAGGAGGACGAGCACTACCCCCGCCGCCTGCTGGATGCGCGGAAGATACTGATAGAACGCACGCAGCTTCATAATGTGCCGCCGCCAGATGACGGCAAGCAGAAAGAACGGAACAGCAAAGCCGAGACTGTAGACGAGGAGCAGCAGCGCACCCGCGCCAACGGTCGCCGTATCACCCGCGTAGAGGAGGATGGTGGCGAGCATCGGCCCCGTGCACGGTGTCCATCCGAGGGTGAAGCCACAGCCGAGGAGGAATGCGCCTCCGATGCCGTCAAAGCCGCGCCGCTGAAATGGACGGTACTCACGCAGGAGCAGCGGAATCCGTATCCAGCCCGTCATGAAGAGCCCCATGATGATAATCAGCACAGCCGCGCCCTGCCGCAGGAGTTCCTGATAGGAGAAAAGCCATGTGCCGATCAGAGACGCCGATGCGCCGAGCAGAACAAAGACGAGCGTAAATCCCGCGAGGAATGCGGTCGTGTTCGCATACAGCCGCCGCGCCTCACCGCCGTCCTGCTGACTGTTCTTTGCAAGAATCAGGGAAAAGGTCGGCAAAAGAGGCAGTACGCACGGCGAGATAAACGAGAGAAAGCCCGCGAGGAATGCGCCGCCGAGCAGTGTCATTTCCATACGGTCCGCCCTCCCCGCATTGTGCTTTTAGAGCTTTCCGATGACATCTTCCAGCTCCTCTTTCGTCACGCCGCCCGTCTTGCGGAAGGCAATCTTGCCCTCCTTGTCAACAACCACGGTGGTCGGGATCGCCCGCACGCCGTAGAGAGTTGCCGCTGCCCCCTTCGTGTCGAGTACGACGGGCAGATCCGCCTTGCGCTCCTGCATGAATTTCTGCACGGGTGCAGCATCCTCCTGCAGGTTGACAGCATAGAAATCCACCGCATCCTTGTGCGCCGCATGGAACGCCGCAAGATCGGGGATCTCCGCCTGACAGGGCGGGCACCACGTCGCCCAGAAGTTGATGATGTAGGGCTTTCCCTTCGCCTCGACGGCGACATCCTCGCCCGCGAGGTTCTTGAGTGTAAACGTCGGCGCAGCTTCACCGCGCTGCCCCGAACCTTTGCTCTGTTCGGCGGACGGCTGTGCCTTTGCCGTCGTGCCCTGATCCGCACTGTTGCTCGTGCCGCAGCCCGTAATCATGCTGACGGCAAATACCGCCGCAAAAAGGGCTGTATATCTCTTCTTCATAATATTTCCTTCCTAAAGATCAAAGTTTCCAAGTTCGTACTGCGTCACGGCAACTGCCGCAAGTGCCGCCGTCTCCGCACGCAGAATGAGATGCCCAAGCGAAACGGACTGCGCCCCCGCCGCTTGGATTGCCGCTGCCTCGGCGGGGGAAAATCCGCCCTCCGCACCGACGATGAGAACGATGCGCCGCGCGTCGACGGAGCGCAGCACCGTACGCAGGGACTGCTCGCACTCGCCTTCGTAGCAGAATACAACGGCCGTATCGGGTGCACCAAAGAGCTCCGGATTCCGCAGGAGTGCGGACAGCGGTGTAATCGCCGCAACGGGCATGAGCGCCTGCCGTCCGCACTGCTTTGCCGCCTCGTCCGCAATCTTCTGCCAGCGCACGGCCTTCGCCGCTGCCTTTTTCGCATCGTAGCGTACGACGACATGCTCTGTTTCGACGGGATAGAATGCTGCTGCGCCGAGCTCGACCGCCTTCTGCACGATAAAGTCCATCTTCTCACCCTTGAGAAGTGCCTGTATGAGGATGACCTCGGCGTTCCTTGTCTTCGCCTGCGGCAGGTATGCCATGCGGCGAAGATGTACGCGGTCACGCTCGATGTGGCAGATCGCCATACGGGCAGCGCGGCCGTCACCACCGGCGACGATCACCTCATCCCCACTTTGTGCACGCATGACACGCACGAGATGATGTGCGTCCCCGCCCGTGATCTCAATTTCCTCCGCGAGCGCCCCCGCATAGAACAGCCTGCGCATCAGGGCTCCAGCTCTGCTGTGCGCCGGATGATCATCGCTGCCCACTCCTTTTCACAGGTCATGTCGAGGACAGTATAGCCATGCGCTGCTGCCGCACGCTCCACGTCGGCGATGCGGTCGTCAATGATGCCCGAGGCGAGGAGGACGCCGCCCGGAGCAAGATATGCGTCCAGCTGGTCGAAAAGGCGGATAATGATATCCGCAATGATATTCGCCGTGATGAGCGCAGCGGGCTCGAGCCCCGTACAGACCGCCAGCAAGTCACTCTGAAGGGCCGCAGCGTTATGCACATGGTTCGCGCGGATATTCTCCTCGGCAACGGAAACCGCGACGGGATCATAGTCCATTGCGATAACCTCGCCCGCACCGAGCTTCGAGGCGGCAATGGCGAGAATGCCTGAGCCGCAGCCCACATCGTAGACGCGCATCTGCGGGCATACGAGGTGCTCCAACCAGCGCAGGCACATCGCCGTCGTCGCGTGTGCGCCCGTACCGAACGCCGCTCCCGGGTCGAGATCGATGACGATCTCATCACCCTGGGGGGTATACTCCTCCCACGTCGGACGTACGACAATGCGCTGTCCGATTTTCTCCGTGTGGATGTACGCCTTCCATGTCTCTGCCCAGTCCTCATCGGCAACAAACGTGTGCGAGATCGTGCCCGCGCCGATGAGTGCACCCACGCCGCGCAGGTTCTCCACGCGCTCCGCGAGCGTCAGGAGACTTCCCTCCAGACGCGCATCCTCGGGAAGATATGCCCGCAGCGTCACGGTCTCCGTATCCTCGGCACGCGGCAGATCCGTATAGTCCCAGAGCCCCGCATCGATGTACGCATTCACAAGGGACGGATCGTCGATCTCTGTCCCCGCGACACCAAGCTCCATCAGGATATTCCCGATCAGATCCGCCCCTTCATGGGTGGTCACAACGCTCACCTGTGCCCAGCGCATACCATCACCCCCCCTATATTTTCCAGTCTTTTCTCTCTCGCTGAGAGCTATTATACAGGAATAATATTGGAAATGCGATAGATTTTTGGAGCGTTCGGGTGCAAAAAAGCTGCCGCACGGCTGTGCGACAGCTTTCTGCGAAGCAGGCGCAGCTTAGAGCTCTGCCTGCCAAAGTCCGTGCAGATTGCAGTACTCGAGCACCTTCACCGGGGTATCGCCGTCTGCCAGACGGAACGTAACCTCGGGGGCATCCACTGCGGTGAGATTGATGCGCTGTGTTCCCTTCTTCGTCACGAGGATGATGTACTCGATGAGATGCTCCTCGGTCATCGGATGGGCAACGGAGCCGACCTTGACATGCACCTCATTCTTAGCGGCATCGTACGTCGCGACGGGAACGTGCTTTTCCTGCGCAGCATCCACGGTATTCGGCCGGATCGCCGCAAGTTCCTGTCCGCCGACAGAGAGCTTTAGCTCTTCATCACCATAGACCTCAACCATGTGCTTTTTGTCTGCAAGATAAAATACTGACATAAATAACCCTCCCAATTGGTTGTAAAATACACAGCAAAATAAAATGGAAGAATGTCCTTCCTCAAAATGTGGAGTGTGAAAGATACCATAGACCGAATCTATTTCCTCTTTCACAAATAATAATTCTCCACAAAATAACATTCTCCTTCTTTTCTCCTAAAAATTTTTCAAAAAAGGGGTTTATTTTTTTCGCTCTCATTCGAATCGATAAAATCCTGTACAAGATAGCGCGGGCGTCGCTTTACCTCGAGATAGATCTTCGCAACGTACTCGCCGATGACACCAATGGAGAGCAGAATCAGTCCGCCGAGAAACCAAAGCGAGACGACGAGGCTCGTCCAGCCGACAATGGTCTCTCCCACGAAGTGCCGCACAATCGACCAAATGAGCATCAGCCCGCTGATGAATGAGATGACGATGCCCATCTGCGAGATGAGACGAATCGGACGCGCCGAGAGCGATGTCACCCCCTCCCACGCAAACGAGGCCATGCGCCGCCACGGATATTTCGAGTCGCCTGCAAGCCGCTGTTTGCGTGTATAGTAGACAATATCATGGGTCAGGCCGATCATGGGCACAATCCCGCGGAGAAAGAGGTTGACCTCCGAATATTCCGCGAGCGCCATAAGGGCACACCGATCCATCAGACGAAAATCCGCATGGTTGAACACAATATCCGCGCCAAGCGCACGCATCGCACGGTAGAAACTCTCCGCCGTAAAACGCTTCAGGAACGTATCCGACGCACGATTCTCGCGCACGCCGTAGACGATATTCGCCCCCGCCGCGTGCTTCTCAAGCATTGCGTCAATCGCGTCAATATCATCCTGCAGATCGGCATCCATGCTGATCGTCACATCCGCATGGGGAAGGACAGTCATGAGACCCGCGAGCAGCGCATTCTGATGCCCCTCGTTGTGGGCGAGATTGATCCCGGAAAAGTGCGGATTTTGCCTCGTACACTGACAAATCAAGCCCCATGTGCCGTCGCGGCTGCCATCGTTGACGAAGGCAATACGGCTTCGATCATGCACCTTGCCCAATGCGATCAGCCCCGCGAGCTTTTGCCCCAGTTTTTCTGCGGTATCGAGCAGCACTTCCTGCTCATTGTAGCAGGGTACAACGAGATAGAGGACGGGCGCATTCATTCTTTATCATCCTTAAAAATACAAAGTCCGTCACGCGCAAAGACAAGCTCCCAGTTCTCTGCGCCGAGCTCCTTCCGCATCTTTTGGTACATGAAATCACGCATGATGATGTACTTCGGACGTTCATCCGCGCGCAGCGCCGAGAGCGACGCCGCATGATTCGTATCCGCCTCGATGCCGGGAAGATCTGTGTAGAGCATAACGCCGGGGCGCAGCTGCTTGTCGATATAGAGCGCCCGTCCCTCTGCCTCGGCGGCCGCGTGGTAGTTTGCCGCATAGTGGAGCGCAACCTGTTTCACACTAAAATGCCCCTCAATGGCAGGCATCATAAAGCCAAAGGCGATGACCATCGTCACCACACCTGCAGCGACGTGCAGCCACGCCGCAAGCATAAGATTGTGCGATGCCGTAATGCTGTAGACGATCGCAGCGCCTAGGACAAGGGTGAGCGCACCGAGCCAGAGCCCTCCCTCTGCGAGCGGTGCGAGACTGTCCCCGCTCATCAGCCAGCCCATGCCCAGAACGAGAAACATGAGTGCGCTCCCGCCTGCCCATGCGAAATGAGTCTGCCGCCAGTCCTCAAGCATGCGTGCAAGATTCCAGCCGATGATGGTGGAGAGTGCGGGGGTCAGCAGCAGCATATAGGAGACTTGCTTCGTCTGCGCAATCGAGAAGAAAACGAGGACGAAGATCCACCACACTTGGAAGAAGGCGAGCATCCGCGCCTCCTCACCGAAACTTCGGCGAAAAGCATTCTTAACAGATTGAATGAGAAGGCCCGTCCACGGGAAAAAGCCAAGAATCAGAACGGGCAGATAGAACCACCAATGCGCGCGCACGGGATGGAGCGGTGCCGTAAAGCGGCTGACATTGTGGAATCCGATGAACTCGTAGAGGAACGCCATGCCGTGCACATCGTACATATAGAGATACCACGGCAGACCAACGACAACGACGAGCAGGAGCCCACGCAGGATGTGCATGCGAAAGATCTGCTCGAGCTGACGCGTCGCGAGCAGATAAAAAAAGACAATCCCCGCGGGGAAGACCACACCGATGGGCCCCTTTGTCATCACCGCAAGCCCACAGGCGAAATACATCAGCCAGTAGTGTCGATGGATGAATGAAAAGAGCGCCGCTGTCAAAAAGAACAGCAGCGTGGAGTCCGTCACAGATGCCTTGCCCATATACATGAGGATAATGCTCGTCCCCATGACGGCCCCCGACCAGAACCCCGTGCGTGCACCGAAGAGACGGGCCACAGCGAGGGCTGTCATGAGGATGGAGCCGATCGCCATAAGCGCCGCAGGGAGACGCGCCGCCATCTCGCTGAAGCCCCCGAACAGTTTCAGCGATGCCGTGACAAGCCAGTAGAATATGGGCGGCTTATCGTACCAGAATTCATTGTAGATACGCGGTGAGAGATAGTCTCCGAAGCGGATCATCTCCTTTGCCGTCTCCGCATAGACCGGTTCATCCGGGTCGAGGAGTGCCGTTCCGCCGATCCCAAAGAGGATCTGAAACGAAATGAGGCCGAGCAGCAGAAGATAGACCGGCCATGCAAGATTCTTCTCATCGTTCATGCAGATATACACCTCACCAATTCCAAAGAAATTATCTGCATTGTATCACATATTTTGCTTTTTACAACTGTACTAGATCAGGTTCTCCGCACAGTCGATATCCGTAATCAGAACATTGATAAAGCCGCCGCGGATGGCGCCGAGCACGGCATCCTTCTTTGCCCGTCCGCCCGCAACGCCGACACGGCGCGGGATCTTCTTCAGCGTATCGAGCGGAATACCCGCCACGCGCTCGTTGAAGTCTTGGAACGGTGTCGTATCACCACTCGCGTCAAAATAGCGCAGCGCAATATCCCCCACGGCCCCGCGTGATGTGAACTCCTCAAGAATCGCGCGGTCCACATACCCCGTCTGAAGGATCGTCGAGTGCTCCGTCGACGGAATCCCGATCCCCATCAGAACGAGATCGAGACGAGAGTATAGACGAATCACGTTGCGGATCGTCTTTTCCTCCAGGAATCCCTCGAGCACCTCCCGCCGCGAGAACACTGCAGGTGCGAAGAACTGCACGCAGTCCCCAACGAAGCGGTCGGCGAATTCCTGTGCGAGATAGTTGGAGTGGATATCGAGGCGGCTCTCGGCAACGCCGCCCACAAGCGGCACAAAGGTCGCCTTGATCGGGCTGCGGATAAAGTAATCCGAACGCACGACATTCTGAATCGCGAGCCCCATCGTGATGCCGACGAGATAGCCATCCAGCAGGACGCGTGACAGATACTCAAGCGTTGCACTGCCAATCTCCGAGCTGACGGGATACTGTCCGTCCGAGATGGGGCTGGACGGCACAATGATGGCCTCCTGCAGATGATATTTTTTCTCGAGCTCACGCTCCATCTTGCCGTAGGCAATGTTGTCCGGGTTCTGGATCTCGATGCGAACAATGCCGCGTTCCTTACCGATGGTAAGCATGCGCGAGACCGTCGGGCGCGAGATCCCGAGCACCTCGCAGATCTCCTTCTGCCCGAGCCCGTCCTGATAGTAGAGACTGCAGCATTTAAAGATGAGGCGCACATCGTCAACGATTTTCTTCATCGTGACCCCCTCTCATGAACGATAGAACACATTCTTGCTTTTGTAATACGCATTGACATATTTTCTATAACGCTGCGGAAAAAGGGGCTGCCGCTGCTGCGGCAGCCCCCATGAGCTTCATTTTAGTGGACTTCGATGCTTGCCCCCATCTTCATATCGTCCTTCACGAGCGGCACATCCCCTTTGAGCATGATGCAGCCCGGACGTTCCGGGGTCTCGCCGCCCTTGAACGAAAGCGTGCAGTGCCCAAGCTCCCTGAGCGTGTGGAGCGCCTCATCCCCGATGGCCGTGATGGTAAACGCCTTATCGCATAGAATCATCGTATCGCCAACCGCAGGATCCTCGTTATAGTTTGCCGGCGTGTGGAGGACGGAGAACTCTGCGAGCTCTTGCGGCGCATTGTTATTGAATAGGATGATAAAGTTGGCGTTCGGATCATCGAGGAAAAGAAGAGCCTCCTCGCCCCAGCTCGTAACTTCGCAATAGAATTTCATGCTGCATCCTCCTGTCTCATGAAAACGCACTGCTCCGAAACGGGGAGAAGGCTGCGTTTTACTATGCCTGCTTCGCCTCACGGCGCTTCATATAGAGATAGATCTTCTCGGTGACAATGCCGCGAACCAGGATGACGACAATGCCCACAAGAAAGTACCGAACGGCAAGATCACCCAGCGGCAGACCCAGGGTCGTAATCCCCGCCGCAATCCCCATGTAGACGAAGAGTTCCCCTCCATTGGCATGGGGGAAGAGCCCTGTCACGGGATGAACGAAGCTAACCGCCGCGTCATAGTAGGCGGGCTTGTACTTCTGATCGACAAAGTTGCCGAACGTGTAGCACATCGGATTGCCGAGGAAGAGTACGGCAAGAACGGGGAGAACGGTATAGCGCGTGATGATGTTCTGCGTCGCACGCTGTGCCACGCCGTTTACGCGCTCCTCTCCGATGAGCTTGATGAGCGAGTTGACCGCTGTCATCATGATGACGAGCAGGGGGATAATCCCCGTGACCCATGAGGTAAATGTCGCCGCACCCGCGCGGAAGAGATCCATGAAGCCGTTTGCTACGGTTGCTATCAGTTCCATAATACTATATCCCTCCCGATTAGTAAAGTCCAATGCTCGCCGCGTAGGCGATCAGAACCGCCAGCGGCCCCGTGATGACGCGTGAATAGAGAACGGCGGGCACCCCCAGCTCAATCGTCTCCGGATCCGCCTCTCCGAGGCTCAGCCCCACCGGAACGAAGTCCGCACCAACCTGTGCGTTGATCGCAAAGAGTGCAGGCAGCGCATACTGCGGCGGGATGTTTCCCATGCCAATCTGCGCACCGAGCAGCGTTCCGACGACCTGTGCGATGACGGCCCCCGGCCCGAGCACGGGTGAGATGAAGGGAATCGCACAGATGAGAGAGATGATAAGCATGCCCGGCAGCGTGCTCGCAAGCGGTGAGATGGTGTTTGCGATGACATTGCCAAGTCCCGAAACGCTGATGATGCCGAGGATCATGGAGACGAACGCCATAAACGGCAGGATGCTCTTGATCGTGATGTCGATGGTCTCGCGCCCGGCTGCGTAGAACTTGTTGACGATACCGCCGATCGCAATGCCCAGGCGCGTGACAAAATTCTTTTCGCGCCCCGCCTGCATGGCTGCGATCTCTGCCTTCGCCGCATCCTTCGTCTTGGGTGCACGGGCAGGCATTGCCGCAGCCGCAGCTGCACTTTCGCTCTCGTCCGCGAGCGAGAGGCAGGAGAGGTCGACCGCCGACACGTAAAGTTCCTTCGTGATGAACTGTGCGAGCGGCCCTGTCTTGCCAACGGGCAGAACATTCGCCGTCAGGACCCCTTTCTTCGGATAGACGCCGCAGCGTGCCGTACCACCGCAGTCCACAACAGCGAGCAGGATCTCCTCATCCGGCACCCCCGTTGCAAACCCGTCGACCGCTGTGCAGCCCGTCATCTCCGCAATCTTTGCCGCGAGCGGGTGTACACCGCCGCCCGTGACGCTGACAATCTTATTGCGCGTCTCCGTAGGAACGAGCACGAGAGGCCCGCCCCAGCCGCCCTTGCCGGCGACAATCTTCACTGATTGATACATTCGTTTTCCTCCTATGTGATCAGCTGTCCTCTTGGTAGGCTTTACACTGTCTGTTGATCGCCCAAACGTGTGATCAGGGCATCGAGCGCCTGCAGATGGCCCTTGTAATGCACACGCCGCTTCTCGGGCAGCGACGCGTACTCCGCATGGAGGTCGTAGATCGTTCGTCCGGCAATCCCTTCGATGGGACGAAACCGGCTGAAGATGGTCATCCCCTGCATGATGCGCCCCTCCAGAATCTCCCCGCTCGAATTGCACGCAATCACAACGATGTTCGACGGGCCAAGCTTTCTCCTGCGTGAGCCGATACCGACGTTGCCGCGCTTGTGCAGCTCGCGTACGGCGCGCTTGTACTCTTTGACCTGCAGATGCGTCCCGATGACTTGGACGACAAAGAGCAGGAAGAGTGCGCCGACGAGTGCCTCTGTCTGCAAGGAACCACCTCCCGTTTGCCGCGAACTTGTAACGATTTGAATTATAGCATATAAAGTATGTTTTTTACAACATATCAGTTTTTGAATTTTTGTAAACGTGTTGCCGCGGTGATGCCGCACTTGCCATTTGTTCAGAACTGCAAAGAAGCTGCCGCAATGCGACAGCTTCTTCGATGCGCTTTATGCCGTTTTTGAAATGAGGTTGATGTAATGCGTGAGCACCCTGCGCATCCCCTCATCCGATGCCTTCTGTAAATCAACCAGAGAGTCCGTCCCCACCGCCTTGATCTCCTCCATCGCCCCGACAAGGAAATCTGTATAGACGTTCAGCTTCGTGATTCCCTCGCGCACGGCCCGCCGCAGATTTTCATCGCCGGTGCCGGATCCGCCGTGGAGCACAAGCGGCACGGGAACCGCAGCGGAGAGCTCACGCAGCCGCTCAAAGTTCAGCTCCGGTGCCCGATTGCGCGCGTAGACACCATGCGAGGTACCAATGGAAACAGCGAGCGAATCTACCCCTGTCGCCTCTGCAAAGGTCACTGCCTCCGCCACAGTCGTATAGACACTCTCCGAAGTCGCCCCCTCAATCCCCTCGGATGCGCCGCCCACATGACCGATCTCCGCCTCAACACTGACGCTCTTCGTATGCGCGTAGGCAACCACCTCCTTCGTCAGACGGATATTCTCATCCATATCCTTCATCGAGGCATCCAACATAACAGAGGTAAAGCCGAGCGCAATCGCGCGCTGCAGGAAGTCAAAATCCTGTCCGTGATCGAGGTGCAGAACGATCGGCACTGCGGCCTTCTCCGCCCAGTACTTTCCGACAAGCGCCGCCTCCTCGAGCGAGATCAGCCCCGCATGTCCTTGTGCGAAGGAAAGCAGAATCGGCGTTTTGAGTGCATCCGCTGTCTGCACAAAGACGCGGGCGGCATTCAGTGTGAGAAAGTCCGGCGCGACAATGCCGTAACGCCCTGCCTTCGCTGCCGTGAGCACGGATCGTCCATCGACCAACATGAGGATTCCTCCATTTCTGAAAATACGTTCAATGCACGGCTATCATATTCCAGAGAAATCCATTTGTCAATCATTTTATTTACCACTGGTTATTATTTCGTTGATCGTACGCGGAAGCGGCTGCGGAACGCATCCGCCTTCGATGTCGCGTACTGAATGATGCGTCCCTCGCGGTCCGTCGTCTGAATGCGCGTGACAAAAATCGGAGCGGCCTCTGCCACCTCGAGGTAGAGCGCGATTTCCGGCGTCGCGCGAAGCACCTCGATGGTCTTGTCCTCCGCATAAGGGTGCACATCATGTGCCTCCAGCGTACGCAGGAGCCCGTGCTGCGTGAAATCCGTATGCACGAGCTCGGGACAAAGCGCAAGCGGAATATAGTCGTCCGTGACGGCATAGATCTTCTCGTCCACATAGCGCAGACGTTTGAGATGAAAGATGAGCGTCCCCTCAGAGATGCCGAGCATCGCCGCGAGATTTCCGCGTGCAGGCTCCACCACCTGCTGCAGAACCGTGCTGCGTGTGACGCGGCCCTCCGCCGAAAACATCTGTGCGAGCCCGAATCCGCGCTGCGGCGCCTCGGAGTAGTCCACGGGGATCTTCTCCCCCGTATAGAACGAGCCGCGCCCCTGCAGCCGCACAATCTTGTTTTCCGCCTCCATGAGCTCAAGCGCCTTGCGCACCGTCGGCCGGCTCACACCGAGCATCTGACACAGCTCCCGCTCGCCCGGAATCGGAGAGAAATACGCCAGATCGGCAAATTGTTTCTCCATCGCATCGCGGATCTTCTCGTGCAGCGGCTGTTTTTTGCTCGTCATGAATGTGTCTTCCTCCTCTTTTACCTTTGTTATAGTAGGGGATTACTTATCCTTTTGTCAACAAAAAAGAGCCTTGCAACAGTATTTTACCTGTGGTAATATTTATTTAACTAATGGTAAATATTTTGCATAGGAGGTCATCATCCATGAAGAGCAGTCTCGCACCATTTCTTGTCGTCAACCCGAAGTCCTATCTCTACGGCAAAGCGTCGCTCGCCCTCGCGCAGGCTGCTGACCGCGCCGCCAAGAAAACGGGGCTGAAGATCTACTTCACCTGCCCCTTCTCCGACATCCGCTACATCCGTGAAAACACGGAGGCGATCATTGTCACGGCACAGGCAATGGAGAGCCTGAAACCGGGGCGCGGCATGGGGCATCTCCTGCCCGAGGCACTCTATGAGGCGGGCGCACGTGCTACCTTCCTCAACCATGCGGAGAATCCCATGACGATGGCAGAGCTCTCCAAGACCATCGCCCGCGCGCGTGAACTCGGCATCGAGACGATTGCCTGTGCGGATTCGCTCGCCGAGGGTACGGCGATTGCTGCGTTCCGTCCCGATATTTTACTCTGCGAGCCGACCGATCTCATCGGTACGGGCAAGACCGCAGACGACAGCTACACGACCTCGATCGTTGCAAAGATCCGCAGTATTGATCCCACGATCGGCATCATGATCGCCTCCGGCATCACGACGGCGGACGATGTCTACCGTGTCGTGCGCCTCGGTGCGGATGGCAGCGGTGCAACGAGCGGCATATTGAGCGCTCCCGATCCGGCACAGCGCATCCTAGAGATGGCAGAAGCCATTGTGCGTGCTGCCGCAGAGCGTGAGGCGCAGAACAGCGCAGCATAAGGAGCATCGATATGACCGTATACAAGAAGAAACTCTCCCTCACCTCGCACGGAGGCACACCGACCTTTATCAACATCACCGACAATCTGCGTTCCGCCATCACCGAGAGCGGAATCCAAGAAGGCATTGCGACTGTCATCTCAGCGCACACAACCTGCGGCGTATTCTTTGAGGAGTTCGTACACGATGTGGACGAGACGGGCACAGAGTTCCTGCAGAACGACCTGAACGCCGTTCTTGAAAAGATCATCCCCGATCAAACAGATTGGAACCAGTACCAATACCCGGGCGAGGAGCACTACCGCGCCGTCGAAAGCTGGCCCGATGCCGAGGCATATCTGCCCGGCGGCGACCGCACCGCACTCTGGAACTGCGACGCTCACCTCAAAGCAACCCTCATCGGCTCATCGGAGACCTTCGAGGTTGCGGACGGCAAGCTCGCCGTCGGTACCACGGGCTACTGCTACTTCGTCGACTTCGACCGCACACGCGCCCGCACGCGGAAATGCTCGATTGTCGTCATGGGCGAGTGAATACCATACGTAAATGACCGGCTTCCACAAGCTAGACTTAGGACATCTACCTTGTGGAAGCCGGTCATTTGAGTTTTGGCTGCAGTCTCTTTATTTCCATTCAAATCCCGAGCGCTGCGATCCATGAGTTGATCGCCATCGGAGTCTCCCCCATCTCGAAACGGCGGCCTTCCTTCATGAGTGCCCCCTCTGCCGAGGGTCGCAGATGCACGGTCGTCTGCCCCATGGAACTGCCGCCCGACGTCGCGAACGGAACGATGGTCTTGTCCGCCATGTCATAGCTCTCAAGGAACGTGTTGATGATGTGCGGTGCAACATACCACCAGATGGGGAAGCCGACAAAGATGATGTCGTATTCTGCAATATCCAGAGGTTCTCCCGCGATGGCGGGACGGCTGTTCGGATCGCGCATCTCCACACTCGAACGGCTCGCACGGTCATTCCAGTTGAGATCGTCCTGCGTATAGGGCACAGCGGGCACGATCTCATAGAGATCGGCAGCGATCACATCGGCAATCTTATGCGCCACCGTCGCCGTCCGTCGTGAAGGGGATGCAGAGAAGTAGGCGATCAGCGATTTCCCGTGCATATATTATTTCCTCCCTGCGAGATACTCGTTGGCGAACCCTGGCTCCTCCGGCAGAATGTCCGCCTCAAACATCCGATTCCATGGGAACGTGACCGTAACGGTATCGACCTCCGCGATCGGCGGCAGATTCTCCTCAATGAAGCGGTTCATCATGCGTGAAGAACGCATGGAAACTGCATCCATCTTCGTTCCGAGGCTGCCATAAAAGCCATCACCGCGCAGCCACGTCAGCTGCCGTGCAATCGTATTGCGGATATTCGCCTGATATGCCCAGTCATCGAGATAACGCGTTGTCAGCAGATGATCCACCGAGTCCCCGTCCATATGACGGACGAGCATCCCCTCGCCAAGGGCGAAGCCGGAGCTGTTCGTCGGCGTGTTCCAACCGGCGTACGCCTGAATCTTATAGAGAAGACCGCGGCGCTGCAGCTCGGCCATCAGGGCATTGTCCGCCCCGTTTGCAAAGGCAATATCGGCAACAGCGACCGGATAGCCCTTTGCCACATAGTCCGCAACGAGGTCCGCAAAATACGTCGTTCCCTCGCGCGGCGCACCGTCATTCATCACAGCATTTGCCTCATACGTGCGCCCATCGGGATTCGTGTTCAACGTGAGTACGACATCCGCATTCTCCGGCGCACGAACAAGCATGCCCCCTGCTGCGAGAACAGCATCCGATACCGACGTGCTGATCTTCTCATCCGAATACGCCGGTACGGTGTCTGCTCCGCGGCCCCAGTTATAGCGCGGATAGACGAACGGAATCTCGTTCCGCTGCTCATTCACCGCACGCGTCAGCATGAGCAGAGCGATCTCATCAATGCCCGCCATCGTCTGGAATCGTGACTTGCCGAGATCAGCGCCCGCCTCCGTGAGATGACGGCTCTCCAAATGGGTCTGTGAGAACGGCGCATTGTCGTCGCGTCCAAGCGTAAGATAACGGAACGTACCACGCTTCCGCAGAAGATCGATCAAATATTCATTGACCGCATAGTTCTTCTCACGCCGTCCCATCCAGTCGGCAAGGGCCTCCTTCGGGATCAGCCGTCCGAGGAAATCATACTCTTTGCGCTCACGGCGCGTCAGCCCTTCGACCTCCTCCTTGTCCCGCAGAAGCGTATAGCGGAAGATATCCGCACCGTAACGGCGGTAGTACTCGGGCTCCTCGTGCCCGGAGGCTTCGCCCGAGCGCGGTGTCCGCATGATGGAGCCAAATACATACAGCGGTATCCGCGGATGCGTGCGCTGCAGCTCAGCAAAGCGTGCTGCACGCGCAAGCACCTGCGCCCGCGTATAGCTGTGCTTGCGTGATCCGACAAGACTGCCGTAGATCATCGCATCCGAGGAAATGACCGCAGCCTTGACCCCCGGCTGTGCGAGGGTTGCATCCACCCACGTCCAGAGCTCATCGGGGTGCCCCCAGTCCTCACGATTTCCGAGCAGCTCCGCCGGCGGAACAACAACATCATACCCCACGCGACGCACGACTTCAGCCGTCTGCTTGCTCGAGATCGGACGGCTGTCATGCGGGATAAAGACAATCTTCTCCGTGACCGGCGGCCTCTTTGCCGCCTCCGAGGCGTGCGGCATGAGGAACACAGTCAGCAGTGCAATACAAAGTGCACGGATCAAATGGAATCTCGTCAATGCATATCTCCTTCTTCCATGCCATCCCCGGCGACAGCGGTACGATGATCCTCCAAAAGTGCGCGAAGCGCTCCCTTTACATCATCGGGTACATTCAGTCTTGTGTCGAACATGATACCCCCCTCGCGTACCGCAGCCCCCTCGATCTCAATCATATCCGTCAGCTTATGCCCCCGAAACATTGTCTGACCGAGCTTTGACGCAGCAAGCACTTCATGGAAATCCACGTACACCTTGTTGCCGCGAATGTCCACCGGCAGTCGATCGGATACATCGAGACGCCCCACCATACGCTCCACCATCGAGAGCGAGATGCGCGAGAAGATCCACGAGACGAGGCCATGATTGGGGATATTCTTCTCCCGCACGCGATAGACCGCATAGGACTTATCTCCATCATGCACGAATTCCTCGATCGTCCCCGAAAGCTCGATCGTCTTATATTTTTTGGCTGTCGTGCAGGTGAGATCGAGACGGCCATTTTCATGCGAGCGGAGTACAATCCTGCGGATCGTTCCATCCGTCCCGAGGTTCTTGGCAATCGCCTCATTCAGTATCGAGTCGCGCACGAAGAGATGTCCCTCCGCAATCTGCGCCAATGTCTCGTGATCCCACGTATCGCGCAGAACCGTAAGCGCAGGGCCATAGTCCTTGACCGCCTCACGCACGCTGCCCCAGTCGATGTTCTGTACCTGATCGATAAAATTTGCCGGAATGTCAATGACCATTAACTGTTCGCCTTCTCCGCTTCTGCCTTCTTCTCGCGCAGCTCAAGCCAGAGATTTTGCGTACGCTCGAAGAGTTTCGTATCGTTCTTGCGTACCTCCTGATCGCTCATGATCTGCGAGAGCATCTGCGTCGCCTTCTCATAGTCCTCCAGACGATAGTACGCTGCACCTGCGATGTAGAGTGCCATGCTGTCGCTCATTCCGTTGATCGGATAGTGCTCCGTCATCACCGATTTCTCATAGAGCTCGGCAGCACGGCGCAGCATCTCGTTCTCCTTGTCCCGCTCCTCCGTATCGCGATAGACCCACGCCATGCCCATACAGTATCCGGCCTGCTTCTGCAACGGCCAGCCGAGGCGCTCGGCAAAATAGATGCCAAGCTTGTAGGCGCGGATCGCCTCCTCTACCGTGCGTTCCTCCGTGTACGGCAGGTTGATCTTACGTCCCTCCAGGAGCTCCTGGATCTTTGCCTTGTCGCGTGCATTCAGCGGTTCATCCGCAAACTGCTTCTCATCGGCAGCAAATCCGCAGTGCTCACACAGCCAGACACGATAACGATAGGGGTTCACCCCTTGATAGTGCACACAGAAGTCCTCATCCGTCGAGAGCGTGATGAGACGTGCCTTCAGCTTCGTCACATGCGTCTTTTCCCCACAGACCGGACACGGCTTCTCAACAGTGTAAGTATACTCAGACATAATTCTTCCTCCCTACAAAAATTCTACTTTAGCATACCATAAAACGGAAAAAAAAGGAAGAATCCCCCATAACCCCCGTGCCGAATCTTAAATTGTACAGAAAGCACCACCATGATATAATAAAGTATTATGAGAAGTTCTGTGCCGTAAAAAAAGAAATGCAACGATAATTGCAGCTTGAGGTGAAACGTATGAAGTCAAATTTTGAATTTCTGCACGCAGACTTTCCTGTGCTTGCAGCCCTCGGATTGCAAGCCGAGACATACTGCTTCTCCGATCCGAACTCATGCCTCATGAAACTCGGGATGATGGGCGAGACCGTCGTCAACCTCATGTTTACTTACGATAAAATCAAACTGCCATACGACAATACAGCAGCTGCTCGCATTGATACACTCCGTCGTGAAGACCTGCTCACGAGAGATTTAACTGACATTCTGCACGCCCTCAGAAAATCAAGGAACAAGGCTGTGCATGAGAACTATGCCTCCGTATCCGACTGCAACAGTCTGCTCGAGATGGCACATAGTCTATGTGAATGGTTCATGCAGACCTATGGAGACTGGAATTATCAACACCGTACATTTATCCCCCCAATGCCGACGCATATTAGTGCGCCCATCTCCGTCACGATTCGACAGGAAGAAGAAGAAAACACAGAAACCCTCGCAAAACAAGCAGAGGAAATTGCCGCTGCGGCAAAGAGTATACCCAAATCTGAACGCAGCAAACAGGCATCCAAAATGGCAAGTCAGCGCACGGTGTCAGAAGCCGAAACGCGTTACATGATTGACGAGCAGCTCCGACAAGTCGGTTGGGAGGCGGATACCGAAAATCTACGCTACGCGAAAGGAACACGCCCCGCGAAGGGGCATAACAGAGCCATCGCCGAATGGCCGACAAACTCCGCCACAGGACAGAGCGGACGTGCGGACTATGCCTTGTTCATCGGAACGAAAATGGTTGGCATGATTGAGGCAAAAGCAGCCCACATAGACATCCCCTCCGTACTCGACTATCAAGGCAAAGACTATCCGCGCAGCATCCGTGAGGAAGACAAGAAATATGTTCTGAGCACATGGGGCGAATATCTCGTGCCATTTACCTTTGCCACAAATGGACGTTCTTATCTCGAACAGGTCAAAACAAAGTCAGGCGTATGGTTTCTTGACCTGCGCGATCCGTCCAACACGCCAAAAGCACTGCACGGCTGGATTAGTCCCGCAGGAATCGAGGAGCTGTTAGAAAAAGATGTAGCGGCAGGAAATCAGGCACTAAAATCCCTGCCCTACGACTTTCTCACAGATCCTAGTGGGCTGAATCTGCGTCCCTATCAAGTGAATGCCGTCAAAGCGGCGGAACAAGCCGTCACGAGCGGCAGAGAAAACATCCTGCTGGCGATGGCAACAGGAACGGGAAAGACCAGAACCGTTCTCGGCATGATCTATCGTTTCCTGACCACAAACCGATTTAAGCGGATTCTCTTTCTGGTGGATCGTACCTCTCTCGGACAGCAAGCTGCCGACGTGTTCAAAGAGGTAAAACTGGAAGACCTCATGACACTCGACCAAATCTATGACATCAAGGGACTCGATGATAAGGGCATCGACAAATCCACGCGGATTCACATAGCAACTGTGCAGAGCATGGTAAAGCGCATCCTATATGGAGGCGGCGACTCGACACCTGCGGTCACGGATTACGATTTGATCATCATAGACGAGGCGCACCGCGGCTATACGTTGGACAAGGAAATGAGTGAAGCCGAATTCCTATACCAGGATCAGCGCGATTACCAAAGCAAGTATCGCAACATCATCACGTATTTTGATGCGGTTCGCGTCGCACTCACAGCGACACCCGCACTTCAGACGACGGAAATATTTGGCGAACCAGTCTTCAAATACACCTACCGCGAAGCCGTGATCGAGGGCTATCTCGTCGACCACGACGCGCCGCATATCTTGCAGACGAAACTCAGTATCGAGGGGATCCACTTCAAGAAGGGGGACAATATTGCAGAATATGACCCCATTACAGGAGAAATCACAAACAGCGAACTCATGGATGATGAGCTTGATTTTGATGTAGAGCAGTTCAACCGTCAAGTCATTACCGAGAGTTTCAATCAGACGGTACTGAGCGAAATTGCACGCGGCATCGACCCTGAGGCCGAAGGAAAGACGCTTATTTACGCCGCCAACGATGCCCATGCCGATATGATTGTTCAGCTTCTGCGGGAAATATATGCGCCCACAGGAGTCCATAACGATGCCATCATGAAGATTACGGGCAGCGTCGGCGGCGGTGATCCAAAAAAAGTACAGGAAGCAATCAAGCGCTTTAAGAATGAACGCTATCCAAGCATTGCCGTCACCGTCGATCTCCTGACAACGGGGATTGATGTGCCTGAAATCACCACGCTTGTTTTCATGCGCCGTGTCAAGTCCCGCATCCTCTTCGAGCAGATGCTGGGGCGTGCAACCAGACTTTGCCCCAAAATCCATAAAACCCATTTCTCCATTTATGACCCCGTCGGTGTGTATGAATCCCTGGGCAAGGTCAACACCATGAAGCCTGTCGCCGTGAATCCAAATGTGAAGTTTACAAACTTGCTGGGCGGACTGAATGAATTGACCGACGATGCCCATATCGAGCAGCAGGTCAAACAAATCATTGCAAAGCTCCAACGAAAAAAGCACAGCACTTCGGATGCCACCTTGACCCATTTCAAGAGTATGACAGGCGGGAATGACTTTGCCGGATTCATCTCCGAAATCGAGCAAAAAAAACCGCAGGATGCGAAAAAATACATCCTCGCCCATCACGACCTGTTCAAGATGCTTGAAGAAAGCACGGCAACGGGAAAACGAAGCGTTATCATCTCGGACAAAGAGGACGAATTGAAAAGCCATACGTTAGGCTATGAGAACGCAGAAAAACCGGAGGATTATCTGGAGGCATTTGCCAAGTATATTAAGGACAATCGCAACGAAATCGCCGCCCTCAGCATCATCTGTACCAGTCCCGGAGCTTTGACATGGGAGGCTCTGCGTGACTTACGCTTGACGCTTGACCGCGAGGGCTTCAAGGAGATCGACCTCAACAAAGCAATCCGCAAAGTCAATAAGAAGGAAATCACGGCTGACCTGATCAGCCTCATTCGCCGCTATGCCATCGGTGCGCGCCTCATCAGTCATGAGGCGCGGATCCGCCGTGCGGTGACACGCCTGCGCGAAGCACACGACTTCTCCGCACAGGAACTGAACTGGATTTCCCGTATAGAAACCTACCTCATGAACGAATCGGTACTCAACGTGCACAGCTTCAACGGGGACAGTCGTTTCAAACGTGAGGGCGGATTTAACCGCATCAACAAGATCTTTCAAAACAATTTAGAGAGCATCGTATGCGAACTGAACGAGTATCTGTACGATGATGGAGGAGAAACCGCATGACCACACAGGAAATCGTATCAAAGCTCTGGAATCTCTGCAACGTCCTGCGCGATGATGGAATCACCTATCATCAGTATGTGACGGAGCTAACCTATATTCTGTTTCTGAAGATGGCAAAGGAAACCTATACTGAGGAGCAAATCCCCGAGAAATATCGTTGGGATGAGTTAAAAACGCAAAGCGGAATTGCGCTCAAAAAATATTACAAAGAGCTGCTCACCGAACTGGGAGACAACAGCACAGGACGTATCCGTGAAATCTATCAAGGAGCATCCACCAATATTGGTGAGCCGAAGAATCTTGAGAAAATCATAAAAACGATAGATGCTCTTGATTGGTACTCTGCCAAAGAGGAAGGGCTTGGCAATCTGTACGAGGGACTGCTCGAGAAGAACGCCAATGAGAAGAAGTCCGGCGCAGGGCAGTATTTTACACCGCGTGTCCTCATTGACATTATGACGAATCTCATGAAGCCGCAAGCGAGTGAACGTTGCAACGATCCCGCCTGCGGAACATTCGGATTTATGATTGCCGCGCATCGATATGTTGCAGACCAGACCGACAATTTCTTCGAACTGGATGCGGAACTTGCAGAGTTTGAAAAAAACGCTGCTTTCACCGGCTGTGAGCTCGTACATGACACACATCGTCTCGCTCTGATGAATGCCATGCTGCATGATATAGAGGCACCGATCGTATTGGGAGATACCCTATCAAATCTGGGCAAGTCGATGAATGGATACGATCTGGTACTGACCAATCCTCCGTTTGGCACGAAAAAAGGCGGCGAACGAGCTGCACGTGATGACTTCTCCTATCAGACCAGCAACAAGCAGCTCAATTTTTTGCAGCATATCTACCGCAGTCTTAAAGCAGACGGCAAAGCACGCGCCGCTGTCGTCCTGCCTGACAACGTGCTCTTTGCAGATGGGGATGGCGAGAAAATCCGCCGCGATCTGATGGAGAAATGCAACCTGCATACCATTCTGCGCCTCCCTACAGGAATCTTCTACGCGCAGGGTGTTAAGACAAACGTATTATTCTTCACCCGCGGGGAAAAAGATACAGGCAATACGCAGGAAGTCTGGATCTACGATCTCCGAAATGAGATGCCGTCGTTCGGCAAGACAAGTCCGCTGAAGTCCACTCATTTTGATGAGTTCATCGCGTGCTATGCAGATGGCGATCTGTCAAAGCGCAAAGAGACATACAGCCCAGAGAATCCAAACGGCAGATGGCGCAAATTTACCATTGATGAAATCCTTGCAAGGGATAAGACCAGTCTCGACATCACATGGATGAAGGCAGCTTCTGATGTGGATAACTATACCCTGGCAGAGCTTTTGGAGCAAATTAAGGAGCAGTCCGCAAACATATCAAAGGCAGTCACCGAACTGGAAACGCTCATAGGAGAGGTGGAAGAGTAATTGGATACAGAGACGCTGAGAAAGAAAATACTTGACCTTGCGATACGCGGCAAGCTCGTCCCCCAAGATCCAAGTGATGAACCTGCATCGGTTTTGCTCGAACGGATTCGTACACAAAAAGCCCAAATGGTGAAGGATGGAAAACTCAAAGCAAAGGACGTAAAGAACGACTCCATCATCTATGTTGGTGAGGATAATTTGCATTATGAGAAATTCTCCGATGGTACGATCAAATGTATCGAAGACGAGATTCCGTTTGATATTCCCGAGAGTTGGGCGTGGGCGCATCTCTCGGATATAGCACAAATACTAAATGGTGATAGAGGTCAAAATTATCCTGCAAAAAACAAACTACAAGACACTGGAATCCCCTTTGTAAGCGCATCCAATATTGAATCTGGAGTCGTAATATCAAACAACTTACTATGTATGACAGAGGCTCAATATAAATCTCTTGGCGCAGGCAAACTTATAACAAATGATATCGTTTATTGCATCCGTGGATCATTAGGGAAATGCGGCTTTTTCACAATGTCAAAAGGTGCTATTTCTTCCTCGTTAGTTATTGTTCGTCCATTTAGGGAGAACAACGTAATCCGAAAATATCTCTTTCTGTACCTAAACGCATCTTTAGCTGAATCAGAAATAAAAAAGTATGATAATGGTAGTGCACAACCAAACCTTGCTGCTAAAGACTTTGCTAGATTTTTAATTCCTGTTCCACCATTAGATGAACTCGATACGATTGTCAAAAAAACAGATAATGTTCTTATGCTCGTGGAGCAGATAACCAACAATAAAGAATCTATAAAAAATATAATATCGCTTACAACATCAAAAATCCTTGATCTCGCCATCCGAGGCAAACTCGTCCCACAAAACGAGAACGACGAACCTGCATCGGTGTTATTGGAACGGATTCGGGCAGAGAAAGAAGAACTCATCAAGCAGAGGAAAATCAAACGTGACAAGAGAGAATCTGTCATCTACCGAGGTGCGGATAACTCGTATTATGAGAGATTTGCCGATGGGAGTGAGAAATGCATTAA
>ERZ773090.230-NODE-230-length-45657-cov-5.80102_pt1 | contig 45657 bp, 35 predicted proteins | sample MGYA00580579_ERZ773090 | MGnify/ENA primary metagenome ERZ773090 (study PRJEB29015, sample SAMEA2738014) | human oral metagenome | biome: human oral; feature: human-associated habitat; material: dental | place: China | collected 2132 ... | reverse complement strand
GTCTTCGATACATTTGATCGTACCATCGGCGAATTTCTCATAATGCAAATTATCCGTACTTCTTACAAACGAAAAGAGTCATTGCAAAAAGGTGTGCAATGACTCTTTTCGTTTGCTTATGTACGCTCGTCTTACCTCGTCACCGATGGTACCGCACGCAAAGCGCCTGCAGCTTCTTCGGGTCGAGTTCGAGGAGGTAGTCCTTCTTGAGGCTCCAACGCCAGTTGATGCCGACGGTGCCGGGTGTGTTCATGCGGGCACGCTCATCGAGGGCAAGGAGATCCTGCATGGGGATGATTGCCATGCGCGCACGCGAGGCGTACGCTGCCTTGATGAGGCGCTTACAGATGGTCTTGGGACGGTCGGAGGTTGTCCCCATGAGGTTTGCAAGGGTCTCGCGCAGCACCTCGTCAATATCGTGCGTGAACCAGCCGACGGTCGTGTTGTTGTCGTGCGTCCCCGTATAGACGATGCTGTTCTCGGGCGTGACGAAACCGACACGCCCCGACTCATTCGGTTCGAGCATGAAGTGGACGATCTTCATGCCGGGGAAGCCGCAGTCATCGCGCAGGCGCTCAACCTCGCTCGTAATGATGCCGAGGTCCTCAGCGACGATGTTCATCTCACCGAGTTCCCGCTCGATCTCATCGAAGAAGGGCTTGCCGGGCCCCTTGATCCAGCGTCCGTTGATCGCGGTCTCCGCCTTGCCATCCACCGACCAGTATGCCTCAAATCCACGGAAGTGGTCGATGCGGATGATGTCCACCTGCTCACGCAGTTTGCGGAATCGCTGCTTCCACCACGCATAGTTCTCCGCCTTCATCGCGTCCCAGTTGTACTGCGGATTGCCCCAAAGCTGTCCACTTGCGGCAAAGTAGTCGGGCGGCACACCCGCCACCGTGCGCGGCGTACCATCCTCATTGAGGTCGAAGAGATGCTGATGCGCCCATGCATCCGCACTGTCCTGCGCGACGAAGATCGGCATGTCGCCGAGGATCTCGATGCCCTTCTTTTTCGCATAGTCATGCAGACGATCCCATTGCAGATGAAAGACGTACTGCTTGAAGCGGTCGAGTTCGACCTCATCGCGCTGCCGCTCGGCAAGCTCTTTGAGTGCGGCAGGGTCGCGGCGGCGAATCTCCTCCGGCCATTCCGTCCACGGGGCGCGCTCATACGCCTTCTTCCCCGCGTGGAAAAGTGCATAGTCGTCGAGCCAGTACGCTTCCCTCCTACAGAAATCTTGGAAGTCCTGATCCTGTGCACTCGTCTTACGGAATGCGCGGAACGCCTTTTCGAGCATATCCTTCTTGAACTGCTTGACGCGCTCAAAGTCAATGAACGCCGTGTTCGCCTCGTACGGCAGAAAGAGATCCTTCTCCGTCAGCCATCCGCGCGCGGCAAGCTCGTCGAGGTCGATGAGCATGATGTTGCCCGCAAAAGCGGAGATGGACTGATAAGGCGAGTAACCGTAGCCGACGGGGCTGAGCGGCAGGATCTGCCATATCTTCTGCCCCGCCTCTGAGAGGAAGTCGATAAAGCGATATGCCTCCTCGCCAAAGTCGCCCACACCGTATTTCGACGGCAGGGAGGTCGGGTGCAGAAGGACGCCCGCCTTGCGTTCGTAGCGCTGTGGCTCCTTACGCTGCTGGAGGAGGAGCCCGAAAAGCGGCGGAATCTTGATCCGCAGACGTCCGCGCTCCACCTCATAGGTGCGCGAGGGCTTGAATGCGTCCTCGAACACACCGCAGGCGAAGTCACTCACATCCACCTCGATGGTCAGCGTCTCCGTGAGATTGCGGTTGAACGCGGCGATAAAGACACCGTCTTCCTTCTCCTGGTTGAACACATCGTAGCCCGAGCGGATGGTGCGCGCATAGGCGATGACATCGCCCGAACCATAGAGCGGCAGGATATCGCCCGTGCGCAGCGCATCGTTCTCGTTGCGGATCGCGATAAAGCGCTCGAACCAGCCGCGAATCTCCGTGTTGCCGTGCTCCCAATCGTAGGGACGGCGGTTGAACGGATCCTTGAACCCCTGCATCCCGATCTCGTCACCATAGTAGACACTCGGCACACCGGGGTAGGTCATCTGCCAGAGCGTCGCCATGAGAAGGCGGCGAGACCCAAGGTCAAACTGCTCGTCCGTCATGCGGACGCGTGACTGCTCGATCGCAGGCATCCCCTCGTAGTAGGGTACGCCGGCGAGTACGGTGATGGCACGCTGCACGTCATGACTGCCGATGAGGTTCATCATCGCATAGAGATTTTCCTTCGGGTAGTTCTCGATCTGGCTTGCGAGCCGCCGTGCCGTCTGATGTCCGTCGACCGCACCCGTGAGGAAGTCGAGTATCATCGTGCGGAGCGGATAGTTCATCGCTGAGTCCATTTCGTTGCCCGAGAGGTATTCGCGCGGCGTACCGTAGGCGACCTTGTTCGAGGCATCCTCCCAGACCTCGCCGATCATGACGGCATCGGGGTTACGCTTCTTCAGCTCTGCAAAGAATGTCTTGGAGAACGTCGGCGGGAGTTCGTCGATCACATCGAGCCGCCAGCCCGCAATGCCCTCGTTCATCCAGTGGTGAAGGACGCTGTCCTTGCCCGTGATAACGAAGTCCATGTAGTCGGGATCCGTCTCGTTGACGTTCGGCAGCGTGTCGAAGTTCCACCAGCAGTCGTACTCATTCGGGTAGCTGCGGAAATGGTACCACGAGTAGTACGGCGATTCCTTCGACTGATAGGCGCCGAGCGAGCTGTACTGATGCTGGCGGTTGAAATAGATACTGTTGCTGCCCGTATGGCTGAACACACCGTCCAGGATGATGCGGATGCCGCACTCCTCAGCGGCCGTGACAAGAGCGCGGAAGTCCTCAATATCGCCGAGCACGGGATCGATCTTGTGATAGTCTCCTGTGTCGTAGTGGTGGTTGCTCTCGGACTCAAAGACGGGGTTGAAGTAGATGCAGGAGATGCCGAGCTGTTTCAGATAGTCCAGCTTCTCCATGACCCCGCGCAGGTTCCCCCCGAAGAAATCATAGGCGATGATCTCCTTTGTGTCGGGATCTTTGAGATACATGGGGTCATCCGTCCAATCCGTACGAATGACAGCGCCCTTCTTCTTCACAATCGTATCCCCCGAACGGGCAAAGCGGTCGGGAAAGATCTGATACATGACAGAGTTCTTGAACCAGTCTGGTGTGCGTGCGCCCTTGTTGTAGATCGTGATCTGATAAGACGCAGGGGCCTCTGTGCCGAGTGTGCCGACACCGCCAAGCATCTCCGGATTGTTCCCATAGAAATAGGTACCGCTCTCCGCCGTGATGATGAAGTAGTACCAAACGAGGCAGCCGTAGTCCGGCAGATCAATCCACGCCGTATAGAATTTCTGCTCCCCCTGCCCATCCTTCGTCTCGAGCGCAATCAGACGCTCCCCCGCCTTGTCCTGCCACAGGCGCACGAGCACCTGATGAATCGGCTCGAATGTCCGAATGCGGATGCCGAGACGCAGCCGGCTCCCCGCTTCGGCTGCCCCGACAATGGAGCGGAAATAGATGTCCTGTGAGTTGTGCTCCACCTGATACGATTCCAGCATAGCACCCTCTCCCTTCCTAAAATTAAACGCACAGAAACCACTGGCGAATCAAATGTTCTTATTCGAACGAACTCACCAGCGGTTTCATAAGAGATGCGTCGTGTATGGCCTAAACGCGCCCAATCAACGCACAAATCAGATATGCGCAGCGATGTGTCTCAGCCCTCAAGCAGGAGGCGCTCGTAGAGGGTTTCATATTCCTTCGCCGAGCGTTTCCAACTGAAATCGCTGTGCATTGCCGTGAATACGAGCTGACGCCACTCACGCAGATTGCCGTAGGCAGCAAGCGCACGCTTCAGCGCATACATCATCTCATGCGCGTTGTATTCGTAGAACAGGAAGCCGTTGCCCTTGTCCACATCCGAGCGGTCGAACTGCACAACCGTGTCCTTCAGCCCACCCGTCTCGCGCACAACGGGGATCGTCCCGTAGCGCATGGCGATGAGCTGTCCGAGCCCGCACGGCTCGAACATGGACGGCATGAGGAAGATATCCGATGCCGCATAGATCCGCTGTGCCAGTTCGTTCGAGAAGCGGATGTTGATCGACACCTTGTTCGGATAGCGCCATGCGAGTTCCTTGAACCAGTCCTCATAGCCGCGGTCACCCGTACCGAGCAGAACGAACTGTACATTCTCGTGCTGGAGGATCTCATCCAGGACACGCACCACGAGATCGAGCCCTTTGTTGGCGACAAGGCGCGTGATCATCGCCACCATCGGCGTGCGGCGGTTCTCAGGGAGGCCAAGATCGCGCTGTAGGCGTACCTTGTTGTCGCTCTTGCCCTCGACCGCCTTCTTAATGTCGTAGTTGACATAGAGATTCTTGTCCGTCTCGGGGTTGTAGACATCATAGTCGATGCCGTTGACGATGCCGAAGAGCTCCTCGCGGCGCTTGCGCAGAAGCCCCTCCAGATGCTCGCCGTAGTAGTCGTACTGAATCTCCTCGGCGTAGGTCTTACTGACGGTCGATACGTAGTCGGCATAGATGATGCCGGCCTTCATAAAGTTGACTGCATCGAAGAACTCGAAATCGCCGTTGTTGAAATACTGCCAGTCAAGCCCGAGCACATCCGTCATGACATCCTTCGGGAAAACCCCCTGATATTTCAGGTTGTGAATCGTAAACAGCGTCTTGATCCCTGCATAGCGCGGATCATCCATATGCTCCAGTTTGAGGAACACGGGGACGAGTGCAGAATGCCAATCGTTCGCGTGGATGATGTCCGGCCAGAAATCAAGTGCCGGCAGGAGGTTGAGCACAGCGCGGCTGAAGAACGAGAAGCGCTCGGCATCGTCCGGGTACCCGTAGAATCCCTCGCGGTTGAAGTACTCCTCATTGTCCACAAAGTAGTAGGTCACGCCATCGAGCACATACCTGTCGATGCCGACGAACTTGTCCCGCCACGCGACGTTCAGAACCCCGTCATAGATGTGGTCCATCGCGCTGCGGATCTCATCGGCAATCGCCCCGTACTTCGGCAGAATGACGCGGCAGTCCACGCCATCCTTGACGAGTGCGGCGGGCAGGGAACCTGCCACGTCCGCAAGTCCGCCGGTCTTTACAAAGGGAACTGCCTCCGATGCTACATATAGTACCTTCATCCCAATATCCTCCTTTTTCTCGTGGGCGATGCCGTAATCATCGGCACCACGAGCTGTTCATCCTGTACTCGCTGCCTTCGTCATTCTCCTATCAATGCGTGCGGGCAGCCTATGACTTGACCGCACGCGTTTTCTTCGGTGGTTCCCCCGCATCCACAGTACTCTTGTGGGTGGGCTTCTTCTTCGTCGCCGTCATCGCGGCGGACTTCGCTGCCTTCGCGTCAGCCGCTGCAGCAGTTGGCTTTGCCGCCTTTGAAGTCACGGGTGCGGATGCTTTTGCCGTGGATTTCACGGACGTTTTTGCGGTCTTCGCCTTCGCTGCCGGTTTCTCAGCCGTGGTCTTTGCTGCCGTTTTCTTGGGGGATGCCGTCTTTGCGGATGGCGTATCCGCCTTTTTCGCACTGCTTGTCCGCGTCGTCTTCTTCGCCGCAGGTTTTTCCGCTGTTGTAGGCTTCTTAGGCGCTGCCTTCTTCGGGGTCTCGGCCACCGCGTCCTTCTTCTTTGCAGCGGCGGCGGTCGACTTAGACGTTACTGATTTTTTTTTTGCAACGGCATCAACCGGTTCGGAGACCTCGCTGACGGGCGTACCCGCGCCGCTCTGCCGCTTCAGACGATAGAACGTCGAGGCAAGCGGCGGCACGGTGATGACAATGGACTGCTCGCGTCCGTGGAACGCGTAGTCCTCGCTCACGATATCTCCCGTATTCAGCACGCCGCTGCCGCCGTACGCTTCCTCATCGGAGTTGAACACCTCGACATAGGTCCCCTTCGTCGGCACGCCGATGCGGTAGCCGTGACGCACCTCCGGTGTGAAGTTGTGCACGCAGATAATGAAGTCACTCCGATCCTCGGCGCGGCGGACGAGCGCAATGATGCTGTTCTCGCTGTCGTTGCAGTCGATCCACTGGAAGCCGTTCCAGTCGAAGTCGACCTGCCAGAGCGCCTTGTTATCGACGTAGAACTTGTTAAGCGCCTTCGAGTACGCGAGCATCTTCGTGTGCATCGGATACTGCTCGACGAGGTGCCAGTCCATGCTGTCATCGAAGTTCCATTCAATGAAATGCCCGAACTCCCCGCCCATGAAGAGTAGCTTCTTGCCCGGATGCGCGATCCAGTAGCCGAAGAATCCGCGCAGTCCCGCGAATTTCTGCCAGTAGTCGCCCGGCATCTTGCTGATGAGGGAGCACTTGCCGTGCACCACCTCGTCATGCGAGAGCGGGAGCACGAAGTTCTCGGAGAACGCATACATGAGGGAGAACGTGATCTTGTCTTGATTCCACTTGCGATAGATCGGATCAAGGCTCACATAGGAAAGCATGTCGTTCATCCAGCCCATGTTCCACTTGTAGTTGAACCCCATGCCGCCCATGTAGACAGGCTTCGAGATGAGCGGCCACGCAGTCGACTCCTCTGCGATCATCAGTGCGTGCGGATGATACTTGAAGATCGTCTCGTTGAGCTTCTTCAGGAAATCCATCGCTTCGAGGTTGCCCGTGTCGCCGTATTTGTTCGGCTGCCACTCGCCGTCCTTGCGCCCGTAATTGAGGTAGAGCATATTGGCGACCGCGTCGATGCGCAGGCCGTCGATGTGGAACTCCTCGAACCAGAACAGCGCGTTCGAGATGAGGAAGCTCTGGACCTCCGTGCGCCCGTAGTCAAAGTTCGTGGTGCCCCACTCCCAGTTCTCCGCGCGCGTTTCGTTGTCGGACTCGTAGAGGTTCTTGCCGTCGAAATGGCGAAGCCCCTGCTCGTCCTTGCAGAAGTGCCCCGGCACCCAGTCCATGATGATGCCGATGCCGTTCTGGTGCGCCGTATCCACAAGATAACGGAAATCGTCGGGCGTTCCATAGCGGCTTGTCACGGCGAAGTAGCCCGTTGCCTGATAGCCCCACGAGCCGTCATAGGGGTGCTCACACAGCGGCATGAACTCGATGTGGGTGTAGTTCATGTCCTTTACATAGCCGATCAGCTGATCCGCAAGCTCCCGATAGGAGAGGTACTCGCCCTCCAGCGTGCGCCGCCACGATCCTGCGTGCACCTCGTAGGTGAGCATGGGGCGCTCGTAGGAGGATTCCTCCTCCTTGCGCTTCTGCCATGCGGCATCGCCCCACACGTAGTGGTTCATATCGTAGGTGCGCGATGCCGTCAGAGGCTTCTTCTCGGCATAGAACCCGTACGGGTCTGCCTTCATGATACGGGGACCGCCCCACTGCGGCTCAATCGCATACTTGTAGATCTCGCCCTCGCCGAGCCCCTCGACAAAGACCTCCCAGATCTCTCCATCATCAATACGGCTCATCGGGTGGATGAATACGTTCCAATCGTTGAACTCTCCCACGACGCTGACCGCTTTTGCATTCGGCGCCCACACCGTAAAGCGGACGCCCTTTTTCCCATCCTGCTCCACAAAATGCGCTCCGAGCATTTCCTGGGCATGGTAGTTCGTGCCCTGATGAAAGAGGTACAGATCAAACTCACTGAGTGTCGATGTTTTCATACGATCCCCTCCTGTATTTTTCTAAGGACGTGTGTTTCCTACGCGCACGCCCCCGCATCTCTACGAGATGATGACGGGGCGGATGTTCCAGATGTCCCGTGCATACTCGTCAATTGTGCGATCAGACGAGAATCCGCCGGAGTGCGCGACGTTCATTGCCGCCGTGTGTGCCCAGCCCTCCTTGTCTTTGAACCGACGCATGACCTCGATGCGTGCGTTGTCGTACGCATTGAAATCCTTTAGGATAAAGAATTCATCGTTCGCATGCAGGAGATAGTCATACAGCGAACGGAAATCCCCATAGGTGCCGTCCACGAGCTGATTCATCACCGTGCGCACCTTCTCATTCGTGTTGTATTCATCCCACGCAGAGTATGCGCCCGTCGCATAGTAGTTCATGACCTCCTCGGCCTTGAGGCCGAAGATGACGCAGTGCTCGCTCCCGACCGCATCGCGGATCTCGACGTTGGCGCCGTCAAGGGTGCCGAGCGTGATTGCACCGTTCATCATGAACTTCATGTTGCCCGTGCCCGAGGCCTCCTTCGATGCCGTCGAGATCTGCTCGCTGACATCCGCCGCAGGATAGACGAGCTCGCCGATAGAGACGCCGAAATTCTCGATGAAGATGACCTTCATGAACTTGTTCACACGCGGATCTTTGTTGATGCGGTCCGCGACCACGTTGATGAGGCGGATCGTCTCCTTCGCAATGTAGTAGCCCGGTGCCGCCTTGCCGCCGAAGAAATAGGTCACCGGCTGCGTGAGGAAGGACGGCTCACTCTGCGCACGATGGTAACGGTACATGATGTGCAGAATGTTCATCAGCTGGCGCTTGTACGAGTGAATGCGCTTGACCTGAATGTCGAACATCGAATCCGGATCGATCTTTACCCCGTTGTGCTGCTCGATGTAGCGGGCAAGCCCCTCACGGCGCAGGTGTTTGATCTTCATCAGCTGTTCGAGGAAGTTCTTGTCCTCGACGTGCGCATACAGGCCGTCCATCTGATCTGGATGGCGGTGCCACTTATGGCTGCCCAGCATCTCGTCAATCAGCGCCGCAAGCTCGGGGTTTGCCCCCATCAGCCAGCGGCGATGCGTGATGCCGTTGGTCTTGTTGTTGAACTTGCGCGGCGTGTAGTCGTAGAAGTCTTTGAGCGTCGTCGACTTCAGGATGCCCGTGTGGATCTTCGCCACACCGTTGACGCTGTGGCCGCCGACAATGGAGAGGCGCGCCATATGGATCACGCCGTCCTGAATGATGGAGAGCGCACGCACCTTGTCCTCATTCCCCGGATAGCGGCGGCGTACCTCCTCCAGATGACGGCGGTTGATCTCGTCGATGATCATGTAGATGCGCGGCAGGAGCGGACGGAACATGTCAATCCCCCATGTCTCGAGCGCCTCGGGCATGATCGTGTGATTCGTGTACGCGATCGTGTCGCGCGTGATCGCCCATGCATCCTCCCACGTCAGCGCCTCATCATCGACGAGGACGCGCATGAGCTCTGCGACGCAGAGTGCAGGATGGGTATCGTTGATGTGGATGCCGATCTTCTTGCCGAGGTCATAGATGCTCATGCCCGTCTTTTTGTAGTGACGGACAATGCTCTGTACCCCGGCCGAGACGAAGAAGTACTCCTGAATGAGGCGCATGCGGCGCCCCTCAAACGTGCTGTCGTCCGGATAGAGATAGCGCGTGATGGACTCGACAAAGCTGCGGTAGTCATTGCGCTGCTGGATCTGCTCCTGGGTCAGCATGCCGTAATCCGAGAAATCACGGTTGACCTCCGCGTTCCACATGCGCAGCGTGTTGACCGTTGTATTATGGTAGCCGACGATCGGCATATCGTACGGGACTGCCATGACGATCATCGGATCCTCATGGACAAGCTCCAGTTTGCCGTCCCCCATATCGCGCATATAGGCATTGCCGCCGAACTTCACATCCACGGACTTGTCCGGCTTGCGGTACTCCCATGCGAAGCCGTCGCGCAGCCAGTTGTCCGGGATCTCGACCTGGTTGCCGCCGACGATTTTCTGCTCGAACAGCCCGTACTGATAGCGAATCGTGCAGCCGTGTCCCGGGAGGCTGTGGGCCGCCAGCGAGTCGATGAAGCACGCCGCAAGACGGCCGAGACCGCCGTTGCCGAGCCCCGCGTCCGGCTCTGCCTCGTAGGCATCCGAGAGGTTCAGCTTGAAGTCCTTCAGGACATCCTTCAGCGCCTCCTCAATGCCAAGATTGATGAGGTTGGATTTCAGCAGGCGACCGAGCAGGAACTCGATGGAGAAGTAGTAGATCTGCTTCTCCTTGCGCTCCCCGTACTGCTTGTTCGTCTTGATCCAATTATCTGAGATGGACTGCTTGGCAGTCGCCGCGATCGTCTTGTAGATTTCGATCTCCGTCAGTTCCTCTACCTCGCGGCCAAACATAACATGTGCAGTCGTGATAAAGCGGCTCTTCAAGATTTTCTTCATCGTTTCAAGGGTCTTCCCTGTCGGCTGATTGACCTGATCCTTCTGTGCCAAATCGTCCACTCCTTTTCCTATTCTCTTGCTTTCCCCGACATTCTCTCCCTGCCTGCGCAGGAATCCCCATAAGAAGTATCAGAAACAAGAAGCCGTTATAGCCCCACCTGTTCCATTTTTGGAAGAGGAAAGGAACCTCTAACGGCAAAACAAACTCAAATTGTGATATTCTTCTTGATCACGAGCGGGTACTCGGCGGCTCCCTTCAGCCACTTCTCCGCGGTGATCACGACGTTCTTGTCGCAGATGACATTCTCGACAAGCGCGCCGTCCTGAATATCACATTTCTGCATGATGATCGAATTGCGGATCTTTACATCCTTGCCGACCTTTACGCCGCGGAAGAGGATACTGTTCTCCACCTCACCGCGCACAACGCATCCGTTCGCGATGAGAGAATTTGTGACCTTTGCGGTCTCCTTGTACTGTACGGGCACGCCGTCCTTGATCTTCGTGTAGATGGGGCGCTCGCCCATGAAGAGCCCCTGCCACACCTCGGGGTCGAGGATCTCCATGTTCGCCCGATAGTAGGTTGACATGGAGTCCACATGCGCCATGTAGCCGTCGTGCTCGTAGGCGAACATGGTATAATCCGCTGCACGTCGGATGATGCCGTCGAGCACGAAGTCCTGCCCGCCGCGCTCATAGGCGTAGCGAACAATCTCCACGAATGCACGCTTATCCATGAGGTAGATCCCCATGGAGACCTTCATCCCCTGATAGGCGACGGGCTTCTCCGAAATATCAAGGACGAGCCCCGTCTCCGCAGTTTCGAGCACAATGTTGTTGCCCGTGTTTTCGTCAATCGTCGTATGCGAGACCATGGTGATATCCGCACCTGTATTTTGATGGAAGCGCAGTATCTTGTCAAAGTCCACATTGTAGACGAAACTGCCGTTCGTCAGCAGAATATAGCGCGTCGAGGCATGCTCAATAAAGTCCAGATTGTGATAGAAATTCTTGAGGTCGCCCTTGCGGCGCTGTGCATCGTCGTGCGCGGCCGGCAGATAGAAGAGCCCGTCGTGCCGGCGCGCCAGATCCCAGTCCTTGCCCGAGCGCAGGTGATCGAGTACCGAGCGCGGCTCGTCCGGGAGCATGATGCCTACCTTGTGAACACCGGAATTGACCATACTCGAGAGTGCAAAATCAATCAGTCGGTAACGCCCGGCGAAGGGAATGGATTCAACAGCACGACGGTCGGCAAGTTCACGGATGAGACTTCCGTCCTCCTGCAGATTGATGAGCCCCATTACACTGTTCATGTTCTGTTCACTCCATTCTCTGTGTGTGGGTCAGCCGACACGCTGCTCGCTTGCGGCAGCCGTAACTGTCTCTCCCTCCGGAATGACCGTGATCTGCGCTTCCTCACCGATGACCTGCGCGCCCGCTTCGATGACGGCACGCTGTGCGAGAATCGCATAGTCCACTGTGGCACCGTCCGCAACCACCGCGGACGGAAGCAGAACAGAGTTGCGCACAACAGCGCCCTTGCCGACACGAACCCCCGGGAAGATCACAGAGTTCTCGACCGTGCCGAGGATCATGGTGCCCTCGCTGATCATCGAGCGCGTAATCTTCGCATCCTTGCCGACGAACTGCGGCGGCATGGACGGATTAAACGAATAGATGCGCCACTTGCCCGAGAGCTCGAACGGCGGCTCATCCTGCAGGAGGTCCATATTCGCCTGCCAGAGGCTCTCGATGGTGCCGACATCCTTCCAGTAGCCGTTGAATGCATAGGAGTAAAGGCGCCCCCCGTCCGCGAGCATCTTCGGAATGATGTCCTTGCCGAAATCATGGCTCGAGGTCTCGCTCTTTGCATCCGCCGTGAGATACTCCGCGAGGTAGTCGCGGTTGAAGATATAGATGCCCATGGAGGCAAGATTGCTCTTCGGCTTCGCCGGCTTTTCCTCAAACGCAACAATGCGGCCGCTCTCATCCGTATTCATGATGCCAAAGCGCGGTGCCTCGTCCCATGGCACCTCAAATACGCCGATCGTCGCCTGCGCCTTGTTCTTCTTGTGCGACTCGAGCATCCACGCATAGTCCATCGTATAGATGTGATCGCCCGAGAGAATCAGCACATAGTCCGGGTCCGCCATATCAATGAAGTTGAGGTTCTGGTAGATCGCATCTGCCGTTCCGCGATACCACTCCGCCCCCTTCTCCCGTGCGTAGGGCGGCAGGACGAAGAGCCCACCGTCGCGCTTGTCGAGATCCCACGCACTGCCCGAGCCAAGATACTGATTCAGTTCCAATGGACGGTACTGCGTCAGAACGCCGACCTTTTCGATGCCGGAGTTGACGCAGTTGCTCAGGGGAAAGTCAATGATGCGGTATTTCCCCCCGAACGGAACCGCCGGCTTTGCGACGCGCTTCGTGAGCGCACCGAGGCGGCTGCCTTGTCCGCCTGCCAGAATCATTGCCAAGCACTCTGTTTTTCTCATAGGTATTTCTCCCCTCACGGATACCGAGTGGTATCTCGCAACATATATGCAATGACAAATCGGTCGGGCTTGCCGTACACCCATCCGCTTCGCCGTATTCCTGCCATCTTTAACGAGATGGTGCTTATTCTGTCGTATTCTTCCTCTTTTAGTCGCTTCATATTACCTACCTAATTCGATAAACAAGCTGAATTTCCTGCACATTTTCACTGTGTTTTCAGGCTTTTTTCAAATTTATCAAAAAATATAAAGGACCTTTGTACTTGCCATTTTCAGTGTTTATCATATCATTATTGTACTCTATGTTTTTATTCGAATCAAGAAGAAATATAAAGAAAAATTATTCTGAAGGGTGTGCATTATTTTCTTTAAAGACCGTCGCCGCCCACGCAAAAAATCGGTACGATGAGTGCGGCATACATCTCCGCCATCTCCTCGGGACTCTGGACGCAGCCGCCCTGCATCCACCACTCCACCATCAGCACAAAGCTGCCCGTGATGTGATGGATCAGAAAGTCATCGGGCAGGGTGTGCTCACGCAGGAGAGCGTGCCCGCGTGCGGTCAGTGTCTCGCTGAGCTTCTCGCGGAAATATCGAAGGAAGAGATCCCTGCTCTCACAGGTCAGGAGACTGCGGATGTTCTTCTGCTGGTCCTTCATGTGGTAGAGCATGTGTGAGACAATCACGGCGGGATTGTCCGGGGCGTACGAGAAGTCATGGCTGCCCTCGTCCGAAACATCCTCGAGGACGTGCGCAAACATGTCCTCACACATCGCACGTAGCAGCAGATCCTTCGTCTCAAAGTGCGTGTAAAACGTGCTGCGCCCGACATCCGCTGCCTCGATGATGTCCTGCACAATGATGTTCTCATACCGTTTGTGCGCGAGGAGTTCCTGAAAGGCGGCAAGAATGGCCTGTCGCGTTTTTTTGCGGCGTCGCTCCATACAGTTCCCTTTCCTATATGAACATATTGTTTATTTTGTCCGATAACAGACATTTCCATTGAATTGTTTCTTACGTCTTTCCTGCGCTTATTGTACTATATGTTCAAAACTGAAACAAGTTCATTTCTCCATCGGAGGCTCTCTTATGGCACAGATATGGCAAGCAGGCGGGGCACGCCTGATCCCGATGTATCTACTTCTTCTCTCTCTTGCGGCACTCATCTACTGGTATGCGGACGATTCTATGCGCGTGGTCACGGCACTCATCGCGTTCTGTCCCTGCGTCTTCGTCCTCACCGGTGCAGCGGTCGATACGAGCGCACGATCCAGTCTTGCGCGCCGCGGCATGCTCGTCCGTTCGGATAGCGCCCTCGATGCACTCGGGCAGACGGAGACCATCGTATTCGACGTGGATGCTCTGAGCCACACGGACAGTCTGGGCGCAGATTTCCCGCACATTGCCGCGTCCCTACGCCACATGGGGCTGCACCCCGCCCTGTGCGCGGGCTCCGATGCGGACGCGACGACACGCATCTCAGCGGCAACCGGCATCACGGATATCCGCGCTACGGAAGCGTGCAAAGCACCTTACGAAAAACACACCGCACTCGTCGGCGCCCCCACCTCCGCATTGCATGTGGAACATCCGGGCCTCATGCGCATCCACCTAAGCCCTGCCTCTCCTGCCAATACCGATGCGGAAGCCGTCCTCATCGGTGAGGATCTGCGTCACCTCCCCGCACTGATCCGCATGGCACGACGCACACGCACGAAGATCGAACAGAACGCCATCTTCGGACATACGCTCAATCTCATCGCGCTCGGGCTGGCGGCGGCGGGTGTACTGACCCCTGTCACCGGCGCACTCTGGCACGCAGCATCGGCTCTCATCCTGCTGCTCAATGCCGCGAGCCTTCGCTCCATCGGTACACGCGAAAAAAAATTTGCATTTTAGAGAGCCGTATGATAGAATGACGCAGTACATTTTTCGTTGAGGGGGTGAACCATTTGCCAAACATCAAGGCATCCATTCTGAGTGTAAAGTCTGACGCCAAGCGCCGTGCACGCAATGTTGCGGAGAAGACGCGCGTCCGCCGCGCGATCCGCAGTGTCAATGACGCTGTTGCCGCAGGCAACGCAGACGAGGCGAAAACCCTCCTCGTTGCGGCATACAAGTCCATCGATCAGGCGGCTGCAAACAACGTCTATCACAAGAACGCTGCAGCACGCAAGAAGTCGCGTCTTGCCAAGAAGGTCAACGCGCTGGCACAGTAAGCATAGAAAACGCCATTCCGCAGGGAATGGCGTTTTTTGATGTGCAGGATGCGGCAGCTCAGGGCATTTTCTTGAATACGTAGAATCCGACGGCCGCCTGCGCGATGCTGAGCACGGCGAGCATACCGAACGCGGTCTGCAAATTCGTCGCCGAGGAGATGAATCCGATGGCGGCAGGGCCCGCGAGGATGCCGAGATAGCCCATGGTACTGACAGCGGAGACCGCCGTGCCGATGGGCATGACATTTTGCCGCCCCATGAGTGAGAAGAAGACGGGCACAATGTTGGCGCTGCCGATGCCGATGGCAAAGAAGCCAAAATAGAGCAGCGCATCCACAGGCGCGAACATGATGAGCAGAATCCCGACGAGAGTGAGCAGTGCACCGCCGACGGCAACGGAACGCTGACCGATGCGTTGGACGACGCGGTCGCCGAGGAAACGCATCGTGAGCATCGCCGCAGAGAACACGGAGAATCCCACCCCCGCGAGCGCAAGATCCATGCCGCGTACCACGGTCAGATAGACACCGCTCCAGTCCATCACCGCGCCCTCGCTGAGAAATGCAATAAACGCAGTGATGCCGACAAAGACAACAATACCGCGCGGAATCGCAATGAGAGAACCGCCGCCCCCGCCATAGGGAATCAGATGCCTGCCAAAGAATGCCGTAAACACGAGGATCAGCGCCGATGCGATTGCCGTGGACTGAAACGGCGTCAGCCCAAGGATGCCGACCCACACGCCGTAGAGCCCCGCGCCGACGAAGCCGCCCAGGCTCCAGAATGCGTGCATACCGCTCATGATGCGCCACCCGATCCCCTTCTCTACGATGACCGCCGCAACATTGATGACGACATCAAGACAGCCCATCAATGCTCCAAATACGAGAATCACGGGTACGGCGGTCCAGAGCGAATCCACCAGCGTGACCGCAAGCAGAGTACAGGCGAACAGGATTCCTGTCGCCACAAGCACGCGACGGCAGCCGAGCCGCGTCGAGAGTGCACCCGAGAGCGGCATCGTCGCGAGCGAACCGATGCCGATGCACAGCAGCAAGAGCCCGAGCACATCGTCTCCAATCGCAAGCCGCTCGCGCAGCACAGGGACGAGCGGAGCCCACGATGCCGAACCAAATCCACCGATAAAGAAAAATGCGCGTGTCGCGTGTGCCTCGCAAGCTCCGATCACCCGCTCGCGCCCGCCGCTGTCCACCATATCCCTCTCCTCCATAGATGCGCCATCCCCACGGCGCGAAAAACTTCTGCCATTCTATCATAAGCCATAAAAAAAGCAAGTTCTTTCACTTTACACGATATACGCTCCGTAGTATATTGACCTTAAAACGGGAAGCAGGGGACAAATATGAATCAGCAAGTCGAACATCAAGAACTCTGGACGCGTGAATTCCTCGGCATGAGCCTGAGCAATACATTCGTCTACATCGCACAGTACGCCATGATCGCAGCACTCCCCATTGTCATCATGACGGAGTACGGCGGCGGCGATGTCGAGGCGGGGCTTGCGATGACCTTCTTTCAAATTGGAACGGTATGCGCACGGCCCTGTGCGGGCATCCTCATCGATGCACTGAACAAGCGCCGTCTCATGCTCGCCGTCACGACAGCATTCTTCCTCGTCATGACAGCATTTGCCTTTGCGTCAGCACTCTCCATGCTCTACGGACTGCGCCTCGTGCACGGCATCATCTTCGCTCTCGCGACGACAACGGCGGCGGCGATTGCCGCACTGATCCTCCCGCCCGCACGCAAGGGCGAGGGCATCGGCTACTTTGCTCTCTCGACAAACCTCGCAATGGTGCTGGGGCCAATGCTCGGGCTGCTGATTATGGAGCATTTCTCCGCCACCGTACTGTTCTGCGTACTGAGTGCGCTTGCCGCTGTCTCCATCGCTGCGGGCGGCGGACAGAAACTCCCCGATGCAGTCATTCTGCCGGAAAAGAGGTCTGCATGCACGCTCTCCGTCAGCACATTCATCGAGCGCAAGGCACTCCCGCCCGCCCTCATTGCAGGCATCCTCTTCTTCGCCTACGGCAGCGTCCTCACCTTCATCCCACTCTACACGCGCAGCCTCGGACTGTCCTCCGAGACAAGCCTCTTCTATGCGTGCTATGCGGGTGCCATTCTCGTCACGCGTCCATGGATCGGGCGCATCTTGGACCGCAAGGGTCCCGATTACACCATCTACCCCGGTCTGCTGCTCTTTGCCGCGGGGATGTTCCTGCTCGGCACGATTACGGAGCTCTCGGGGCTCATCGTCGCTGCGCTTCTCCTCGGTGCGGGATTCGGTGCGGTCACGCCCGCCCTCCAGACGCTCGCCGTGCGCAGCGCACCGCCCTCACGTGCGGGTGTCGCCACCGCGACCTATTTCTGGTCACTCGACATCAGCGTCGGCCTTGCCGCCGCAGGGCTCGGTGTCGTTGCCGTCACCTACGGCTATGCATTCACCTACAGTATTGTCGATGTCGCTGTCATTGCACTCGGGACAGTCTGCTATGCTCTGTGGCGCAGAACGGTAACCCCCCACTAACAGACGAAAAAAGGACTGCTGCACATTTTTTCGTGCAACAGCCACTTCTTCACTTCGTATTGCCGTCCGCAGGACGGCTTTTTTCCTGCAGTTTCTCGCGTATTTCCTTTTCACGCGTCTCGCGTTCCTTCGCCTGGTCCTTCATCCGCTTTTCATAGGCACGCTTGTCCACGGATTCCAGATATGCGTCGGGGATGCGCTCAAGAGCTTTCGGCTCGACGGAATAAAGTTTTCTATAGTACTCCTGCGCCTCTGCCGCATTTTCCATCTCGTCATACAGCTCTGCGGCGATCAGATAGCCGTAGGGATTTTTTGCATCGATTTCGATCGCCTTGCGTGCATCGGTAAGCGCCCCCTCACGGTCTCCAAGCATGCGGCGCACATCCGAGCGGTTCAGCCATGTATAGACATCCTTTGGATCGTCCGCAACTCCCTTGTCCGCATCGGCGATCGCCCGTACGGCATCTCCGCGCACCGCGTATGCGCGTGCACGGATCACATGGCTGAGCGCAGGGCTGTCATTGTTCTGTGCGGCAAAGACGCGCTCCATCAGCGCGAGCGCTCGTGTGCTGTCCCCGTAGTCGCTGTACGCGTCACTGTTCTCGCGGATCTTCTTGATCGCCTTTGCATCGGCATGTTCCACCTCGGCACGCTCTGCCGCGTGCGCCTCCGCGCGTGATTTCTCAACAGCACGCAGCTTCTCCCGTGCACCGCTTCCCGCCTCGCTCGCGTATGCGTCGCGCACGAGTGAAACCAGCCGTTCCCCTGCCCGCTCCTTTGCGAGGAAATACACGAGCAGCTCATTGACACGCGGATCGCCACCGAGCGTCGCGCCGCCGTCCCGTGTCAGGGCGATGTGCCAGTCCTCCGCCCGATCATAGTCATGAAAGGCACGGGCGAGTGCACCTGCGGCGAGGTATGCATTTTCGGGGCTGTTGTCGTAGTCCTCATCCGTCCATGTCACCGTGAGAAGTGGTGTCCCGTCGATACAGACCGTCTTGCGGTCGCGCACCGTCACATGACCTGCACTGTAGTCCGTCATGAATTCCGCGAGTTTTGCCTCGCGCCGCTCCGTCGCGGGATGATCGGAGAAATCATCCTGCGGCAGATCCTTCTCTTTTGGGTCTTGATACTCCGCGAGATCCTGCGTCACATACGTCAGATAGTAGCCCATGCGCGCCATTGCCGCCGCCCCGCCGCCGGGGTTGAACCCCGCGCTTGTCATGATGCGGAAGCCTCCCTCGTCCGCCTCGTACTCCGTGGGGAGCGTGACATTCTTCGCCACAGAGTAGCCTACGAGCGCATTGAGCTTGTTCCAGTCCATCAGACCAAAATTCATGTTGAGAAAGCTCAACCCGTAGAACTGCGCCGCCGCCTTCGCGTAGTTGTGCGCGCTGTGCTGGCGAATGCCGTGCGTCATCTCGTGCCCGAGCACGGCGGCAAGCTCGTCCACGTTTCCACCGAGACCGCGGACAAGCCCGCGGTTGATGCTCACATAGTCCGTCGGGTAACAGGCGGCATTGAAGACGGAGCTGTCCGTCACCGCCCATGTAAAGGGCAGCGAGTTCACGCGGAGCACATAGTCGCCGTCCCGCACGAGCCGCTCCATAATGCTGTCCACCAAAAGGACATCATTCGCATTGTGTGCACGCCCGTTCTCAGCAATATCCTGCCGCTCGCTCTGCACCTGCGCATGGACATCGTTGCCGAGCGCGAGCACCGCACCGAGCGCCGAGTGGTACGCGCCGAGCACGCCGAGTGCCTGTGCCGCAATCCCCCACGCATCAATCGCCTCTGCGCGCGCAGGCGGGAAAACGATCCCTGCCGTTATCGTAAGTGCGGCAAATACCGCACATAATTTCTTTCGCATCATCCGCCTCATCCTCCGTTATTTTGTTTGTTATCATAGCATACCTTTCTTATTTTATGCTGAAAGATTTTTCTGTGTACTGTGTGATATAATAAGCATATCAGCATAAAGGAGGCAATGTTATGGAATTCAACGAACTCATTCGCGAGCGTTTCTCCTGTCGTTCCCTCTCGGACAGGGATATCCCGCACGAAGCCTTGGACCGCATCTTCGAGGCGGCGCGCCTTGCGCCGACCGCCGTCAACAAACAGCCGTTCAAGATCTGGGCGGTCGAGAGCCCTGAGGCACGGACAAAGCTCGCGGAGACGACGAGCTATACCTTCGGCGCGGGTGTCTTTCTTGTCGTCGGCGGAAAGAACGAGGACGCATGGGTATGGCAGTACGACGGACGCAACTTTGCCGATGTGGATGCCGCCATCGTCGCGACCCACATCATGCTCGCCATTCACAACGAGGGCCTTCGCTCAACATGGGTCGGACATTTCGACGCGCCCAAACTCAAAGAGACATTCCCTCAGATGGCAGACTACGACCTCATCGCCATCTTCCCCATCGGCTACCCGACCGAAAAGGGCATCCCCTCCCCGCGCCATCCGCAGCGCAAAGCTGCAGTGGAAATCGTAGAGGTGCTGTAGTCTCTCATTTCATACAAAAATCCCCCGCCGCAGCGGGGGATTTTTCATCCGTAACGGAAGAGCTTACTTCGTGAAGCCAAACGCGCGCTTGCCCGGATAGACCGCGCTGCCGCCGAGCTGCTCCTCGATGCGGAGAAGCTGGTTGTACTTCGCAACACGCTCGGAGCGGGACGGTGCGCCCGTCTTGATCTGCGCCGTATTAAGCGCAACTGCGAGATCGGCAATCGTCGTGTCTTCGGTCTCGCCCGAGCGATGCGACGTGACTGCCGTATAGCCCGCCTTGTGCGCCATCTTGATCGCCTCGAGCGTCTCGGAGACGGAGCCGATCTGGTTGAGCTTGATGAGGATGGAGTTGCCCGCACCGAGTTCGATGCCCTTCTTCAGGCGCTCCGTATTCGTGACGAAGAGATCGTCGCCGACAAGCTGAACCTTGTGTCCGAGCGCCTTCGTCATCGCCTTCCAGCCATCCCAGTCCTCCTCATCGAGACCATCCTCGATCGAGTAGATCGGGTACTTGTCAACGAGGGACTCCCAATGCTTGATGAGCTCATCGGACGTGAACTTCTTGCCGGACTTCGGCTGATGATAGAAGCCCTTGCCCTTCTCGCGGTCCTTCCACTCAGACGACGCCGCATCCATCGCGAGAACGAAATCCGTACCGGGCTTGTAGCCGGCGTTCTCAATCGCCTTGAGAATGTGCTCAATCGTGTCCTCATCAGAGTCGAGGTCAGGCGCAAAGCCGCCCTCATCGCCGACCGCCGTCGTCTTGCCTGCCTTCTTGAGGAGCGACTGAAGGGCGTGGAACACCTCGGTCGACCAGCGCAGTGCCTCACGGAACGTCGGTGCACCGGCGGGCATGATCATGAACTCCTGCGTGTCAACAGAGTTCGATGCGTGTGCGCCGCCGTTGAGGATGTTCATCATCGGTACAGGCAGGACGTTTGCCTGCAGACCGCCGAAGAAACGATAGAGCGGAATATCCTCGGACTTTGCCGCCGCATCCGATGCTGCAATCGAAACCGCGAGAATCGCATTCGCGCCGAGTTTGGACTTGTCTTTCGTGCCGTCTACGTCGAACATCGCCTGGTCCACTGCATAGATATCGCTCGCTTCGATACCAATGAGCGCGGGCGCAATCTTCGCGTTCACATTCTCGACTGCCTTCGAGACGCCCTTGCCGCCGAACTTCTTTTTGTCACCGTCACGCAGCTCCAGAGCCTCAAACTCACCCGTCGATGCACCCGAAGGTGAGGCACCGCGACCAATCGTGCCGTCCTCGAGAACGACCTCTGCCTCGACCGTCGGATTGCCGCGTGAGTCGATAATCTCACGGCCAATGACCTGAGCAATTCTTAAGTAATCACGCATGAATTTTCCTCCTCATCACCAAACAAAGGGAGCATCCCTTCCGAATGCGCCGATCTCACGGGCGCATCCTCCTCTTGTGTATTATACGATTTTTCTTCTCAAAAAGCAATGCAGAGCCCACGTTCGGGGGCAGTTATCTGAGATATTTCTAAGAATTTTCCCGAACGACCTCGATCTATAAAAATTCAGAAGAAATTTTATTCTTACTGCATCTTTTTTTCTATTGTGTGACTTGGGTTACAAAATTTTCAAAAAAAATATGATACAATACAGATGTCAACGGAGAACCACAAACGTCCTCCCCGACATTTTCCCCGTTGATCATCCCTCTAAGGAACGTTTCCCTGCGTTCCTCATTGTAAGGCAGATAACCCTTACATCCCATTTCTCAAGCCGCAGGTTTTTCCCGACCTGCGCGCATCCCTTTCCAGGAAAAAGAGCCGTGTGGCAATGCCAACGGCTCTTTTTCTTTCTCAATTCATCCAAGTGCCACATCCAGCATCATCATCAGCGAAAACCCTGCTGCAAATGAGACAACGCCAATATCCGAGTGCGGGCCCTCACTCATCTCCGGGATGAGCTCCTCCACCACGACGTAGAGCATGGCCCCCGCCGCAAACGCGAGCGCATAGGGCAGGATCGGCACGATGAATGCCGTCGCGAGGATCGTGAGCGCACCGCCGATCGGCTCGACCGCCCCCGAGAGCACACCGCCGCCGAACGCGCGCCACTTCCCCATCCCCGCCGCACGCAACGGCATGGAGATGATCGCGCCCTCGGGGAAATTCTGAATCGCTATGCCGAGCGAGAGTGCGAGCGCCGCGCCGAGCGTAATGCTCTCGCTGCCGCTCAGCCACCCCGCGTAGATCGCGCCGACCGCCATCCCCTCGGGAATGTTATGGAGCGTCACGGCGAGCACGAGCATCGTCGTCCGCGAGAGACGGCTGTGCGGCCCCTCCGCCTTCTGGGCATTCATGTGCAGATGCGGAATGATGTGATCGAGTGCGAGCAGAAAGAGTGTCCCCGCCCAGAAGCCGACTACCGCAGGGACAAAGGCGTACTGCCCCATGTCTGCTGATCCCTCCATCGCAGGGATCAGCAAACTCCAAATCGACGCCGCCACCATCACGCCCGCAGCAAACCCCGTCAGTCCACGCTGCACGCCGCGATTCAGCGCCCCCTTGAGGAAGAACACGCAGCCCGCACCGAGCGCCGTGCCGATAAAGGGAATCATCAATCCTTGGAAAATTTCCAGCATAAAATTCACCTCATGCCGGATATTATAGCACGTTCCATGTAGAGCGACAAATGATAATTTTTCTCATAACTTATGCTCCACTTATAGATGCAAGCCGCTCCACCTCTTCCGTCGGGAGTTGGGTCGCTGCGGCAATCTGCGCAACCGTCAGCTTTCCCATGGCAATGAGAGCCGCAGCTGTTGCACGCGCCGATTCCATACGCCCTTCCATACGTCCTTCCATACGTCCTTCCATACGTCCTTCAGCACGTCCGGCTTCGCGCCCCTCTTCCATCTTCTTCTCACCAAATTTTTCCATCAGTTCGCACATGACATTAACCCCCTCCGCTTCTGCCTTAAAATAGTCTGCCCTTTCGGCAAGTTCCTTATAATTCATTCGCTCCGGATGCTCACAGAAAAAGTCCTGCATCAAACGCCCAAGCGGTGTATCCGCACGATTCGTTCCGTTCACATAGAGGATATGCGCGCCGTCATCAAAAGGTCGCTGCAGTTCCCGGACAATCCGTTCCACATGGTAGAGTGGATGCCCTGCTCCGTATATATCATTCTCCGTGATGAAAATGACCCACGTCTCAGGCAGCTCCGAGAACTCCATGCCTTTGGGCAGCTCACGCATATCCAGCATCGCACTGTTATACCGTGCCCGACGCGCAATCGCTCCCTCATTTGCCCGCTGAACTTCGCAGTCGTAAAGTCTTCCCTCGCTGTCCTCCGCCAGCACATCGAAGCGCACGCCGCGCCCGTAGAGATTGTCTGCGCTTTGCTGCGTGACTACACGTTTTACCGTCAAGTCGTCACGTGCAAGAAAGATCCGAAGCAGGAGCTGCATTCCCTTAATGTTGTTATCGAAACAGACATTGAAAAACGTGTCATCAATGAGACGAAGTTTTTGGATCAGGGCGATGTATTCAGCCCGCACTTCTTTCTTGATGATACTCATGAATCTCCCTCATTTCCTCTGCTATTACCATATTATGTAACAAAAAAGATATTGTCAAGGCTGAAATCCACGAGGCACATCGATGAAGCGCGGCAAAAGAAAGGGCTCGCACCATCATTGTGCGAGCCGCTTTGTTTCTTATTCCAATGTTACAATCTTGTTCTTGAGTACATAGACGAGTGCCTGTGTGCGGTCATTGACCTTGAGCTTGTGGAAGATGCTCGTGAGGTGGTTCTTGACGGTCTTTTCGCTGAGGCCGAGCGCCTTGCCGATGTCCTGATTCGAGAGGCCCTTTGCGATACAGCCGAGCACATCCATCTCGCGCGGAGTGAGGCGTTCTCCACGGCTCTCATCCCAGATCTCCTTTGCCATACGGCTCACGTCACCGTAGACCGCCGTGCTGCCGAAGAGGCGTTCCGCGAGCTTTGGATAGACGAACGGGTTGCCCTCGTTGACCATGTGGATCGCCTTGATGAGGACATTGGGCTCCACATCCTTCAGCAGGTAGCCCAGAGCACCGTTCTTTAGGAGTTCAAGAACGTAGTTGTCACTGTCGTGGATCGTGAGTGCGATGATCTTTGTCCGCGCACGCGCCTGTTTCAGCTGTTTGGTGACATCGAGCCCCGTCAACCCCGGCATATTGATGTCGAGAAGCAGGATGTCGGGCTTCAGCATAAGTGTACGCGCGAGGGCTTCCTGCCCATCCTCCGCTTCGCCGACCACCTCGAGATCATCCTCGAAGTTCAGCACACGCTTGATCCCCTGCCGGAGCAGGGCATGATCGTCCGCAAGTAATATCCTGATTGCCACTGACATCTCCTCTTTTCCATTGCATCCTGCAATTGTAGGAAGCACTGACGATCGATATCCGATCCGTGCTTCTTTTATCATTCGTCCAGCACGCGGGCTGTGAGAAAGATCATGAGTTCAGTCTCGGTCTTGCTCGTCCGTACGGAACGAAAAAATACACCGAGAACGGGAAGGTCACCGAGGAACGGAATCTTCGAAAGAGAGCGCGATTCATCGCTGTCGATGAGGCCGCCGATCACCATGGTCTCACCGTTGCGGAGCCGTACGGTGGTATCCGCGCTCCGCTTCTGAAAGCGATACGCCTTGAGGTCCTCAACAAAGACAGGAGTGCTGACCTCCGTATGCACGCGTGCCACGATGCTGCCGTCCGCTGTGATGCGCGGTGTATAGCGCAGGATAATCCCCGCCTCACGGTACTCGATCCCCGTCGTCGTAACATTGTTGGAGGTCGCCGTACGCGGTACGGGAACCTCCGCACCGATGTTGATGAGCGCCTCATGCCCCTGTACGGTCGTGATGTTCGGACGTGCGAGCATCTTGGCCTTGCCGTCCGTGATGAGTGCGCGAATCCTCGCAGAGTAGTAGAACTCGAAGGGAATCCCCTCCGGCCCCCTGCCAAATCGAATGATGCCCGGCCCGCTCGTCCCGCCCGTGCCTGCATTGCGTTCACTGATCTGCCAGTCCCGCGTCGGATTGCGCTGCACACGCGGGTACTGGGGGAGCGCCGACCACGACCAATCAACGCCGAGTTCCTTTGCCGCTTCCTTGGAAACGGCGACGACATGCGCCTCGAGCGAGACCTGCTTCGGCACGACATCGAGTGCAGCAATAATTTCGCGCACGGCAATAGCCTCAGATTCTGTTCCGTAAAAGAGCAGCGTATTCGTTGCCCGATCAACGAGCACACGCCGCTGCGTACCGGAGTCAGAGTCTGAGCCCTCATTCCATCTCTCCTCGTTATTTTTCGACACGACTGCGCGTTTTCCTTCACCTGTGAGGGATAAATTTGCCGCATGTGCAAGTTCCTCGGGGTCCCCATAGCGTACAGCATAGGTGTGCACGCGCCGATTCTCATCCCGCGTCTCCGAGGCAAGTGCGATAAAAATCGTTCCGTGTCGCTCAATGTGAATGCCGCGCGCAGCCGCGACGAGACGCAGCACCTCCTCGCCCTCGCCCGTCAGATGCGCGGTCACCGTCCCCGTCACGCTGTCATCGACAATAAGAGGAAGGTTGCCCATGCGTGCGACGGCGCGCAGGACGGCGCGCACATCGCCGTTTGTTACATCAATGGTCACGGCGGCGGCAAAGGCAGGCGCGGGAAGAAGCAGAACCCCCACAAGCGCCGTCATCGTCAGCCATCGTTTCATATTGTTCTACTCCCTTGTCAGCGTGATTGTCCCATTTGCGGAATCCAGTATTGCGGATGTATCCGAGAGTGCACGGAGCGTATACCCCTGCCACGCATCTCCAATGCCGAGCGCCGCACCATCCGTGCCCCGTGCAAGTATGGCCATGCGCGAACCGTCCGCAGCCTGCACCACGCCGCGCAGGATCGGCGGCGAAGGCAGCGGTGCAGGAGGAACCGTGCTTGCCGCAGGCGGCGCTTGTGGAAACGCGGAAGGCTGCGGCATTGGTTCTTTTTGCTCGATCGACTGTCCGACAGGAGGAATCTCGCCGCGCCGCTCATGTGCGGCCGAAAACGGATTCCGCAGGGCCGTGCGCTTTGCCGCCGCCGAGAGCCCTGCGATCTCCGTATCCGACGGCGTTATGGAGGCATTCTGCCCGATCACAACGGGCTCTTCCGCATCCGGCCACAGAAGATATGCGCCGCTCATCGCGATCAAGAGAACGGCTCCGCCAAGTGTCCATTGCCGCATGGAGATCTCACGCAATGATGCGCTCCACCGTTCGATCACAAGATCCCTCCCGAAACACAGAAAAGGGCTGTTGCACGAAGTTTTCGCTTCGTACAGCAGCCTCTCCCTTCGCCCCTGCCGCCGCACACGCAGTCCCCCGTAAACGGGGGAGGCTTGCACACGGCAGCGGCACGCAAGTTATCCCTTCAGCGCCTGAAGCTTCGGCCCCATGATGCGCTTGTACGCCTCTACGCCCGGCTGATCGAACGCATCCACATCCGCGAGCTCGCCCTCGTAGGCAACGGACATCGCGAGTAGGTAGAGCAGCTCGCCGAGATGATACGGGGTCAGCTCCGGCAGCCCGAACACTGCGCTGTAGCGCTTGTTCGACGCGAGCGCATCCGCATTCGACTGACGCGCCACCTCGAGCGCTGCGCCCATCGTCACGCCCGCAACATCCGCGAGCTTCTGAACCTCGGGGAACACATTCGGGATCGCGAGATCATCCGCCCACTTGTCGATGCGGATAAACTGCACGACCTTGTTGAGCTTGCCCTCCTGGTGCTGCTGTGTCTGTGCGTGCATATCGGTCGTGCCGACGGCGACAACCGGCGTGCGCCCGTAGCAGACCTCCTTGCCCTCCTTGTTGAACTGCTTTCCAAGGGATTCGGCGAGGAGCTGGATGTACCACTCGGAGACGGATTTCAGATAGTCGCCGTACGGCATCATGACCTCAATGTCGCGCCCGTGCTTCTCCGACGCGGCAAACTTCAGCGCCGCATTGAGCATGGCGGGGTTCTGCCAGAGATCGTCATTCTGACATGCCGCATCCATATCGCGTGCGCCGGCAAGAAAGCTCTCGATGTCGAAGCCGATGCACGCGGCAAGTGACAGCCCGACCTCGGTGAACACCGTGAAGCGGCCGCCCACGCCGTCCGGCACAGCAAACTGCTTCCACCCCTTGTCCATCGCGAGTTTCTTCAGCAGTGTCGGCTTCTCCTCGTTCGGGTCGGTGACCGCGACCACCTCGACCTCGATGTTGTCCGCCTTCATGAACGCGTCATACATGACCATGAAGTTCGACATTGTATCGAGCGTGCCGCCCGACTTCGAGATGACGAGGAGCATGATGCGCAGCGGCTGTCCGCCGTGCGTCTTCTTGATCTGCGCAACGTCTTTCAGATGATTGATGATGTCGCCCGTGCGGCGCGGGTCAATGTTGTTGCCGCTGAAATAGATGCGCGGGTAATTGTCGCGCTGCTCGTTCGAGAGCGAGTTCCAAAGCTCGCCGCAGTGCACATCGAACAGCACCTTGTTCCCGAGGAACGAGCCGCCGATGCCGAGCGAAATCACGACATCCGTATTCTGCTGCACGTACGTGCCGAACTCCTTCAGCCGCGCAATCGACGCGGGCGAGTTGATATGTCCCTCCACGATGTACGGGGTCTGCGAGAACAGCACCTTCTCCGGCTCGCCGTCCTTCGAGAGATGCCCGCGGATAAAGCCCTTCTCGCGCATGACCTTCATCGCCTCATGCGCCTTCTTGAGATCGTCCGCATAGAATGCGAGGTCGGCATCCGTCACCTTGCCCTCGCCGTAGAGATTGTCATAGTCGAATGTAAATCCGGATTTCAGTACAAGACTCATCAAAAAACTCCTTCCTGTACCAGTACGCGATTAGGCACGAATCTCTGCGAGGAGTTCGTCCGTCTTCTCCTTGAGCAGTGCCTTGTCCTGACGTGTCTCAACGTTGAGGCGAATGACCGGCTCCGTGTTGGACATGCGGAGGTTGAAGCGCCACTTGTCGAACTCGATGGACACACCGTCCACCTTCGTCACCTTGCCATTCGCGCCGTACTTTGCCTCGATGCGGTCCATGACTGCCTTGGCATCTGTGACCTTGCTGTTGATCTCGCCCGAGGTCGGATAGCGGTCCATACGTGCCTGCATCAGTGCGGAGAGGGTCTTGCCGCCCGACGCGCTCATCAGCTCCGCCACGAGCAGCCACGGAATCTGACCGCTGTCGCAGTAAGAGAAGTCACGGAAATAGTGGTGTGCACTCATCTCGCCGCCATAGATCGCATTGACCTCACGCATCTTGTCCTTGATAAATGCGTGGCCGCTCTTGCACATGACGGGCTTGCCGCCGAGCTGCTCGGCGATCTCGATTGTGTTCCAGACGAGGCGCGGATCGTAGATGACGCTTGCGCCCTTGTTCTTCTTCAGAAACGCCTCGGAGAGGAACCCGACCATGTAGTAGCCCTCGATGAAGCCGCCCTTCTCGTCGAAAAGGAAGCAGCGGTCGAAGTCGCCGTCCCATGCCACGCCAAAGTCCGCGCCCGTCTCGCGCACCACCTTCGCCGTCGCCTCACGGTTCTCCTGCAGGATCGGGTTCGGCACGCCGTTCGGGAAATTGCCGTCCGGCTCATTGTAGACCTTGACCAGATCGAACGGCAGGAACTTCTCCATTGCGTTGATGATGGGACCCGCCGCCCCATTGCCCGTGTTGACAACGATCTTGTACGGCTTCAGTTTGCTCACATCGACATAGGTGAGGATGTGCTTGACGTATTCGTCGAGCACGTCCACCTGCTCGATCTTGCCGGGCACGGCTGCGGGCGCGGGATAGGTCTCACCGACCGCCATTGCGGCAATATCCTTGAGCCCCGTATCACTCGATATCGGACGCGACTCCGCACGCACGAACTTCATGCCGTTGTACTGCTTCGGGTTGTGGCTCGCCGTAATCATGATGCCGCCGCCGAGGCCAAGATGTGCCGTTGCGAAGTAGATCATCTCCGTGCCGCACTGCCCGATGTCCACGACATCACAGCCCGCCTCTGTGAGCCCCTTCGCGAGCGCATCGCGGATCACGGGCCCCGACAGACGGATATCATGTCCGACGGCGACCTTCTTCGCGCCGAACAGCGTGGGGAAGCTGCGTCCGACACGATAGGCGAGCTCCTCGTTCACCTCATCGGGATAGATGCCGCGTACATCGTATGCGCCAAACCCCTTGTCTGTCACTGCCATGAATGTCCCCTCCTCCTTGGGAAGCGCCTTCGGCGATCCCCATAAGCCCCGTACGCTCCATCGACGAAGCCATCGGGTCATAACAAAACACTATACAACATAGGGTAACTATTCGCCGTTCTTTCCGCCTTTTCCTCTCTCTCATCTCAAAATCTTACGAACTTTTCTCCGCATCGGTAAAATCTGCCGTCATATTTACAACGCCCGTGACTTGTGCTAGGATGAACGCACCTCATTGGTTTGGGAAGGCTGGGGAGTTTATATGGATGAAATCAATGCACGGCTGGTCTATCTCTTCACCGACCTGATCGTGCCGCTCATCGTCGGCTATCTTCTGTACCAGCGTCAGATGCTCTCGGACACCACCGTCAATCGGCTGATTCGGATCAACGTCGTCGTCTTCTTTACCCTGCTCTCGTTCTTCAGCTTCTGGGCACTGCCGCTCACGCAGGACCTCCTCATACTGCCCGCATGCTTCGCCTTCATCATTCTCTTTCCGGGCTTCCTCAGCTGGCGCTTTCTCGGCCGTCGCTTCCACAGCCCCATCGACCGCGGCACGCACCTCATCTCCGCACTGCTCTCGAATATCGGCACACTCGGCGGGATCTGCGCCTACATCATTTACGGCGAACGCGGCTTTGCATACGCGCAGATCGGAGGGGCTTGCCAGAACCTCGTGCTCGTTCTGCTCGCGTTCCCCATCGCACAGTATTACTACCTGCTGCATAAGACACACGGGCGCACAGCACGCCTCGAAGGGCGCGGCTTCCTCGGACTGCTCATCTCATGGAACCAGCTCAGCATCCTCGGCATGGCGGCAGGGCTCGCGCTCAACGCGGCAGACATCACCCGCCCGCCCATCCTATCCGAAGCGTTTTCCTACATCATTCATGTATCAGCGTGGTTCGCCATGCTGCCCGTCGGCTCTCTCATCAACTTCCGTCGTGCGCGCCGCTTCTTCTACCTGACGCTCGATATGATCCTCCTGCGCTTCCTCGTTGTCCCGCTCGTCGCCTTCCTTGCCGCACGCATCTTCATCAGTGATCCGATCGTGCAGAACGCCCTCGTCATCTTCGCGAGCGTTCCCGCCGCGATCAACGCCACGCTCACGGCACGGCTCTATCAGCTGAACGTCGACTATACGATTGCCGTCTTCCTTGTCACCACCGTTCTCTACCTCACGATCCTCTTCCCCGTATCATTTTTCCTGTTTCGGTAGAAAGAAGCATTTCCTATGGATAATCCCGATTTTCGCATCATCTATCTCTTTACCGACCTCCTCGCACCGCTCATCGTCGGATGCCTCCTCTATCGGCACGGGAAAATCTCCGACGCACTCATCAGCCGCATTCTGCGCCTGAACGTCATCATCATCTACACCGTACTCGCGCTCATGAGCTGCTGGACGCTGCCGATCTCGTGGGATCTCGCCCTCATCCCAATCTACGGAGTGCTCATCGTCCTCTTTCCGGGACTGATCGGCTGGGCATTTTTCATCCGAAAATATCACAATCCCCTCGATCGCGGCGCATATCTCGCGAACGCGATGATGTCCAACATCACCACCCTCGGCGGCGTCTGCGCCTACATCATCTACGGCGAGCAGGGCTTTGCCTACGCGCAGATCATGGGCATCTTTCAGACACTTATGCTCGTGCTCACCGTATTTCCAATGGCGCAGTACTACTATCTGCAGCACAAAAATCACGGACGCGGCGGCAAGATCCACATGCGGTTCCTCGATATTTTCCTCTCGTGGAACCAGCTCAGCATCCTCGGTATGGCTGCGGGGCTTGCCCTCAACGCCGCAGGCATCGAGCGTCCGCCCGCCGTCGGCACGGCGTTCGAGGGACTGATCCACTTCGGTGCATGGTTTGGAATGCTCCCCGTCGGGGCGCTCGTCAACCTGCACCGTGCGCGGCGCTATGCACCGTACACCCTCGACCTCTTCGCCCTGCGTTTCCTCATCCTGCCCGCCTTTATGATGGCGATCTCCTATCCGTTCGTCAATGACCCCGTCCTCCTCGGCGCGATCCTCGTCTTCTCCGTTACCCCCGGGGCGATCAACTCCGTCACGGCAGCGAAGCTCTATCACCTCAACGTCGACTACACGATCTCGGGATTCCTCACCACGAGCATCGCCTTCTTCTTCCTCGTCTATCCCGCACTGTTCTTCCTGCTGCGGTAAGACTGTACATAGGCAAAAGCCCTGCCACATTCCTGCGGCAGGGCTTTTCAATGTCAATATACTGGTAACCAACGATCAAACGCTGAAACGCGAAATCTCATTCTGCAGATCCGTTGCAATCTGAGCAAGGCTCTCGCTCGCCTCGGCGATATCCTCGAGTGCCTGTGTCTGCGTGTCGACGGCGGCTTCCGCCTCGTCCGTCGTCGCATCGTTCTCCTTTGCCATATCCATCAGCTTGTTGCTGACGGCGGCGATTGCCTTGTTCTTCTCCGTCAGCTTCTTGGCGGATTCGTTCAGCTTCGTCACGACACTGTTTGCACCGTCGACCGCCTCGGCAATCATGTCGAAGCGACGCTGGGTACGCTCGAGGTTGACATTGCTCTCCTCGACAAGCTTCTTGGAGACCTCCATCGTATCGACCGCCTGCTGCGACTTCATCTTGAGCTCACCGATGATGCCGTTGATCTCATCCGTAAAGCCACGCGACTGCTCGGCAAGCTTGCGGATCTCCTCGGCGACAACGGCGAATCCGCGCCCTGCCTCACCCGCACGCGCTGCCTCGATGGCAGCGTTGAGCGCGAGGAGGTTCGTCTGCTCGGAGATGGACTGAATCATCGCGCTCGCCTCTTCGATGCGCTCCGCACGCTGATTCGTCTCCTCGACCACGCGCGAGACCTCCTGCGTTGCATCGGCGGTCTCCGCAGACTTCTTCATGAGGTCGGAGAGAATCTCCGCGCCCTCGGTCTGACGTTTATGAATGTTCTCCGTCGCCTCGTTCATCTCCGTCATGACCTTGCGGTTATCATCGAGCAGTTGGAGGATTTCATCCGTATGATTGACGGCATCCTGCGTGTCCTTGACCTGTACGCGTGCACTCTCGGCAATATCGTGGATGCCATTGCGCACCGTCTCCGCCGAATGTGCCGTGTTCTGCGCCGTCGCTGTCAACTCCTCACTCGTTGCCGCAACGGACTGGGAGGCCCCGTTGATCTTGCCGATGATCCCGCGCAGACTATCTGCCATACGCGCCAAAGACGAAACCATTATTCCGATTTCATCGGTACGCGCCATGTGTACACGAGCCTTCATCCCCTTTTCCCGATCCAGATCGAGATCCGCAAAGCGCGTCAGGATCTCCGTCACATCACCGATGGGGACGAGCAGACGGCGCTGGATGAATACTGCGAGTGCGATGACGAGCGCCACGGTACAGATCACCGCCAGCACAACGGAGAAGATGACCATATCGTGCGCTACGCCAGTAAACTTATCCTCGTCCGTAATGGAGAAGATCGCCCACGGCGTATTCACCCCTTGGAGGCGGATCGAATGGAAGACATAGACCGAGTCCTTTCCCGTCGTCGTCGAATACTGTGCCTTGCTGAACAGGGTATCCGAATAGATCTCCTTCTTTTCGTCCTCGGTCGACTGCATGATCGTGAACGCATTCTTCATGATCGACTCGGGACTCGTCCCATGTGCCACGAGATCCCCTTCATTGTCGATGAGAAGATAGGCGTTATCAGCCGAACTCGCCTTTGCGAGGTCTTCCTGAAAATGACTTACATCAAAATCGAGAGAAAGCGCACCGATGAAATGCCCATCCACGATGATCGGCATGCCAATGGAGACGAGCAGAGCCTTTTTCCCGGCCACTTCGTCATAGTACGCCTCCGAGAGAACCAACTTCGACGTAGACTTCGGCTTCTGATACCACGTCGCGGTCTCATAGCCCGTACAAGGCTCAAACTCGACTGCGTTTCCCTCACGGTCGGCATAGGGCATCACACGTCCGGACTCATCCGAAAGCGGATCCCCGACATGCGCTGCGTCCTGCCCGTCGAAAGCGTTCGGCTCAAACACAAGGCCAATTCCCGAGAGATTGTTATTCGACGCAGCCGCATCGGCGAGCATTTCGTTCAGCGCCTCGCGGCTGCGCGCTGCGGGCGGATGCTGCTGCATATACGTATAGATGCGCTGGCGCACATCCTCTCCCGACTGCTGGACAGACTCATAGCGGCTGATGACCGCCTTTGAACGCTCGCCCAATTCGTTGTACTGCGCCACCGTCCCCATCCTGAGCAGCTCATCATAAGCTCTGTAGCCAACGAACGAGACTAGGATCGTCACCATCACGACAATCCCGATGAGCGTGATCGCGTTCAGCTGGAAGCCGATACCTCTTCCCTTCTTTAGCCCTTGTTCCTGCAAAATATTCTCTCCTTTCCCATCCGCCCGGCCATTCCAACGAAGAACAAGGCCCCCCCTTGCCATAACCGTGCGCAAAGACAGCGGCACACACTGCTGTCAAAAAATCTGGTATACATTGTTTTTAATTCGCCGCGTCCTAATATTTTCCTGCCGTAGGAAAATATTATTTATATTTTACATACAAAGGCAGCGACCGCGTACGGTCGCTGCCTTTGTGCGTCGTATAGCAAAGAAACACTGATGAACTCGGCGTTCCTTAAAACAGGTCGTCGTCCACGTCTGCCTTGCTCGACAGAACAGTTCCCGTTAGGGCATCGATGTAGAGCTTGTACTCCACATGGCCCGCGTAGCACTTCACCTTGTAGACGGGATGAAAGTTCGGCTGTCCCATCATCGGTGCCGGCTGCACGGGCGGAGCCGCCGGAGCGGGAGCAGTACCTGCGGGTGTTCCCGAAGGTGTGCCCGCATCCGTCGGAGCCGCTGCAGGTGCAGGGTTCTCCGCCGGAGCTGCTTGCGGGGGCGGCATCATCGGGCGAGCATCGCGGTCATGCATCCGACGATCCTCACGATGCTCCCTGCGATCGTGTTTCTGCTTACGCTTTCCGTCATGTTTTCCATCGCGGTCATCGTGATCCTTCATCGTCAGATCGACACTGCGGAAGTTCAGCTCCGCCTCGCTCTTGCCAATCGCATCCGCAACAATCGTCCGCACGTGTGCCTCATCGAGGACTGCGATGCCGTGCTGCTCCGCCTGCGCCGCGATCATCTCCGAACGTGCCTGTTTCTCCTGCATGGAGAGCGCTTCTGCACGGCTGTGGTGATAGTACGCGCCGCCAGCACTGACGATGCCGATGAGCACGGCGAGCGCCGCCGCCTTCTTGAGGCGTGCCGGGGTGAATACGCTCGTGACCTTGTTCTTGACATTCTGCATTTCCATGATGTTTTCCTCCTCTGCCTTTCGGCGTTCACATATGTTCTATCATTGCTGATGGGTACATCATACGAAGAACGTTTAAACAAAGTGTAAACTGCAAAATAACTTTTTTGAAATTCGTCCCTCTCCTGAGATTTTTTATGGCTTTTCGGTTATAATAGCGTAAGATTTCTGCACCCCCGTGAAAGAGAGGTTTTGTCATGCACCTGCGCGACCTATCGCTGAAGACCAAGCTGCTTGTGACGAATGCTCTCATGATCATCGTCCCGATTGCGGTGCTCGTCGCCGTCGGTGCGGCACTGCTCGGCGGTCTGCGCCACACAGGCACGCTGCAGCAGGAGGCGCTCACCCTGCTCTGGCCGGAGAAAGGGAATGCACTCACTGTGCAGTTTGCCATGAGTTCGCTGCGCACCGAATCAGAGAAAAAGAAATTCAAACTAGACAAAATAAAAGATGATATCCGTCTCCTTGAGGGTGCAGGAGTCCGCCTCCTCGTGGTGCAGGCGGGCGAAAATTACTTGACGCAGGGCGCAAATCCCGAGGAGCTCCACCGCATGGTCACGCGCAAATGCGGTGCGCGAGGAGCTGCGCTCACATGGGATCGGGAGGGTCTGTTCTTTCGCTTCGAAGGGCTGCACAGCGGAACGGTCATCATGGGCGCAGGTGCCGTTCCCATGACAGGTGCCGCCGAGGAAGCGCTGATCCCACACGATATGCGGGAACTCGCCCTAAATATCATCCTTGTCCTGCTCATCAGCACAGCATCGGCAGGCATCCTGCTCCTCGGCCGCTATCTCGCACGTCTTCTCTCGGAGCAGATTCTTGCCCCGCTTGCAGAGATGCGTGCGGCCGCCGCCGCCATCCGCCGGGGCGATCTAGGGCACGCTCTCCCGCCGATGGGCAGCGATGAGGTTGGCGAGACCTGCCGCGCGTTCGACGAGATGCGGCAGGATCTCGCACGTGCCCGCACACGTGAGGCGCAGGAGGAGGAACGGCGGCGGGAGCTCTTCATCGGCATCCTCCACGACATCGCGACCCCGCTCACCGCCATCAAAGGATATGCGAGCGGCATTCTCGACGGAATTGCACGGACCCCCGAAAAGCAGCAAATCTATGCCGAACGCATCCGTCAGGCGGCTGTAACGATGGAGGGTCTGACCTCACGTCTGCGCGAATTTCTGCGGCTCGGAAGCAATCAGCTCCCACTCGCATGGGAGATCGTCGACGCACACGATTTTCTTGCGGCAATGCTTGCGGAGCACGCCGCCGATTACAAGGAGCAGGGTCTCTTTCTCTCCGTCGAGGATACGAACGCCGAAACTTACATCCGCATTGACCGCGCAGAGTTCGCGCGCGTGCTCAAAAATCTATGGGAAAACAGCAGCAAATACCGACGCGGCGAACACGTCCATGTGCATATAACGCTCGCCATCGAGGGAGACCGTCTGGCCATCCGCTGCGATGACGACGGTGTCGGCGTCCAAACAGAGGATCTGCCGCGTCTCTTCGACAGCTTCTACCGTACGGACACAGCACGTACCAACGTTGCGGCGGGCAGCGGGCTCGGGCTTGCCATCGTGCGGCAGATCATGACGGCGTTCGGCGGCGGCGTACGCGCCGAGCAGGCACCGACCGCAGGGCTCCGTATTGTGCTGCTGCTGCCCATTGTAAACGGGGGAGATACCGAATGAAAAAGATCTTACTGATCGAGGATGATAACGACATTGCGGAGCTGGAGCGCGACTACCTCGAGGCGGACGGCTTTGCCGTGGATATCTGCGCCGACGGGGACGAGGGACAGCGTCGTGCGCTCACAGGCGACTACAGTCTCATCCTGCTCGATGTCATGCTGCCGGGAGCGGACGGCTTTGCCATCTGCCGCGCGGTGCGCAAGGAGCTCGACATCCCCATCCTTATGGTCTCAGCACGTCTTGAGGATGTGGACAAGATCCGTGCACTGGGGCTCGGTGCGGACGACTACATCGTGAAGCCGTTCAGCCCGAGCGAGCTCGCCGCTCGTGTCAAGGCGCACATCGCACGCTACGAACGCCTCAAGGGCGGTGAACAGACAACCCCCACCGTCCTCCGCTTCGGCGATCTCGAGATTCAGCCGTGGACGCACCGCGTCTTTGTCGCGGGACGTGAGGTGCGTCTCGCCACGCGCGAGTTCGAGCTGCTGCTCTTTCTCGCGGAGCACCCGCAGATTGTCTTCAGCAAGGAGACACTCTACGACCGCGTCTGGGATCTGGATGCCATGGGCAGCACCTCCACCGTCTCCGTCCACATGAACCGCCTGCGCGAGAAGCTCGAACCCGACCCCGCACGGCCACGGTGGCTGCAAACCGTCTGGGGAGCAGGCTATCGCTTTAACAATGAAGCATGACGGCATCTGTATGAATCCCCCGCAATTTTTCATCCGAAATTTTTGCCAAATCCCATTTTTTTGTTATAATAGTAAGCGGTTTTCTAAAACAATATAGTTAGGGAGTGTATCTAACTCATGACAGCAACCGCATGGTCGATTCTGCCGCCGATCATCACCATCGTCCTCGCGCTCTGGACGAAGGAAGTCTATATGTCACTCATCATCGGCATCTTCTCGGGCGCAATGCTCTTCGCGGGCGGGAATTTCCTGCAGGCGACGCTCACGATGTTTCAAGTGATGGCGGACAAGGTCGGCAGCAATGTCAACATCCTTGTCTTTCTCGTCATCCTCGGCATTCTCGTCGCCGCCATCACGCGCTCGGGCGCGATGAATGCCTACGGTGAGTGGGCGACGCGCACGATCAAGGGGAAGCGCAGCGCCTCCCTCGTCACCGTGCTGCTCGGCATCGTCATCTTTATCGACGACTACTTCAACTGCCTCACGGTCGGTACGGTCATGCGCCCCGTCACGGACAAGTTCCAGATCGCGCGTACGAAGCTCGCCTACATCATCGACGCGACAGCTGCGCCGATCTGCATCATCGCCCCCGTCTCGAGCTGGGCGGCAGCGGTTGGCTCATCCCTCCCCGCGGACGCGCAGATCGACGGCTTCATGCTGTTTCTGCAGACGATTCCGTTCAACCTCTACGCATGGCTGACCATCCTGTTCATGCTCTTCGTCATCTGGACGGGGCGCGACTTCGGTGCGATGCGCAGGAGCGTTGAGAAATCCAATGCACATTTCGAGATTCCAAAGGAGTATCAGGACACGGCAGAGGCATCCGCGAGTGCGGCGAGCGAGGGCCACGGCAAGATGGTCGATCTCATGCTCCCCCTCCTCGTGCTGATCGGCGCGTGCATCTATGGCATGCTCTATACGGGCGGCATCCACGAGGGCAAAAGCGTTGCGGAGGCGTTTGCAAACTGCGATTCGTCGAAGTCGCTCGTACTCGGCTCGTTCATCGCCTTCGTCTTTACGGGGCTGCTCTATCTGCCGCGCCGCGTCGTTTCGTTCAACGTGTTCTGTGACAGTTTCGGCTGGGGCTTCAAGGCGATGACCCCCGCCATCTTCATTCTCTGCCTTGCGTGGACGCTCTCCGGCATCTGCAGCAAGGAGTATCTCGATCTCGGCGGCTTCGTCGGCTCCGTCGTACAGGCAAACGCAGGTGTTGTCATGTTCCTGCCGCCGCTCTTCTTCCTCGTCGCGGCAGGGCTCGCCTTTGCCACAGGGACGAGCTGGGGCACGTTCGGCATCCTCATCCCGATCGCGATCGCCGTCCTCGGACAGAGTGCACCGGACATCCTCGTCGTCTCCGTCGCCGCCATCCTCTCGGGGGCTGTTGCCGGCGACCACGCCTCGCCCATCTCCGACACCACCATCCTCGCCTCGGCGGGCGCACAATGTCACCACCTCGACCACGTCTCGACGCAGCTTCCTTACGTCGGTATTGTCGCCTCCTGCTCTCTCCTCGGTTACATCGTCGATGGGCTCACGGGGAACGGCTACATCGGTCTCGGCATCGGCATCGCCGCCCTCGTCGCATTCATGGTGGTCCTCTCCTCGCGCGTGAGCTCGGCAGAACAGTAAAGCCATAATCCGTATAACAACAAGTCACCGATGAAAATGTCGGTGACTTGTTTGTTATACGGGGTTTTCTGTGAGTGCGCATCTATGCGCGGGATGTCCCACCAAACATTAAATTATTGAAAATATATTTCTCCAAAATATAAAGAATCACTGATAAATGGGTACATCATCTTGACGTGCCTATTTTATCAGTGATTCCGAAAGAATTTACTTATCCATCATCCCAACCATCCAGTCGCGCAGGACAACTGCTTGGTTAATCTTGGGATCCTTTGCCCCGTAGAGCAGGGTGACATTCTCCCCGGCTGCAAGGTGTTCGCTCACCGTCACCATATGCGTTGGTGCGGCTGTATCGGTCGAGAGCTCCGCACGGTATTTCTCGGCAAACTCCGCAAAGCGCTCCTCCTTGTGCCCGAACCACGTGCGCAGTTCCGGCGACGGAGCGATGTCCTTCCACCAGTCGTCGAGTGCCGCACGCTCCTTGGATATGCCCCGCGGCCAGAGGCGATCGATCAGCACACGGAATCCGTCATCCGCAGAGGCCGCCTCATAAATGCGCTTGATCTGAATCTTTGCCGTCATCACCCTGCCTCCCGTTCCATATACTCGCGCACGGAGATGATCTGCCCCGAGCGCAGGGCATCAATCATCCGAATAATGCGCGGCGGCGGTGTCCACGCGAGCGGAAGGAAACAGTCCGCACAGCCGTTGTACATCGCTCGCAGGTTGTTCTCCGCATCGCGGCGCAGCAGCTCATACTCCGCTCGCCGGTGCTCGTAGCGGCGGCCGGCACGCAGATAGCCGACGGTGGTGACCCCGCCCCAGAGCACGAAGTAGTATGCCCAGATAAAATTCGGCAAGAATGGAGAGAGCGGAAAATAGACGAGTGCCGCGATCAGCCCGCCGACGAGCAGCCAGAGCACAAAGGACGGACGATGCAGTCCGCTCTCAATGTAGTCCAGATCCTCGACAACCTTGTAGAGATTGCTGTACTGAACAAAGTAATCCTTCATGCGCTCCAGCCCATCGATCTGCGCCGCACGTTCTGCGGGGATCGGTACAGGTTCGTTTAGCGGAATCTCGCCGGGCATTTCCCGTCTGCGCTTCGCCGCCGTATCTGCAATGAAGCTCCACGTCTCGAGCTCATCATCGATCAGTGCCCGCTCTCCGCAGTGCGGGCAAATACGCGTGAGTTTTTCGATTTTCGCTCCACATTCCTTGCAAATCATATGATTCCTCCTCACTATTAAATTTTTATTACATATTCTAACATATTTTTTTCTTTTTGTCTAATGGAAACACTGGTATACATAAAAAGACACCCACATATATGTGAGTGTCCCTATTGTTCTTCAACGATAATGCGCCTGCTTCTGTTTTGCTCGATAGCCGAGCCGGAGAACGAGCAGCCATGCGGGCAGGATCAGCACGGCAAGCTGCATCCCTGGGAGCTGCGCCATCATGAAGACAACGCCCGCGAGGAAGACGAGACAGACGTAGTTGATCCACGGGTAAAACGGTGCGCGGAATTTGATGTGTGCTCCCTCACGCGCCATCTTTCGCCGGAACTTCAGATGCGTCACAACGATGGTCGTCCAGCTGATGACAGCAGCGCAGATCGCAATCGAGATGAGATAGAGGAACACGTCGCCCGGGAAGAAGTAGTTCAGAAAGACGACAACCAGTGTAATGCCCGAGGAGATCAGAATGCCGAGCACAGGCACACCGCGCGCGGAGAGACTTTTGAGCACCTGCGGTGCATCCCCGCGCTGCGCGAGACCGTAGAGCATACGGCTGTTGCTGTAGATCGCGGAGTTGTAGACGGAGATCGCCGCCGTGAGTACGACGAAGTTCAGAATGTGCGCGGCGGCGGGGATGCCGACGTTGCGGAAGATCTGCACAAACGGGCTCGCCTCCATGCCGACCTCGTTCCACGGCCAGAGTGCCATGAGCACCGCCATCGTCCCGACGTAGAAGATCAGAATGCGCCAGATGACCTGATTGATCGCCTGCGGGATTGTGCGGTCGGGATCCTCCGCCTCGCCCGCCGTGATGCCGATGAGCTCGATGCCGCCGAACGAGAACATGACGACGGCAGTGCCGAGGAAGAAGCCCCACCAGCCGTTTGGCAGAAAGCCGCCGTGTTCCCAGAGGTTGCTGACGTTCGCAGGGAACGGTGCTCCCGTAACGAGCAGCCAGCCGCCAAGCCCGATCATGAGGACAATCGCCGTGATCTTGACGAGTGCCATCCAGAACTCCATCTCTCCGTATGCGCGCACATTCGTGAGGTTGAGCGCGGTGATGACGGCGAGGCAGATCAGTGCGGAGAGCCACTGCGGGAGGTCGGGCAGCCAGAAATTCATGTAGATGCCGACCGCTGCGAGCTCTGCCATGGAGACGATGATGTAGTTGAACCAGTAGTTCCAGCCGGAAAGGAAGCCCGGAAAGTCGCCCCAGTACTTACCCGCGTAGTGGCTGAACGAGCCGGAGACCGGCTCATCGACCGCCATCTCGCCGAGCATTCGCATGATGAAGAAGATCATGATGCCGCCGAGAAGGTAGGCGAGCATGACGGCAGGTCCCGCGAGTGCGATGGTGGATGCCGAGCCGTAGAAAAGCCCCGTTCCAATCGCCCCACCGAGTGCGATCATCTGGAGATGTCTGTTCTTCAGTCCGCGCCGAAGTGCGGGCGATGCTTCCTGTTCCTGCATAAATCCTCCGATCTATCCGCGCTGCCGTGCCTTTAGTGCCTGTTCCATCTCACGCTTGGCATCCTTTGCACGCAGACTTTGTCGCTTGTCGTAGTTGTGCTTGCCGCTCGCAAGCGCGAGTTCGAGCTTTGCCCGCCCACGCTTGAAATAGACCTTGAGCGGAACGAGTGTCATCCCCTTCTCGCGCGTCTTGCCAAAGAGCTTCAGGATCTCCGCCTTGTGCATGAGGAGGCGGCGCACACGCAGCGGGTCATGGTTGAACCGATTGCCCTGATCGTACGGGCTGATGTGCATATGGTCGAGGAAGATCTCCCCGTTCTTGATGTAGGCATAGCTGTCGCGCAGATTTGCCTTGCCCGCACGCAGGGACTTGACCTCTGTCCCGACGAGTTCGAGCCCCGCCTCGTATGTCTCGTGGATGAAATAGTCATGCCGTGCCTTGCGGTTCTCACAGGCGATCTTGACGCTCTCGTTTTTCTTTCCCATCGAAATTCCTCACTCGGCGTTCCCCGTTCCGCCCTCGGTCTTGCGGTTCATGCGGCGCGTGGGGCGCGGCGCACGGCGCGGCCTCTCCGCGGTCTCCGCATCGGGCTTCTGCGAACGGTAGCCCGGCGGGTCCGGCCAGACAGCGCTGTTGAGGCCCGTTACCTTGACGCGATGGTAGTCGCGCGGACCGCGACTCTCACCATGGTCGGCAGCGCTGCCGCGCCCGCGGTCACGATCGCGGCGATCACCGCTCTGTACGGGATGAGCGGGACGCTGTCCGCGCCTGCCGTCCGCCTTTGGCTTCGCGGGAACGCTCGCCGCAGCCTTGTGCGCCGCCCGTTCCCCCTCCTGCACGCGTCTGCCCTGTGTACCATGTGCACCGCGCGTTTTCTTGCGCCGCTCTGCGGGCGTTGCCGCAACATCGGCAATGATGGGCTCAGCCCTCTTCTCGCCCTTCTTTTTCCGCGAGCGGCGGCTGTGCTTGCCCGGGGATGCGCTTTTCTCGGCAGATGCCTTGGGCTTTGCGGGTGTTTTCGCCGTTTTCATCATGTTCGGCTCATAGACGCCGTTGTCCTTCAGCACGAAGTCAAGTGTCCGTGCCTGTACGTCGGCACGCGTGATGATGATGGTCACAGCATCACCGAGGCGGTAGCGCGTCCCTGTGCGTTCGCCGACCATCGCGTACTGCTCTTCGACATAGGCGTAGTAATCGTTCACCATGGTCGAGACGTGCACAAGCCCCTCAACGCCGTTCTCAAGCTCGACGAAGATGCCGAACGCCGTGACCCCGCTGATGACCCCCTCGAAGGTCTCACCGACGAACTGCGCCATATACTCGATCTTCTTCATGTCCGTCGTCTCGCGCTCCGCCTCGATGGCGATGCGCTCGCGCGCGGAGGAGTGCTCCGCCGCATCGGGCAGCGTGGCACGCAGCCGCTCGCGCTTCTCTGCGGGGATGTGCCCCGTGGCAAAGGTCTCGCGCAGGAGACGATGGACGAGCAAGTCGGGGTAGCGGCGGATGGGCGAGGTGAAATGCGTATAGTAGCGAGCGGCAAGCCCGAAGTGTCCAAGGCTCTGCGTCGAGTAACGTGCCTGCTGCATGGAGCGCAGCGCGACCGCACCGATGATGCGCTCCTCGGGGGCACCCTTCACGCGGTCGAGCACCGCCTGTATGTCGCGCGGCTGCACCTTGCCGTCCTCGCCCACGTTCAGGCGCAGCCCGAGTGCGGCGAGGAGTCTTTGGAAACGCTCGATCTTCTCGCTGTTCGGTGTTTCGTGCACGCGGTAGACGAACGGCTCCTCCTTCAGCTCCATGTGACGCGCGACGGTCTCGTTCGCGATGAGCATGCACTCCTCGATGATAGACTCGCCGATCGAGCCCGTACGCTTCACGAGTGCGACAGGATGCCCCTCTGCGTCGAGCTTCACCTTGATCTCGGGCAGCTCAAAGTCAATCGCCCCACGCCGATGACGCTTTGCCCGCAGCACCTCACGCAGACGGCGCAGGGTCTCCATCATGGGGCGGATGTCCTCGTTGTCCGAGACAAACGGTTCCTCACCCGCGAGCACCTTATTCACGAGCGTATAGGTGAGGCGGCGTGCAACGTGAATGACGCACGGCACGATCTCGTAGCTCCGCACCTCTCCATCCGCGCCGATCTCCATCTCACACGCCATCGAGAGGCGGTCAACGCCCTCGTTCAGACTGCATATCCCGTTCGAGAGCTCCTTCGGCAGCATCGGAATCACGCGGTCGACGAGATAGACGCTCGTCCCGCGCTGCGCCGCCTCCACGTCGAGCGGCTCGCCCGCGCGGACGTAGTGGCTGACATCGGCGATGTAGACACCGAGGAAGAAGCTGCCGTCCTTCTCGTACGCATAGATGCCGTCGTCGATGTCCTTCGTGTCCTCACCGTCGATGGTCACGATGGGGAAGTCGCGGCGGTCACGCCGTCCCGCATACTCTTCGGGCAGTGGATTCTCGGGGCAGCGTGCGGCTTCTGCCGCCACGGCGGGTGGGAAGTGTTCGTCGAGATTGTACGCACGCATGACGGCGAGCACATCCACGCCGGGATCACCCGTCTTGCCGAGCACCTCGATCACACGCCCCTCGGCGCTGCGGCGTTCCTCGGGCCACTTCGTGATCTCGACGACGACCTTGCTGCCCGTCTTTGCGCCGCCGAAGTCCTTTTTCAAAACGAAGATGTCGCGCCCGATCTTTGCGCTGTCAGGCGTGACAAAGCCGAACGCCTTGCTGCGCTCGAACGTGCCGACGATGTGCGTATTCGCACGATCGAGGATGCGGATGATCTCGCCCTCACGCGCACGCCCCGGCGTCTCGGACGGCGTAACACGCGCGACCACGCGGTCGCCGTGCATGGCTGTCGCAAGCATCGAGCCGGGCACAAAGACATCCGTCTCATCCTCCGTTGCACGTACGTCGGGGATGATAAAGCCGAACCCCTTCGGCGACATGGAGAGCCGTCCGACCACGAGGTTCATGCGGCTCGGCAGTCCGTAGAGCCCGCTGCGGTTGCGGATGATCGCTCCCTCCGCCTCGAGCGCCGCAAGCGCAGACGAAAGCAGCGGCTCGTCCGCCTCGGACAGACCAAGCCCCGTGCGCACCTCTTCCTCGGGCAGCGGGCGATAGGCGTCCTCCCGCATAAAGGCGTGTACGCGTTCTTTCAACGTATCCAGTTGTTCCTGTTCCATAAGTCCCTCTTTTTCCCGTTCCTATTGTTCTGCATTCTCGCACAAAAACTCCGTCGTACGCGCAAAAACGCGCTCCCGAACGCCCATGTCCAGCGGCAGCAGATGTCCCGCATCGGGCAGAATGAACTTCTCTCGCCGTGCGCTTCGAACGCTGTCATAGAGATAGTCCGCGCTCTTCGGATCTGCTGTGTGGTCGCGCTCCCCGTGCACAATCAGGATTGGTGCCGTGACCCGCGCGATCTGTCCGCAGAGAATCGCAATGACATCCATCATCTCGTGGATGGAGACAAGCGGCATCCGCCGATAGGTGTTGTTCGCACCGTGCGGCACGTCGCTGAGCTTGCGGCGCGCCTTCGGCACATAACGGTCAATGCACGCCTCGCGCGTCGGCAGATGCTCGATCCCCTGCTCGGGCGCTATCATGATCGGTGCGCCAAGACTGACGATGTGGGCAAGGTTCTCCTCAAGTGAGAGCAGGATTGCAAAGACCGCGCCCATCGAGTGACCGACCACCGAGATGCGTTCACACACGCCGCTGAGAATGGCATAGCCGTCGCGCACGGAGTCCATCCAGTCCTCGTGTTCCATGCGGCTCAGGTCCTCAACCGTTGTCCCATGTCCTGCAAGCCGTATCGCGAGCACGGTAAAGCCGCGCGCGTTCAGATACTCACCCATGAGCCGCAGCTCTGCCGGCAGCCCCGTAAATCCGTGAATGAGGAGGACCCCATGCCGCCCGCCCGGCAGCAAAAACGGCTCCGCTCCCTGTAAGTGCATGGCGATTCCTCCTCCGTGCCCCTCTTCATCTGAAAAAATCCCTGCACCGCCGCAGCGGCAGCAGGGAATTTTTTGATCAGCTCGACATCCGTGCAATCACAATCGTAATCACGCCGAACAGAATCGCAAACACAACGGTCACGCGTGCGAGCAGCGCGTCCATCCCGCGTGCCTTTCCCGAGAACACCGTATCCCCGCCGCCGTCGAGACCGCCCATGCCGGCGGACTTCGCCTCCTGCCCGAGGACGGACGCGATGAGAATGATCGCAACGATTGCATCAAGTACCATTAAAAGCGTGAGCAAGAAAAAGCCCCTTCCTTCACTAATATCAACTACATTTTGTTATCATAGCATAGAAAACCCAATAGTGGCAAGCGATTTTAGCGTGACCTGCAATGCTGTGCGGTGATGTGCGATGCCGCTGAGCG
>ERZ773090.225-NODE-225-length-45848-cov-10.5202_pt1 | contig 45848 bp, 32 predicted proteins | sample MGYA00580579_ERZ773090 | MGnify/ENA primary metagenome ERZ773090 (study PRJEB29015, sample SAMEA2738014) | human oral metagenome | biome: human oral; feature: human-associated habitat; material: dental | place: China | collected 2132 ... | reverse complement strand
GAAGTCGTAACAAGGTAGCCGTATCGGAAGGTGCGGCTGGATCACCTCCTTTCTGGAATAAATGCACTTTGCGCAAATGCCCACGCTTATCGGTTGTTGGATGGCAATTGCCGGCGGCCGATATGAAGTTCGGGTCTGTAGCTCAGTTGGTTAGAGCACCGTCTTGATAAGGCGGGGGTCGTTGGTTCGAGGCCAACCAGACCCACCACAACCCTGATAAAAGGGGGGGATTAGCTCAGCTGGGAGAGCACCTGCTTTGCAAGCAGGGGGTCGTCGGTTCGATCCCGTCATCCTCCACCAAAATCTATAGGAGCTTATTCCAAAACAGTTACTGAGATTGTTTTGGAATTGGCTTTTAAAGCCAAGGCTGTTCTTTAACAATTCATAGAGTCGAATCAGCATTGTCGATGCGAGAGCGTCGGCAATCATCTGATTGCATCGCGCCCAATTGAGATTGGGTTTGGCGAAGAATGTGTCAGACGAATGTCTGATAAAGCTTGATGAGCTTTGATTGACGTCAAAGTTATAGGGTCAAGTGAATAAGAGCATGTGGTGGATGCCTTGGCGATGATAGGCGAAGAAGGACGTGATAGCCTGCGATAAGCTCCGGTGAGTTGGCAAATGAACTTTGATCCGGAGATTTCCGAATGGGGAAACCCACCCGAACAGGGTATTTGCTTTTGAATACATAGGAAGCAAAGGCGAACCAAGCGAACTGAAACATCTAAGTAGCTTGAGGAAAAGACATCAACCGAGATTCCGAAAGTAGTGGCGAGCGAAATTGGATCAGCCTTCCAGTGATAGCGCAATCGTTAGCAAAACGAGGTGGAAAACTCGGTCATAGCAGGTGATAGCCCTGTATGCGAAAGCGAATGTGTGGTACTAGACTGGTAACAAGTAGGGCGGGACACGTGTAATCCTGTCTGAATATGGGGGGACCATCCTCCAAGGCTAAATACTCATCATCGACCGATAGTGAACAAGTACCGTGAGGGAAAGGCGAAAAGAACCCCGGGAGGGGAGTGAAATAGATTCTGAAACCGCATGCTTACAAAAAGTCGGAGCCCTTTGGGGTGACGGCGTACCTTTTGTATAATGGGTCAGCGACTTACATTCAGTGGCGAGGTTAACCGAGTAGGGGAGCCGCAGAGAAATCGAGTCCGAACAGGGCGTTTGAGTCGCTGGGTGTAGACCCGAAACCAGGTGATCTATCCATGACCAGGATGAAGGTGCCGTAACAGGTACTGGAGGTCCGAACCGACTGGTGTTGCAAAACCAGCGGATGAGTTGTGGATAGGGGTGAAAGGCTAAACAAACCTGGAAATAGCTGGTTCTCTCCGAAAACTATTTAGGTAGTGCCTCACGTATTGCCTTTGGGGGTAGAGCACTGTTTTGGCTAGGGGGTCATGGCGACTTACCAAACCAAGGCAAACTCCGAATACCAAAGAGCAGAGCGTGGGAGACAGTGCACCGGGTGCTAACGTCCGGACACGAGAGGGAAACAACCCAGACCGCCAGCTAAGGTCCCTAAAATTGGCTAAGTGGGAAACGAAGTGAGAAGGCTAAAACAGTCAGGATGTTGGCTTAGAAGCAGCCACCATTTAAAGAAAGCGTAATAGCTCACTGATCGAGTCGTCTTGCGCGGAAGATGTAACGGGGCTCAAGCCAGTTACCGAAGCTGCGGATGCACAGCAATGTGCGTGGTAGGAGAGCGTTCTGTAAGTCTGTGAAGGCAGCTTGAGAAGGCTGCTGGAGATATCAGAAGTGCGAATGCTGACATGAGTAGCGTTAAAGCGGGTGAAAAGCCCGCTCGCCGTAAGCGCAAGGTTTTCTATGCAACGTTCATCGGCGTAGAGTAAGTCGGCCCCTAAGGTAAGGCAGAGATGCGTAGCTGATGGGAAACAGGTTAATATTCCTGTACCGATGTGCAGTGCGATGTGGGGACGGATCTTAATAGGTTGTCCGGGTTTTGGATATCCCGGTTTAGGTGGAAGTAGGTGTGCATCAGGCAAATCCGGTGCATATGTGCCCAGGCCATCGATCGAGCAAGCTTGCTTGCGAAGCAACTGAACGAGGTTCCAGGAAAAGCCACTAAGCTTCAGCTGCACACGACCGTACCGCAAACCGACACTGGTGCGCGAGATGAGTATTCTAAGGCGCTTGAGAGAACTCAGGAGAAGGAACTCGGCAAATTGACACCGTAACTTCGGGAGAAGGTGTGCCCTAGTAGTGTGATGAGAACATCTGAGCATGAATGGGTTGCAAAAAATAGGTGGCTGCGACTGTTTATTAAAAACACAGCACTCTGCAAACACGAAAGTGGACGTATAGGGTGTGACGCCTGCCCGGTGCTGGAAGGTTAATTGATGGTGTAATCGAAAGAGAAGCTCCTGATCGAAGCCCCAGTAAACGGCGGCCGTAACTATAACGGTCCTAAGGTAGCGAAATTCCTTGTCGGGTAAGTTCCGACCTGCACGAATGGCGTAACGATGGCCACACTGTCTCCTCCTGAGACTCAGCGAAGTTGAAATGTTTGTGATGATGCAATCTCCCCGCGGATAGACGGAAAGACCCCATGAACCTTTACTGTAGCTTTGTATTGGACTTTGAACAGATCTGTGTAGGATAGGTGGGAGGCTTTGAAGTGGCGACGCCAGTTGCTACGGAGCCGTTGTTGAAATACCACCCTGGTGTGTTTGAGGTTCTAACCTGCGTCCTTGAATCAGGACGGGGAACAGTGCATGGTAGGCAGTTTGACTGGGGCGGTCTCCTCCCAAAGCGTAACGGAGGAGTTCGAAGGTACGCTAGTTACGGTCGGACATCGTGACGATAGTGCAATGGCGCAAGCGTGCTTAACTGCGAGACTGACAAGTCGAGCAGGTGCGAAAGCAGGACATAGTGATCCGGTGGTTCTGTATGGAAGGGCCATCGCTCAACGGATAAAAGGTACTCTGGGGATAACAGGCTGATACCGCCCAAGAGTTCATATCGACGGCGGTGTTTGGCACCTCGATGTCGGCTCATCTCATCCTGGGGCTGTAGCCGGTCCCAAGGGTATGGCTGTTCGCCATTTAAAGAGGTACGTGAGCTGGGTTTAAAACGTCGTGAGACAGTTTGGTCCCTATCTTCCGTGGGCGTTGCAGATTTGAGAAAGCCTGCTCCTAGTACGAGAGGACCGGAGTGGACGCACCTCTGGTGTACCTGTTGTCACGCCAGTGGCATTGCAGGGTAGCTATGTGCGGAAGAGATAACCGCTGAAAGCATCTAAGCGGGAAACTCGTTTCAAGATGAGATCTGCCGGGGATTGATCCCCCTGAAGAGTCGTTCAAGACCAGGACGTTGATAGGCTGGGTGTGGAAGTGCAGCAATGCATTAAGCTAACCAGTACTAATTGCTCGTGAGGCTTGACCCTATAACTTTGATGCCCAATGAAGCATCAAGAAAGAGCCGGATGCGTGCAGTCATGATTGAATGCTGATAGAATTCTATGGATTGACAATGAGTGCGCTTAAATCATGCGAACATTCTGAGCGTTCTTTATTGCAAAAAGTTAAAGCTTGATGACCATAGCAAGGCGGATCCACTCCTTCCCATCCCGAACAGGACAGTGAAACACCTTAGCGCCGATGATAGTGCGGACTCCCGTGCGAAAGTAGGACATCGTCAGGCTCATTGATTGAAAAGCACCCGAATGGGTGCTTTTTTTATTTGGGGATTAGGAAGTGAGACTTGTTCATGGTGAATCTTCTCTTGATTCGGCGGAGCGCTATTTGTTGGCTCAAGATGACTTGACATGGCAAAGCCTCAAAGATGCCTTGAATTTAATTGGATCTCGATGCGTTGATGATGCGGATATTTTTCTCCAATATTCGTGCGCTGAGAACTGGGGGTTTGACGAGGGGAGCATCAAGACGGGGGGATTTAGTATCAGCCAAGGAGTGGGCGTGCGGGCAGTATCTGGTGAGAAAACTGCTTTTGCATATTCTGATAGCCTGTCCAAGCTTGCTGTGATGAATGCGGCTAAAACTGTGCGGATAATGGCGCGCACAGCTCAGACTCCGTCAAAGCCAATTGGTATCAAGGCGGGATGTACGCAAAAAGGCCGTTTGTATGGCGAAGCCAATCCCCTGCTTTCCCTTAACAGTCTTCAGAAGGCTGCCTTGCTGGAACAAGTAGACAGGAAGGCGAGAGCGGTGGATCCGCGTATCGTGCAGGTAATGGTTAGCCTGTCCTCTGAGTGGGAGATTGTGCTCATTGCGCGATTGGATGGAGCCGTAGTTGCTGATGTCAGGCCATTGGTTCATTGTTCCTTGACGGTCATCGCGGAGCAAAACGGTCGACGCGAAGTGGGGTCGGCGGGTGGCGGTGCCAGAAGCGGATTGGAATATTTTTCAGAAGATCAGCTTGACACCTATGTGGCTCGAGCTACCCGAGCAGCCCTGACAAATCTGGAAGCTAGATCTGCTCCTGCTGGTGAAATGACCGTGGTGTTGGGGCCTGGCTGGCCTGGAATTTTGTTGCATGAAGCAGTGGGACATGGATTGGAAGGGGACTTCAATCGCAAAGGGGCCAGTGTCTTCGCGGGCCGGATTGGCGAAAGAGTTGCGGCCCGAGGCGTGACTGTTTGGGATGATGGCACTATATCAGGGCGGCGCGGCAGCCTGAATGTAGATGACGAAGGCAATCCAACGCAAGCCACTCTGCTCATCGAAAATGGCGTTCTAAAAGGGTACATGCAAGACGCCCAGAATGCGCGTCTCATGAAGCAAGCTTTGACGGGCAATGGCCGAAGGCAGAGCTATGCCCACCTGCCTATGCCGAGAATGACCAACACTTATATGGCAAATGGCGATTGCGCACCGGAAGAGGTGATTTCCAGTATTAAAAAGGGCTTGTACGCCGTGAACTTTGCTGGAGGACAAGTGGATGTGACGAGCGGAAATTTCGTTTTTTCAACCAGCGAAGCTTTCTGGGTAGAAAACGGAAAAATTCTTTACCCCATCAAAGGGGCAACGCTGATTGGCAATGGGCCGCAAGTGCTTCAGAGGATTTCCATGATAGGAAATGATATGCGCTTGGATGCGGGTGTTGGCACTTGCGGCAAACAAGGACAAAGCGTACCTGTGGGCGTGGGCCAGCCCACGTTGCGCATTGAGCAAATGACAGTGGGCGGTACCGCTTGAAGTTGTGTGATTGTTGTTTTTTGGCAGATGACGAAGGCGAAAATCGCTTCCGCTGTCGTCAGATTGCAACAGGCGGGAGGTGGAACGCATCATTTGCTTTGCAGTTTTCACGAGAGTCTGGCCCAATACATATGGCTTCCCGTGCGGGGGGTTGGCTGGGTCCAAATCAACGCGGATGCTAGTGCTTCGCTTGGCCTGCGCCTTATGTGTTTAACCTTGGAGAATTTGCAATGAAAAAATCCCTGATTGCGTTGGCTGTGCTGGCCGCTTCCGGTGCCGTTATGGCCCAATCTTCTGTGACGCTGTACGGCGTTGTTGATCTCGGTATTGGTCGTGTTGATTACAACCCTGCGACATTGGGTGTAAAGCGCCCAAATGTTAAAACTCAAATGCATGGCAATGCCATTGTAAACAATGGTGCGAGTCGGATTGGTTTCCGCGGTGTAGAGGATCTGGGTGGAGGCCTTAAGGCTGGTTTTAATTATGAGCAATCTATTGATGCAGAAAATGGTGCCACTAGGAGTGGTTATGGGCGCCAAGCTAATGTGTGGGTAGAAGGAGGCTTCGGTCAATTTAAGATGGGACGTGCGTTTACGCCCAGCTATAATGGTATGGAGGTATGGGAGCTGCTTGGAGCTCCTGGTTATTCTGTGGTCGGTAATACATACGGTTTTGTTGGTCGTAGTTCTGCGCGCAATAATAGCCAATTTAGCTACAAGACACCAGTTTTTGGAGGCTTTAGTGGTGAGATTGGTTTTGTTACGAAGGGCGATTACCACCTCAATGGTAAGAATCATAAGATTGATGCCAATCTGATTTATGCCAATGGGCCGTTGGGTGTCGGTTTTTCATATAATAAAGTTAGCAAGGAAAAGGCTAATTATGCATTAGGGGCCAAATATGATTTTGGCATGTTTACTCTGGCGGCAAGTTATAACGACGCTCGCAATCATGAGGTCACGGATGATGAAGGAAACGCGCTTGGCGTGAATCGTCGCAGCGGGTTTACGATTGGCGGCCTGGTCAAGTTTGACAATGTGAGCGTGGCTCTTGATGTCGCACGCGATACAAAGCATCAAAACGCTTATGACTCCACTGTGAAGTACAAGAAATACACCAACGCTGTGGTTGAAGCTAAGTACGCTTTGTCCAAGCGCACATTCCTGTATGCAGACTACCTGCGCCTCGATAGCACCAATAACTACGGTGTCGGTCTGCGCCACAACTTCTGATGATGAAGACAGCTTGAAGCTGTGTCAGCTTTGAAAAAGCCGCCTTTGGGCGGCTTTTTCTTTTCTGATTGGTATTTCGAGGTGGCCTCCGGATTGCACTGAGTTGGTGCACAGGTTAATTCTGATTGCGAAGATAATCTGATGTCTTATTCGGCTGAAGTAATTAATATCTGGATTCGCAGGGAGTGTCAGGCGTTTGCTAGGAATTCGATTGGTTATATAGTTTTGTGCTTAATACAAGGACAGGGCAGCCGCAACTCTGAAGTGAAGTTTCGTTGATTGATATTGAGACTCAGCGACTGATAATCAATGAATGGCAGTGACGTGCTGTTGCCCGCTCGCTTACATGAACTGCTGAAAGGCTTGATAGGGCCAGAGTCATCCCAGAGTCTGTTTGTTCATGACTGAGGGAGGGAACGAGGGCGCGGCTTTGCGCTCAGCCGAAAAGGTGCTGCCATACGGCCTGGATGGCGGCGCGTTCGCTGGCGAAGGCGGGTTCGTTGAAGCGGTTGCCGGCTTCGTTGAGGCGGGCGATGTGCTGGGCGTGGCGCAGGGCGCGGTAGGCGTTGGCGGCGGCTTGGCCTGCGCCGGCGGGCAGCAAGGCGGCGGCTTCGGCGCGTTGCAGCAGAGCGATGTTGCCGAGGTTGGGTTCGAGCTGCGGGTGCTGGCGGGCGTGGGCGAGCACGAGGTATTGCACGCTGAATTCGGCGTCGATCATGCCGCCGGCGCTTTGTTTGATGTCGAACACGCCGGGCGGCGTGGCGTTGGCGGCGCGCATTTTGTGGCGCATGGCGGCGATTTCGTCGCGCAGGGCGGGCCGGTTGCGTTCGGCGGTGATGACGGCGTGGCGCACGGCGTCAAAGCGCGGGGCGAGCTGGGGCAGGCCGCAGACGTAGCGTGCGCGGGTCATGGCCTGATGTTCCCAGGTCCAGGCGGTGTTGCTGCCGCGTTGCTGCTGGTAGCTGGCGTAGGCGGCGAAGCTGGTGACGAGCAGGCCGCTGTTGCCGTTGGGGCGCAGGGCGGTGTCGATTTCAAAGAGGTCGCCTTCGCCGGTGCGGGTGGTGAACCAGGTGATGAGCTTGCGGGCAAAGCCTGAATAGATGTCGGGGGCGGCGGGGTTGTCGTCGTCAAAGACGAAAACAAGGTCGAGGTCGCTGCCGTAGCCCAGTTCTTTGCCGCCGAGCTTGCCGTAGCCGATGACGCCCAGCGCGGGCTGGCTGCGGTGGCGTTTGCGGTAGCGCGCCCAGCACCACTGGATGGCCACGCGCAAGGTGGCATCGGCCAGGGCGGAGAGGTCGTCGGCGACTTGTTCGACGGTGAGCGCGCCTTCCACGTCGCGCGCGAGGGTGCGGAAGACTTCGGCGTGGTGGGCGCGGCGCAGCAAGTCAAGCAGGGTTTCTTCGTCGTCTTCGCCGGTGCTGGCCAGGGCGGCCAGGCGCTCGTGCAGGGTTTGCTCGAAGGCGGCGGCGTCAAAGCGCTGCTGCATGAGGCCGGGGCTGGCGAGTTCGTCGATGACGCCGGGGTGCTGGCGCACGTAGCGGGCGGGCCAGCGGGCGGCGCCCAGCACGCGCAGCAGGCGTTCGTGCACGGCGGGGCGCTCCATGAGCAGGGCCAGGTAGCTTTCGCGGCGCAAGAGCGGCTCCAGCCAGTCGGCCATGCGCAGCACGGCTTCTTCGCTAATGCGGCCTTCGGCCAGCCAGGCGGCGCTGCGGCGCAGCAGGTGCATGAGGCGGGCGTGCGCTTGTTCGCGCAGGGCCTGCACGCGCGGGTGGGTGGCCCAGGTTTGCAGGCGCTGCTGCGCGGCGGGGGGAAAGTGCTGGAGCAGCTCCTGAAGGCCGGGCGGCGCGGTTTCCAGCTGGGGGGCGTTGCGGCTGGCGTCAGGGTGCGCGGCATGGGGCGCTGCGGTTTGTTCAGGCTGGGCGGCGCGGCATTTGTCGCATGGGCGGTGCGCCTGGCTGCCGCCGAGCAGGCTGTCGAATTCGTGCGCGACGACTTCGCGGTGGGCTTGCAAGTCGTCCAGCAGCGCGCCGGTTTGCGCGTAGCCCATGCTGCGCGCCAGCCAGTCGAGGTCGGCATCGGCCGTGGGCAGCAGGTGGGTTTGCTGGTCATCCAGATACTGGATGCGATGTTCCACGCGGCGCAAAAAGGTGTAGGCGGCGGCCAGCGCCTGTGCGCGGTCTTCGGGCATGAGCGCGGCGCGCGCCAGGCGCGGCAGGGCTTGCAAGGTGGCGCGCGTGCGCAATTCGGGAAACTGGCCGCCGCGCACCACTTGCAGCAGTTGCACGATGAATTCGATTTCGCGGATGCCGCCGCGCGAGAGTTTCACGTCGCACGCGCCGCCAGGGCGGCCCGCGCTGCGCTTGCTGGCCTGTTCGCGAATTTGGCGATGCAGCGCGCGCAAGGCTTCAAAGACGTTGTAGTCTAGGTATTTGCGAAAGACAAAAGGCAGCACCACGCCGCGCAGCGCCCGCGCGGCCTCGGGCGTGATGCCTTGCGGCGCAACCACGCGGCTTTTGAGCCAGGCCAGCCGTTCCCATTCGCGGCCTTGCACGTGCATGTACTGCGCCAGGGTGTCCAGCGCGCAAACGGCGGGGCCGCTTTTGCCGTTGGGGCGCAAGGCCAGGTCGATGCGAAAGACAAAGCCGTGTTCGGTGACTTCGCCCACCAGCGCGTGTATCTGGCGGGCCACGCGGGTGAAGTATTCCTGCATGCTGACGCTGCCGCGCCCGTCTGCGCGGCCTGCGGTGTCGCCGTCGCTTTCATGAAGGTAGATGAGGTCGATGTCGCTGGAGACGTTCAGCTCGCGCGCGCCCAGCTTGCCCATGCCAATCACCCAGAAGGGCACCCGCTGGCCGCGCCCGTTCAGCGGCGCGCCGTGGCGCTCGTCCAGCGCGGCGAAGGCGTGGCGGCAGGCTTCGTCCAGCGCGAATTCGGCCAGCTCGGTCATGGCGCGCGTGACCACTTCCAGCGGGGCCTGCTGCTCGCAGTCCAGCACGGCCAGGCGCTCGACGACCAATTGGCGCGTGATGCGCAAGGCCGCGCCCGTGTCATGCCCCTGCCCGCGCAGCGCGGCAAAGGCGGCGGCCATGCTGGCGCGATCGGGCGCGCCGGGCGCCAGCAGGGGCAGCTCGCCAGCGTAGCGGCGGCGCAGGCGCTGCACCAGGCGCGAGTGGGCGGCCAGGCCGTCAAAAAAACCGGCCCCGGCAGGCGGCGGGGGGGGCGGGGAAGCGGGGGGCGTCAGGCCGCAGGCTTGCGGCTGCTCGCAGCCTTGGCAGGCAGATACCAGATGCTCGGAAAAATCAAGGGCGGGCAAATCAGGGTCTGGCAAATCAAGGGCTGGCGTCTGGGTGCAAGTCATAATTTTTGGCTTCGATGCCAGCCTGGGTGCCCCACTTTGCTTGATTCATTTTTTCGACTTGCCGCCCGCCTGCTGAAAGTGCTGCTGTGGCTGCTGGTGTCGCTGGTGCTGCTGTCATCGGTGGCGTGGGGCTTTTTGCACTGGTTCATTGTGCCGCGTATCGACGATTTGCGCCCACGGCTGGAGCGCCTGGCCTCGCGCGCGATGGGGGCAAAGGTGACGGCCGGGCGCATCGAGGCGGTCTCCAACGGGCTGATTCCCGTCATCACCCTGCACGGCGTGACGGTGCGCCCGAACGCGCCGGATGGCGAAAACAGCGCGGATGGCGCAGACGGCGAAGCCGGGCTGAAAGTGCCGCGCGTGCTGGCCGCTTTTTCCGTGCGCTCGCTCTGGCGCCTGGGCTTTGAGCAGCTGGTGATAGACGGCGCCCAGGTGCAGCTGCGCCGCCGCGCCGATGGCCGCCTGCTGGTGGCCGGGCTGGATGCTTCGGGCGACGCCAGCGCCGACACGCGGCTTGCCGACTGGTTTTTCTCGCAGCCGGAGCTGCTGCTGCAAGGCGGCCAGGTGCGCTGGGTGGACGAAACGCGCGCCGCGCCGCCCGTCACCCTGACCGACGTGAGCCTGCTGTTTCGCAATGGCCGCCGCAGCCACGTCATGCAGCTGCAAGCCACGCCGCAAAAGGAGTGGGGCGAGCGCTTCACCCTGGTAGGGTATTTCCGCCAGCCGCTGCTGTCTTTGCACGCCGGGCAGTGGCGGCAGTGGAGCGGGCAGGCCTATGCCGATTTCCCGCGCGTGGACGTGGCGCAGCTGCGCCGCTATGCCCATGCGGGCGATCTGGGCGTGGAACTGCGCGAAGGCCGGGGCGCGCTGCGCGCCTGGGCCAGCGTGCGCGAAGGGCGGCAGGCCGAGGCCACGCTGGATGTGTCGCTGGCCAACGTTTCCGCCGTGCTGGCGCCGCGCCTGCCGCCGCTGGCCTTGCGCTCGCTGGCGGGCCGCGCGCACTGGCAATGGGCCGGCAGCGGCATCTCCCTGCGCACGGAAAACCTGCAATTTGAAGACGCCAGCGGCGCGGTCTGGCCCGGCGGCAATTTCAGCCTGAAGCTGGAAAAAACCGGCGGCCAGCTGCGCGCCGACAAGCTCGATCTGGCCGCCCTGGCCCGCCTGGCCGCTGCTTTGCCCCTGGGCGAAGCGGCGCACCAGCACTTGCGCGCGCGCGCCATCCAGGGCCAGGTGGACAGCCTGAACGCCGCCTGGCGCAACGCGCCGCCGCCCGCCGAAGCCGCCACGGCAGACGCCCCCGCCATTGCCGACTGGAGCCTCAAGCTCCGCGCCAGCGCCTTGTCCATCGGGGCCGATGCCGCTTCCGGCACGCCGGGGCTGGACGGCGCCACGCTGGATGTGGACGCCAGCGCCCAAGGCGGCACGGCCGAAGTGCTCATCGCCCGTGGCGGCCTCACCTTTCCCGGCGTGTTTGAAGAGCCGCGCATTGCCCTGGGCCAGCTCAAAACAAAGGCGCACTGGCAAGTGCAAGGCCGCCGCATCAGCGTGCAGGCCGACAGCATTGACGTGGACAGCGCCGACGCCACTGGCCGCTTTGCCGTCCGCTGGCACACCGGCGACGAAGCGGCGGGCCAGCCGCGCTTTCCCGGCGTGCTCGACTTGAAAGGGCGCTTTGCCCGCGCCAATGGCGCGCGCGTACACCGCTACTTGCCGCTGGTCATTCCGCCAGAAGCGCGCCACTACGTGCGCGACGCCGTGCGCGAAGGGCTGGCGCAAGATGTGGATGTGGCCATTCAGGGCGACTTGCGCCATGTCCCGTTTGACGAACCCGGCCAGCGCGGCCAGTTCCGTTTTGCGGGCCGCGTGAAAAACGTGCTCATGGCCTACGTGCCCCGCAGCCTCCAGCCCGAAGGCCAGCCCGCCTGGCCGCCGCTGAAAAACCTGGCGGGCCAGCTCATTTTTGAAGGCAACGGCATGCGCGTGGAAAACGCCAGCGCCGACGTGCAAGGCCACCCCGGCTGGCGCTTTGACCAGATTGCCGCCCGCATTGACGACATGGCCCGCGCCGTCGTGCAAGTCAAGGCCCAGGGCCAGGGCGATCTGGCCGCCGCGCTGGGCATCGTGCGCGCTTCGCCCGTGGCAGACTTCACGCAGCACGCGCTGGACGAGGCCGAAGCCGACGGCAAGGCGCGTCTGGCGCTCTCGCTGAACCTGCCCATCGAGCACATTGAAAAATCCAAAGCCAGCGGCGAAGTCACCCTGGCGGGCAACGCCATCCGCTTCAGCCCCAACGCGCCGCCGCTGACCCAGGCGCAAGGGCGCGTGAGCTTCAACGAACAAGGCTTTGCCCTGCATGACACGCACGCGCAAGCGCTGGGCGGCCCCGTGCGCATCAGCGGCGGCAGCGTGGCGGCTGGCAAAGCAGCCAGCGCAACAGCAGGCAACGCAGCCGATGCCCCCCCCGCCCACAGCGTGCGCATCAGCGCCAGCGGCACCGCCAGCGCCGAGGGCCTGCGCCTGATGAAAAACTGGAGCGGCGTGCCGGGCCTGGCCACGCGCGCCAGCGGCAGCGCCAGCTATGAAGTGGCGCTGGGCTTTGCCGACGGCGAGCCTGACGTGACGGTGAAAAGCGATCTGCGCGGCCTCTCATTCAAGCTGCCCGCCCCGCTGGACAAGCCCGCCGCCGATGCCTGGCCCCTGCTCTACGAACGGCGCGCCCTGCCCGGCGGCTTGCAGCGCCTGACCATCCGTGCGGGCAAACGCTTTCGCGCCGAATATGAGCAGCAAAGCGCCAGCCAGGGCGGCCGCGTGCTGCGCGGCGCACTGGCGCTGGGCGAGACCAGCGTGCATACCGCCAGCGCCGCCGCCCTGCCCGCCAGCGGCGTAACCGCCCATGCCGCGCTGGACGCCCTGCCCGCCGCCGAATGGCAAGACGCGCTGGACGCCATCTTCCCCGGCGCCAGCGACGCCCAGACTGCCCCCGCCTCCAGCACCTCCAGCAGCTACATGCCCGACCGCGCGCACCTGCGCGCGCGCCAGCTCCTCATCGGCCGCCACACCCTGCACGCCGTGCAGGCCGACGCCGCCCGCCAGGGCAGCCGCTGGAGCGCCAAAGTCCATGCCGACGAACTGGCAGGCCAAATCGAATACCGCCCCGCGCAAGCCCAGGACGCGGGCCTGCTGCGCGCCCGGCTGGAGCGCCTGCACTGGCCCGAGCCTGATGCAGCGCCGCCAGAAGAAGCGGCCACGGCCAGCGCCGAAAAACCCGAAGAAGCCGAAAAAACCGAAGAAATCGCCAGCGGCGAAGCGCCCGCCCAAACCCTCTCGCGCATTCCCGCGCTCGACATCAGTGTGCAAGACATGCGCCTGCACGGCAAAAACCTGGGCCAGCTGGACATCCGCGCCGTCCATCACGCGTCCGGAAACGCCGCCGAAGGCCAGTGGCAGCTCAACACCTTGCGCCTGCAAAACCCCGACGCCACCTTGAACGCCCACGGCTCCTGGGCCGCCCCCGCCAAAGGGAGCGCGCGCCGCACCCGGCTGGACTTCACGCTCGAGGCGGCCAACGCAGGCCATCTGCTCGCACGCCTGGGCATGCCCGACACCCTGCGCGGCGGCAAAGGCCAAATCACCGGCCAGCTGCACTGGAGCGGCTCGCCCGCCGCCCCCCACTACCCCAGCCTGGGCGGCCACCTGCGGCTGGACATGGGCGAGGGCCAATTTCTCAAAGCCGACCCCGGCGCGGCCAAGCTGCTGGGCGTGCTCAGCCTGCAAGCGCTGCCGCGCCGCCTCACGCTGGATTTCCGCGACCTGTTCAGCGCCGGCTTCGCCTTTGACCAGGCCAGCGCCGACGTCAGCGTGGCCGCCGGCGTGGCCCGCACCACCAACTTGCGCATCAGCAGCGCCAACGCCACCGTGCTCATGCAAGGCAGCGCCGACATCGCCCGCGAAACGCAAGACCTCACCGCCCTGGTCATGCCCGAAATCGACGCCGGCAACGCCGCCCTGGCCACCGCCTTCGTCAATCCTGCCGCCGGCGCCATCGCCTTCATCGCCCAGCTCGCCTTGCGCAAGCCCCTCTCGCGCGCCGCCATGCGCGAATTCCGCATCACCGGCAGCTGGAGCGACCCCGTCGTGCAGCAGATCGAGCGCAAGGAAGAACGCAAGGACGAAACGCCTGCCGAACCCCAGGCCACATCCGGCGGATAGCTTGTTTTTGCTCCTTTATCAATAGCATGAGGTCCTGGTGGGAATTGCGCAGGGGCCATTTTTCTGCCCCCTGAATTTGCTCCTCTTTCTGAACAAGACGCTTGGCTGGCGCGCGCAGGCTGCGTGAAATAATCCGCGCCCGTCCGGCTGCCGGCATGGTGCCGGGCTTTTCGTTTCAGGAAAGCGACTTCCCATGATTCTTGTCACCGGCGGGGCCGGTTTCATCGGCAGCAATTTCGTGCTCGACTGGCTGGCCGCCGGCAACGAGCCTGTGCTCAACCTTGACAAGCTCACCTACGCGGGCAATCTGGCCAATCTGGCCAGCCTGCAAGGCGATGCGCGGCACATTTTCGTGCAGGGCGACATTGGCGACAGCGCCCTGGTGGCCCGCCTGCTGGCCGAACGCCGCCCGCGCGCCATCGTGCACTTTGCCGCCGAAAGCCATGTGGACCGCTCCATTCACGGCGCGCAAGACTTCATCGCCACCAACATCGTCGGCACCTTTGGCCTGCTCGAAGCGGCCCGCGCCTACTGGCTGGCGCTGGATGAGGCGGACAAGGCGGCTTTCCGCTTTTTGCACGTTTCCACCGACGAGGTGTACGGCACGCTGGCGCCCGATGCGCCCGCTTTCACCGAGAAGCACGCCTACGAACCCAACAGCCCCTACAGCGCCAGTAAAGCCGCCAGCGACCACCTGGCGCGCGCCTGGTATCACACCTATGGGCTGCCGGTGCTCACCACCAATTGCTCCAACAACTACGGCCCCTGGCACTTTCCGGAAAAGCTCATTCCGCTAATGATCGTCAATGCCCTGGCGGGCAAGCCACTGCCCGTGTATGGCGACGGCCAGCAAGTGCGCGACTGGCTCTACGTGAAAGACCATTGCAGCGCCATCCGCCGCGTGCTGGAGGCAGGCCGTACGGGAGAAACCTACAACGTGGGCGGCTGGAACGAGAAAACCAACCTCGCCATCGTCCACACCATTTGCGATTTGCTCGACGAAATGCGCCCGCGCCCCGATGGCCAGAGCTACCGTGCGCAAATCACCCACGTGCAAGACCGCCCCGGCCACGACCGCCGCTACGCCATTGACGCGCGCAAGATCGAGCGCGAGCTGGGCTGGCGGCCCGCTGAAACCTTTGACAGCGGCATTCGCAAAACCGTGCGCTGGTATCTGGACAACCCCGAATGGGTGCAAGGCGTGCAAAGCGGCGCCTACCGCGAATGGGTGGCCGCCCAATACGGCCATGAAGGCGCAGACGCACGCACGGGAGCGGCCTCATGAAAATCCTGCTGCTGGGCAAAAACGGCCAGGTCGGCTGGCAATTGCAGCGCGCCCTGGCCCCTCTGGGCGAAATCGTGGCACTGGAGCGCAAGGACGCAGGCGGCGATCTGGCAGACCCGCAAGGGCTGGCCGCTGCCGTGCGCGCCGCAAAGCCGCAAGTCATCGTGAATGCTGCCGCCTACACGGCCGTGGACAAGGCCGAAAGCGAGTCGCAGCTGGCCCGCCTCATCAACACCGAAGCGCCCGCCGCCCTGGCCCGCGAAGCCGCCGCCAGCGGCGCGCTGCTGGTGCACTACAGCACCGATTACGTGTTTGACGGCAGCGGCAGCGCCCCCTGGCAGGAAAGCGACGCCACCGGGCCGCTGAACGTTTATGGCGCCACCAAGCTGGCAGGCGAGCAGGCCATTGCCGCCAGCGGCTGCGCGCATCTCACCTTCCGCACCAGCTGGGTGTATGCCGCGCATGGAGACAACTTCATCAAAACCATGCTGCGGCTGGCCGCCACGCGCGAGCGCCTGACCGTCATTGACGACCAAAAAGGCGCGCCCACGGGCGCCGAGCTGATCGCTGACGTGACGGCCCACGCCATCTCGCAAACCCTTCAGCAGCCCGCCAAGGCCGGGCTGTATCACCTGACGGCAGCGGGCGAAGCCAGCTGGTTTGACTACGCGCAATACGTGCTGGCCCACGCCCGGCAAGTCGGCGCGCCCATGAAAACCCCACCCGACGGTGTGCACCCCATCCCCTCCAACCAATACCCCGTTCCAGCCCGCCGCCCGCTCAACTCGCGGCTGGACACGCGACGCTTGCAAGCGGTTTTTGGTTTGACCCTGCCGCACTGGCAGGCAGGGGTGGCGCGGGTGCTGGAGGAGATTATTGAGCGCGGGAGGCGGTAAATAGTTTTTTGGAGGTGAAAGAATGATGAAGCTGCAAAACATAAAAGATCATTTGCTTTATACCTATAAAGTGGCACATGACGCAGGTGCAGCCCCCCAACCCGGATTCGGCATTTGCACGCTGGCCATTTGCAAACCTGTCATTCGCAGATGCGCGCAAATCGGCGATATTATCGTCGGCTTCGGTTGCCGGTCCGACAGCAATCGGATCGTGTATTGCATGCAGGTGGACGAAATATTGACTTGGCCGCGATACGTTGCCCGCTGCAAAACGGATGCGGCATTGAACGGCAAAATCCCGAAAAATGAAAACGATGCGGGTGATTGCATTTGGCTGGAGGAGCGTTCAGAAAGTTACGAACCATTGCCGTCCTGGTTGCGCCATAATTCTGACAATTTCCAGCAAGATGTTTTGAACGGGAAAAATGTTCTGTTAGCCAAAAAATTCTGGTATTTCGGCAAGGGTGACAAATATGATGTGCGTTTGCCGAAAGAGCTGGCAACCATTATTCCAAACCGGGGACACCAGAACTGGAAAAATGAAGATTGCAAAGAGTCATTCATCCGGTTTTTCAATACGCTGTTGAACGAACGCCATATCGCCCCGGGCAAACAGGGCACGTCCGCCATTACCCCCAACGGCGAAAGATCGCAATGCAACACGAAGTGCCGCTGCTGATGGCTTGAGATCTTGCCTGAACCGACAACCGGCCCGGCTGGCAAGCCTTCGTCACCGGGCTGGTTTGCTATTAAAACAGGAGCTGAAAAAGGCCCAAGAACGGCTGTAACTTCCGAGATAAAAGCGGGTTGCTCTATCAAATCAGGAGCGAAAAAATAGGGCGGAAGCCGTCACTTTGCCCCACAAAGGCATCATCTTGGACCCTGCCACGCGACAGACAGAAGACGGCAGCCCCGCCCTGATCATCTCGCTGCGGATGATGCAAAAAAATGGGGCGACGTTATTTGCAGCATTCGCCTGCATTCCTCCATTCTCATTAATGGCGGTATAAATATTTCAATATCCAATGAAAACAATGAAAAATGCAGCGTTCGATCGCATTGGCACTGCTTCAGACCCATGCGTAAGAGTTGGCGAACAAGGAAAATTAAGCCATTCTATCCGTTTGTTGGCCAATCTGAAATATGTCTGTATCCTGAAAAACTGACTCAATACCCTGTTGGAAATATCAGTCAAACAACAAGTGTTTTTGGCCATGCATTTTCCGCAATTCACGACTGCGCCGCATTTAAAATATCGGATCATTCTTCTTCATAAAAGGCGTAATTGCCAATTCTGTCGAAATGTCTCATCGAATAGAATGCTCTCACGGGTTCTGTTATTGAAACAAATAAATCAGGGAGTCGAAATAATCCGGATTATTGTTGCCTGCTTGAATTGGCCTAATAAAACAGCTTGTTTGCGCTTTTCATGCCTATTTTCATTACCAATCTGCATTAGCCCAAAATAAAAGCAATTCGAAAATCAACAATGGATTTTCAGATTGCCTTTCCAGCAAGCGACCCCTTCAATTTCGGCGGCTTTGTCTATTCCTGATCCCGGCAGGCGGCAGCGGGAGTCTGCCGCTACTGGGCCACAATCGCGATCAAATCAGAATCTAAAAAAAGCTCAGAAAACGGCAGCAAGGCCCGAAATCAAGGCGACTCTCGCTATTAAAAGAGGATCGAAAAAACGGGGGTTCCGTGGCCGGGGGCTTGCGGGTCGTGGCCTTTGGCGTAGCGCACTTGCGCATCTGCCAAAATTTTGGCTTTTGAATCGATAAAAAGAGGCGCTGCATGACCTTGCCACGCAAAGGCATCATCTTGGCCGGAGGCTCCGGCACCCGGTTGCATCCGGCCACCTTGGCCATCAGCAAGCAACTGCTGCCGGTATATGACAAACCCATGATTTATTACCCGCTGGCTGCGCTCATGCTGGCGGGCATACGCGATGTGCTGGTCATCAGCACGCCGCAGGACACGCCGCGCTTTCAGCAACTGCTGGGCGACGGCAGTCAGTGGGGGTTGCATTTGCAATACGCCGTGCAGCCCAGCCCGGACGGACTGGCGCAGGCGTTCATCATTGGCGAAGCCTTCCTGAGCGGCGCGCCCAGCGCCTTGGTGCTGGGCGACAACATCTTCTACGGGCACGACTTCGAAACTCTGCTGGCCGCCGCGCAGGCCCGGCGCGAAGGCGCCACGGTGTTCGCCTACCACGTGCAAGACCCCGAACGCTACGGCGTGGTGGCTTTTGACGCGCAAGGCCGGGCCACCAGCATCGAGGAAAAGCCCGCCCGGCCCAAAAGCAATTACGCCGTTACCGGCTTGTATTTCTACGACGCGCAAGTGGTGGACATCGCCAAGGCCGTCAGGCCCAGCGCGCGCGGCGAACTGGAGATCACCAGCGTCAATGACGCTTATTTGCGGCAAGGGCAGCTCAGCGTGCAAATCATGCAGCGCGGCTACGCCTGGCTGGACACGGGCACGCACGAGAGCCTGATGCAGGCCGGGCAGTTCATCGCCACGCTGGAGCAGCGCCAGGGGCTGAAGATTGCCTGCCCGGAAGAAATCGCCTGGCGCAAAGGCCTCATCGACAGCGCCCAGCTCGAAAAACTGGCGCAGCCGCTGGCCAAAAACGGCTACGGCCGCTACCTGCTGGGGCTGCTGCGCGATGGCGGAGCGCCAGAGCAAGCCTGAGAAAGCGGCTCGCCACCATGCATTGCCCGCCGCCCGCTACGCCGGATGCCGTGCCTTTCTTCACGGCGCAAGGGGCTGCCTTTGACGTTGATTTGGCCGCCTGCATCCAGCGCGTGCTGGAGCGGGGGCAGTTTGTGCTGGGGCCGCAAGTGCAGGCTTTCGAGGCAGCCTTTGCCGACTACGTGGGCGCGGCGCATGCCATTGGCGTGGCCAACGGCACGGATGCGCTGACGCTGGCACTGCGTGCGCTGGGCGTGGGGCCAGGCCAGCGCGTGGCGGCGGCGGCCAATGCGGGTTACTACGCCAGCACGGCCATTGCCCAGACAGGCGCTGCGCCGCAGTATGTGGAAGTGGATGAAGACAGCCTGACCCTTTCACCCGCCGCACTGGCGCAAGCGCTGCGCGGGGCAGACAAGCCCGCCGCCGTCATCGCCACGCACCTTTACGGGCGAATGGCAGACATGCCCGCGCTGGCGGCCCTGTGCGCCCAGGCGCGCGTGCCGCTGGTGGAAGACGCGGCGCAGGCCCACGGCGCGATTCTGGGCGGGCGCAAGGCAGGCGCATGGGCCAATGTGGCGTGCTTCAGCTTCTACCCCACTAAAAACCTGGGCGCCGTGGGTGATGGCGGAGCGCTGACCACTTCTGACAGCGCACTGGCCCAGCGGCTGCGCGCCTTGCGGCAATACGGCTGGCAGCAGCGCAAATATGAAGTGGCATTGTCCGGCGGCATGAACAGCCGCCTGGACGAATTGCAGGCTGCCGTGCTGCTGGCCAAATTACCGCATCTGGACGCTGCCAATGCTGCCCGCCGCGCCGTGGCTGTGCACTACAACGCCGCCTTTGCCGGGCTGCCCGTGCGCTGCCCGTCCGGGCTGGATGAAAGCCATGTGGCCCATTTGTACGTGTTGCGCACGCCCCGGCGCGATGCCTTGCGCGCCCATCTGCTGGCGCAGGGCGTGGGCTGCGAAGTTCACTACCCCATCGCCGACCATCGCCAGCCGGTTCGCCGCGCTGAAAGCGCGTTTGCCCTGCCTGTGACGGAGGCGGCATGCGCTGAAGTGATTTCGCTGCCGTGCCACCCGGCCTTGTCGCCAGCGCAAATCGGGCGCGTGACAGAAGCGGTTCGGGCCTTTTTCAGCCAGGGGGGCGCATGCTGAGCCTGATCGTGCCCGTTTACAAAAACGAGGAGTCGCTGCCTGATCTGCTGGCGGCGCTGCAAGACATGAACGGCCAGCTTGCCGGATCGCTGGAAGTGGTGCTGGTGGTAGATGGCAGCCCCGACCGCAGCTATGCCATCTTGCAAGAGCGCCTGCCCGCCACGGGCCTGCGGGCCACGCTGGTTCTGCTCACGCGCAACTTCGGCGCATTTGCCGCCGTGCGCATGGGGCTGGAGCTGGCGGCGGGCGACTTCTTCGCCGTGATGGCGGCTGACCTGCAAGAGCCGCCAGAGCTGGCGCTGCAAATGCTCGCCTTGCTGGAGCAAGACCAGGCGGATGTGGTGATCGCCGAGCGCGCCATGCGGCACGACCCGTGGTGGCAGCGCTGGCAGTCGCAGCTGTTCTGGGCGCTGTACCGCCGCTACGTGGTGGCTGACATGCCGCCGGGAGGCGTGGATGTGTTCGCGTGCAACCGCGCATTCCGCGATGCCCTGCTGGCGCTGCAAGAGCGCCGCAGCTCGCTCATCGCGCAGATTTTCTGGCTGGGTTTCAGGCGCGCTGGCGTGCCCTATGTGCGCCTGCCGCGCCGCCACGGCCAGTCGGCCTGGACGTGGCGCAAGAAAGTGGCCTATCTGGCTGACAGCGTGTTTGCCTTCTCCGACTTGCCCCTGCGCCTGCTGGTGCGCGCCGGAGGGCTGGGCGTGCTGGTGGCGCTGGCGCTGGGCGGCGCGGCCATCGTGGGCCGCTTGGTGGGCTGGATTGACGTGCCCGGCTATGCGATGACGCTGATCGTCATTCTTTTTTTCGGCGCGCTCAATCTCCTGAGCCTGGGCATCGTTGGCGCATACGCCTGGCGCGCCTATGAAAACACCAAGCAGCGCCCGCAGGCGCTGGCGCTGCGCGTGCAAAGGTTTTGAGAGCATGGCAAACATCCATCCCAGCGCGCAACTGGCCCTGGCCCGCGTGGAGCAGGGCGTGAGCGCGGGGCCGCTGGCCGTGGCCGCCGCTGGAGCCGTGCTGGAAACAGGCTGCGCGCTGGCCGCTGCGGCCTGCGTGGGTGAAGGCGCGGTGATTGGCGCGGGCGCGCGGGTAGGTGAAGGCGCGGTGGTTGCCGCAGGCGTGCGCGTGGGGGCGCAGGCACGCATCGAAGCGGGGGCCGTCGTCACGCGCCACGTGCCGCCGCGCGCCATCGTGCAGGCGCAAGCGGCCACCATTGCTGGATATGTGGACACGCCCGCGCACTGGCAGGCGCCGCCTGCGGCGCGCGGCGGCGCGCTGGCCAGCGCCGTGCGGGGCGTGCGCCTGTACCGGCTGCGCGAAGTGCAAGACATGCGGGGCGACCTGTGCGCTGCCGAGCTGGGACGCGATCTGCCTTTTGTCGTGCGGCGCAGCTTTCTCATCTACAACGTGCCCAATGCGGAAGTGCGCGGCGAGCACGCGCACCGCCAGTGCGAGCAGTTCCTCATGGCCGTCAAAGGCTCCGTGCGCGTGCGGGTGGACGATGGCCGCCAGCGCGAAGAGTTCTGCCTGGACAGCCCCGGCCTGGGCCTGCATCTGCCTCCCATGGTGTGGGGCACGCAGTACCGCTATTCCGAAGGGGCCATGCTGCTTGTGCTGGCTTCGCTGCCCTACGACCCGGCGGACTACATCCGCGACTACGGCGAATTTCTCGCGCTGGCAAAGGAGTTGGCATGAAAGCGGGCGAGAGCGCGGCGCGCCTGGCTGGCGAAAGCGTCCGCTACTTGCTGGCCGGCGGGCTGAACACGCTGGCGAGCTACGCGCTGTATCTGGCCCTGCTGCAGGCGATGGATTACCGCGCGGCCTATGTGCTGGCATTCGTGGCGGGCATTGCCCTGTCGTTTGCATTGCTGCGCCACGCCGTGTTCGCGCGGCCGGGGCGGCCTTTTTCGCTGCTGTGGGTGGCGGCCAGCCATTTGCTGCAGCTGGGGCTGGGGCTGACCGTGGTGCAGGCCTGGGTGGCTGCGCTGCATGGCCCGCAGTGGGCTGCGCCGCTGGCGGCTGCGCTGGCGGTTGCGCCGTTCATGTTCGTTTTGCAGCGCTGGATATTCACACCCCATGTCCGGCACTGACTGCCTTGCCCGCCTGCGCCAGGCCCTGCCGCGCGCCTGCGTGGCGCTGCCGCTATTCATGCTGGCTGCCAATGTATTGGCCTGGCTGCGCTGGGGCACGGACCTGCCGTTTCTGGACGACTGGCGGGCCTACAACACGGAGCAAACCACTTCGCTTGCCCCGGCGCGCCTGTTTGAAGCTGCCAACAACACCATCGCGCCCGTGGGGCTGGCGCTGGACGCCCTGGCCCAGCGCTGGCTGGGCGGCAACCCGCTGCCGTATCAGACGCTTTCCATGCTGGGCGTGCTGGGCGGCCTGCTCTGGCTGCAATGGCGGCTGCTGGGCTGGGCGCTGCGCCAGCCGGTCTGGCAGGCGCTGGCGTTCGCCTTCACGGTGTTCATGCTCCAGTCCGGCAGCTACTGGGGCGAACAGAACCTGGCCTATCACCAGGCCCTGCCCCTGCTGGCGCTGCTGGGGGCGGCCTGGCTGAACTTTGGCCGCGCCCGGCCCAATGCGGCGGCTGGCGGCTGGCGGCTGGCGGGCGTGCTGGCTCTGGGGCTGCTGGCAGGGCTGTCCTACGTGTCGGGCGCTGTGGGCGCTTTGGTCATGGGCGGCGGCTGGTGGCTGCTTGCCTGGCGCATGCCGCCGCAGGCGCTGCGCGCGCGCGGCATGAGCGGCGGCGCGGCGCTGGCCCTGGCGGGGCTGCTGACCACGGCGTTGCAGATGGGCTTGACGCGCAGGTCCGGGGCGGACAGCCTGGGCCAGTCCATGCGCCTGACCTGGCCGCACGAGGGCGATTTCTGGTGGTTCATGGCGGGCAAGCTGGGGCGCGCCAGCGGACACGGCTTTGAATCGCTGGCGCTGGAGGCGGCCTGGGTGGCGCTGCTGGCGCTGGCGCTGCTGGCCGCTGCTGCTTTCGCCTTGCGGGGCGTCTGGGCGGCTGGCGGGGCGCGGCGCAGGCGGCTGGCGCTGGTCTGGCTGCCCCTGCTGGCTGTGGTGCTGGCCTATCTGGCGCTGGTAAGCCTGGGGCGCGCGGGGCTGCGCGGCGCTGACGAGCAAGGCGCTGCGGCCCTGTTCCGCTTGGCGTATGGGCGTTTTCATTTCTTCTGGGCCACGCTTTTGCCGCCCTGGCTGGCGGCCACGCTGGCCGTGGCCTTGCGCCGCCGCGCCGCGCGCGCGCTGGCGGCGCTGCTGCTGGCGGCGCTGGCGCTGGCGGCCGCGCGCGGCGTTTTTGACGTGGCGGCCTACTACCGCAGCGCCTCGGCCTTTCGCGCCGGTGAAATTCGCTGCCTGGCCCGCCAGCTGGGCAGCGGCCAGCCCGTGCTGTGCCCGGGGTTTGACGCCGTGGGCATCACCGACTTCACGCGCGCCTATTTGCATGCGCGGCGCGTGGGCGCTTCTTTCGTGCGCTATCTGCCCATTGCCGGGCGGGATGGCTTTGGGCACGAAATGCTGCGCCTGGAGCCTGGGCAAATGCGGTGGCAGCAGGCGCGGCAGCTGGAAGATGGCTGGCTGCAAGGGCTGGGCGACGCACAGCTGCTGCTGGCCATGCCCGCAGACCGCGCTGCGGCATGCCGCGTGCTGGGCGTGCAGGCCCTGCTGCGCGCTGGCCAAAGCGGTGTGGCGCAGCTTTTCTACCGCCTGCGCGGGCAGGCCGGATTTGAAGAAGGCCGTTCCGTGCGCAAGCCCTATGCGGCCAGCCGCGAGCGCGCCGCCCTGATTGAATTCGTGATCGAAAGCCCTGAAGGGCTGGAGCCGGAGTTGCGGCTGGATCCGCTGGAAGGCCAGGGCGAATTCCGCGTGGACGAGCTGCGCGTGGCCTGTCTGCTGCCGGAGAGGGCACCATGACCGCACTGCCCGTCATTCGCAAAGCGCGCTGCGTGCAAGGCCGCACGCTGCTTTTGCGCGACGCCTGCGAGGCTGACGCCCCCTTCATCCATGCCCTGCGCAGCGACCCCGTGCGCGCCCGCCATCTCTCCGCCGTGCCGCCGCAAGTGCAGGCGCAGGTGGACTGGCTGCGCCGCTATGCAGGCAGCCAGGGGCAGGCGTATTTCGTCATTGCCGATGGGCAAAACGGCGCGCCGCTGGGTACGGTGCGCCTGTATGACGCGCGCGGCACGGCCTTTTGCTGGGGATCGTGGCTGCTGCTGCCTGGCTTGCCTGCCCGCTGCGGCATCGAATCGGCGCTCATGGTCTATCACTACGCGCTCTGGCTGGGCTTTGATTCCGCCTGGTTTGAAGTGCGGCAGGAAAACGCCAGCGTCTGGCGCTTTCATGAAAACTTCGGCGCGCGCCGCACGGGCGCGGCCAATGGCCACTATCAATATGAACTGCCGCCCGCCGCCTTGCAGGCCGCGCTGCAAAAATACCGCCGCTACCTGCCGGACGGCATCCGCGTCTTGGAGCCTGTTCATGATCTGACCATGAAGGGCGAAAGCGCGGCCCAGTGATGATGGGCTGCAAGGCGCAGACAGCTCTTGTGAACCGGCTCTTATCCTGAAAGCCCACCATGAAAGTTATTCCCACCGCCCTTGAGGGCGTGCTCGTTCTGGAGCCGCGCGTGTTTGGCGACGCGCGCGGCTTTTTCTCCGAAAGCTACAACCACCGCGCTTTCGCCCAGGCCACGGGCCTGGATGTCAACTTCGTGCAGGACAACCACAGCCGCAGCCGCAAGGGCGTTTTGCGCGGGCTGCACTACCAGATCCGGCAGCCGCAGGGCAAGCTGGTGCGCGTGGTGCGCGGCGCGGTGTTTGACGTGGCGGTGGACATGCGCAAAAGCTCTCCCGCCTTCGGCCAATGGGTGGGCGTGGAGCTGAGCGAAGACAACCACCGCCAGCTGTGGCTGCCGCCGGGCTTCGCGCACGGCTTCGTGGTGCTGTCCGACACCGCCGACTTCCTCTACAAAACCACGGATTACTACGCGCCGGAGCATGAGCGCGGCGTGGCCTGGAACGATCCGGCCATCGGCGTGGACTGGCCCCTGGCCGCGCATGGCATCGCCGAGCCGCTGCTGTCGGAAAAAGACCGCGCGGCCCCCGCGCTGGCCCAGGCTGAAACGTTTGCCTGAAAGCGGCGGAGCGCCCCCGCATGCTGGTGGTTTCCATCGTCAGCCACGGCCACGGCGAGCAGGCGCTGGCCCTGCTGCGCCAGATAGGCCAGGCAAGCCAGATGCCGCCGCTGCCCATGCGCGTGGTGCTCACCCTCAATTTGCCGGAACCGGAACTGGCCGCTGCGGGGCGGCAGCCCTGGCCGTTTGATCTGGTGGTGCAGGCCAATGCCCGGCCGCAGGGCTTTGGAGCCAATCACAACCAGGCCTTCGCCCGCCATGCCGAGCCTTTCTGGGCCACACAAGCTGCTCAGGCCGCTGGCGCGCAGGCCGCTTTCGCCGTGCTCAACCCTGACGTCACCCTGCTTGGCAACCCCTGGCCCGCCCTGATGCAGGCGCTGGCCCAGCCGCAGACCGGGTGCGTGTGGCCCCGCCAGCTGGACGCCGATGGCCTGCCGCAAGACCACGAACGCCTGCTGCCCACGCCCGCCTCCATTGCCGCGCGCGCGTGGTGGCAGGCGCGCCGCCGCCTGGGGCTGCGCTGCGGCACGGCGCCCGGGCAGCCCGGGCCGGATGCCGCGCCTGACTGGAGCAACGCCGCTTTCTGGCTGGTGCGCGCGCAAGCCTGGCGCGAGCTGGGCGGCTTTGACACGCGCTACTTCATGTATGGCGAAGACGTGGATTTCTGCCTGCGCCTGCAACTGGCGGGCTGGCGGCTGGCCCGCGCCGGGGGGGCCAGCGTCATCCACGCCGCCCAGCGCGCCAGCCACCGCAGCGGCCGCCATCTGGCCTGGCACCTGCGCAGCCTGCTGCGGCTCTGGACCTCGCCGGTTTACGCCAGCTACAGGCGCATGCAGGCAAGCGGAAAAGAGGGCTGATTTCGCTCCTCTATTGATAGTTGCAGCGCCCGTTCACAAAGGACTCCAGCCGTTTTGGATACTTGAAATTCGCTCCTGATTCGGGAGCGTCAGATGCTATGTCAGCCGATGCCGACCTCATTGCCCGCTACCTTGACCATCTGCGCCACGAAAAGCGCCTGGCCGACAACAGCCTGAAGGCATACGCCGCCGCCTTGCGCCTGCTGGGCGACAGCGCCGCCCAGGCGGGCACGCCGCTGCCGCGCGTGCGGCATGCGCAGATCCGCTCCTGGGTGACCCGCATGCGCACGGCCGGGCGCAGCCCGCGCGGCATGGCGCTCATCCTCTCGGGCTGGCGCGGCTTTTACGCCTGGCTGGGCCGCAATGGGCTGGCGGACGCCAACCCCGCGCAGGGCCTGCGCCTGCCGCGCCGCGAGCGCCTCTTGCCCAAAGCCTTGCCGGTGGATGAAACCGTGCGTCTGGCCGATGCCAGCGTGCCGCAAGACAGCCCCTGGCACGAGGCGCGCGACGCCGCCATCTTCGAGCTGCTCTACGGCTGCGGCCTGCGTGTGAGCGAACTCACCGGCCTGAACGTGGCCGCCAGCGACGCGGCCTGGCAAGGCGGCCAGGGCTGGATTGATCTGTCCGCCGCTGAAGTGCAGGTGCTGGGCAAGGGCGGCAAGCGCCGCAGCGTGCCGCTGGGCCGCAAGGCCGTTGAGGCGCTGCGCCGCTGGCTGGCTGTGCGCGGGCAAGTCGCCCCCGCCAGCGAAGATGCCGCGCGCGCCCTTTTTCTGGGCCGCCACGGCACGCGCTTGAGCGTGCGCTCGGTGCAGCTGCGCATCAAGCGCCGGGGCGCTCTCACGGGCGCATCCGCCAGCCTGCACCCGCACATGCTGCGCCACTGCTTTGCCAGCCATCTGCTGCAATCAAGCCAGGACTTGCGCGGCGTGCAGGAAATCATGGGCCACGCCAGCATCGCCGCCACGCAGGTCTATACGCGGCTGGACTTTCAGCATCTGGCGCAGGCGTACGACGCCGCACACCCGCGCGCGGGCCAGCGCCGCAAGTAGGCCCGGCCCACGGCCTGGCCAAGCGGGCTTCAGAACCTGCTCATGATCTGCGCCCCCTCACGGCCAGGCGCCAAACAGGCTCACAAGGCCGGCGCTGCCTGCCCGGCGGCATCAAAGATAGGAGCAAATATGAGGGCCTGAAATGCTGCCTCGCGCAGATTCCACTAGGATCTCATGCTATGGTTAAAGGAGCTAAATAAGCCATTCCTTCAGCCGTTCATTGCCTGCTTCACCGCCTGCGCCCGGACGGCGCGCGGCCTGCCGCCAGCGGCGGTCAGCTCTGGCGGTTCAGGCTGCCCAGCAGGGTGCGCAAGGCGTCTTTTTCGGCGTCGCTGCCCTGGGTGGCTATCTTGGTGAGCAGCGCCGTCACGCCCAGGCTTTGCAGCTGGCTGGATGACTGGCCGGCGGCGCCCAGAAGCTGCTTGAGGTCTTCCAGCACGTCGCGCTTGCCTTCGATCTGGTCTTTGAAGGCGGTTTGCAGCGTCTGGCTCTTGGCGATGGCGCTGTCGATGCCTTTGCCCACGGAAAGTGATTTGACAAAGCTGTCGAAGTAGGCCGCGTCGCCGCCGACGATGTCGATGTTGGCTTTGCCCAAGGCGGTGGCCAGCACTTCGGCTTGCTCTTTCGCAATCTTCGCTTGCGTTTCGATGGCGCTCATGGCCTCGATGTGGGCGCGCTCCAGCCGCATGCGGTATTCCTCGTGCTCGCGGGTTTCGGCGCTCATGGCCTTCATGGCCTCGAATTTTTCTTTCAGGCCGCGCGCTTCGGCGCTGAATTTCACGTCGATGTTGTGCGCTTCGGCGTCGCCCGTGCGGGTGAGGGCTTCGGCTTCGACGGTGCGCACGTTGGCCTCGGCCTGGCCGATTTTTTCCTTGCCATCGGCCTCGGCCTGCATGCGGGCGCGCAGGCCCACAGCTTCGGCTTGCGCCTGCGCTTCGGTCACTTGCGCCTGGGCGCGGCCTACTTTTTCCGTGCCGCTGGCCTCGGCTTCCATTTGCGCCAGATGGGCGCTGGCGGCGGCCATTTGCACTTTGGCTTCGGCCAGGCCGGGGGCGGCGCTGAGGGCTTCCACGCCTTCGGCTTCGCGCTTTTTGGCTTCGGCTTCGCGCTCGGCCACTTTCAGGCGGGCATCGGCCAGCAGCAGCTCTTCGGCGGCCTTGTGGCGCGCGCGGCGCTCTTGCGCTTCGGCGGCCTTGACTTCCATGACCAGCTTTTCCTGCGCAGCGGCTTCTGCGGTGATGACGGTGGCCTTGGCGGTGCGGTCGGCTTCGGCCACTTCGCGCACTTCCTTGATGGCTTCTTCCTGTTCGGCCACGGTGCGCTCGACCACGATGCGCTCGCGAATCACGTCGGCGATGGCCTTTTTCTGCAATTCGACGGCGCGGTCAGCGTCGATGCGCTGCAAGGTCACTTCTTTTTCGCGGGCCACCACTTCCAGGTCTTTGGCGCGGGTCACGCGCTCTTGCTCGATGACGACGGCGCGCTTGCGGTTGTTTTCGGCCACTTCCTTTTCGCGCTGCACGTTTTCCTGCTGCACGGCCACTTGCTGCTCGGCTTGCAGGCGGGCCAGATCGGCGCGGGTCTGCTCTTCGGCGCGGATCTTGGCGGTTTCGGCTTCTTCGCGGGCCTGCACGGCGGCCACTTCGCGCTTTTGGCGGGCGGTGGCGTCGGCCTGCTGGCGCTCCAGCTCCAGCAGGGCTTCCTGCGTTTCCACGTCTTTTTTCTTGATCTGCATTTCCTCGTTGCGGCGCAGCTCGTTGGTCACGACGTGTTCGACCGCTGTCAGCTCGGTGATTTTCTTGATGCCCTGCGCGTCAAGGATGTTGGTGGCGTCCAGCTTGGCCAGCGGGGTTTGCTCCAGATAGTCAATGGCGGCGTCTTCCAGCACGTAGCCGGAGAGGTCGTCGCCGATTTGCTCAATGATCTTGTCGCGGAAGCGGTCGCGCGCCTGGTACAGGTCCACGAAGTCCAGCGACTTGCCCACGGTTTTGAGCGCCTCGGAGAACTTGGCGGAAAACAGGTCTTCCAGCGTCTGCTGGTTGGAAGCGCGCGCGCAGCCGATGCCCTGCGCCACGCGCAGCACGTCTTCGCTGGTCTGGTTCACGCGCACGAAGAATTTCACCTTGATGTCGGCGCGGATGTTGTCCTGGCAGATCAGGCCCTGGTCGCCGGAGCGGTCGATGTCGATGGTCTTGAGCGAAATGTCCATCAGCTCCGCCTTGTGGATGACGGGATAGACCATGCGCCCCGTGAACGTGACTTCCGGCGCGGCCCGCAGCGTATTGACGATCATGGCCGTGCCCTGCTCCACCTTGCGGTAGAACTTGGCGAACATGGCGAACGCGCCCAGGATGAGGACGGCAAGCGCGCCGATGGCAAAAAGGATGAGCAGGGTGGATTCGGTCATGACGGACTCTGGATGCGGAAAAGGCCGGGGGCCGCGGGTGGAAGAAAAAAGGAAAGAAATCAGGCGTGATCGGGCGGCAGCGCGTCAATGCGGTAGCGCTGGCGGGCGGGGTCGTATTCGGTAATCAGCGCCGCGTCGCCGCGCCGCAGGCTGTTGGGGGCGGGCGCCCAGACGCGGATGTTGATGCCCGCGCCGCGCTGCGCCACCTCGGCGCGGCCCTGGCGCTCGTCCACCACGCCCGTGAGCACCTTGCACACCTGCCCCACCAGAGCGGCATTGCTGATGGCGCGATGCGTGACGAACAGTCCGCGCATGGGCCGCACCAGCTGCGCGGCAATCACGATGGACAGCGCCGCCGCCGCCAGCAGCACGCCCGCGCCCGCCGCCCAGCGCAGGGCGTCAGGCACGAGCGGCAGCAGCGTCAGGCTGGCCATGCCGGTCAGAAACCAGCCCACCAGCGCCAGCAGGCTCACGACAATGGAAAACGGCACTCCGTTCAGCCCGAACGCCACCAGCCAGGCGGCCAGGCCGCTCAGGCCCTCCGGCCCGCCATCGCCTGCATCGCCGATATCACCCGCATCGCCCGCATCTGCCGCGTCTGCGCCAATGTCCACATCCGCGCCCGCCTCGAAATCCACCAGCCCGATGATGGCCAGCAGCCAGTAAACCAGCACCACGCCCAGCAGCACGGTATAGACGACGGCGGGAAACGAGGTCAGGGCGGCAAACAGGGAAGACATTGGCTAAAAGATGTTGAATGACGCTGCGAAATGTAATGCGTAATGCAGAAATCAAGGCAGGCAAGCCGCCGCTGCCGCTGGGCTGCCCAAGCTGCCGCGCGCTCTTGAAACGATAGCGGCCTGCGCAGGTTTCACTAGGACAAAACGCTGATTGGGGCCTGAAAAGCCGTTCAGAGAACAGGCGCTGAAAAAAGGCCGGGCGCTTGGCCGCTTCATGAACCGCTCTTTTCGCCGGGTTTCGCCATTTGGGGCATTTGGGGCGGCACGAACGCCATCAGCTCGCGCGTGGCTTTTTCCTTGATGCCCAGGCGGTCGTCCGGCTTCAGGCCGTAGCGGCTGGCCAGCAGGGCGTAGTCGCTCTCGCTGAGTGTGACGGTCAGGCGCGGGCGCTTGGGGCGGGCGGGCACGGGCAGGCCCAGCACCTGGCGGATTTGCGTGGAGGTGGAGACGTTGCCGTGAAAGGCGGCCACACGGATGGCTTCCATCACGGCCTCTTCCACGTCAAACGCCACTTGCACGGCCCGCAGCGCCTGTTCGTTGCCCTGCCAGCGCGGGGGCTTTTGCACTGGCGGGGCGCTTTTCGGGGCGGCGCTCATGCGGCGCTGGTTCCGGCGTCTGCGGGGCCGGCCGCGCCGGGGGCGGGCAGGGCCAGGCTGGCGCGGCGTGCACGCAGGCGGGCCATCACGTCTTGCGCCTTGACTTTCGGGTCTTCGCCGATGCCTGCTTCGGCCAGCTTGCGCTCCAGCGCGCGGTGGCCGAATTCGGCATCCAGCTCTTCGGCGGCGGCCATGCGGTCGGCCAGCTCCTCATGGCGCTTTCGGATGCGCTCCAGCGATTCGCGCGCGCTGGTCAGCTTCGAGCCGCTGGCGCCCATGCTCTCGGAGATGCTTTGCGTGGCGCGATAGACGCTTTCGGTGGTTTTGGCGATGCCGATTTCGCGCTCGTGCTCGCGCACGCGGGCTTCGGCGCTGCGGATGAGGTCTTTGAGGCGGCTGACTTGCAGCGCGTAGGCGGCGTGCGCCTCGGTTTGCGCTTGCAGCTCGGCTTCCAGCGCGGCCACGCGGGCGGCCACTTCCAGCGCCAGATCGTCTTTTTGCTTGTCCAGCGCTTGCAGGGCCATGTTTTCGTGGCGCAGAACGTCGGCCTTGATGCGCTCGATTTCACGCGCGGTTTGCATTTGCTGGGCCATCACGCCGGTCAGCTCAGTCTTGGCCTGGCCGATGCTGGCTTTGGCGTCGGTGATTTCCTGCTCGTAGATGCGGGTGGCGTTCGCATCGACCATGCTCTGGCCCAGTTCGCGGGCGCTGCCGCGCAGCAGTGTGACGAGTTTCTTGATGACGGACATGGGTTTTCTCCTTTCCAGGGCGATTTCCGGTGCAGCCGGATCGGGTGGGTCAGTTCAGGTAGTCGGCCAGCGCGCCCAGGGCGTCCAGCGCGTTGTCGGAGAGCACGGCCACTTCATTGGCCACGTCTTCCGCGCGGGCCGTGCGGGCCAGCGCGCCCGTGAGCACGTAGCGCCCGCCCACGCGGCCAAAAGACGACAGAGGCACCGCCGGGTTCAGCTCCAGCAGCGCCTCCAGCAGCTCGGCGCGGCGGTCGGGGCGGATGTCGGCTTCCGTCCACAGATAGCACAGGCACAGAAGCTGACTGTCGGAGCAGGTGATGAAGATGGGTAGCTCCTCGCGCCCCTCAATGCTGACTTGCACCACCGGCACATCGCCAGCAATGGGCTGCAGCTGCACGGCAGCGCCGCCCATCAGCACGGATGTGAGCGCGTCCAGGTTGCTCAGTTGCTCCAGCAAGGTCATTCGTTTTCTCCTCTCCTCAGGGTTGGCGCAGGCGGCGGTTGCGGCCCGTAACGGGCATAGTATGTCGATTTTTGACATGGCATGTCAATCTGAAAGGCAAAAAAAATACATGCGCGCCTCGCAACGTGTGCAAGTGGAGAGACACATGGAGAGATGTGGCGGCGCGCGTGACTGCGCGGCAGAGGTTGCAGTCTGGCCGCCCTTGCCGGGCGCGGCGCCGCCCAGTTTTATTGAAAACAGGAGCAAATTCAGGTGGCAAAAATACCTGCTAGCGCAATATTCACCAGGACCTAAAGCTATGAATTCAGGAGCGAGATCGGTGCGCTCATTTCAGTCTGCCGCTCTCCCGGAATCTGTTCAGAGCCTGGCCGGGAGGAGCGCAAACCGGGATGGGCAGCAAGGCGCAAACCGCAAACGGGCCTGACTGTCCGCCTGCGGCCCGGTGAAGCGTTCGCAAGGTCCAAGAGCGCCCGAGCGCCTGCGCTTTTCGCGCCCACGGACAGACTTTGGACAGGCCCGCAGAAACGCACCCATGCAGCCTGACCACGCCCGATTCGGGCCAGATGGACATGGCCGCGCGCCGCCGCTGAAGGAGGAGAAGGGGGAAAACGCGCCTTCTTCAAAGCCGGTGCGTGCGGTCGCCTGCAGCAAAGCCCAGCGCGGGCCACTCGCGGGTGGCCAGGCCCAGCACCTTGAACAGTTCGCCCATCTCATGCTCGGCCAGCAACTTCATGGCGGCGGCGCGCTCGGGCAGGCTGGCCTGCTCCATCAGCGCGGGCAGGCCGCAATTGATGAGGAAATGCGCCTGCGAGGTATAGCCCAGCACGTGCAGCCCCGCATCCTGCGCGGCCAGGGCGGCGGCGGTGAAGTCGATATGAGCGGTGATGTCCTTCTCGCCCACGGCGCTGAGCGGGTCGCCGTCCATGCGGTGCGCACGGTGGCAGGCCAGCGTGCCGCTGTGGCGCTGGGGGTGGTAGTACTCGGCTTCGGGAAAGCCGTAGTCAATGAAAAACGCCGCGCCCGCGCCGCCCGCGCGCAGCCGCTCGGCCACGGTGGCAATGAAGGCCTGCGCCTGGGGGTGGATTTCCGTCACCACATCCGCCGCCATGCCGCGCTCGCTTTCGCTGGCGTCCATTTCCTCGGGTTCCACAGGCGGGCGCAGGTTTGTAGGACGGTCTTGCCAGACGAAGAAAGGGCCGCCCGGCATGGCGCTCGCTTCTGTTTTGATAGCCGCCTGCGCCCTGTTCACGGGCGTTTCCGGCGTTTTGGGCATGCAGGGCGCTGGCGCGAGCGCCACGCCGCGCTCGTGCCAGCGCCCCCCCAGGCGCGCCAGCAGCTTGACGGGCATGGCATCCAGCACCTCATTGCCAATGACCACGCCGCGCAGCGCCTGCGGCAGGGCGCTGGCCCATTGCACTTGCGGCCAGGCGGCCAGGCGCTGCTGCTGGCGCGCGCGCAAGGCGGAGGAAATGTCCACGATCACATAGCGCTGCGCGGGCCGCCCCAGCCGCTCCAGCTCCGCCAGCAGACTGGCCGCCAGCGCCCCGCTGCCCGCGCCAAATTCCCAGACTTCGCTCGCGCCCGTTTCATCAAATGCCTGCGCCACCTGCGCCGCCAGCGCGCGGCCAAACAGGGGCGAAAGCTCTGGCGCGGTCACGAAATCGCTCCCATCGCCCGGCCCCAGCCCAAACGTGCGCGCGCCCCGCGCGTAATAACCCAGACCCGGCGCGTAAAGCGCCAGACGCATGAATTCATCAAACGGCAGCCAGCCGCCAGCGGCGGCGATGCGCCTGGCAATCAGCTCTTGCAGGGAATTGTTTTCAGTCATTGGGAAAGATCATTTCAAAATATCAGATCAAGCGATATAAAATCATGGGCGAGTTTTCTCAAGAACGAAATCATGAACAAGGAAGATATACACGCTGGACAAGAGGATGCAGAAAATCAGCATGAGAAACCTGCCGGATGCCTGTGGCCGCTGCTGTGGCTGATTTTGTGTCTGCCTATTGTGCCGATAGTCGTTTATACGCTATTTGTGTTGTTAATGTCATATTATATCAAAACACCGGTTTGGTTTCTGGCGCTTTTTCAGGTGCTGCCTATTCTGGCGGGCAGCACGGGCTGGGTTGTTTTTTTATGCATGTGGCAAAAGGCAGGGCAAAAAATGCCGACCCTGTTTGGCTTGGCCTGTTGGCCGGTTCATTGATCATTTATGTCCTGGGCTTTGCCATATTGTCGATGCGGCATTCTTTGCGGTAACGGAGTTTCGGGTTGCTGAATGCCGCCATGAATGTATATGCCTCATATCAAAACGGGCGTTTCATGCGGCTGGAATGGCCTTCGGCCCGCTGCCCGGGACTGGCCCGCAGCTGAAGCAGCGCAGGAGGTTCGCCGCACGAGCATTTTAAAACCTGTTCACAATCTGTCCGTGGGTGTGAGAAGCGCGGAATCGGGCGCTCTGCGGCCTTGCAAATTCTCGCTGGGCAGCAGCAGTAAGGCCTGTTTGCGATTTACACCTTGCGGCCCATCCCCATTTCCGATCCCGATCCGCGCTTTCGCCCTTCATGGCCAGATCATGAGCAAACTCTTTCGCGTGATGCGCGCGCCATTTCCTCATGTGCTGCACAGGCTGATATGTTCTTATATACGCCATATTTGTTTGTATGCTCCAATCATTGGCCGAATGCCCTGGCATACCGGAAACGGGCATGGCGATGAATAAAAGCACGCCAATGGCCTGTTTTTGGCCCGCCTGGAAAAGACAGGCTGTGAAACGCAATTATGGTTTCTGTGCGGCTGGCTTGCGTTTGCCCTGCCGGGCTGTCGCAGCGCTGCGTTTTGGAAAACCGCAGATTTGAATATGAAATCAGCCGTGAAGCAGGCGGCGGATCAGGCGGAGAAGAATACCGGCTCATTGCCGCTGAAACAATAGATGGGCATTGCCTTGTTTATGGGCAGATTAAACAGTCTGAACATGGCGATCTGAAATTCGAGCTTTGGGAAATTGCGCAGGGCATTTCTTTTCACAAGCCCGAATGGCGCGGCTGAGACGCTCTGAATGGGGTTGCCCGCATCCCCGGAACAGGCGTTCCCGCACTCAGTCATTCATCAGACCGCCGCTGACGGAGCGGCTCGCCCCGCACAATCAGCCCAATGAATCCAGCCGTTAATCAAGCCGTTGTTCTCGTCACCGGCGCGGGCCGCCGTCTGGGCCGCGCCATTGCCCTGCATCTGGCCCGCGCGGGCTGGCGGGTGGCCGTTCACTGTCATCGCTCGCAGGCCGAGGCGCAGGCCACGGCAGCCGAATGCGGCGGCGCGGTGTTTGAGGCCGATCTGGCCGATGAGGCCGCCGCGCGCGCCCTGGTGCCGCGCGTGGCGGCGCATTTCGGGCGGGTGGACGCCGTGGTGAACAGCGCCGCTCTGTTCGAGTTTGACGACGCCGCCACGTTTGCCCCCGCGCTGCTGCGCGCGCACATGCAGGTGAACGCGGCGGCGCCCGTGCTGCTGGCGCAGGCGCTGGCCGCCCATCTGGCCGCGCGCCAGGCACCTGCGGCGGCGGGCTGCGTGGTCAATTTGCTGGATCAGAAGCTCTTCAACCCCAATCCCGACTTTCTGAGCTACACCTTGAGCAAAGCGGCCCTGCACGCGGCCACCACCTTGCTGGCGCAGGCGCTGGCGCCGCGCGTGCGCGTGGCGGCCATTGCGCCGGGGCTGACGCTGAGCAGCCACCTCATGCCCAGCGAAGCGGCGTTTGAGCGGCTGCACGCGCAAAGCCCGCTGGGCAAGTCGTCCACACCGCAAGACGTGGCCGCCGCCGTGGCCTTCGTGCTGGCAACACCGGCCATCACGGGCACCACGCTGCTGGTCGATGGCGGGCAGCACCTCATGCCCTTCGAGCGGGACTTTTCCATGATGGGCGCAGCGCCTGTTTCTGCTGGCGCTTCATCCGCCGTTTCATCCGCCGTTTCATCCGCCGTTTCATCCGCCGTTTCATCCGCCGTTTCATCCGCCGCCCCGCCTGCTGCGCGGCCTGATATGGGCCAGCGCCTGCTCACGCTCACCGGGCTGCGCTTTGCCGCCAGCCTGGGCATCCTGGCGCATGAAATCAACACGCCCCAGCCCATTCAGGTGGATGCCGAACTCAACCTCGGCCCCCAGCCCTTGCGCCCGCAAGACGACGACATCACCCACGTGCTCGACTACCGCAAGGTGCGCCAAATCATCATTGACGAATGCACCGCCGAGCATGTGAACCTGCTGGAGACGCTGATTGGCAAGCTCAGCCAGCGCCTGCTGATGCTGCCCGGCGTGCTGGGCGTGCGCGTGAAAATCGCCAAACTCGAAATTTTTGACGACTGCGAAGTGGCGCTGCGCATGCAAACGGGGCAATGGTAGGCAGCGGCAATGCGCCGCCCGTTACGGCAAAAAGGCTTTTTCGCTATATTCGCCCGCCCCGTTTCAATCCGTTTTCATGCACAAGGACAAAATGAATTCCCACGACAAACAGGCTTTTGAAGCCAACAAGCTCGAAAAACGCCTTTGCCGCCAGGTAGGCCAGGCCATCGGCGATTTCAACATGATTGAAAAAGGCGACCGCGTCATGGTTTGCATGTCAGGCGGCAAAGACAGCTACGGCCTGCTCGATATTCTGATGAAACTGCGCCAGCGCGCGCCCGTGCCATTTGAGCTGGTGGCCGTCAATCTGGACCAGAAGCAGCCCGGTTTTCCCGAAGAAGTATTGCCCGCCTGGCTCACGCAGGCGGGCGTGCCTTTCCATATTGAAGCGCAAGACACCTACAGCATCGTCAAAGCCAAAATCCCCGAGGGCAAAACCACTTGCAGCCTGTGTTCGCGCCTGCGCCGGGGCATTCTCTACAGCGTGGCGCGCCGCCTGGGCTGCAACAAAATCGCGCTGGGCCACCACCGCGACGACATGCTGCAAACCTTTTTCCTGAACATGTTTTTCGGCGGCAAACTCAAGGGCATGCCGCCCAAACTCACCAGTGATAATGGCGAATTCATCGTGATCCGCCCATTGGCCTATGTGGCTGAAAATGATTTGATTCGCTGGGCCAGGCACCGCCAGTTTCCCATTATTCCCTGCAATTTGTGCGGCAGCCAGGAGAATATGCAGCGCAAAATGGTCGGCCAAATGCTGCGCGAATGGGACAAAAAATACCCGGGCCGCCTGGAAACCATGTTCACCGCGCTGCAAAACGCCGTTCCATCGCATTTGATGGACGCCAGCCTGTTTGACTTCAAAAACCTGAAAACCACCGGCGTGGCCGACGAAAATGGCGACATTGTTTTTGACGAAGAGACTTTCCCTGAAACCGTCGGCAAGCCCTTTGCAGGCGTGCCGCTGGTGATGGGGCAGTGATGCTTCTCCACTGACGCCTTTGGGCAGTCCGCAGGCTGAGAGGGCGCAAAAACAGGAGCGAATTTGGCGGGGACTGAATGCCGTCCAGCGCAAATTTCACTAGGACCTCATGCTATGGATAAAGGAGCAAAATACCTGCTCTTTCAGCGCTATAAAACCGGCCCCTCGCGCCACTCACTCATCGCCTGCTTGCCTGCGAATGAACTGAAATGGCGGGGGGAGCGAAAACGCCACGGGAGCATGGCGTTCTCACGCTCGAAGAAGATTATTTGGCCGATTTGAAAGACAAAGTGGCGACATTGCGCTGCAAATGCGCGTGTTCATCTTGCGGCGTGGGGTGATTGATCAGCGCGGCCACCACATTATGGCCTGCGTTGCGCACAGTCAGCACGGCCTGCCCCTTTTCATCTGTTTTCACGCGGTTGGCGAAATCATTGATGTAATCAGCGGTGATTTCTATGCCCGCCTGCGGCTTGCCTTCGACATAAACAGTCACGGGCAGTGATTCGCCCTGCTTCAGCGTGGAAGGGTCAATGCCGGGAATGATTTGCGCGGGCAGGTCAAAAGGCTGCATGCGGCCCTGATATGGCTTCAGAAGGGTAATGTTGTATTTGAGCGAGGTGGATGTATCGGCAGGTTTGCTGATGGCGTTTTTTTCCACTTCCTTCCATTTGCCATTAGGGTCCTTTTCCCAGTAGCCGTTATCGAAAAATGCGGTGAGAACGGCGGCATCGGCGGCAGCCTGCACGGTGCTGTGCTTTTCATGGGCTTTTATTTCCACGCTGGCTGGCTTGAAGTTTGCGGTATAGCCTTTGACAAAGCGCACTTTCTGCGGCGCGTAGGCGTCGTCGGCATAGCCCATGCCATAGACGATGCCCATCTCGCCGTAATGCGGGCTGATCCAGATGCCGTGTGCGAAAGCGGTCAATGGAGCAAGCAACGCTGCGGTCAGTAGTTTTTTCATGGCCTTTTCCTAGAGTTGAAAAAGAGTGAAGATAACATCAGGCGGGCCGGCTTCTGCAATTTGCCGTCTATGGATGCGTGATTTCACATAGGCATGCCGACGCCGCAGGGTGCCAGCGTGTCGCATTGAAAATGCGCTGGCGCAATATCTGGTACAGCCAATTCGGAAGTTTTTGAATTTCAGAACAGGTTCAAGGTCTGGCCGCGAGAGACAAAAGGGCGCATTGGGCGGCAAGATGCAAACCGCAGAGGGGTGTTGTGACCCAGCGAGGATTTGCGCGCCCCAAGAGCTTCCGAAGCCGCGCTTTTCGCGCCCACGGACAAATTGCGAGCAGGTACTGAGCTTGAGCTGCGCACGGCAGCGGTTGTAGCGGCCAGTTGAACACCCACTTCGCGCTGGGTCTTGCTGGCCGGCGTGGCTTGCTCCTGCCGGGCATGGGCGCGGCCCGCAGTGGCAAACGGTGCAGAAAAGCAGGGCGCCACGGGCAGAGCGGGATGGAGCGGACAGGCGCTTGGCATCGTTCCGGGAAAAGAGAAGTGGGAAAACGCCGCGCCCGGATATGACGCCCGGAAACGGCAAAGGGCGCTCTGGAGAGCGCCCCTGGGAAAAAAAGCTTGGCTAACTGGAACCGGCACGCCGGAGCCACTGGCTAGCTAAACGACATCAAGGCTGGCTGCCCCGATGTCTCCCACGATGATCTGGATGACTGGGCTGATGCGCGCGGCATGCATCAATCGCGTCGATGGGCGGGAGTGTACACCAAACAAGAATCGTTTTTAATTAAAAACCAGCTCGCCCATGTGGTTTTGGAAATTTTGTGCGCCTTGCGCAACAGGCTATTGGCCCGCCTTTCACGTCTGCGGCAGGTGTGAAAGAGCGCGATTATGAATGGGAATTGCTGCTAATCCTTGCTTTGTGGCCTTGCTCGAGCGTTTTTGTGCATTCAAGACCCTGATGCTGTTGATGCAAATCATTGCCATTGCGCAACAGTTTCAATAAACCTTAAGTAATTTGCTTTGTTTGATGAGGAGTACGACCGAGATGAACAGCCCTTCCCGTATCGCCCTGGCCGCAGCCGCCCTGCTGGCCGCGCATGTTCACGCGCAAAGCGCACCGAACGCGCAGGAAAACCGCCCGCCTGATCCGTCGGATGACGCCAGCTTGGCCACTGTCACCGTCACGGCCAAGGGCTACGCGGCCGATGCCGCCGAAACGCCTATTGCCACCACGGTGCTCACGCGCGAAGACTTGTCGCGCAAGCAGGCGCGCAATGTGGGCGAGGCCGTGCGCGGCGAGCCGGGGCTGGCCGTTTCGCTGGATGGCGCGCAGGGCATGAATCCGGTGATTCGCGGCCTCAAGCGCGACAGCGTGGTGCTGCTGGTCGATGGCATGCGGCTCAACTCCGCGCAGCCGGCGGGGGCCGTGGCCTCGTTCATGTCGCTGGGGCTGGCCGATCGCGTGGAAGTGGTGAAAGGCCCGGCTTCGGTGCTGTATGGCACGGGCGCTTTGGGCGGCGCGGTCAATGTGCGGCTGCCGCAGGCGCGCTTTGAGCCGGGCGTGAAGTTCCATGCCAGCGCGGGCTATGACTCGGCCAGCCGGGGCTTGCGCGGCGCGGGCGTGGGTAACTTCAGCCAGGGCGATCACGCGCTGATGCTGGGCGCTTCGCTGGCGCGCAACAAGGATTACAAGGAGCCGCGCGGCCGCGTTGCGCACACGGGCTATGACTCGGGCGCGTTCATCGGCCAGTACCGCTACCGGCTGGATGGCGCGCAGCAGCTGCGCGTGTCGGTGCAGCAGCACCGCGATGACGACGTGTGGTACCCCGGCGCGACGCGCCCGCACCCGCTGCCCGCCGTGGGCGCCATCACCACCCACTCGCCGCGCCAGACGCGCCGCCTGTATGAAGTGGGCTACAGCCGCAAGGGCGCGGGCAGCCATCCGCTGAATGTGGACGCGCGCATTTACCGGCAGGAAATGCACCGCACCATCTACGTGCGCTCTTCGCGCCTGGGGCGCGACATCATCACCAACGACGTGACGTTCGCCACCAACGGGCTGGATGCGCGCGCCGACTGGCTGGCGCACCCGCAGCATCTGCTTTCCTTCGGCCTGAACGCCTGGCGCATGGCCGCCAGCCCCGACAGCCGCCAGGGCCGCCCGCCGCAGTTCACGCAGTTCGTTCCCAACCTGCCTTTCACGCATGGCCGCGTGCAGGCCACGGGCCTGTATCTGCAAGACGACATGCGCTTTGGCAAGCTGAATGTGCTGGCGGGCCTGCGCTATGACCGCGTCAAGGGCAGCGCCGCCAGCATGAAAAACCGCAGCGTCACCCGGGGGCTGGACCGCAGCGACGGCGCCACCTCCGCCAGCCTGGGCGTGATGTACGAGGCCGCGCCCCTGCTGCGCCCCTACGCCAGCCTCTCGCGCGCCTTCCGCGCGGCAGATTTGCGCGAGCGCTACCAGTCCGGCGCGCGCAGCAACGGCTTTTATTACGCGGGCAGCCCGCAAATCAAGCCCGAAACGGCCACGCAGTTCGAGCTGGGCCTCAAGGGCGAGAGCGACAAGCTCAGCTACCAGGTCGCCGCCTTCCGCACCCGCATTTCCGACTACATCACGGGCATGCAGCTTTCCGGCCCGGCCGCCGTGGCCGCCTGCGGCGCGCAGCAGGCGCGCTACTGTATGCAAACGGTGAACCTGGGCCACGCCACCCTCACCGGCTTTGAGGCGGGCCTGCGCTGGCAGATGCTGCCCGGCCACTGGCTGCAAGCGGCCTACACGCGCATTCGCGGCACGAATGGCGACTATGACGAGCCGCTGTTCCAGATGCCCGCCGACGAGCTTTCGCTGGCCTGGGAAGGGCGCTTGACCCCTGCCTGGTCGGCCGATGCGGGCGTGCGCCTGGTGCGCCGCCAAAGCCGCGTGGCCACGCGTTTTGCGCGCGGCACGGAAGACGCCACGGCCGGCTACGGCGTGGTGGACATCGGCGCCACCTGGCGCTTTGCCCCGCAGCAGTCGCTGCGCTTTGCCATCAGGAACGTGGGTGACAAGCGCTACCACGAGCACCTGGCCGAGGGCCTGCCAGGCATGGAGGTGAAAGCGCCGGGCCGCAGCTTTGGCGTATCGTGGGAAGGCAAGTTCTGAAAACCTGTCCGCAGGCGGCCCAAACCGCTCCAAAGCCATCGCTTATTTCGCTATGGATCAAATAGCATGAGGTCCTGCGGAAATGTGCGAGACGGGCATTTTTGAGGCCCTGAATTTGCTCTCAAAGAAGGAGTAAGCGCGTCAAGTCCGGGCTGCGCCCGGCTGGCGCTTTCTCCCTCCACGGCCAGGCTCTGGACTGGTTCTGAAGTTCTGATTTTTTTAACGAGGCACGCACCATGACCCCCCCCAAACTCAGCCGCCGCCGCCTGCTGGCCGCTGGCGCGGCGCTGGCCCTGCCCGCTTTTGCGCAACAACCTGCCGCGACACCCGCTGCAACACCGGCCCGGCGCATTCCCAAACTCACGCTGGCCGGGCCGTTCGCCACCGTGTCCTACCCGCTCATCCGCATGGCCGAAAGCGGGGCGCTGGCCGATGTGGCCGAGCAAGTGGAGTTCGTCTCCTGGAAAAGCCCCGACCAGCTGCGCGCCATGGCCGTGAACAAGTCGGCCGATTTTTTGGCCATGCCCAGCAACGTGCCCGCCAATCTCTACAACAAGGGCGTGCCGCTGAAGCTTTTGAGCATCACCATCTGGGGCATCCTGTGGGTGCTCACGCGCGACGCCAACATCAAGCGCATTGAAGACCTCAAGGGCCAGGAACTCACGATGCACTTCAAGGGCGACATGCCCGACTGCACCTTCCGCCTGCTGGCGCAAAAGGCGGGCATGGACCCCGACAAGGACGTGAAGCTGCGCTACGTGGCCACGCCGATGGAAGCCATGCAGCTGCTGCTCATGCGCCGCACCGACAACGCCCTGCTGGCCGAGCCGGCCGTCTCGATGGGCCTGCGCAAAAGCGGCTCCTTTCCGGTCAGCATCATTGCGCCGGAGCTGCATCGCGGCATCGATATTCAGGCCGAATGGGGCCGCCTGCTGGGGCGCGCGCCGCGCATTCCGCAGGCGGGCATCGCCATGCTGGGCGGGCAGCTGGGCAACGCCGCGCTCATCGAGCGCTTTCAGCAGGCGCACGCCGAAGCCATCCAGTGGTGCAAGGCCCATCCTGAAGAGTGCGGAAAGATGGTGGTCAAGCACATCGACACGCTCACGCCCGAAGCCGTGGCCGACGCCATGCGCGTGGACAAGGCCGAACTCGTGTCCGCCAGCCAGGCACGCCCCGAGCTGGAGTTTTTCTATCAGCAGCTCGCGCAAATGCAGCCCGGCCTGATTGGCGGCAAGCTGCCGGATGACGGCTTTTATTACCAGCCTCCGGCAGAGGCTGCTTTGGCTTCATGACGCTGCTGCGCTCCTGGCTGGCCGCCCTGCCTGGCTACCTGTGGGGCGGCTGGGGGGCCATTGCCAGCCTGTTGCTGCTCGTGGCCCTGTGGGAATTTCTCGCGGGCCTGTATGGCCCGCTGGTGCTGCCCACCCCGCTGGAAACGGCGGACACCCTGCGCCAGTTCGCCGCCAGCGGCGGGCCGCTGTGGCCCACCCTGGCCATCTCCGCCCGCCGCGCGCTGGCCGGGCTGGCGCTGGCCGTGGGCCTGGGCAGCGTGGCGGGCGTGGCCGCCGGCGTTTCCATGACGGCTTCCATGATGGCCCGCCCCTGGGTCACGGTGCTGCTGGGCACGCCGCCCATCGCCTGGCTGGTGCTGGCCATGCTCTGGTTCGGCACGGGCGACGGCACGCCCGTTTTCACCGTCTTCATCGCCAGCTTTCCCGTTGTTTTCGCGGGCGGCATGCAGGGCGCGCGCACGCTGGAGCAGCGCTGGCGCGATCTCTCGCAAGTTTTCGCCCTGCCTTGGCACATGCGCGTGACCGACACCTACCTGCCCCACGTCATCTCCTACCTCTTTCCGGCCTGTATCGTGGCGCTGGGCAGCTCCTGGCGCGTGGTTGTCATGGCCGAGCTGCTGGCTTCATCCGACGGCGTGGGCGCGGCCCTGGCCTCCAGCCGCGCCCAGCTCGACATGCCCGCCCCCTGGCCTGGATCGGCGCCGTCGTGCTGTTGCTGCTGGCGCTGGAATATTTGCTGCTGGAGCCTGTCAAGCGCGAAATCGAGCGCTGGCGTGAAGCGGGCGCGCGCCGGGAAGGGCTGGCATGACGGCCCCCGTGTCCACACCCGCACCCGCGCCTGAAGCCGCCCTCGCCGTCAGGCAACTGAACCACGCCTGGGCCACCCGCAGCGTGCTGGAAGACATCGGCTTTACCCTGCCCGCAGGCCGCGCTATCGCGCTGGTCGGCCCTTCCGGCTGCGGCAAAACCACCCTGCTGCACCTGTGCGCGGGGCTGCTGACCGTGCAGGAAGGGCAGATTGACAACCGCTTTGCCCGCAGTGCCATGCTCTTTCAGCAGCCGCACCTGCTGCCGTGGCAAACCGTGCTCGGCAACATCGCCCTGGGCCTGAAAGCGCGGCGCACGCCCAAAGCCGCGCGCCTGGCCGCTGCCCGCCGCATGGGCCACGCGCTGGGGCTGGACGACATCGCCCTGGCGCAGTTTCCCGGCGAACTCTCCGGCGGCATGCAAAGCCGCGCCGCTCTGGCCCGCGCCCTCGTGCTGGAGCCGGATTTGCTCTTGATGGACGAGCCGTTTGCCGCGCTGGACATCGGCCTCAAAGGCCAGATGCACCGCCTGCTGCTGGCTGAAATGGCCCGCCGCCAGCTGGCCGTGCTCATGATCACGCACGACGTGATGGAAGCCGTCACCCTGGCCGACACCGTCATCGTCATGGCCGGGCAGCCCGGCCGCATGGTCTGGCGGCTTGACCTGCCCCTGCCGCCCGCCCAGCGCGGCGACGACTGGATCTACCGCCAAACCAGCCTGCTGCTCGCCCAGCCCGCCGTGCGCGCCGCCTTCAACATGCCCGCCGCCCTGGCCAGCCCGCCATCCGCTTCATCTGCCTTGCCCGCCGCGCCTGCCGATGGCTGCGCCCCGCTGGCCAGCGGCAGCGCCATCGCCGCCGCCCTGCCTGCCGCCAGCGCGCGCTGCTGAAGGCCAGCGGAAAAAGGGCCGCCGCGCCGCTTCGCCAGCCGGGGCGGGCAAGCCTGCGCCGTCAAGCTGAATCAAAAACAGGAGCGAATTCGGAGGGGTCAAAATGCTGCTTCGCGCAATTTCCTCTAGGACGTCATGCTATGGATAGAGGAGCTGAAAAGCGCCATCCATCCACTGCGGATGCCCCCGCCAGGAATGCCGCCCGCGCCGCAGACAGCCGATTGATGCGCAGAAAGCCTGGCCCAGGCGTCTGCGCTTTTTTGGCCCCTTGCGGCCAGGCTTTGAACAGGCCTCAGGCCAGCAGGGCCTGGGCGAATTCGCGGGCGTTGAAGGTTTGCAGGTCTTCGAGCTTTTCGCCCACGCCGATGAAATAGACGGGCACGGGCTTTTCGCGGGCGATGGCGGCCAGCACGCCGCCTTTGGCGGTGCCGTCGAGCTTGGTGACGATCAGGCCCGTGAGCTGAATGGCCTCGTCAAAGGCCTTGACCTGCGCCAGCGCGTTCTGGCCGGTGTTGCCGTCAATGACCAGCAGCACTTCGTGCGGGGCGGTGGCATCGGCCTTGGTGACGACGCGGCGGATTTTTTGCAGCTCCTGCATCAGGTGCGCCTGGGTGTGCAGGCGGCCGGCAGTATCGACCAGCACGGCGTCCACCTGGCGGGCGCGGCCGGCGGCCACGGCGTCGAAGCTGACGGCGGAAGGGTCTGCGCCTTGCTGGCTGATGATTTCCACGCGGTTGCGGTCGGCCCACACGCCCAGCTGCTCGCGGGCGGCGGCGCGGAAGGTGTCGGCGGCGGCCAGCAGCACGGAGCAGCCCGCGTCGGCCAGGTGGCGCGTGAGCTTGCCGATGGAAGTGGTTTTGCCCGCGCCGTTCACGCCCGCCACCATGATGACGGTGGGGCAGTACTCGCCTACGACCAGCGGCTTTTGCAGCGGCGCAAGCAAATCGGCCAGCGCGTCGGCCAGCAGGGCGCGCACCTGGGCGGGTTCGGTTGCGCGGGCCTGTTTGACGCGCTGGCGCAAGTCATGGAGCAGGTATTGCGTGGCGGCCACGCCCGCGTCGGCCATGAGCAGGGCGGTTTCCAGGTCTTCATACAGCGCTTCGTCAATGTGCGTGCCGGTAAAGACGGTGGTGAGGCTGCTGCCGGTTTTTTTCAGGCCGCTTTTGAGGCGGACGAACCAGCTTGCGCGGTTCGCTGGCGGGGCGGATGAGGCCGCTGGCGAAGGATGCGGCGCAGCCGGTTCAGGCGTGGCGGCAGGGGCGGGCGCGGGTTCAGCCTGCGGCACGGGCGGCGCGGGCGGCTCGGACAGGTCAGGCGCCGCAGGCGGCAAGGCGGCGGGCGCGGCGGCGGCAGGAGCAGGCGGG
>ERZ773090.221-NODE-221-length-47397-cov-10.2847_pt1 | contig 47397 bp, 40 predicted proteins | sample MGYA00580579_ERZ773090 | MGnify/ENA primary metagenome ERZ773090 (study PRJEB29015, sample SAMEA2738014) | human oral metagenome | biome: human oral; feature: human-associated habitat; material: dental | place: China | collected 2132 ... | reverse complement strand
CTACAATTTCTTCCAAGGAAGTTTCTGCATAACCCTTTAAAGAAAAATGTTTCCGGGCGATAGCTAATATTTTCTTGCTTGTCTCTAGAGAAGCCTGCTGCTTTTTATTCATCTTCACTCTCCAAATAATTTGCCGCAAACTCAGCGCTAGGTGGAATTACTTGAATTACATCAACCAAAACAGAACCCAGCGCTTCCACAATGAAATGGCGCTGACCAAAATCTTCACTCTTAATAGGAAGAAGGAACTCTATTTCTTCTTGCTGACGCAATTCTTCATAAAAACAATCCACATTGTCAACTTCGATATTGATGATTAGGCCACTCGCCTTAGACTGGTAGGCTTGTGGCACTGTCCCATGCTTACTATCAATAAAAGCAAGCTCAAAACCACTCTCAATATTCTTTAAACTAATATACCAATCTGAACGGAAGGTTTCCTGAAATTGGAAATGCTCAATGAAAAATTGTGCTGATTGTTCAACATCTTCACACATTAAAACTGGGTATAAACTCGTAATCATTTATTCTCCTTTTCTTAAGTTTGATTTTAACATACATACTGAATGTATGCAAATAAATATTAAAAAACAGAAGCCAAATTGGCTTCCATTTATTTGAGAATGGCTTCGTTTAATCGCTTGATAAAATGATATTTGGTAATGCCCTTTTGCGGAACATCTGTTAGACTGGAGTAGATTTCATAACCTTGCTTGATGTAAAAATCCCTGGCCTGATAAGATTTAGTGGACAAGGTAATGCTAGTTACTCCAGCTTCTGCAGCCTTTTCTTCTAATTCTGCCAGCAGACTGGCTCCCAAACCTTTTTTCTGATGCTCTTTATCCACCACCAAAGCCTTGACATGAATATTTTCCAACACCTGTTGGGCATGGAGTAAGGCAATTAACTGGCCATCTTCCTCCCGCCTTAAATAATAATCTTGAGGTTCAAGTTTTTCAAGCATATCTGGACCAAAATAGGCTTCATATTGCTCATCGAAAACCCGCTTGATAAAATCATGAAATTCTTCCATCTTTCTCCTCCTCCACGAAAAAGCAGGGGATATGCCAATCCTCCTGCTCTAAGTTTAGTATAAATCCAGATAATTATCCACTTCCCATTGGGAGACAAAGGTTGCATAGCTAGCCCACTCGATACGCTTAGCTTCTAAGAAGCTCGTATAGATATGCTCGCCAAGAGCCGCTTTCACAACTTCATCTTCTGTCAAGGCCTTCAAAGCATTGTGAAGAGTAGACGGCAGGTCTGTAATTCCAGCTTCCTTCCGCTCCTCTGGAGTCATGATATAGATATTCTCTTCGATTGGTGCTGGAGCTTCGATTTTATTTTCGACACCGTGCAGGCCAACTTCCAAGAGAACAGCCATAGCAATATATGGATTGGCCATCGGGTCAACGGAGCGCAACTCCAAGCGAGTACCCATACCACGAGAGGCTGGCACGCGCACCAACGGTGAACGATTACGTCCTGCCCAAGCAATATAAACTGGTGCTTCATATCCAGGAACCAGACGTTTATATGAGTTGACCGTTGGATTCATGATAGCTGTGTAGTTATAAGCATGGTTAATCAAACCACCCAAGAAATGGTAGGCTGTTTCTGACAGCTGCATACCTTTTGGATCTTCTGAATCGAAGAAAGCATTATTGCCGTCTTGATCAAAGAGAGACATATTACAGTGCATACCAGATCCTGCAATCCCAAACTTAGGCTTAGCCATAAAGGTTGCATACAAACCGTGCTTACGAGCAATAGTTTTCACAACTAGCTTGAAAATCTGAATCTTGTCACAAGCCCGAAGCACTTCGTCATACTTAAAGTCAATCTCGTGCTGGCCGACTGCTACCTCATGGTGACTAGCTTCTACTTCAAAGCCCATCTTAGTTAGGACATTGACGATTTCCCGGCGAGTATTGTCTGCTAAATCTGTCGGCGCCAAGTCAAAATAACCGCCCTTGTCATTTACTTCCAGCGTCGGATCGCCATTTTCATCCAGCTTAAAGAGGAAAAATTCTGGCTCTGGTCCGAGGTTAAAGGACTTAAATCCCAGCTCTTCCATATGCTTGAGGGCACGCTTGAGGTTGCTCCGTGGATCCCCTAGAAACGGTACATGATCTGTCGTATAAACATCGCAAATCAGACCCGCTACACTACCGTTTTCATCTCCCCAGGGAAAGACTGTCCAAGTATCTAGATCAGGATAAAGATACATATCTGATTCATTGATACGAACAAAACCTTCGATGGAAGAACCATCAAACATGGCTTTATTGGATAAGACCTTGTCAAGCTGTTCATCCGTGGCAGGAATTTCCACATTCTTCATAGTCCCTAAAATATCAGAGAACATAAGACGAATAAAGGTAACATTTTTCTCCTTTACTTCGCGACGGATATCAGCTGCTGTAATAGACATTAAATTTCTCCTTGTAATTCAAACAAAATAGCTATGGTCGACGCATCTGACCAAAGGTTGGCAGAGAAGAAGCAAAACGGCCTTGCTGCAAGATGTCATGATGCAGGGCACGGCGGACATCTTTGTCACTAATAGTCTTGCGGGACTTGGCTTCACGCTCGGCATATTTCCTCTTAATCGCAGCGATATTATAACCTTCTGAAATATAATCCTTAATTTCTAAAAGGCGGTCCATATCATTCAGAGAATACATCCGACGATTGCCCTCATTCCGAGCAGGGGTAATCAGATTCTGGTCTTCATAATAACGGATCTGACGGGCAGATAGGTCCGTCAGTTTCATAACACTGCCGATGGGAAAGACTGCCATGTTTCGGCGAAACTCTTTTTCCTTCATTCAAATTCCTCTCTACGCACTATTATAGGACGAAATAAATCTTATGTCAAGAAATAATGTCAGATTTTCTTACACGGATTTTATTTTTTCTTTTCAAAGATGGCTCGCAGCCGATCTATATCAGAATTTACCAGAATCGCAACAAAGACTCCCATGAAGGTTTCAAAGATTCTAGCAAAGACATACAGGATGGTATCTTCCGGCCGAATGGACAGGGTAATGATCAGCATGGCAGATACTCCGCCAATGACTCCCGCCTTGTTGTTCATGGCAACATTGGTCATGATTGTCAGCATTGTACAGACCGGTACCAAAAGGAGGGTGACCCAATACTGCTCCTTAAAAACACTATTGACAATGAAAAAGAGCAGAGCGTAAAAACCACCGATGCTGTTTCCCAAGATTCGCGATGTCCCGAAGTGGACACTCTTATCAAAATCCTCACGAAGACTAAAGACTGCCGTCAAAGCACCGATTTGCAGGCCTTTCCAACCAAAAAGCCCAAAGAGCAGTAGAATGATGAAGACAGCCAGACCGGTCTTAAAGGTACGCATGCCCAGACGAAATTTCGATTTATCAAACTTGTACTTATTGAAATAACTCATTGGTCTCCTTCCAGGAAATCCTCCCTCTCTTCATTTTAACATATTTCACCTCAAAAAAACTCTTTCTGCTCAGGACTTTTCCCGCACAGAGAAAAAGCCCTATCAGTTACCACATCAAGAGCTATTGACCATTTAAAAGCTGAGACATTATCTGTCCCAGCCTCGTTGTTATTATCTTTAGTTTGGATAGATATAGGTAACGCCACCCATAAATTCATTCGGGTTAAAGTAGCCTCGATAGTTATTAATCTGCTTTTGACGATTGTAGTTTGCTTCCAAGACTTGGATAGAGCTGTCGCTTTGCACATCTGTCACATAAGCAACATGTCCATATTCACCGCCATCCCAAACTGCAATAGCCCCTGCTACTGGGACATTTCCTGTTGCATAACCCTGAGCACCAGCATTGATCGCCCAAGTATTAGCATTGCCCCACCAGTTGCTTGCCCAAGGAGCCATTTCTTTCACACCCCAAGTACATTGACCGATTGGGTAAGAATTACCATAGTCAGTTGGTGTATTTAAGACAACATCTTCAGTATCAGATACCAAAGCAGCATCGCTTGTCGCTTCATAAGCTGGAGCACTATATGGATTGTAAGTCTGTGCCAAAGCTGTACCATTTACTTGCAGCACATCTCCTGGGTTAATCGTATCAAAAATTGATTTTCCATTATTGGCAGCAAGTTCGTAAGGATTCATCCCATTGGCGCTAGCAATGGCAAAAAAAGAGTCCCCTTGCTGGACAACATAAGAATCTGCATTGACAGCTTGAGCGCCGATTGTCGCCAAAAAAGCTGTAGAAGTTAAACCAAGAGTTGCTTTAGCAAATGTTTTTTTCATAACTGTTTTTCTCCGTATAATTTGTTGATAAAAAAATCATACCTCATTTACATGTCAGTTTTTTTAGAGTTATGTTTTTGTCATGTTACAAATGATTTAGACTTTTGCTACATGAGATTTAGCAGTATTTTTAAAGATAAAAGAGAGTGGGACAGAAATCGGTAATTCGTTAGAATTCGATTTCGTCGTCCCACCTCCGCACAGTTGAGTAGGGCTGTAAAAGCTGATGAAATCAGCGTAGTAGAGCCCACTCAACCACTGCGTCTTGCTCGACAATCCAAAGACAATTGAGAGGCTAGGACTTTTGTCCCAGCCTCCATCTATTATCAGTCTTCTTTACCTTTCAATTTTCCTAGACCTAAAGCACCAATAATGGCTGCTAAACCTAGATATGGCAGATAGACTGCATCTTTGGCTCCCGTTTCTGGCAGAAGAGAAACAGGAATCTTTTTAGCCACTGGAGTTGGATTAGCTCTGCTTGGATCGTTTACATCCGAAACAATCAGATGCTGTGACTTAGGAGTGACTGTTGTAACTGTATTTGAAGCATAGACTACGTGGTTGACAGTATTGATGTAGGTATTTTCAAAAGTCCCCGCAGCAATCCGCTTCATCTGTAGATAGGTTTCAGCCTGAAAAGCTGAATCCAGAGAAATGGTCTCTAAGAATTCTTCCTTGAAACGAATAGAAATCAAGCCTTTCTCAAGATCAATATTCGCAGCTGTATACTCAGTCAAATCTGTACCAGCCTTTATCACCTTACCATCTTTGAGCGTGATGTCTACTTTGGCAAAGGTTTTGCAAGCACCCGTGTACTCATCGCCTCGTTGATCATAATCATCCACAAAGCTATAGTCTGTCAAATCTTCAGAGTGGTTAGCAGGAATCAAGCCGCCGATAAGACGGTAGTTAAAGTGCCGTCCCAAAGTCAGTTCCTTGCCATCCAAGTTCTCTGCACTTGTCGGATCCAAACTCAGGGTAATATCCTTTTCAGGACTGATTTTAGGAACATTGTTCACGACTATGTCTGTCGCATAACCATTTCCAAAGTCAATTTGATAAGCTCGGTTCTCGAATTTACCGCCTGTGCGGCCCATTCCTTCTTTGACCGCCATAGGGCTTGTTATCGTCAAAGACTTACCTGTTACGACATATTGGTCATAAAAGGCTTGGGCATCGTCTGCTGCAAAGAGTTGGAAAGAACCTTTAACAGTGATATTCGCCTTTTGAAGGAGCTCTCGAACTGCTGCAGGGGCTTTTTCAAGGCTCTCGTAGTGGGTCACTGTCACACCTGCCACAGCCTTGCCATCTGCATCTACTAGCTTGACTAATTCCGGACGAAGTTCAAGTGCTTCTTCCGGATAGTCATCTACATAGTAGAAACCTTTTTGAATCGTGCTCTTAGATGACTTGTCACCCTTATACTGATCCAAATCCCAAGTCAGCTCGTAGTAATTGGTCGAACCAGCCAAGACTTCCTTACCATCAATCACCAAGCCTGCCTTATTTTTATTGACCTTGGTTGGCTTGATGTAATTATTGCTAGGATTGTCTGAATCGTCTGGCTTGCCTGGCGTAGTCACGCGTACTACGTTTGAGCGGACACCATAGGCATCATTGACTGTCAGGGTGAAATTATTAGTATAGGTTGCGCCATCATTGAGTACTCGACCAACCACTGTTGGAAAGAGCGTAGCAACCTCTTTGGTCGTATCAGCGTTATAAGTAGCTAAGGTTGCTGCAGTTGCCTTGAATGTTACTGTGTGACTAGCCTTATCATAGCTGACGTCAAAACCTGCACTAGCAGCTTTTGTTGCTTCTAAGTCAACTTCATAACCACTTGGCAACGGATCAGCAATGACAAAAGAAGTCGTCTCGCTGCGTCCAGCTGGAAGAGCTTCTGTCTTTAAGGCAAACTGAACGACAGACTGCTTAGCTACAAGAGTCTTATCAATATTGGTGCCTTGGTCATTTTGAATTTCTTTATTGATCAGCGGCTGAGATTGTAAAAGAGCATAATGATAATGCACAGTAGGTACTACTGGCGCTGCTGGCTCTTTTTGATAAACAGGCTCCGCTGGTGTAGTTGGAAGCGGGCTATAAGTTGGTTCTACCGGCTTATTAGGCTCTGGTGTATCTGGTGTAGGAGTTGGCGCTGCCGGCTCCTTCTCATAAGTCGGTGCTGCCGGAGGTGTTGGCTCCTTTTCATAGGTCGGTTCTACCACTGCTGGCCGGACAGCTTTTTCCACTTCATAGCTTGGCTCAGATGGCTTACTAGGCTCTGGTGTTTCCGGTGTACGCGTCGGTGGCGTCGGATCTTTTTCATAAGTCAGTGCTGCCGGAGGTGTTGGAAGAGCCTTCGGTGTTGGTGTAGTTGGAGCTGGATCCAAAGGCTTAAGCGCTTCTTCGCTTGGCACTGCAGGAGCTGTAGGAGCTACGGGCGCTTCCGGTTCTTCTACTGTGATGATTGGCAGAGCATTCGCTCGGACATCACCATTAATCGCAAACCAAATATTTGGCTTCTTAGGAGCTAGTTTATCAGCCCTACGTGGATCAGTAGCCTCTGGCTGGCCTAACACTTCAGAAGAGGAAATTGTTCCAATCGTCATACTGTTGGTTGTGCCAGAAATTTCTACCGCTCCTGCTCCATACCATGAGTTAGGAGCATCTGTAGTGTCCCAGCCTGAGTCCGGCTGAGCATTCTTATACATGGTAAAGCGAGATCCGCCAACTCCTTTTTTGAAGTTTTCAGACTCAGTCGCATAGATTTGGCCGTTCTTTTCACCAATAGATGAACCCGAAATCTTGTTGAAAGTTCCGGTATAATCTTTGGCCATTTCGATAGAGTTAGCTTCACGGTTGAGGGAAGCCACGGACATCAAAGCCTGATCAAAATTAATAGGTTGGCCTTTATCATCATAAAAGACAAATTCCGTCTTCACAAAGAGAGAGGTTGCATCTTCAAAATTTCCTGTATAAGCTGAAGCAAAAACTCCCATGGTTGGATCTTTAAAAATACCTAACCAGGCCTTATCATTGCGGAATCGGGAGCTTGGATCAAGAGTATAAGTATAGACGATTTTAGAAACTTTTTTCCCTCGATAATAAGTTCCCTGAAGATTTGTATAGGTTGCTGTTGCAGACTGACCGCGGCTCAGCAAAACAGAAGACCATTCAGTCGGACCTTTACCACTTGTTACGTTAGAACTATAGTCTGCATACTTGCCAACTGTACCAAAACTTTCCTGCTGGTTGGTCTGATAGTTGGCATTTTGAATGTCTGTTACTTTGAAGTTGTCCAACTGGAAGAGTTTCTTAGAAAACTCTGCAGTATTCTTCACAGCGGCTTCCATGCCAGCATAGCTGACGAACTCACCATTTGTAGTCAGTGACAGATCAGCATTAGGTTCTGATTTGAAAACCAGACTTTGCGCAATTGGACGGCTCAGATGCCCGTCTTCAGTCTTCTTTGCTTCTGCGATAGCCAGTCCAGCCTTAATCTTGGCCTGTTCAGCATCATACTTAGCCTTATCTTGCTGATACTTGGCTAATTTTGTATTATAGACAGCCAAATCAGCATTATACTGGGCCAACTGAGCTTGATAATTTGCTTGGGCTTGAGCATTACGTTTCTTGATTTCTTCATTTTCAGCTGCTATAGTGGCATTCTTAGCTTGGTTCTCTGCCAGCTTTTGCTCATATTCTTTTTGAGCTGCTGCATTTTCAGCTTCAATTTGAGTCTTTTTAGCTTCATAAGCTGCTAAATCTGCTTCATATTGAGCTTTTTTATCTTGATTTTCCTTTTGGATACGGGCCAATTCTGCCTGATAATTCGCCTGAGCCGTTTGATATGCCGCTTCATTATCAGCATTAGTCTTTCGGACAGTTGCTAAATCTGTTTGATATTGGGCAAGTGCTGCCTCGTAGGCCGCTTTTGCAGCCGCATTCCGCTGTTTAATAGCTTCATTATCAGCAGCAATCTTAGCATTGGCAGCTTCAGTGTCAGCCAAAGCTTTTTCATACCGGGCCTTAGCCGCCGCATTCGCTTTTTGAACACGGTCCAGCTCACTTGCATAAGCCGCCATAGCCGCATCATAATTAGCCTTTGTTTCGGCATTCAGTTTTTGGACACGGGCCAACTCTGCATCATAGGCCGCTTTTGCCGCTTGGTAAGCCGCCGCATTATCCGCATTCGTCTTTTGAATCGTTGCTAAATCTGTTTTGTACTTGCTAAGGGCAGCTTCATAATCTGCTTTCAGCTGAGCATTTCCTGCTGTGATCCGAGCTACTTCTGCTTGATGAGCAGCCAAATCTTTAGCATATTGCTCCGCTGTCGCTTTGTTTTCTGCTGTAATCCGAGCTACTTCCGCCTCGTAGGCTGATACTTTTTCTTTGTACTCCTTGACCTTGGCATCAATCTCGGTTACCTGCGCTTGATAATCTGCTGCAATCTCCGCTTTTTTGTCTGCTGTTTCTTGAGCAGTCTGGGCTACTCCATTGTCAACAGCTGGGTCTTTGACCACTGTCAGCCCAGCTTCTTGAGCCTTTTTGACGCTTTCATCTAAACCAGCTGTTGGAACAGTCACTGTCACACCGCTATCTGCCTGACCTGCTCGCGCCTGACTCTCTTGAGATGCCTGACTGGCTGGCCCTTGAGCTTGAGGCAGATTAGTCGCTGCATTTCCAGTACCTACCATTTCAGTATTGACAGGACTATTGGTATCAGATACCACTTCACCTGCTCTTACTTGCATCGTTGACGTTAAAAAAGCCGCACCTAGAACAGCACCGCATAAAGTTTTAACAGCCTTGTTTTTCCGAAAACCAAAAACTTCTTTTTTCTTCATTTTTCTCCTCCCCCTGCTAACTTTTACAGTCTGCAGTTATCCCAAGCCCTCCGAAAATCAAAAAATAATTGAAACTTCCTACTGGAAGCTCCATTCTCATTTTGACTCTCTGTAAGCATCAGAATACATACCTTTATCCTATCAAGTTTTCCCTCGTTTTGCAAGCATTTTTTCCTCAGTTTATTTACCTTTCTTGATTTTTAGACATTAATTGTATAATGTCTATTTTTGTTTTTCTCTTTCCTCTCTGTTCCATAGATTTTACGTAAAAAAGAAAGGACCAGTCTTTACTAATCCTTCTCTTATTATAGTTTTATAGAATATTAAATATTCTAGGTTTACTGCTTATTTCTCTGTTAATGCAGCAAGTCCTGGCAATACTTTACCTTCAAGGAGTTCCATTGATGCACCACCACCAGTAGAAATCCATGAGAACTTGTCTGCACGGCCAAGGTTGATGGCTGCGGCAGCTGAGTCACCACCACCGATGATTGATTTTACGCCAGGTTGTTTCACGATAGCGTCCATAACACCGATTGTACCAGCTTGGAAGTCAGGGTTTTCAAATACACCCATAGGTCCATTCCAAACAACAGTCTTCGCACCAGTCAAGGCTTCATCAAATTTAGCGATAGATTTAGGACCGATATCAAGGCCAAGGAAGCCTGGATCCACTGCTTCACCTTCAGTATCACGTACTTCAGTGTAGTCCGCAAAAGCATTTGCTTCTTTAGAGTCAACTGGCAAGATCAATTTGCCGTTTGCTTTTTCAAGAAGAGCTTTCGCAACATCCAATTTGTCTTCTTCTACAAGTGAGTTACCGATTTCGATACCTTGTGCTTTGTAGAATGTGTAAGTCATACCACCACCGATAAGGACTTTATCAGCTTTTTCAAGCAAGTTTTCGATAACACCGATCTTGTCAGATACTTTTGAACCACCAAGGATAGCCACGAATGGACGTTCTGGAGCTTCAACTGCTTCTTGGATGTAGGCAATTTCGTTTTCAAGAAGGAATCCAGCAACTGCTTTTTCAACGTTTGCTGAGATACCAACGTTAGATGCGTGTGCACGGTGAGCTGTACCGAATGCATCGTTTACGAAGATGCCATCTCCAAGTGATGCCCAGTATTTACCAAGTTCAGGATCGTTTTTAGATTCTTTCTTGCCGTCAACATCTTCAAAACGAGTGTTTTCAACCAAAAGAACTTGTCCATCTTCAAGAGCATTGATAGCTGTTTCCAATTCAGCACCACGAGTGACACCTGGGAAAACAACGTCTTGACCAAGTTTAGCAGCCAAGTCTGCAGCAACTGGTGCAAGTGATTTACCTTCTTTGTCTGCTTCTTCTTTGACACGTCCAAGGTGAGAGAAGAGAATTGCACGACCGCCTTGCTCAATGATGTATTTAATAGTTGGAAGAGCAGCAGTGATACGGTTGTCATTTGTAATCACTCCGTCTTTCAATGGTACGTTAAAGTCTACACGAACGAGGACTTTTTTACCTTTCAAATCAACGTCTTTAACAGTAAGTTTTGCCATGTTACAAAAACTCCTTTTCATATTTTATACGCACCTATTATATCATATTTTCCAAAAGTTTTCTTGATATAAAGAAAATTTTCACAAAAAAGAAGTGCATGACACTTCTTTCTCTCGAACTTTGGAATTAGAGAATATAAAGGAAGAACACTGCACTTATTTCAGATGATAACTAAAGACATCCATTTGTAAAAGACAACGCACAAACTTTTAGCTTACGAATTGATGCTAACTAATCCTTTCTGCGTCCCCCAATATCCTGTCTGGACTTGTAGCTGCAAGTTAGGGTCGCTCACAGTTTCTGGGTTTAGATCAAAAACAACATTACCAGTAACAGAATTTTCAGGATTTAAATCGCTATAAAAGAAATCTCCATCTTCATTTGCAAATATTCCAGCAGTACTATCGGTTTCATATTTAGCCTTTCCTTTAAGTAATTTAAAGAAGCTATCTGTAATTGTAATAGATTTTGATCCATTATTCTTAACTGTAACATTCAGAATTAGATACGTTCCGTTCGCATTTTCCCCAAATTCTCCACCTATGTTTTGCGCTGTTTCCTTGGAATTTATTGTATACTCTACATCACCTACTTTAAAAGTTTCTCCAATTTTATAAATAGGAGTCTGCTTCTTTTTATTTTTCTTTTTTTTCTTCTTTCGATGTAGTTGGACATGTTCTGTTTTATGATTTGCTAATACTGGCCCACTAGAAAGAATTGTCTCACCTGATACCATAAATACTACTACAGCAAATAAAATAACACTGATTTTATTGATATTTTTCTTTTTCATATTTCTCACCTCTATTTATAATTTGATAGTCCCTTTAATTGAGATTAATTATTCCTTTCTGTGTTCCCCAATACCCTGTCTGCACCTGTAGCTGTAAATTAGGATCATTTGCTGTTTCAGGATTAAGATCAAAAACAACATTTCCAGTAACTGTGTTTTCAGGATTTAAATCTGTTAAGAAAAATTTTGTATCTTCGTTTGCATAAACCCCCGCTGTACTATCGGCCTCATACTCAGCCTTACCTTTAAGTAAAGTAAAGAAGCTATCTGTAACTGTAATAGATTTTGATCCATTATTTTTAACTGTAACATTCAGAATCAAATAAGTTCCATTCGCATTTTTTCCAAACTCTCCCCCTATATTTTGAGCTGTTGTTTTTGAATTTACAATATATTCAACATCCCCTACTTTCACTAAATCGCCTATTTTGTAATTAACCTCTGCTTTATCTTCAGAAGATGTATCCACACTACTCGCTTCTTCAGTTGAAGAACTCGCCTTTACTACCTCACTTTTCTCGCTAGATGATGTTGTTTGAAGCGATTCTGTCGAAGAACCTCCACCTTTAATGGCACCATAACCAATTAAAATAACAATTAGAATAAACCACCATTTCTTATAAAAAGGGGTTTTCTGAACATAAGCGTTCCCATTCATGTCTTTGATTTTTTTAGCCATAATTAGCCCTCCTAAAATAAACTTTTTCTTACTATATCATTATAAAACATTTACATATAAAAGGAAAGCGTTTTAAAAAAATATTTCACCTTTAAAACAAATTTTTTGATGCAGTAAAAAAGTCAGTAAAACTACTGACTTCAATTTTTTCTACTATCTAAATTGCAAACACCTGCCCTACTGCATAGGTGACCGCCATGGTTAAAAGACCAATAACGAGGTTGCGAATCATAGCATTTTTAAGCGGTGCTTTGCCCAATCTAGCGCTGGTATAGCCTGTTCCCAAAAGGGCCAAGGCCACGATTAGAACGGTTGCCCAGATACGGACGCTGGCTGGAAGCAGGATAATGGTAATCATAGGGAAAAGCGCACCAACGGCAAATGCTAAAAAGCTTGATACAGCAGCATGCCAGGGATTAGTGAACTCCTCAATCTCGATTCCATATTTTTCCTCTACCAAAGCCTCCAACGGATCCTGGAGAAAAGCCCGATTGGTCATGAGCTGGGCAGAAGTCTCACACTCGCCATTTTGAATATAGGCAGCATAGAGAGACTGCCTAGCGATATCTGGATTTTTCTCTAAAAGCTCCCGCTCTCTGGCAACAGCAGCTTCCTCTGTATCCTTTTGAGTAGAAACAGAAACATACTCTCCACCAGCCATAGAAAAGGCGCCCGCAAAGACTGCCGCTAAACCAGACAGAAAGATAATCCAGACATCGTCCGTCGCACTAGCCACCCCAATAACCACACCTGCTATGGAAATAATGCCGTCATTAGCTCCTAAAACCCCGGCCCGCAATATATTCAACCGCCCACTAAAGTTCGTATCAATTTTATGTTCTTCCACCATTTAACTTTTCTCTTTCTTTTTATTTATAATGATTATAAATAAAAATTCGAGCTAATACAAGAGAAAATCGAAAAATGAGAAAAGTTCTACTATTTAAGAGACGAAAAGTATTGAAAAAAGAGCCGTTTTAAACGACTCCTCTCTAAATTTACTATAATGCTGTAACAAACTAATTATTTCACCACGATATTAACTAGTTTATTCGGCACACTAATCACTTTCACGACTTCTTTGCCAGCAATTTCAGATTTAATTTTCTCATCTGCCAAGGCGATTTCCTGCAATTCCTCACGGCTCAAGTCCTTAGCTACAACAAGCTTAGCACGGACTTTACCCTTGATTTGAACTACGATTTCGACCTCTGCCTCGACCAGTTTGCTTTCGTCATAAGTTGGCCAAGCTACATAGGAAATGCTCTTGCCAGTTTGAGCTACTGCCTGCCAGAGTTCTTCAGCCAAGTGCGGTGCAAAAGGCGCAAGCAATTGAATGAAACCTTTAGCATATTCGACATAGAGTTTTTCTTCCTTGTTGGCTGCATTGACAAAGATCATGAGCTGGGCAATGGCTGTGTTAAACTTGAGCTCCTCAATCTGCTCTGTGACAGACTTGACTGTTTCATGGTAGACCTTGTCCAAAGCTCCGCTATTTTCAGAGACCAGCTCCTTAGAGTTAAGGAGACGATAGACCCGATCCAGGAACTTACGGCTACCTTCCAGACCTTCCTCGCTCCATGCGATGGAAGCATCCAGCGGCCCCATAAACATTTCATAGACACGAAGCGTATCGGCACCATACTGCTCTACTACATCGTCAGGGTTGACCACATTCTTCAGAGATTTAGACATCTTGGCTGGTGCTTGCTCCAGTTCTTCTCCCGTTTCGATGTTGAAGAAAGAACCGTCGCGTTTCTCTACTTTATCTGTCGCCACAAGAGCACCACGGCTGTCACGGTAGCTAGTCCCCAGAATCATTCCTTGGTTAAAGAGTTTTTGGAAAGGCTCTTTGGTCGGAACCACTCCGATATCATAGAGGAATTTGTGCCAGAAGCGAGCATAGAGGAGATGGAGCACAGCGTGCTCTGCGCCACCGATATAAATGTCAACTGGCAGCCAAGCCTTGAGCAGCTCTTCGTCTGCTAATTTCTCATTGTTGTGTGGGCCAATGTAACGCAGGTAATACCAGCTAGAACCAGCCCATTGAGGCATGGTGTTGGTTTCGCGGCGTCCTTTGACACCGTCTTCACGAGTCACTTCCAGCCAGTCAGTTAGATTGGCCAGAGGACTTTCACCGGTACCAGAAGGACGGATATCCTTGGTTACAGGCAGGACAAGAGGCAGTTCATTTTCAGGAACAGCCGTTGAAGTACCGTCTTCCCAATGAATGATTGGAATTGGCTCACCCCAGTAGCGTTGACGGCTAAAGAGCCAGTCACGCAGGCGATAAGTGACTTTTTCATTTCCGACACCTTCTGCTTCTAGCCAAGCAACCATCTTGTCGATAGCGGCAGCCTTGTCTAAGCCATCTAGGAAGCCAGAGTTAATATGCGGACCGTCTTCTGTGTAAGCAGCTTCAGCAATATTACCCCCTTCTAGAACCGGAATAATCTCTAAATCAAACTGCTTAGCAAACTCCCAGTCGCGCTCATCGTGCGCAGGAACGGCCATGATAGCCCCTGTTCCGTAGCTTGCAAGCACATAGTCGGCAATCCAGATTGGGATTTCCTTGCCATTGACAGGATTGATGGCATAAGCTCCTGTCCAGACACCGGTCTTATCCTTAGCCAAATCAGTCCGAGCCAGATCGGATTTGAGACTGGCTGCATGTTTGTAGTCTGCTACTGCTTGGGCTTGTTCTGCACTTGTAATGGCATCAACGAGAGCATGCTCTGGAGCCAAAACAGCATAGGTCGCACCAAAAAGGGTGTCCGGACGAGTCGTAAAGACGGTGAAGTCCTTGTCTGTGTCCTTAATCTTGAAGGTTACATTGGCCCCAGTTGACTTGCCGATCCAATTGCGCTGCATATCCTTGATAGACTCTGGCCAGTCCAGCTCCTCCAAGTCATTGAGTAAACGTTCTGCATAGGCTGTGATTTTCAGCATCCACTGACGCATAGGCTTGCGGACAACCGGATAGCCACCGCGCTCAGATGTTCCGTCTGGCAGAACTTCCTCATTGGCAATAGCCGTTCCCAGCTCTTCAACCCAGTTTACTGGCACTTCAGCTTCATAAGCCAGGCCTTTTTCGTAAAGCTTTGTGAAAATCCACTGGGTCCACTTGTAGTAGTTAGGGTCAGTTGTATTGACCTCCCGGTCCCAGTCATAGGAAAAGCCAAGAGCGTTGATTTGACGCTTAAAGTTGGCGATGTTTTCTGCTGTAAAGTCAGCTGGGTCATTGCCTGTATCCATGGCGTATTGCTCAGCCGGTAGACCAAAGGCATCCCAGCCCATAGGATGAAGAACGTTATAGCCCTGAGCCCGCTTGTAGCGGCTGAGGATATCTGTCGCCGTGTAGCCCTCCGGATGCCCTACATGGAGCCCCGCTCCTGATGGGTAAGGAAACATATCCAGCGCATAAAAGTTAGGCTTCCCTTTGTCCGTACCTGTCTTAAATGTATGGTGCTCCGCCCAATATTTCTGCCACTTGGGCTCGATTTCTTTGTGATTATAATAAGCCATTCTTTTCTCCATTTTTTGTACTGTTTCTATTATACCATTTTCAAGGGATTTTGAAAGACGGAATTTCATGACTGCCAGACACATCAGCCAAAGAGTCTCTCCACCAAAAAAAGCCACGCTGTCATCCCTGCGGTTGAAAGGTGGCTTGTTTTATATTTTGCTTTTATTTATCCAAATCCCTGACATACTGGTCGACTGCTAGGATGGCACCTGCAATGTCAGAAGCTGAAATCTCAAATGGCATCTGATGGATGGTTTCGCCCTCAATTGTCGCTTGCTGACCAACTTTGAACAAATCTTCATAGCTGGCATTTTCCAAATGCATTTCTTTCAGAGTTGTCGGCATACCAATCTTTTGATAGAAGCGAATATATTTTTCCAATTCTTCTTTAGGTCTGTTTTCTAAGAAGAGCTGGGTCAAGGTTCCATAGGCAACTTTTTCACCGTGGGTCAGGTGATGAATATCGCCTGTAAGAGCTGTAAAGCCGTTGTGGATAGCATGGGCTGCTGCTAAACCTCCGCTCTCAAAGCCGACGCCGCTGAGAAGGGTATTGGCTTCAATGATATTTTCCAGAGCTGGAGTCACGACTTTCGCTTCACAGGCTGCGATAGCCTGCAGGCCATCTGCAAACAGTGTTTCTTCACACTTCTTCGCAATCGCTAGACCAGCTAAGCTCTGTCTTTGTCCCAGCATGGTAGTGCCATTTTTTTGCTGGACAGCACGAGCTTCTACCCAAGTCGCTAAACCATCTGCAATCCCAGAAGCCAGAAGCCGTTTTGGCGCTCCAGCGATCACTTTCGTATCCACCAAGATGAGTTCAGGATTTTTACTATAGAAAATGTATTTTTCGAAGGCGCCATCTTCAGTATAGATAACAGAAAGTGCTGAGGTTGGGGCATCTGTAGAGGCAATAGTTGGCGCAATGACCACAGGGCGTCCTAGTATGTCTGCAATCGCCTTCGCACTGTCAATCGTTTTCCCACCGCCTAGACCAATAACTAAGTCTGCTCCGTCTTTTTCAGCCAAAGTAACGACCCGATCTATTTCAGCATCAGAAGCTTCTCCGTTAAAAGCGACATGCAGCACATGAAAGCCATAACGAGTAAGGTAGTCATTGAATTTTTCCCCAACAATCTGGTAAACCACATCATCACAAAGCAAGACTGGATGGTTGCCTAACTGAAGAATCTGTTTTGCATTTTCAAACAGAGCATTTTCTCCCTGAATATAACGAGACGGACTTGCAAAAATTTTCATAGAGCACCTCTTTCATTTTTATAGATAGAGAATTATACATGCCTTTTAAATGTATTCCTGATTGTGAATTGCTGACCAGTCAGCGGCAAAGTCATCTACTGCCTTAGAGATAGACGGCATGGCAAAGGCTGCTGCAAAGATATCTGGTCCTGCTGTAATGGCTTGGGCCCCATCAGCAAAAGCACGATTGATTTGACCAACATTCTTAAAGGAAGCTGCCAAGATTTTGCTAGCGGAATGATCCCGCTCAATCGCCTGAGCCAGCTGGCTAATTACAGCATCTGAATCAATATTGAGATTTTCCATTCGGTTATAGTAAGGAGCAAGATAGTCAGCCCCCGCTTCAATAGCTAATAGCCCTTGAAAAGTTGTATAAATAGCTGTCGCTGTAATCTTGTAGCCTTCTGCTTTGAGAGTTTTGATAGCTGCCAACCCAGCCGGTGTGACCGGAACTTTAATATAGACAGCATCGCCGCATTTTTTTCGAATTTCAGCAGCATCCTTCAAGATTCCCTCATAATCCTTGGCAACAACCTGCACATGGATAGATGGATCTTCTCCTATGATTTCCCGAACGGCGCGAATCCGTTCGAAGAAATCTATATTTCCTTCTTTTTTTGCGATGGTCGGATTAGAAGTCACTCCCGCCAAGGGGAGGACTTCCGACCATTTTTTTATCTCCTCTAAATTTAAGGTATCAAGCATGAATTCCATAAATTGGACCTCTTTTACAATGTGTGCTCCGTCCGTCCGATAATATCATCTTGTGTCGCCTTGGAAAGCACATTGAAGAAAGCAGAGTAGCCTGCAACGCGAACAATCAAATCGCGGTGTTTTTCAGGATGCTTCTGAGCATCAATCAAGGTTTCCCGAGAAACGACATTGTATTGGATATGATAGCCATGCAGACGGTTAAAGAATGTACGAAGCAAGGCAATAAGTTTCACTTTATCTTCTTCCTTAGACAGGGTCTGAGGATTCACTTTTTGATTGAGCAGAACGCCTCCTACGATTTCATCTGTCGGCAATTTGGAAACAGATTTTAATACAGAGGTCGGGCCGTTCTTGTCCATATTGTGGGATGGAGAGCAGCCTTCAGCGAGCGGTGTTCCGGCATTGCGGCCATCTGGTGTCGCCAAGGTACCGCGACCTTGACCGACATTGGCTGAAATAGAAGATGTTCCAGAGTAGCGGATACCGCCAATTGGACCACGGCCATAACGGGTATTGGGATATTTAGCAATCTCATCCACATAAATATCGTAAGCATCTGTCACTAGCTTATCTGCGTAATCATCATCATTACCATATTTCGGTGCATCATGAATCAGCATCTCTTGAATTTCTTTACCACGCTCACCTGCATAGTCTGTTTCAAGTGCATGCCAGAGTTCAGCCGGAGTCAGCCTGCCTTCTTCAAAGACTAGCTTCTTGACGGCCGCCAATGAGTCTGATAGATTGGCAATACCGACTTGAAGACCAGAAATATAGTCATAGACAGCTCCGCCTTCTTTCAAATGCTTACCGCGTCCGATACAGTCATCTGTCAAAGCTGAGCAGAGGATATCCGGTACTTCTCTTTCGAGAGACAGGTCGATAGAATTTTCCACGATGACACTCATGCGGGTCAAGTGGCGCAAGGTCTTGTCCCAAGCCGTTTGCAGCTCAGCAAAGCTCTTCATATCTTTAAAATGACCGAAGCTTGGTGCAAAGCGCTTGCCAGATGCTGGATCAATTCCATCGTTCATAGTAATCAGGAGCACCTTAGGGAAGTTCATGTAGCTCATGCCTGTACAACGGTAGCCCCATTTACCAGGCACAGCAGTTTCCACACAGCCGATAGCACTGTAGTCGTATGCATCTTCTTCCAAAACGCCTTTGGCGATAAAGGACGGGATGATGATTTCATCATTATTGAAGGCCGGCATACCGAAGCCAAGCTTCATGACTTCAATGCACTCATTCATAAAGCGAGCATCTAGGCCGGCATGATAGCGAACAGTCAGATTCGGCTGAGGAAGATGAGTTTGAGCTACAGATTTCAACACAAGGTAGGAAAGTGGGTTGACTGCATCTCTCTTATCTCTCGTTTGGCCCCCGATTGTCACATTTTGATAAAGGGGACTGCCCGCAGATGAGAAAGTATGAGCCTGACTGCGCACTTTATTAATAGTAATCGTCTTAATCCAGAGATTGGTTAAGCGTTCCACAATGCTAGCTTCTGTTTCCCGACCGGCTTCCAAATCTGCCTTGACATAAGGGTACATGTACTGGTCAAAGCGTCCATAAGAGAGTGAATGTCCGTTAGACTCAATCTGAAGGATACACTGGATAAACCAAACAGACTGAACAGCTTCAGCAAAGGTTGATGCTGGCTCGTACGGCACTTTAGAACAGATTCTAGCGATTTCTAAGAGCTCTTGACGGCGCTTAGGCTCTGCTTTTTCAGCCAGCTGATTGGCTAAGGCGACAAAACGCTCTGCATAAGCTTTCACAGCATCCACAACGATGAAAATGGAATCATAGAAGTGGTATTTGTCAATACTAGCCGGATCGGTCAAATTCAAGGCTTCCTTAGCTGCGCGAGCTTTTTCTTCAAAACCTTTCAGTCCATAGGCCAAGAGTTTTTGATAGTTGACCGCCAAGTGAGCATCACCAGAGTTCATCTTTCCTTCCATGCCAAAGAAGCCAGTTTCCATATAAACCTGAACTTCCTCTGGAAGTAAAGCTCCAGCTCTCGCACGGAGGTTATTATTTTCCCAGAAAGGAGCGATGCTGCGGAGCTGCTCTTTGGTTTCTTCTGTAATGTAGAAGACGTCTCCGTCCCGCTTCTCAAAAAGATCTAGTTCATTGAGTACAAACTCTAAAGTGTACTCTGGGAAAATAGGCGCGTCTTTATTTGATGAAGCTTGATTACCGACAATCATCGTTTCATCTTCGATATAGAGCGTCATATTCTCCAAAATCTCTTTGAGCATGTAAGCACGTTTCAACACATTTGGCTTTTCCTTATGCTTATCATAAGCCTTGGTAGCTAGGACAGCGCGCTCTGCGTCAATATAGGGCTTTTTATTTAAAACATCTTCCCGATATTTATTCATCCGCTCTGTTAAGCTGCCAAAATAGTCTGTTTTTATTGTTGTTTTTTCTACTTCTTTTACTTGGATCATTTGACTACGACCTTTCTTATGAAATTTAATTTATTTCTTTCGTAACTATTGTAACATGCAAAATTCTAGAATTCAATCATTTATAGGCGATTACAGAATTAAAGATTTTTTGCACATTTGTGCCATCTGAGCCAAGAAACTTTTGTGTTTTTATTCATCAAAGTCAGATTATTCTTCATTTTCCAATTCGTTATTGTAGGCAATCTTATCCTGAAACTTCACGAATGGGAAATAGACAAAGGCGGACATGGCTAGGATGACAATTTGAATGACTGCCCCTTGCCAGCCAGCGACCATAAAGCCAGAAATGATAGCCGGTGTACTCCAAGGCAAAGTCACACCTGCGAATGGCTGCATAAAGCCAACCGCAATTGCCATGTAGACAATCAAAGCAGCCAGAACCGGTACCAAAACAAAGGGCAGGAACATGACCGGATTCATCACAATCGGAAAACCAAAGACAACTGGCTCATTGACATTAAAGATTGCCGGGAAAGCAGCAACTTTCCCCAGAGCCTTGTACTGCTTGGACTTGGCAGCAAAGAGCATGGCTACGACCACTCCGAAAGTAATACCGGAGCCCGACAAGATAAGAAAACTATCCAAAAATTGCTGGGTCACAATATGAGCGCCTTGACTAACAGACAGCTTATCTGCAGCAAGCAGGGCCTTATTGGCATCTAAGTTTGACAGCAGCAAGGCTGTTACGACACCATTGACAACAGACTGGCCGTGGACGCCGAACCACCACAGGAAAGAAATGAAGAAAGCAATACCGATAGCTCCATACAGAGAGCCCGTCAGACCTTGCAGAGGCACCTGAATGACATCGTAAATCATCTCAATAAATGTACCGCCACCAGTCGCTATCTTGGCAATAATATAAACAAGCATTGATAGCAAGAAAATAACGAAAGCTGGAATCATGGCTTCAAACTGCTTGGCAATCGCTTGAGGAACCTGCTCTGGCATTTTGATGACAATATGCTTTTGAATGAAAATCGTATAGATACTGCCAACTGCCAAACCAATAAGAATGGCCCCAATGATTCCTTGACCGCCAAACCAGACCTTGGCAATCGCATCTGCAATCGCCTCACCCTTTTCTGGTATGTAGGAGGATTTCAAAAGGATAAAGAAAGAAGAAAGAGACAGCACTCCTGCCGGCAGAGGCTCTACACCGCTGTTCTTAGCATAGGAATAGCCGATTGAAAAACAGGAAATCAGTCCCATAATGGCAAAGGTTCCTGAATAAACCTGCATAAACGGTTCTGTCCAGTCTGCCCCAAACACACCAGCAATGGCTTGATTTAGACCTTCAAACGGCAATTGCCCTACAATCAAGAATAGACTTCCCACAACTGTAAGAGGCAAAATTGCCAACATACCGTCTTTTAAGGCGATAATTCCGCGCATATTGACAAACTTCATAATCGGCGCAATGATTTTTTGAGTATCCACTTTAGACATAACGAAGCTCCTTGATTTTAATGTTTATCCAACAAACTCAAAGCGAGGTTTAGCACTTTTTTACCATCTAGCATACCGTAATCAGCCATCGGAATAACTGCAATCGGAGTATGGCAGCTGTCGCAAATAGCTGTAGATTTGTCTAGTGTATAGGCTACCTGAGGGCCCAATAAAGCGACATCCAGATCCGCTGCATAATCAGCCAGCTTAGCCTGAGAGTATGCTTCAATCTCAGCTTCCAGCCCTTTTTCAGCTGCAGCTATCTTCATATTGTTGACCAACATTCCTGTTGAAAAACCTGCCGCGCAAAACAAACCAATCTTGACCATCTTTTCATCCTCCTGATGATTTATTTTTTCCCTTGTAATTCTCTTCTCAAGTCGATGATTTCTTTGATGAGGTTAATCTCTGTAATGCTAGTCATCAAATGATCCTGAGAATGAACAAACAGCGCTGTAATCTCTGTTTTCGTTCCTCCAGCTTCCTGAGCTAGGAACTTGGTCTGCAAGTTATGGGCCTCTAACAGCGCCTTATCTGCAAGCTCAATCTGCTCATCGCATTCTGAAAACCTACCATCTTTAGCTAGTGATAAAGCTTGATAAATATGCTGCTTAGCATCACCAGCGTCTAAGATAAGACCCATGATAATTTGATCTGCTACAATCATTTCCATATGTTACAATCGCTCCTATCTTTATGATTAACAAAAATTTATTCTTTTGTTTGAAAGTGATTTGTTTTTGTTTGTAACTAGAATGTATCACCTTTATCTCAGTCCGTCAATATATTATAGAACAAATTAGCTTATTTAAATTTTTTCGCACATTTGTGCAAATAAAAAGGCTCCTCCACAAAAAACAACTCCTATACAGCTGTATTCATCTGCAAATCAAAGGCACTCTACTAGATACAAACGATAAGCAGATTCGGCACAAAAAAAGAAGCAGCAGCTATTCGCTTCTACTTCCTCATATATGCTATTTCAAGAAACCGAAACTTATCTTTTTAAACGGCTTTCTCAATTTCCTTTGCTATTTTACTTTTCCGCAATTTCCTCTGGAAGATGTATTTCAATAAAACAGCAGGATTCAGACTGTAGGATAATTGCAATTTAAAATAATTCATCCACTCGATGACAGCAAAAAACCAAATTGCTACTGAGATTATAAATGTGGGAAATCCACTGTAATTTAACATAATTATCAGGGCTCCCACACCCAGTAAAATAATGTCTAAGCTCTTTAGTATCTTGTAAATTTTGCCTGTATATATTTCAGCAAATACTGGATTGGAAATCCTTTTTATCAAAATCCACCAAAAAACAGAGCCCTGTATCAGAATAAAACTCAGTACAAACAAGGAGAAAAAAATAGAAATCAAAGCTCCAGTAGTAAGAATCCATTTTTTGAGCAGGAAAAAATTCATCCAAAATACTAGCACAGCGACTAGCTCCCCTGTGGCTAAACTAGTCAATTTTTGTTTCATAAGCTTTTTCAAGTCAACAATCCACCTCCATACATAAGTGCTAATCCACTAATAAAAAATAGGATTCCTGACTTCCGTCTTGGAAATCTTATTCACCTGAGATTCTACTGCCATCAAGAAGTGAGGAAGCTACTATCTCCATCCAAGTCTAACATTTTCAAAATAGTCGCTTCATCCGTAATCAAATGATTGACATAGCCAGCTCGCAACACCGCTAAGATAGCAGCAGATTTTTGACTGCCATAGGCAAAGGCCAAACTAAGCGGCACCTTTTTCAAATTTTCCAAAGAGATGGCAATCGTTCGATTTTGCAAATGCTGGTAGACCATCTCCCCTTTTTTATTAAAGAAGCGACAGCAGATTTCTCCGACAGCATCCTGACTCTCTAGAGCAAGAAAATCCTCTGAGGTCAGCATGTCCAGCCATTGGCGATTTCCCGTGTCAACCTGCCCTCCAATACCAACCACAGCCACATCCAGCTCCTGCCAGCTGCTTTTTAGATCTTCAAAATATTTAGAAGCTAAAATTCCATTTGTCAGCTGCTCATCTTCCTGAATAATCGTGGAATTTATAAAACGGCAGTCCCCATGGTATTTTCCAGCCATACTATAGATGAGCGTATTCACATGGTAACGTGCATGGATATGACTGGGACCACCTGCCAAAGGAAAGAAATGGACATTTGTCAAATGCTTGCTGCTGGAGTGCTCTACTAAAAGGCTCAAGCTCTTGCCCCAAGAAAATCCCACTTTATCATTGTCTTTAATAAGGCTGCGTAGCATACCTGCAGCAGCTTGAGCCAACCTCTCTTCCAGGTCTGCTGGAGATTCATCCACTAAATTACTGACAATTTCGATTCCCTTGAGCCCATATTTTTCTTTTACATAGTTTTCCAAATGGAACAAGCGGGTATCAAAGTCTTCAATCTCAATCTTTACAATGCCCTCTTTTTTAGCTTCTGCCAGCATTCGGCTAATGGTGGTGCGATAAATCCCTGTCTCAGCCGCAATGTCAGACTGGCTTCTTTCTTCGATATAGTAGAGATAAGCAATTTTTGCCAATAGTTTTTTTCTTTCATTTTTCATCTTATCTCCTTCTCTGCTAGATCAGAGTCAGCTTGATATCGGCAGCTTTCAAGCGCTCAACAGCCTCTTTAGGAATCGCCTTGTCAGTCACCACTTGGGCAATCTGCTTGAAGCCGAATCTCTTAACTATTCCTTTTCTGGTAAACTTGCTTGAGTCCGTCAAGACAATCATCTGGTCAGATGCCTCTGACATATACTGCACAACCTCACTCCGCATCAGATCCTTGCCTGTAAAGCCTAGATTTTCATCATAGCCATCTGTTCCGACAAAAGCATGTTCTACGTGAAAAAAGCGGATCATTTCCTTGAGAAGAGGCCCTACTGTCACTTGAGAATCTTTCTGAAATTCTCCGCCCAGTAAGATAATTTTACAAGAATCAGTTTGTTTTATATAATCCGCAATAAAATAAGAATTGGTAATAATCTTGACATTCTTCTTCGTTCGGCAGATTTCCTCAGCTAGTAAGGCACAGGTCGAGCCTGATTCGATCATAATGGTTTCATTATCCTGAACGATTTTTGCTGCTTCCTGAGCAATCCGGCGCTTGGTATCATAATGAAAGGAAAGCCTGACATTCAGATCATCGCCGCTATTTAAAACAGCATAGCCATGCTCTCTGCGCAACAGACCTTTGGTTTCCAGCTTATCCAAGTCTTTGCGAATCGTTACTTTGGACACTTTTAAGCGGTCAGACAAAGTATTGACATCGATTCGTTCAAATTCAGATACTAATTTAACAATTTCATCTAAACGTTCCATTCTATCACCTCTGCTATTATTGTAACAAAAGACGTCTTAAAAATAAAATAAAAATAACTTTCATTCGTAATTGTTTTTCTTTCTAAAATAAGTTATAATGATTGTATCCAAAGGAGGCCTGAGTATGGAAACAACAAAAGGAATTATTTTCAACATCCAACATTTCAGTATTCATGATGGACCAGGGATTCGTACAACGGTTTTCCTCAAGGGCTGTCCTCTGCGCTGCCCTTGGTGCTCTAACCCAGAATCACAGCAATTCAGACCCGAGCCTATGCTGGATGCCACTACCAAAAAAAGCATCACTATGGGGGAGGAAAGAAGTGTCGAGGAGATTATCAACGAAGTCCTAAAGGACAGAGATTTTTATGAAGAATCTGGCGGTGGCCTAACCTTATCTGGCGGAGAGATTTTCGCCCAGTTTGAATTTGCCAAGGCCATTCTCAAAGCGGCTAAGGAAAAAGGGATTCATACTGCTATTGAAACAACTGCCTTTGTAGAACATGAAAAATTCGTGGATCTCATCCAGTACGTTGATTTTATCTATACAGACCTGAAACATTATAACTCTGTCAACCACCGCAAGGTGACTGGAGTAAAAAACGAATTGATTGTTCAGAATATCCACTACGCCTTCACTCATCAAAAAACAATTGTTCTGCGTATCCCTGTCATTCCAGATTTTAACGACTCTTTGGAGGATGCGGAGCAGTTTGCGACTCTCTTCAATGACCTATCCATCGATCAAGTCCAGCTGCTGCCTTTCCATCAATTTGGCGAAAATAAATACAAATTACTCGGCCGAAAGTATGCCATGGAAGATGTCAAGGCCTTACACCCTGAAGACTTATTTGAATACCAAGATGTCTTTTTGAAGCATGACATTAATTGTTATTTTTAGTCTTTAATTTTTAAAACACTAAAAAACAAGCCACGCTTTCAGCCCTATGGTTGAAAGGTGGCTTGTTTTGTTTATTCTCCAAATAGTTTGAGTTTGCTTTCAATTTCCTGATAGACCAGACTGGACTGCATACCGACGGCTGCAGCGCTGTCGCGACAATACTGGAGCAGGAAGGTGTAGTACTTGTAGTAGAAGCTCAGGTCATAGCCCAGCTTACCTAGAATGGCTAGCTGCTCCTCAAAACCTACAATCAAGTCTCGAAACCACTGCTCATTCCAAGTCATGGAGATGCTATTTGGCCGCAAGCGATAGTAATAGAGCGGTTCATTGAGATAGATGATCTTTTCTGACTGAAGGTAAAGCTTATAAGTCGTAAAGGCGTCTTCGGCCACTCGGCCGACTGGATAGCGCACTGTATCAAAGAGCTTACGCTTATAGAGCTTGGCCCAGGCACAAAGAAAGACACCGTCTACCATGCGTCGTTTAGGGTACTCCTCGATTATCTCTTCTCGCGTATAGAGGGTTTCAAAATGCTCTGTCGAATAGTAGAGGAAGGCTGAATCCTCAGCACGGAAACTACAGTGGTGACCAATGGCAATGTCCGCATCGTACTCTTTCAGCTTTTCATAAAGACGGGCAACATGCTGCTCAGGCAGCCAGTCATCTGAATCAACAAAAATCAAATAGTCTGCACTAGAGTGCTCAATCCCTGTGTTGCGGGCACCGGACAAGCCTTGATTGTCCTGATGAATGAGACGAATCCTCGCATCCTGGTCAGCCAGCTCTTGGCAAATCTGGCCAGAAGCATCTGTTGAACCATCATTGACTAGAATAATTTCCAGATTTTGATAGGTCTGACGACAGACGCTGTTCACACATTCTGCTAAATACTGCTCAACATTGTAAACAGGGATGATAACACTGATTAATTCCTGAGGCATAATAACTCCTATTCTTTTCCTGTCTTTTTATTATACATGATTTTTTAGGTTTGTGAGGTGTTTTTGGAAAATAAGTTTTTAAAGGATAGTTTTATCTTTTTAGACACATTTTAATCCATTGTTCAATTGTTGTGTTTTTACACTTATAAAAATCTTTCGTTCTTTATTTTGTGCTATACTCGAAATAGGGATTTTAAGGGAGATTAGGAAATGTTTGGATTCTTTTTCGTCATATTTGTGGCTGTCTTTGGCATCGTCTTTTTTATCAGTTATAAGCTACTCGAAGACAGGGAAGATACGGACTCAGATTGGTCGTCCAGCAAAAGCCAAGAGCCTGACTATTTCCAGCAAACCCAGACTGCCCCTTGGGAACTCAAATATAACAAGGGAAAACAGGGAGAGTACCAGCTTGGTCAGGTCTTGAACCAGCTCTATGGCTATAAAAAGATTTTGTACAATCTCTATATTTTCAAAGAAGATGGATCTACCACTGAGATTGATGCTTTACTGATTCATCCATCTGGAATTTACATTTTTGAGTCAAAAAACTACAAGGGCTGGATCTTCGGCTCAGAAAATCAGCAATACTGGACTCAGGTTCTTTCTGGTGGCCGCGGAAAATCTTACAAACATTCTTTTTTCAATCCTGTTATTCAAAATAAAGTTCATCTCAAATGGCTCAGCTACTATCTCAACCAATACACGCCAAACCTATATTCCTATATCGTCTTTGGCAATGACTGTCAGCTTAAGGAAATACATCTAAACAGTGATAGGCATAAGGTTATTCAGACCTGGCAAGTGATTGGGGCAATTGACCGGCAGGCCTGCCAAAGTCAAGTCTACCTGTCGCCTGAGCAGATTGACGACCTCTATCGTATGCTCCTGCCCTTGACCAAGCGAAAACAGGTCATCAAAGAGCGCCATATTAACAGCATTGCTCAGAATAAACAGCGTAGAGAAGCAGAAAAAATCTGTCCTCGCTGCCAGCATGGACTGGTGCTCCGTACAGCAGCCAAAGGTTCTAGAGCCGGCCAGCAATTTTGGGGCTGCTCCAACTTCCCTAGATGCCGCTTTACTCAAAAATACCAGGAGCCAGTCTGCAGTCCGCCTGCTACGCAAGCACCTAATTTTGGACAGCCTGTCGTGCAAAACCTAAATCAAACACAAAGCAACAGCTAGAATCTGCTGTTGCTTTTTTGTAGTTTATTTTTCCTCTAGCTTGCAAAACCTAAGATTTTTTCTTCAAGCCAAGGAAGGCAGCACCTAGTCCTAAGAGCCCGAGCCCAAGCAGATTGGTCAATAGACTGCTTTGACTGCCAGTCTTAGGCAATTGTTTGGAAGAAGCTTGCTCAAGAGTTGGCTGTTGAGACGCTGCTTGAGGGTCCGTCTGGCCGCTTGCTTTGTAGGTCAGATTTTCCACCTGAGTCCCCTTTGAGTCAGGTCTTGCAGGGGTTGGCTGCTGAGCTTGATTTTGGGCGGCTTGCTCCATATCGGCCAGCGGCACGATACTCTTCATAAATACATCTTGTGAAATAGCTCTTTCTTCGACTGCATCTTGAATACCAGTAAGACTGACAAAATAGTAACGCGCCCAATCCTTGGTCAGTCGCTGAATACCAGCCAGACCAGCTCCTGGATACCAGAGCGGCTTACTCACTTCTTCAGCAAATTTCCAGTCACCACCAACTTGAATACCAAGCTTGGCATCTGGGTCAGATTTTTCAGAAATACGAGCTTCTACGGAAACTAAAACAGCCCGAATGCTTTGAGGATTTGGAATATCACGGGCCTGATCAGAACCCCAGTGAGCAACCCTATCCTGCTTAGGTAAGACCTCAATAGCTGTTCCTCCACCAGCCAAGGCTTCCTGCCGGGCATCTCCTACGTTGCTGGACATATTCCCCTTGAATTGAGAAACCCATTGAACCCCTTGAGGGTGATCCACAATTTTCTCCCAGACATTGGAGTCCTTCCGAAGGACGAAAGCCTGCATGTTACGAATATCCGCCCAAGCATTGCTAGCCTTATTGTCCGTCATTTCCATTACAACGCCCCAAGGGTCAAATTCATTCATCCATTTGCCGCGTTCCTTGTCAAAGACAGCCTGCGCTTCTTCGTCGGTCATCCCTTCGCCTTTATAAGCTAGGTAGTACCAATCAGCTGCGGGGTCATAAGTCGGACGACCGCCTAACACGACGGCTCCGCCATTAAATTGGCCGGGGCCGCCATTAGGACCGCGCTTTTGACGCTCCCCATTTTCTTCAACGACATTTTCCTCCGACCAAACCCAGACATCCCCTTGATTGGCTCCCATCTGAGCAATGGCGCGCTGCTTCTGCTCATCGGACATGACCTGACTGGCTGGCAACTCGCTAGCAGTTGTAGCTGATTCGGCCTGACTTGCAGGAGCTGCTTGGGGTTCAGCCACAGCTGGATTTTCAGCCTCAGGACTTGCTTGGGCTGCTGGAGAAGTCGGCGTTTCAGCTACTGCGGCAGGGGCAGGCGCAACATCTTCTGCTTCAACTCTTGACACGCACGTCAAAGCTGCTAAGGACAAGAGGGAAGCACATAGCAGCAAGCCGCTTCCATACTTGGCAGCAGAAGCAGATTTTGCTAGGCCTTGCCAAGAAAACTTATTATTCATATCATTCTCCTTTCATAAGGTGCAGATTCGAGGTTAATCAATGAAATATGCAGACCGATTCACTGCTCTTATCCTTCATTGATTCTGAATAACAAATAATCTCCCTGCAAAAACAAACTTAGGGCAGAGGATTCCCTGCGCTCTTGTATATCTTATACCAGTCAGCCCGAGAGAGCTCAATATCAAAAGCAGCCACCATTGAGCGAATTCTCTGCGGATTCATGGAGCCAACAATTGGCTGCATTTGAGCCGGATGGCGCAAAATCCAGGCGAGAACTAAGGCTTCAAAAGAAACCTGGTAGTCTGACGCAAAGGCATGAAGAGTTTCTGTAAGCTGAGCATATTTAGGATGCTCCATAAAAAGTCCCTGGTTCAAGTCAACCTGAAATGGTGACCAAGGCTGAATCGTGATATGATGCAATCGACAATAGTCCAGCACACTACCATCCCGGACGATTGCTAATGGATTGAGCATATTGGCATTGAGCCCAGCATCCAGCATCGGAGTATGGGCAGGGCCAAACTGCAGTTGGTTGGCAATCAAGGGCTGCTCCACACTTTTCTGCAGCAGCTCGATCTGATAAGAATTTTGATTGCTGACTCCGAAATGGCGGACCTTCCCAGCTTGGTGTAGCTGTGAGAAAGCCTCAGCCACCTCTTCCGGCTCCACAAGAGCATCTGGCCGATGCAGGAGGAGCACATCCAGATAGTCTGTCTGCAAACGCGCCAAGCTGGCTTCAACCGAGCTGATTATATAATCCTTAGAAAAGTCAAAATGGTAGTTGGTGTGAACATCCCGCAGTCCGCACTTGGACTGGATGAGAACTCGGTCCCGGGGGATCTTAGCCGAGCGAAGAGCCTGCGCAAACTTGGCTTCAGACTGGCCGCCAGCATAAACATCTGAGTGGTCAAAGAAATTAATTCCCACTTCTAAGGCTGTTTCAAGAACAGAAACAACCTCTTTAGGATCGTGCTCTGCCAATCGCATGCAGCCCAAAATCAGCTGACTGGCTTCTTTCAGTTCATTCCCGACTGTCATATATTTCATCGCAACACCTCATTTCTTATAGACTGGATGGTCAAGCAAGGTCAACTCTTCAATCTTGACATTTTCAGTTTCAAAAACGATAAATTCATTCTTTTCCTTAAGCAAGCCAGACGGCACATAGAGATAGTGAATGGGTCCTTCATTCCAGTAGCGGCCAAGGTTGAAGCCGTTGACCGAAATACAGCCCTTCCCATACTTGGAGCAGTCAATGAAGGTATCAGCGATGTCATCCAACTCTACTTCAAAGCGATAGAAGGTCGGTGCCTTGACTCTTTCCGGTGGAGCTGAGTAGCAGTCTAGCTTGGCCAGCATTTCCTGGTCAAACTTGAGCGCATAATGCTTCCAACCCTTGCGAAACTGGTGGTTAATCATGATACCACCCTTGACTCCCTTGGATTGACTGGGTGCGCCCAGCTTGTAACCATAGTTGACACGCCCCATATTTTCCACCAGCACATCAATCTGAATCCGCTCTGTATCAGCTGAGAAGAGCATCTCATCACCGATTTCTTCCCGATACTGGGTAGCCAGATGCTCCTGATTGATATAGAAATGACAGCGGTCATGAGTCTCCAATGCCTTGAGCCTTTCCTCATGGTATTGATTTTTGATATCGGAACGGTAGAGGATATAGCCATGATTCTGCCCAAGCTGCTCCATAGGTTGCGGATAATCCAGCAGAATTTCCTCAGTGATATCCGCTGCCACATCCAGCAGATTAGCTGTTCCAAGCAGCGGAAAACTGCCATAGGCTTTGGCCTGTCGGCTAATAGGCTCCATTTGCTCAAGCTCTGGGAAGACCTCGTGGGTCACCCGCTGAACAGCGTAGTATTTCTCTGTTGGCTGCCCCCACTCAGTAATAGGAGCGTCAAAATCATAGGAGGTAATCTGCGGCAAATCCTTGGTTTTTCGAGCCGAACAGCCGCTGATAAAGCCAAAGTTTGTCCCGCCTCTCAGTAGGAAAAGGTTCATGCTGCCTAGCTGCAGCATTTCTTTGACATCCTGAGCCAAATCTTCTGCCTCTCGCCGAACGATTTCCTCGCTCCAGCGGCTGAACCAGCCATCCCAAAACTCGGTACACATAAGCGGCCATTTCTTTCCATAGCGCTCCATGAAAGCTCGCAGATTATCTGTGTTTTCCTTGGGCTGAGAGCCGAAATTCCCCGTCACAAAAATATCGTCTTCAATCAAGGTGCCAGACTCCAAGGCCTCAATCCAAGTCCCATCAGAAGTAAAGAGGGGAACCGTAACTCCACGTACCTTCATCATCTGCGCAATACTGCGCATGTAGGCCTTGTCTTCGGCGTAAGAACCGTATTCATTTTCCACCTGCATCATGAGGATAGGCCCGCCCTGATCACTCTGATAGGGCAGAAGCTTGGGAAAGAGCCAGTCATAGAAATGACTGACCTTTTCCAGAAAAAGCGGATGATTGACCCGCAGGCGCATTGAAGGATATCTCAAGAGCCAAGCCGGCAGGCCGCCAAAGTCAAACTCTGCACAGATGTAAGGTGTCGGACGGACAATGAGATAAAGCCCCATCTCCTCAACCAACTTGAAGTATGCTTCAAAATCTAGCATGCCCTCTGCCTGAAACTGACCTTCTTGAGGCTCATGCAATGCCCAAGGAATATAGGTTTCTACCGTATTAAAGCCTAGAGCTTTAAGATTGTAAAGGGTATCTCGCCACTGGTCTGGATGAAGCCGGAAATACTGAATAGCTCCCGATAAAATCTTAAAAGGTTTGCCATCCAGGTAAAATTCTTCTTTAATTTCAAATTTTGCCATCTATCCAAGCTCCTCCTGTTTATCTGCCATCTTGACAAAAGGCAGATATATAGCGGTCGAAATAGCGATATTAACCAGCGAAAGAATAATAGCCCGCCAGTCGAAAGCTGTCGCAAAGAAACCGTAGAGAATCGGCGGCATTACCCAAGTAACGTTTTGAGTAACCGGCGCAACCAAGCCCATAGAGGTTGCAAAATAGGCTACTGTTACCATGACCATTGGCGTCAGGACGTATGGAATAAACATAATTGGATTCAAAACGATTGGCAGACCATACATGACCGGCTCACCGATGTTGAAGACCATTGGGAAAATTCCCAACTTGGCCACTTCGCGATAGTGCTTGTTCCGAGATTGCCAGAGAATGGCAATGGCAACCCCAATCGCATCAAACCAGACAAAAGCACCAAAAGAATTATCCGTCCACATGTAAGGAATCGCATGCCCAGCCTGATAAGCTTCCAGATTGGCCAGCATGGTCACACCAAAGAGACTGGCCATAACTGGCGCTAGCACATTACCGCCGTGCAGTCCGAAGAACCAGAAAATCTTATTGAGAAAGACAATGAGCAGCACAGCCCAGAAGCTTTGAGACAAGCTGAGAAGCGGCGCCTGCAAAATTTTGTAAATCCAGTCAATCAAGAGCTCGCCTGTCACCAGATTAAAGAGATAGGTCGCAATCCCCACGACATACATGGCAATCGCAGCCGGAATGATAGACAGGAACGGCTTCATGATAGCTGGCGGAACGGAATCTGGAAGCTTGATAGTCCAGTTACGATTCATGACCTTACAGAAGATGATGACAGACACAAAACCAATCAGAATGGCAGTAAAATAGCCACGCGCACTGATCTGGTCTCCTGGAATGACACTGTTAATCGTCACAGACAGGTCACTGCCGTCAAGTTTTAGCTCTGGAAGTTTTGAAATTGCCTTGCTCAGCCCTGGTGTTTTGCCAGCCAACTCAAAGATTTTAGTAACAGAGCCACCAATGGTAATGATATAGGAAGCAACAGCTACCAGACCGGCAGATACCTTATCAGTATTATAAATCTTAGCGATATTGACCCCGAAGGTAAAGAGGAACAAGAGGGTTACGATAGGAATACTGCCCTTAAATACCAGCCAGTTAATGTCAATCAGCCACTGGAAGGTAGAGGAAATCCAGGTCCAGCCGAACTGTCCTGGCAAGTCAGATAGAAAAGCATTAACCATGAGGGCGAAAGATCCCGTCATAATAACAGGCATGGTCCCGATAAAGGAATCCCGTAGAGCAACCAGAAACTTTTGGTTGCCGATTTTATTGGCAATAGGCATGAGACGCGCTTGCCATTTATCAACCAAACTACTCATCTGCAATTCTCCTATTCATCAAATTTTTTATGCAAATCAACAATCTCCTTTGCCAAATCAACAAAGGCGATACTGGTCATGAGATGATCCTGCCCATGTACCATAAATAAACTAAGTTCTGTCTTTTCTCCTTGTGCCTCCTTGCTCAGCATTTCAGCCTGAGCGTGATGGGCTTGCAGCAGGGCCTTCCGAGCCTGACTCAGCCTCTCCTGAGCTCGGTCAAAATCCTGCTTTTTAGCTGCTGCAATGGCTTCGATAGCACAAGACTTAGCCTCTCCGCCATACATAATGAGGGTCATAGCGACCTCTAAGGAATCTTTATTTTCCATAGGAGCACCTACTTCATGAGCGACTCTGCCAGATCCAGGACCTTATCCCCCTTCATCATTCCGTAGTCCGTCATAGGGATAACATCCACCGGAATGCCTTTTGAAGCTAGTTTTTCCTGTAAATCCTCCAGTAGATAGCGGACCTGAGGCCCCAGCAAAAGGACATCAACCTTTTTCTCGCTCAGATAGTCTTCTGCTTCTGACACTGGCACCGCAAATATCGTCGCAGCTAAACCTCGCTCCTCTGCAGCTTTCTGCATTTTATTGACCATGAGACTGGTGCTCATCCCAGCTGCACAGACTAACATAATCTGTTTTGTTTCCATCGGCATCCTCCTTTATGAATCTGACCTAGCCTGCAACGACGCTTGTCATTTATTTTTAATATATAAACAAAAATCCAAAAATAGAATATTTTTCACTATGTTATTAACATTCTATAAACATTATAACTATTTTTCTGTACTATGTCAACGCTTACATTTGAGATTTCTAGCTTTTTTTGATAGTATAGCAGCAGAGGAAACAAGATGACACGAACTAGAAAACAAAACGAGCTAAGGGCAACTGTTCTGGATCAGCTCTATGCCAAACGACCAATTTCCCGGATTGATATTTCAAAAGAAACTCAAATTACACCAGCCACGACCGGCAGCATCATCAATGAACTGATCAAGGAAGGCTTGGTACTGGAGCTAGGCGAGCTCAATGATGAGAGCGTAGGCCGCAAGAAAACCCTGCTGGATATTGCGCCTCGTAGCCGCTACTATCTAGGCTTTGAGATTTCTGAAAAACAGCTAGCCATAGTCATCGCTGACAATACCGGTGAGATTGCAGAAAGCAGCATTCGGACTTATCAGATTGAGGTGACAGGCGGCCCGTCTGACCAGGAAATCATCCGGCTGATTCAAGATTTTCTAAAAAAGAACAGCCAATACTCTATCTCAGCGATTGCCCTCGGGCTGCCGGGGCATGTGAATCTCTCTGAGAGTGATTTTATCATTTCTAAAAATCCCCACTGGGGACAGATTAACCTGCGGACTATTCAAGAAGCCTTTGACCTCCCTGTCTACTTTGCCAATAAATCCCACTGTTTGACACTGGCTGAACGCCTCTTTAGTTATCATCCGACAGACAGTAATTTTATCGTCTATCATGTCGCCAGAGGTATTCATTGCTCCTACATGTACAAGGGCAGTATTTACAGCCAGGAAAATTATCTTATCGGGGAGGTTGGGCATACTGTCATCAATCCTGAAGGCGAGCGCTGTCCTTGCGGCAAGCACGGCTGCCTGCAGGTTTATGCCAGTGAGAGCGCTCTGATTGATAAAGCAACTATCCTGTATCGGGCTTCCCAGACCTCGCTCTTAAAGACCCTTGTAGAGGATGCTAATGATATTGATTTGACAAGTCTGATGACCGCCTATCGCTTAGGAGACTTGGGCAGCATTGAGTTGATTCATACTGCCTGCCGCTATCTGGCCATTTCCATTTCCAACCTCTGCCAGCTTATTGATAGCGAAAGGATTTATCTGGACGGTCAAATATTCTCCTATCCGGCTATTGCCGAACAGGTTCTGGCTCAGTTAGAGCATGAAGTGCCTCTCTTTCCAAAACAAAAACAAGCAGAGATTGTCATTATCCCCTACTCTAAATACAGCATTGCCCGCTCTGCAGTCAGTCTCTGTGTCTATCATGAATTTTTGGATAAAAAAGGAAACCTATAAAGTCCGAGGTAACAATCTCGGACTTTCTTTTATAAAAAAACAGAGACAGGCCTTCTAGGAGCTTCCCCCTAAAAGTCTGTCTCATTTTACTATCTATTAATCGAACGCGAAATCATGGAAATGGTGTGGCGCTGGCCTCTGAGAGCCTTGCTCATGGCAAAGATATTTTCCACCGGAGCCAGACAGCCGTAGCCGGAATCTCCGATATGCTGGATATCTACACCGCAGATTTTGTTACGGATGGCCATTTGCTTGACAATATCCTCATCAGCACTCTCTTGGCTGGTACCGATAGCACTCATAACCAGAGCCCCCTTTTGATGAGCCAGTCGGACAATCTGCTTCAAGTCCTGCTCGTCAAAGCCCGGCACACTGCCGACTGCCGGTGCTAGGACAATATCAACTCCAGCCTCGATAAATTGAGCGATTGCTTCCAGGTCTGCTACCGGCTCATCCACACCTGAAGCATGCATTTTACCTGCAATCAGGAGGCCTGAAAAATTCTCCTTGACCACTCGAATAGTGTCAATAATAGCCTGATTGGTGACACCAGTTCCCGGATTACCCGTCAGGCAGATAAAGTCAACGCCTAGCTCTTCTGCTCGCTGAATGGTTGCTAGACTAGCCTGACGCCCCTCATCGATGATTAGGCGTTCTCCTGCCATCTGGGCCTGGCTATCCACCGGCTCTAGATTGATACCGATAGGACGGCCAACCAAGCGGTGCAGCTCCTCAACAAAATCTTCCTCGGCGTCCAGACCAGCTACAAAAGGCTGGAAGATATCGATCCCATTCAGCAGAATCAAGTCAGCACCAAAAGACCGAGCAATCTCTGCATTGGTCACATCACCGATATAAGATTCTTTAAAAGCTACGTTTTCAGACAGAATAACGCGGCCCTCACTGGCCTTGATGCTCTGTTTCAGCTCCGGCGCAGTCATACTTAAAATTTCTGAAGCATTTGAACTAATGAATCGTTTTACCATAAGAACATCTCTTTTCTTTATTATTCATTAATAAACACTTTGAAATCTATTCTATTTGGATATTTTGCTTATTTTTTGTTATCAACTACAGTATAGCACAAGCTCATGGAAATGTAAACGCTTTATCTGTAACAAAATAGTCTGCTCTCACAAACAAAAGCAGACTATTAAAATCAACTCGATTATTTTTGATTTGAGCAAGATTCGATAAGCGTCTTATCTCGACATCACCAGATGACCACCCGCTCTTCTGGACTCCGCCACATACCGTCTCCCTCTTGGACATCAAAGGTCGTAAAGAAGTCGTCAAAGTTAGGCAGCTGAACATTTGTCCGAAGCTTGGCTGGAGCATGGACATCAACGCTTGCCAAGAGCTTCATATACTCTTCGCGTCCCTTCATTCGCCAAATGCGGGCAAAGTTAGTAAAGAATTCCTCAGCAGAGAAATCTGCTTCTTTCTTGGCTGCTTCTAGAGCTGCTGCAATGCCGCCCAAATCTGCTACATTTTCTGAAACAGTCAGCTTGCCATTGACCTTTGCACCATAGGAATCCTGTCCTTCGAACTGGTCAATGACCTTTTGAGTCCGTTCGGTAAAGGCTTGGTAGTCATGCTCCGTCCACCAATTATTAAGACTACCATTTTCATCAAAGGAAGCGCCATTGGTATCAAAAGCATGAGAAATCTCATGGGCGATGACCGCTCCGATACCACCATAATTAGCTGAAGAGGACTGGTGCAGGTCATAGAAAGGCGCCTGCAGGATAGCCGCTGGAAAGACAATCAGGTTTTTCTGCGGATTATAGTAGGCATTGACCATATGGGCTGGCATTCCCCATTCCTTGTAATCCACTGGTTGATTCCACTTGCTCCAACTATAAGCAATATCAATCTGGCTCAGCTTCTGAGCATTTTCAAAGAGGGTCAGCTTTTCGTCTACAACCTTTCGAGAGTAACGCTCAGGAAGCTCATCAGGATAGCCAATATAAGGCTTGATGACATTGAGTTTGACAATAGCCTTGTCCCGAGTTTCTGGTGTCAGCCAGTCATTCTGGGCCAGGCGATTTTTATAAACTTCAATCATCGTCGCCACTTTCTGCTCCACATCAGCCTTGGCTTCTGGTGAGAACTTCTGACCGGCGTACCAGAGACCAACAGCTTGATTAAAGGGACCTTGGGCCAGATAAAAGGCTGCTTTTTTCTTGTCCTGAGCCTGAGGAGTTCCTGATAGAGCACGATGATAAGCTCCTGCCAAGACACGGATGTCATCCGTTAGATAAGGTGTCGTATTGCGGACCGCAGAGAGAATCAGCAGAGCATGGAGTTTATCCCAGTTAGCGGCCGTATAAATATCCTTAGCTGCCTGCCAAAAACGCTCTTCTGGCACAATGACTTGGTCAGGTTCTTGACCGATTAACTTGGTGAAAATATCCGCCAGAGGCAATTCTGGTACCAAGGCTTTGAAATCGTCCCACTTATAAGGATGGTAGAGCTTAGCATACTCAGAGCTTTCTTCACTAGACAGAACATACTGAGCAAAAATAGCATCCAACTCCAAGACCTTATCCAAAAGATCCTTAATTTCCTCTTCAGCAAAATCAAATTTTGCCAGCAAATCTTCCTGAGCTTTGCGCCATTTTTCAAGCAGCTCTGCTTTCTGCGGATGGTCCTCCGCATAGTAGGTCGTGTCTGGCAAAATCGTTCCCGGTCCATCCGCCCAGAGAACATTGATCCGAGCATCCATAAAGTCAGGCGCCACACCAAAGGGGAAATAAGTCGGCTTACCAGCCAGCTCAAAATCAGCAATCTTAGAAGCATAGTCTTCAAAAGACGCTAGGTTGCGAATTTCATCAATGTAAGCACGCGCAGGCTCAATCCCTGCCGCTTCCCGCTTGTCATAATCCGCTGCCAAGCGATGGTAAGCAACAAAGTTCTGCAGAATGGCATCTTCTGGCACTCCATCACCAGCCAGCCATTTGTCTGTCGTGGCGAGCATAAGATCTTCAATCTCATCTGCCAGATCCATGAAACCGCCCGTCACTGGCTCATCATCAGGAATGACCGCCGTCTTGGCCCACTCGCCATTAACCGCATCATAGAAATCATCTTGTAGTCGTGTCATCTTCTTCTCACTTTCATGCTTTTGATATAACCTTATCAAAATCTACTTGTTTTTTCAAACATTTCTTATATTAATTTTAGAGATTTATTAAAAATTAACTTGACTTAATTTTTATTTTAATGTATATTAAAAATATAGAGGTGTATGAGATGATTACGATTAAAGATTTGACTGTCAGCTATCAGGGTACGCTGGCTCTTGAGCCCCTTTCATTAACCATTAAGGAGCCAACCATTACTGGGATTATTGGTCCTAACGGAGCCGGAAAATCCACCCTGATCAAGGGTATGCTAGGGATTATTGACCACCAAGGCCAGACTCTGCTGGATCAAAAGCCACTGCAGAACTCTCTCCAACGGGTTGCCTATGTGGAACAAAAGATTAATATTGATTATCATTTTCCTATCAAAGTCAAAGAGTGTGTCTCTTTGGGACTTTACCCTCAGCTTAAACTTTTTCAGGGGCTGAAGAGTTCCCATTGGGACAAGGTGGCTGAGGCCTTGAAAATTGTCGGTTTAGAAGACTTGGCTGAGCGCCAGATTAGCCAGCTGTCCGGCGGGCAATTTCAGCGGGTCTTGATTGCTCGCTGTTTGGTTCAAGAGGCGGATTGTATCTTTTTGGACGAGCCCTTCGTCGGGATCGACTCTGTCAGCGAAGAGATTATCATGTCTACGCTGCGCAGTCTCAAAGCCGCAGGTAAGATCATCCTGATTGTCCATCATGACCTGAGCAAGGTTGTTGATTATTTCGACCAAGTTATCTTGCTCAATCGTAAGCTGATTGCCTTCGGTCCTACCGAGACCAGCTTTACCAAGGACAATATGAAAAAGACTTACGGCTCCCAGCTCTTTATGAATGGAGGTGCCTAGGATGATTTTAGAATTTTTCCAAGGGCTGCGGGACTTTCACTTCCTGCAAAACGCCCTCATCACAGCCATCGTCATTGGGATTGTCGCTGGAGCTGTCGGATGCTTTATCATTCTGCGCGGCATGTCGCTCATGGGAGACGCTATCTCTCACGCAGTTCTTCCCGGTGTAGCTCTCTCCTACATTTTAGGGATTAATTTCTTTATCGGAGCCATCACCTTCGGACTCTTGGCCTCAATTATTATTACCTACATCAAGGGCAATTCCATTATCAAAAGCGATACAGCCATTGGGATTACCTTTTCTTCCTTCCTGGCTCTGGGTGTGATTCTAATCGGCATTGCCAATAGTTCCACTGATCTCTTTCATATTCTCTTTGGGAATATTTTAGCCGTTCAGGATATTGATATGTGGATTAGTATCGGAGTCGGAATAGCTGTGCTTTTAATCATCACCCTTTTCTTCAAGCAGCTATTGATTACCTCCTTTGACCCCTTGCTGGCTCAAGCCATGGGCATGCCGGTCAGCTTCTACCACTATCTGCTGATGATTCTCTTGACCTTGGTCTCTGTGACAGCCATGCAGAGTGTGGGAACCATTCTGATTGTCGCTCTCTTGATTACGCCGGCAGCAACGGCCTACCTCTATGCCAACAGTCTGAAAACTATGATTCTGCTGTCCTCGGGTTTGGGAGCTCTGGCTTCTGTAATGGGGCTCTTTATCGGCTATAGCTTTAATGTCGCTGCAGGATCCAGCATTGTCCTGACCTCGGCCCTCATCTTTCTCATCTCTTTCTTTATTGCACCTAAGCAACGCTATTTAAAACTTAAAAACCGACCTAAACTAAAATAAAAATCAATGGAGGAATCCCATGAAAAAATTAGGTTTTTTATCCCTGCTTTTGCTAGCAGTCTGCACTCTCTTTGCCTGCTCCGGTCAAAAGAACGCGTCCAGTGACTCGTCCAAGCTCAAGGTTGTTGCGACCAACTCCATTATCGCTGATATCACGAAGAACATAGCTGGCGATAAGATTGACCTGCACAGCATTGTACCAGTCGGCAAAGATCCCCACGAATACGAGCCCCTGCCTGAAGATGTCAAAAAGACTTCTCAAGCAGACCTCATCTTCTACAATGGTATCAACCTAGAAACCGGCGGCAATGCTTGGTTTACCAAGTTGGTCAAGAATGCCAAAAAAGAAGAAAACAAGGACTACTATGCTGTCAGCGATGGCGTTGACGTCATTTACCTTGAAGGCCAAAGTGAAAAGGGCAAGGAAGATCCTCATGCTTGGCTCAATTTGGAAAACGGTATTATCTATGCGCAGAACATTGCCAAACGTTTGATTGAAAAAGACCCTGACAATAAGGCCACTTACGAGAAAAATCTTAAAGCCTATGTGGAAAAGCTAACCGCTTTGGACAAGGAAGCCAAGGAGAAATTTAACAACATCCCAGAAGAAAAGAAAATGATTGTGACCAGTGAAGGCTGCTTCAAGTACTTCTCTAAAGCCTACAATGTGCCATCGGCCTATATCTGGGAAATCAACACCGAAGAAGAAGGAACTCCAGACCAAATCAAAAGCTTGGTTGAAAAACTACGCAAGACGAAAGTGCCGTCTCTCTTTGTCGAATCAAGCGTGGACGACCGTCCGATGAAGACTGTTTCTAAAGACACCAAGATTCCAATCCACGCTAAAATCTTCACTGACTCAATCGCTGATGAAGGCGAAGAGGGCGACAGCTACTACAGCATGATGAAATACAATCTGGATAAAATTTCTGAAGGGTTGGCCAAATAATGATAAAAGGTTAGGAAGACAAAATCCTAACCTTTTTATTTGTGGAGAACGAACTTCACATGGAGTCGCTCTCAAATTTCCGGTCAAATTATTCGAAAAAAATCCCTATTCGCTGTACAATGAAGCTATCAAACATGAATGGAGACTCCTTATGACAACTTTTCTCGGAAATCCTGTAACCTTTACTGGAAAGCAACTGAAAGTCGGCGACACCGCCCACGATTTTAGCCTGACAGCTACTGATCTTTCAAAGAAAACTCTGGCTGACTTTGCTGGCAAAAAGAAAGTACTGAGCATCATCCCATCTATCGATACTGGTGTCTGCTCAACTCAGACTCGCCGCTTCAACCAAGAACTCTCTGACTTGGATAATACCGTTGTTATCACGGTTTCAGTTGACTTGCCTTTTGCTCAAGGCAAGTGGTGTGCTGCTGAAGGCATTGAGAATGCTGTCATGCTCTCTGACTACTTCGACCATTCTTTCGGCCGCGACTATGCTGTCCTCATCAATGAATGGCACCTTTTGGCTCGCGCCGTTCTAGTTTTGGATGAAAATAACACTGTGACCTACGCTGAATATGTCGACAATATCAACACCGAGCCTAACTTCGAAGCAGCTATCGCCGCAGTTAAGAGTTTATAAGAGATAAAAATACGGACCTGCTAGCCCGTATTTTTTTGTGCGAAAAACTTCTTCCAAAACTGACGGAGCCAAGCCCAGGAACGCAAGAGAACGGATGGTCGATTCAGCAATTTCTTAAACCGAGCAATCTCTGCCTTTACCTGTTTATAAGCACTCCGCCCCTTTCGAGCATAAGGGCTTTTAGCCGAACGATAGCCCAGCGGACCACGATTATTCTGAGGTGACTTGAACTTGCGGCCGCTATTTTCAATGGCAAGCCTTCGAAAGCGAGGATCCCAGACTGCAGGTGTTTTGACGTCATAGCGGGTATGAGAAACCTGATTGACCGGACGATTGCGCTCACCGTAGTTAAAGCTGGCGCCATTCACAATACCATTTTGGCTAGCCCCCTCTGGATCGATAATATTGAGAAAACGACCTGTCTGATTCAGAATAAACTCTGTATGAAAATCAATCAGGATTTTTATATTGGTCTGACTAGCTTGACCATCCGGATAGATAGCTTGCTCTGATCTCTTATCAATATAGGCTTTATTGTGCAAGCGAGAAGATTCTTGAAAACTATAAGGCAGCGCTGGCCAATCCTTTAGATAGGAGGCCAAGGCTTCTGCATCTGTCATACCAGTCTGACGGTAGTGATCCCTGACCCACTGGGCCTGCTGGCAGGAAATGACATAGCGAAACTGATGCAGCTGCCTTTTGAGCTTTTGATTGCCATCCTTTTGGCTAAAATCATCTGCCGGAAAAGCCTGGCGTAAGGTACTTGAAAAAATCTTCCAAAAACGATCATGCGCTGTTAGGTCTGGAGCAATTCGAGCCAGTAAAAGATTCGCCTCTGTCTTATCTCCGCTCAACTCCTCAGGCATATTAACAAGACTCATAGCCAGAACCAGCAGCTCCTGAGCTCCTAACCTGCTGTTCTGAACCTCCTCAGCTAGCCAAAGCTCTTGAAAGAAGGGACTGCCAAAAAGCAGAGCCTCCTGCAAGTAATCTTCTTCTGTCAATGTTTTCCCTTGCACACTAATCTCTTCAAAAACTTGTTCCAGCGCTGACTGAGACCAACCGATTGATTGCAATTGCTGAAAGAGCTGCTCTTTTTCTTCTTTCGGATACATGACTCCCCTCCTTTCTTTTAGCTCTAGTAGTTAAAAACTGTAGAGGTTATAATAAAAAAACCTAATGTACATGGAACAATTAGATTTTATCACAAACTCACATGATAGCAAAGAACAAAATATGAATCCTTGGAGTACTAACAATAAAGATGTTCTTAACAAATCACTCAATAAATAAAGAGAAGACCAAACCGGCCCTCTCTCAGTATGAGTTTTATTGAAATGAGTCGTCCAACTTTTCACGACTGGACAATTCATCTAGAATTCGATTTTGGCAACGACTTAGCTTAAGCTTTACGACGTTTTGCAAATGCTAGTCCCAGCATAGAGAGTAATCCCAGACCTGCAAGTGTTAGAGATGATTCAGCAGAACCTGTTTTTGGAAGAGTTGCCGGAGCCTGATAGGTCTGAACTGGTTTCTTTCCCTTCTTCACTCCCGTTGTAGTGACTTTCAGAACCTTTCTCTCATTCTTAGAAACGAGGTTGGTTGGGTCGTCTGTCTCAAGGGCTGCAAGAGCTGCTTTCAAAGCATCAAGTTTGGCATTTTCAACTCTATATGTTTCTTCCTTACTTGCCAAGTTTACTTTAGCATCATTGAGAGCCGCTTCTGCTTCTTTTAGAAGAGCAGGGGCATTTTGCAAGCGAGTAACATAGTCTTTAGCAGCTTGAACAGCGCGTTGAACTTCTTCCAGAGCTGTAGCCGCAGCAGTTGCCTTTTCTTGAGCGGTCGCTGTAGCTGCTTTCAATTCGGCAAGTTTGGCATTAGCTTCCTCAGCTGTTTTTTGCGCAGTTGCTTGGGCTGCTTCTTTTTCTTTCAAGCTTGCTTGAGCTTTAGCTAAAACTGCAAGCTTAGCCTTGGTTTCTTCAGAAGCCGAATTCTTGCTATTTTCGAGTTCAGCTTGGTAAGTACGTTCCGCCTTGGCCAACTTGTCCTTAGCAGTTTTCACAACCTCACGCAGTAATGGGGCTGTCTCCTGCTTGTTCTGAGCATTTGTCAACGTACGTTGAGCAGCGTCCAACTTAGCTTGCGAAGCCGCTAAATCTTTACGAGCAGCGTCAGCCTCTTGATTATTGGCATTTGGATTGATCAAGGCTGGTGTGATTTTGGAAGGGTCCTTAATATCGTTGTCGGTATTTGGGAAAAGAAGGAAGTTAATTCGGTTAATAATGCCGTTGTTGCTAAAGTTAACAGCGACATATGCACCTTTTTTCTGATTTTCAAGATGCCCCACTACTTTTTGAGCGTAGATAGTCCCTCTCTCCCTATATGCAATGCTATCTCCTAAATCAAACAGTTGGAATTTGATATCATCGTAAATTGCCTTTTTTAAATAGTCAACAGAGACATTCTCTTGGCTAGCGAGAATAGGATAAGGGCCGAGTTCGTTAGTTCCTGATACTCTATGACCAAACTGATCCAGTCCAAATTTAGCAACCACATTTTTTGGAACATTTACTTGTGAAGTTATAAGATCTTTTGATTGGTATTTATATTTTTCTTCACGAGCAGCTTTGCTTAGAGCTGCTGCATAGTCAATACTATTTTGTGTTAATGTTACTGATGCTGTTCCTGCTTGCTTACGGATTTGATTAATCAAATCTTGTGCATAATAGTTCAATTCCATCAGAACATCATTTGGAATGGCATTGATGTTAACCATTCGTTGCGCATCTTTTTGACTGCCAATATAATTGTTGCTCAATTTTAGTGTAGCTGCTTCTTTAGCAAGTGTTTCTTGTGCCTCAGGTGTTAATTTAGCTGTACCGTTGATATTGTTACTTTTAATTGCATTTATATAGGCTTGCGATAGGGTAAAAGTATTGTGAACCTGATCTTGAGACGAAAGCTTCGCTTCTTTTTCTTTGATTTCTGCTTGAGCTGCTTTAATGTCTGCTTGGGCTTGATCAATCGCTGCTTGGCGCTTTACATCGTCCGCTTCAGCCGTCTTCAACTGGTCTTGGTAAGAATCTAGGTTCTTTTGAGCCTTATCAAGCTCAGCCTTTGCCTTCGTTACCTTTTCACTTACCAGTTTGCTATCCACAGCTTTTTGGGCTGCATTCACAGCATCCTGAGCAGCTTGAGTCTCGGTTTGTGCCTTAGCTGCTTGAGCTTGAGCATCCTGAGCTACAGCTGCCTGTGTGTCTTCTGCTTTTTTAGCTGTATCAAGAGCTGCTTGGGCTTGCTTGGCTGCGTTTTCCGCTGGGGCAACTTTTTTCTCAGCTTCTGTCACAGCTACCTGAGCTTCCGCAATTTTTTGTGCACTTGTATCAGCATTATCTTTCTTGGCTGTTTCAACCTTAGTCTCAGCAGTCGCAACCTGTTCTTTGGCTTGGTCAACAGCCGCTTTCGCTTGATTAACCTGCTTAGTTTGCTGTTTAAGAGCTTCTGGACTTGCAGATAGAGCCTTATCTTGGTCTGCAGGTGCATTTGCATCCACTGGAGTTGTATCTGCAGCTACAGTGTGAGCAAAGCCAGTACTAGCAAGAACTGCTGCACCTAGAATGACATGTTTTTGGATTTTTTTCATGCTTTTCCTCCTGATATGTTAATAGTATAATGAGAAAAGCTTTGTTTGTCAAACTATTTACATGTTTTTTTGAGAACTTTTATCGTAAATATGTCCAAAAATAGAATCTCGTCTCAATCGCTTCTAAAAAAACTGTGTGTCTGGCCAGAATTATATAAATATAATGAATTTTATGTTTACCGACTTTGTCAATGATAAACTCTTGAACAAGTGCAAGTATACTAGTCATAGAATGCAGAAGACCGCCCGTCAAGCAACGAGCGGTCTTCTTATTCACGAATTTCTTATCCTTTGATGGCAATAAAGGGGGAGCCTTCTGTATTATCCGTCGGATCGACACTCTTGACTCCAAAGAGATAGTCTACTGGATACCAGCCATTATTAGCTGCATTATAAGGGTCACGGACATAGGTTTTTCCATTGTCATAGCCTTTAAGAACCAGCTCATGAGTGACTGGATAATGGGCAAAGATGCTGGTACCAACGGCACCTAGGACATGATGCCCCTGCGAAAGTACTTCTTTGACCGCAGAAGCTGTAAACAGGGTCTCAGTCGTCAGATCCCAGTGCTGGGCAGCGCGGACAATGCCACGGCTGCTGGTGCCAAATCCATCTTTATTAAATTCATTAGTATGGTTATATAGGTAATCCGCAACAGTTGTCGGAAGCACTTCTGTCCCAGTAATCCCAGAAATAACCATGGCTAGCGTTGTCGGCACGCATCCTGTCGCATCCATGCTGTAAGGACCATACTTCCTGCCGCCCCAGCGACCATCACGCTGTGAGTAGTATGGAGTATTGTAAACTGCTTTGGAGACCTGGGTCGTAGTAGCATCAACAGCGATGAGCTGACCATTGTCCTGCTTATAGTAAAGATGAATCTTGTACTCGCCGGTAGAAAGCTTATGGTCACTAGCTCGGACTGTGATCTTATAGGTGCCATTCGCCTGCTTTTGAGCTAAATACCACTTGACATCATCCTGATCCTTATCTGTGGACCAAGTTGGTAGATAGACTGCTTGAATTCCGCCTGGATTGGAGACATTTGTCACAACCACATCAAAAGTTCCTGTTCGCGCATTGTTGTTTAAGATATTGATTTTTCCAGTTGCACGGATGTTTTCAGGTGCTACAGAAACCATCAGCTTCTCGCCACCTGCACCTTGCATCTGTCCATCCTCATTCAGATAGTAAAGATGAACCTTGTACTCACCTACTGAAAACTTATGATCCTGAGCTCGGACATGTTTTTTATAGGTGCCGTCAGCTTGGCGCTCAGCGATATACCACTGCACATCGTCTTGGTCGTTAGCAGCTGACCAAGTCGGCAGGTAGACCGCCTTCAGGCCATCCGGTGCGACAATATCAGAAACAACAATATCAAATTCACCTGTCTGCGGATTGTTATTCTGAATGGTGATTTTTCCCTGTGGCTGGGCGCGAGTAACCACCGTCTTTGCTGAGCCTGCACCCTGCAGCTGACCTGCATCATTCACAAAATAGAGGTGGACATTATACTCACCAAGAGAGTTCTTATGATTGCGGTGGCTGACATGTTTAAAATAAGTCCCATCAGCTCGCCTTTCGGCTGTGTACCACTGCACATCGTCTTGGTCGTTAGCAGCTGACCAAGTCGGCAGGTAGACCGCCTTCAGGCCATCCGGTGCGACAATATCAGAAACAACAATATCAAATTCACCTGTCTG